>Ga0307516_10010150_pt1 | contig 10397 bp, 12 predicted proteins | sample 19_EM_MG_FD_203310 | JGI IMG/M metagenome (GOLD analysis project Ga0307516, IMG submission 203310) | Populus trichocarpa ectomycorrhiza microbial communities from riparian zone in the Pacific Northwest, United States - 19_EM | ecosystem: Host-associated > Plants > Roots > Unclassified | place...
TCTCTTCATTTGGCGTGCTCATCGAAGTCACGAGAATTCGTTCTGTCTGGGGATTTGCAAGACAACGTGGGAGGGGTGAAGACTCGATTGGGAGTGGAGATGGGCACTCTGACCAACACTCGTTTTGAGTACCAATCGTTATGTACGACTGTTTTGACCAACATTCGATGGAATGCGGACATGGAGAGGCGTATGGCAGGGTTGCTGAGAATACGTGAGCGGTGATTAGAGATTAAAGATTCCCAGGAGAGGAGTTCTTACCGAAACCGAGTACTGACCGTTATCCGGCGAATGTATCGTGTTTCTTCACGGTACATTTCGGGTGCCCCCGCATCCTCAAATGAAGGCGCTGGTGTTTCGGGAAGTTGCGCCTCGAGTCCCACTTCCCACGCCGGCCTCTGCGATCCTCGTTCTCGTGGCTCCCTCTGCTCCCGCTTTGCTCGGGTTATCGGTCAAACATTCGCTATGGACGGCTGTGACTGGAGCAAGAATTTCCCTAGATCGGAGCCGGTGCTGGTGATGCCTGAGGCCCTGCGTGCCCTCGCTCCCCACCCGCGCAAGTATTGTCTGCCTATGCGCTTCGATTACTTACAGTCCCCTCTATACGCTTCCAAGATTCGGAGCGATTCGTTGAAATGTCCGGTCTATCCGTAAGGTTACTCAATGTGCACACGGGTCTGGATGAATATCTACAGCCACACCTCATTTCACGCGCTTCCAAGGATCCTTCGGCAACAATGACCCCACCCAAATCCCACCCAAACTCAGCGCCACGGTCACATAGTACACCAGCCCTCCATTCATGTAATGGTGATCCTCATCGATCGATAGCGAATATATCGAGCTTGCCAGGGCGGGCCCGACCGCACGCATGGCGGACACAGATACCTGAGCGATTCCATTTGTAGCCCCCAAAGATTCTTTATTGGGTGAGGCGGTGGCGATAAAGGTAGGCACTGCGCCTGAAATTGGCAAGAGACCGGATCAGTCCCATAGATAGTTCGGCTTCGATATCGATGAAGTAGACACACCGTAACACATGCCAATCAACACAACCATGACAGCCTGCAAACCAATCGCAACCCACACCTCTGGTCCCAGCCCACCGCTACGCTCGATGGAGTTCTGTGCCAGGAGATTGATGATGGGGAAGAGGGAGAAGCAGGGGATAGCAGCGGCCATCCCCACCAAGTACACCCATTTCACACCAAAACAGTCCGTCATCCAGGGGAGGAGGAAGATGGTGAAGATCCCGTTCATAAGACCGGAGAAAGCCAATATGGCCCCGATCGCTGGAGGATCGAACCCGAGACCACCGAGTGCGACGGGAGTCGAGAGGAATATAGGTTGTAGGACACGTAGAGATATGTCGACCATCGAGAGGAGGCAGTAGTTCGCGCAGGCGACGATGACATCTCGCGTGAGAAGGTCGCGCAGTGGTACAGGTACATCGAGTCGGTTCTGGAGCGGAGCTTCAGAGTTGAGGAGAGGGTCTTCCTCCGATCCTATTTGCTTTTCCTTTCCACGGATGAACTCCAGAATGGGCTTCGGTGAGGGGTGTGTCTATCGGAACGTCCTGTCACCAACTTCGAATGTGAGAAACTAGAGAGGTACAGACCTCCTCGAGGAAGAGAGAAGCGACGAGCAAAGAGACAGCCGTCAAAGTCGCGGGGACAGCACAGGGGAGGAAGTAAGGGTACTCCTTCAAAAACCTACTGTTGCCGAACATGTTAGGAAACCGTTCGGCCGGACGCGAAAGTGCTCCTCCAATGAAGGATCTGTTTCGAGTATGCGAAGCTGCGTCAAAAGGCAAACTCAATGCTTCTGAGGATTAGGTGGACTCACCCCAGAGTCGTACCAATCGACCAAGAAATCGGCTGGTATGAATATGCCAGGGACAAGTTTGTATGGTCGGTCATGTCAACGATCATACTTTTGACCACTCCAATATTGCCATTGAGTGCGCCATTTAAGGCGCGGCTGGAGACCTGTCAGTCCTGACGTTTTCAAGGTCCAACCTGCGGGTGGTACCTGAAGACGAATCCCCAATAGGTCTTTGACAACGCAAAACAGTACATGGAAAGTGAAAGGCCGAACAGGCCTGTCAGCATGACAGGTTTTCTACCGATATGGTCCGAGAGTCTGCTCCAGTGCAAGACCGTGCACGCTTGGGTGGCAAAGAATAGGGATTGCTGGAAACCAAATCGCAACTTTTCAGGACTGCAGCCGCACTCCGGATAAATCGACTACTCACCATAATTCCAACATAGTAACCGACCTCCGCCTCATCCTTCGCGATGTTCAAACTTCGGACGAGCTACAGGAAAGTGTCCCCAACGGTCAACTGGCTGGTGCCACGAACGTATATGTTGTCCGGACCGACCTCGGGTGCAAACTACGAAAAAATGAACGTTTAGCGCTCGATCAGACTCCCCATTCGGTGACAAACGGGACCAAAGCGAAAAACGAGGAGGAAGACTGATCGGGGAACTCACGGGAGAGATGACCTGCGTAGTCAACGCTTCTGCGAACCTCAGGAACAGGATGATGGATAGCTGGATCCAAGGCAGGGGCGTTTTCTTGACCACGCATGACCGCTCATCCTCTGTCGAAGTACGTCTAACGTTTGGGCTGCGGCTTCGCTGACTTGAGGGACCGACTAAGGCGGCAGTTTCGGGTTCTGGTTCTGCGATTCTTCCTGTGACTGGAACTCCTTGGCCACCCAGTAGAGGTGTCTCTTCATTTGGTGTGGTTGTCGTGGCCATGGTAACTCGTTAACTGGGGGGAATCACCAGACGAGGGTAAGGAGGGGGGGAGAGGTAGGATTGGTGACAGTCAGCATGGAAAAACGTAGGAGGGCGCTGTCACTAGTATTTGTGGCAGTTGCTCAGCGAGGAACTTGTCAGGCAGGTGAGACGGGTTCTGCCGGGGTCGGCAGTAGTTAACATTGTTGGCAGAACGAATGAAACCAATACAGTAGTCTATTTTCGCGCGCCGGAAAACCAATCTACATATCTCACTCCCCAGAGTGTTTGGGTAGCCTCGGAGAATACTGTGTCGCAGTCCTGGGTCCCAGGTTGCTCAACGAGATCGTGAAGCATCGGCTTCCCCCTCACGGAATGCAGGCCAACCCCCGCAAAGTTCCACTCGTGTCCGTAGGTGCTCTTACAGTATTCGCTTTATTTTGTTCCCACCTGTTTGCCCGGGGTCCCTCCCCATCTTCGAAAAGCGTTCGTTGCCATCGTACCACGCTGCCTCGCGGAGGAATGACTCGGGACCCCGGCCAGGCTCCGCCGGCATAGCCGGGTGCGCGCCTAACGCATCCCGCCGCCTCCTGCCATTGAATGCCCCCTCCCACACTTGCCAATTGCCGGCCTGGCAATGCACCAGGCACGTGCCGTCTTGGCAGATTGGCAGCGAACCGTCCCCGCACTCGTCACTCCCCACAACGCGGGGAACTGTTACGTATTCGGTAAGACGTGGTTGATTTTTCGGAATGAAATCGAGAACGCCGAGCACTGACCCGGTGTGTTTGAAAAGAATTCGCCCACGCAGAAATCCCGACCGGGTCCATAATATTAGTGTACCTGAGATCTGTCACGAAGAACTTGCCCAAGGCCGTGCGTCGCCGTCGCGAACTTGTACCCGAGGGTGGGGCGCGAAAGGAGGCGCCCGTTCCGAGACGTGGATCGTGTTTTATACCTCTGAGTGGTGGCAGAGTTCCAAGCATCCAAAAACCGTGTCTCATGTCACCTTCTGCTCCAGGACCAAACCAGGGGAGGGTAACACTCCCGCTCGGACCAAGTGAAGGCTTGTAGAATTCCTCGGGTTCATCGACCTGGGTTTCAAAGGATTTTCGGCGCCTTCGTCCGTGCACAGGAGGGTCGTCGAATCTCAATGGCAAGCGCCTGGGTCTGCAATGATTTCCATCGCATTGCTTGAGTATATCTGGGGTGACCGTCGTGTTCCAGATGTTGACCGGGATGTAACTGCAGTCTTGAAAACCACACGAGAGACCCATATGGCGGAGGCGCCGAGGAGGTTGTTCTGTCGACGCCTGGGGCCCGGCGATAACGCCGTCAAAACCTCGGGGACCGTCCAATACGCAACAGGCGTTCCCCCCGGCAGAATAGCTGTCATAGTACGAATGGCGTGGATCCGATCCATGGTAGGCGGAAGCGACCTTCTTCCCGACTTGTGCCGCGATGGTCCCACTCCGAGTTGCGGGCGGAAGGACCGGAGCACCCACTATGAAAATTGTTTGTCCCGATCGTTACGAAGTGCGTGCAGGATCCGTGGTTGAGGCTTGCATAATCCACGCCGGATACCACCGAGATAAAGGGAAAGTGACAGTGGGTGGTGAAATGAAACGCGTTGGGCAATAGATTATCAAGAGCTTACAGCCTCCAGAGTCCACCGTTTCTAGTGAGAGGAACCAACCATACGAATCGTCCGGCAACCGCATCTCGAAGTCCACCGAAGAGGTAGGAGAGGTTGTGAGAATACCATTAGCACGGCCAATGTTCACAGAGTTTTGTTGGAAGGGTTGATACCAGTGATGATCCTGCCAGCCGGGTAATTGGTGATCGTGGTAATATCAGGGATGGAGATAATAGGGGAGAGGGATGAGTACATATCTGACTTGTACCGCAGTTGGTACTGTGATCGCAAACCACCTAGGGCATTCATGTCTTAGTCCTCGTCCCCAGAGGGAACGCAACTTCGGTCTTTTGTGGTCCCGGATACCATGCCGCAAGTTAAGTCTCCGCCCCATGGCTGAGTCGGCGCTTGCAATTGCCACTGTAGGGCCAAAGCTGATCCAAAGTCGGTGTCAATTCCAAGAACTTATTCCCAGGAACGGCCAATGGCTGGTCTAAACGCCTGCGCCAGGCACACACAAGCGTATTTGAGCAGGGGGAGTGGGGTACAGGACCCGCTACTTGAACCCCAGCGTTTGGAGTAAGAGGATCGGTAGAAGCTGTGAGTCGTAGCAGTGATCACCATCCCTCGATTTCGGTGGAATGGGGACAGTTATCGATTCATCTTACATACAACGCCCACCGGGTTCACCAGAATCGCATTCACAGGGAATGATTCAGAACCTTGGTGTCCACCCACCCACTACAATGACGCTCATTGAAGGGCGTGCGCCCTTGTCCTTGAGATCGTAGCGGAACGAACGAGTGAACCAAAACCGCGGTCCCACCACCAGAAGGGGGGAACGGAGAGACACCAATGGTTGCTCTTCCCTAGGCACGTGTTCTTGTGTGATCTCGGGTAGGTGCTGCTGCTTTGCAATGGTAGATGATAAGAGCCGTTGGGAAACGGGGTCCTCAAGGAGAAGGTGGTCGAGAATTTGGTGATTCGGAAGATCGCACCGACCGGTGGACTCACCAGGACAAAAAAATCACTCCGTCTCGGACCTGGGCAAATCTTTTCGAATACCAAGCGACGGGCGGATGGCAGACACAACCGAGTAGTCGAAGGTGCGTTCACTCGTATGTTCGGCGCGACCATGCGATGAGGAGGTATGGGGTGGGGGGCGCGATCATGATCAATCATCAAAGAAGCGGCCATGTTGCCGGAGAGTGCCAGGTGTTACCGCCGCTCTCCCTCGACGGCCCGTGCAGGTCCACTATTTGCTTGCTTGATAGTCGAGGATTGACTGTTTGGCGAGCTCAGTATGATGAAACGCTTCGACAATCACAGAGGCACGTCCAACTCGGATCTGGCAAGTTATTATGATCGTCTGTGCCAATCTCTTTCGCTGGGCATTTCCTTATAGACGTCACACTTTCTTTCCAGATGATAACATGTCGCAACCCTGGCGATTTTTCTATTCCCCGATGAGGCATGGCCACCGTAGCAGACGTTTCGTCGAATGATTCCCTTTTAGCTCAAACCGATGGGACAGGGTCCGAAGACCGTTGCCCAATCACAATCGATGCCGCTCCCGGCCGTCGATAAACAGTATCCCACTCTGGGTGCGCCGGCATCTCCGGTGTACAAAGGCGTGGCAAAGGCGTTTTGTAACAAGTGACACGCGACGATCGAAGCAGGTCAGGGGTTCATTTCGCGTGAAAACCCTGTGCATCGGTTTACTGATGGGGATTGACGCTACAGGGTCGTTCAGCTGTGTTACACTCTTCAAGTGCTCCTGGATCACAAAATTCATATGCTAAGGTCGTTCGAACTTGGACATCTTTCGCCAGTTGCATGATGGTTCTCTCCCCAGTGGCGTGACCGTTGCTGACGGGTTTGGCGCCTGGGTACCACGTTACGAAACAAAGCCATCGTCAATCTCATCGCTGAACTTTTGTGCTGACCACTAGGATTGGCGGTTCCCACAATATTGGCCCGAAGTGCCCCGACCCTTGTCCATCTGATGGTCCGGTTTTATTGACTGAGGATTGGGATCTGTTTCGAACACGTGGAGAACCAGCACGTCAGGGTGCTTATAACGCGAAAGCTCGGACCCAACGTTGCGACTTGGAGTTGGAATAGTCTGGGAGCGCTCACGAGAAATGAAGACATGACAGCTCTCCTCGATTGGCTTAGTGGCGGTGCCAACGCTACCGCGATGATCAGCTGACCCAGGAGCCTCCCGGTGCGACCTCCACATTCGACCATCAAGAGCGTGTCTTCGGATTTACATCCGGCGTCCCATAATAATCGACAACTGGCTCATTGATGGTAGGAGAGTTGGGAAGAGCGAGCATCATGGAGTTCAGATTGCCGTTGGACTTGGGTCATCAGCCTCGACTCCTTCCAGGAGGTTTGAAATCGTGCGGGGTGTGTGCCGTCGGGGGGACGCAGGAGAGATCGCGTTGATAAGACGGGGAGTACATAGTATAGTAAAGTCAATAACTCTCTGTTAACGAGGAGGGAAACGCAGCCGCTTCTGACCGAGGGGACGTATGTACGTTTCGTTTTTTTTTGGGGGGGGGATCAGGTACTACAAGCTGTATACATAGGAGAGAAACTGAAGAAAACAACAGACCGAAAGCGACGGGAAGCGGGTGGAAACAGGAACTCGAGGGGGCACGGATAACGATAGATACACTAAGGGCAATGACCCAGGATAAATTAGCAGTCCGGTGTTTTGGGGAAAGGGGAATCTTCTTGTAAGAACTGTACGTGGAAGTACTTTCGATCGTCGTATGAGGATTGCATTCCCTCTCTCAATGGGTCTTCCGAGAGGAGCGACGAGTCAAAAACGATCGGTAAATCGTGGTGATCTGCTGAGGGTACCCGAGAACGCATCGGTAGGCTCGTCGAGGTCGGACGCCTGCGAGGCGGGAGCGAGTACACCACGCTCTCGTCCAGGAGGGGAGAAGTGGGACATGCCGTGAACGAGAAGCCACGGTCGTGATGGGGTGTAGCCGGGGACAGCGGGTTGAACGTGAACGTCGACGACGCAGAATTTAATTTTGAGCTTCCTGGAGACTCGCTTTCATCGCTGGGAAATCAGAGGTCAACTTGCTGCGGTTCGGGGAGTTTGCGAGAAAACTCACTCAGTGTCCAAGGAAGGGGTCACAGGGGTCATCGGGCAAGGTGTTGTCCGTGCCCTTTGACGCGCAGGAGGAAGTGACACTAAAAGAGGAACACCGTCCTCCACCTTCTTTGTGGGTTCCCTGAGTGGGAGCATCGCAGGTCGATTTTGTACTGGGTTGGTGCTGCTCCTCGTAGACTTCGAGTCAGCCATTCGAGCGGCTCTGGAGTTCATCGCTGATGGAGAGGTGGGAAGAATAGAACGAAAGGTGGGATCTGCCAGTCTTGAAGAGTTTCGCACTCGGAGAGGGATCGAGTGGTAGTGAGGGTGCGTGAAGGCCAGGCGATTCGACAGATGTACAGGCCTATTATATGTACAGGGTGTGGGTTAGTGGGATTCCATCATTGAGATCAATCTCATTGCCATCAGGTCTCGGGGTGGGCCGATTTCGGCATCAAGGAGGGGTTCAGCACAGCGGGTAGGCTCCTCGTAGCCGACGCCACTCCGGCAGAACGGTCCTCAGTGCTCAAGTTTCCGGCACAACGCCTGTTCTGAGATATACCCATTCTGAAATACGATGGACAGGTGTTCGGTCCGTTGTTGCAATTGGCTGATGCGATCGAGCGGGATCGTGGGTGGTGACGGGGGGGCTACTCCCCAGTTCAGTAGGCTTGGAGGGTAACTTGTGTAGCCTGATAAATTCGTAATCTCAAGCGAGGCGTGAGTGAGAGGGTGCGACCTTGTTCAAAACGATCGAAATAAACAGTAAGCAAAGTTGTTAGCTAACGCATCCTCTGGCATATCGAATGGTCGAACGCCAGGGGGTGCCGGTGAGGAGGCGCTTGAGGGGGGTTTGCATCCGCTGTTTGAGGTTGCGGGTTACGAAGAGTTGGATTGATTCTTCATCTGTTCCAGGACCCCCTTCTGCTGTTCGGCCAATATGCGTCTTTTGTTAAAGTATTCGATCTAGGGGTCCCGTCTGAATTCGAGAATTCCGCAGTGACATTTTGAGGGAAGCAACCCACCCAACTCTTGGCGCAATTCTTCTCGTACCCAACCTTTTCCGTGGCGCAAACCTTGCCCTCGTCACCAGGTTTGAGGACGCGGTTGTTGTCCAAACATGCGAAGTAGGTGTCGCGGTTGTCCCAGCAAACCTGTCGCCCTCCCCTGGTGACTGCCGTTGGCTCCGGGGTGCTACTACCAAACCAGCCCATCTGAAACAGCTAGGGGTTCGGAATTTGATCCTTTGGTGGGCGGAGGTGAGGTGGACGGAGAGGGTGATCCCGTCGAGCACGTGCTCGGTAACGATCGTAAGTTGTTGCCCAGCCATCTGACGCCACACTACCCGCTCCCACCCCTCCCATGGATTCACCACAACCATCGTCATCGACCCTGCCGACGACGACACCGACACATCTCAGCCACCCACTGTCAACAGAACCGACCCCAGCCTCACACAAGAGCCGTAGGTCCAGGGGTCGTCAAGGATCGGATGCCTCCAGGACGGTGTCTACCTATTTCACTCTCAAATCTCAGTTGCAACCCGACGACGCGAGTGTAACCAACGGCGCGACTTGGGACGGTAGTGTCCGTGGGTTTGGCAGCAGGAATACGGAGCGTTTGGGTGGACGCAACCGCGACGTCTCCGTTTCCTCTCTTTCCAGCATCTGGGACCAATCGACGAGTCGGCAGGCACCCGTCATACTCGTCGAAAAACCAGACTCCCCCCGCATCGACACCGTCAAACTCCCCCGCAAGAACATACCCTTCCAACTACACAAGGAATGCCTCGGCTTAGACAAAGACGCCACCTCAGAAGTCCTCACCACGCGGTGGCACAGACAGTCAGATCAAGCCATTCAATCGACCATCTCCAAGTTAGATTTTCACGACTCCTCCTCCGATGCCGCGCGTCACCCGTACCATGTCGCGCTCCGAATCCTTTCTTCTGCCTTGTCAAACATGCGCAAGGCGTATAAAGCCTTAGAGGACGATCGGGCGCTACTTCAGGAGAAAGAAGCTGCAAGGAAAGCACGCGCCGATCAACTCTTGAGGGAGTTGCCACCATCTGAACGCGACGTCGCGAAACGCATCTTGCAATCTCTGTTCCCTGACGATGACGAACACGTCCACCAAATCCAGCGACGTCAGAGCAATTTGGTCAGTTCCGATCTCATCTGACCTTCAGTCAAAGTCATTGACCGGCCTGACTCGCAGTCCATTGCGATGTCACTATCAGAAGCCCTCTCTGACGAGGTACCGCACTCGACAACCATTCCGGAAGAAGAAGTCGTTACTCCCTCTGCCTCACGCTTTGTTTCGCACAGCAAGGAGAGCACCATCAAACCCATGCTTAATCCACTGAACTCGCCTCTCGTCGATTCTTCCTCCTTTGGAGATGACTCTTCATCCGTAACCACACCTGTTGATAATGGCGACCTTCCTCCTATCTCTCAGACTTCGAACGCTCCTCAGAGTTGGATGGGGATGTTATGGGGCAAGGGCAAGACCAGGTCGCATCGGTCCCGAAGTTCGCTAACTCCCGACGAACTTGGTGGCTTAAAGTCTCCTCAAGATATCCAAACATCCAAGTCCTCCCCAGCCCCGTCAGTCTCGGAGAAGTCTACCCTGAAAGTTCCGAGCAAGGGTGTATTCGGAACTTTAGGGTTTTCTATCCTCGGTCCAGCCGCCTCACCGCGACCAAAGCAACGCAGAACCCTCTCCGTTGCTGACATCCCTTCAATAATGACTCACCCTCTGCCAGAAGGACCTCCCTCAGTCACCCATTCACCGACATCACCCATGCTACCTCTCCCCCCTCACCTCACCACGACCCTTCAACCTTCCGAAGCTCCCTCAGAGGATAACTCGATGATCTCCCAACAGGGGGAAAAGCCTCCTCAAG
>Ga0307516_10010151_pt1 | contig 10397 bp, 15 predicted proteins | sample 19_EM_MG_FD_203310 | JGI IMG/M metagenome (GOLD analysis project Ga0307516, IMG submission 203310) | Populus trichocarpa ectomycorrhiza microbial communities from riparian zone in the Pacific Northwest, United States - 19_EM | ecosystem: Host-associated > Plants > Roots > Unclassified | place...
AGAATCAGGTGGAAGGCTATCCATGGACTTCTGACGGACGTGCGTCCCACCATTGAGTGCTGCGTAGATGTCTGGTAGAGGTCGGGACGTGAGGAGGATCCGGAGGTTGGGAGGAAGGCCAGTAATACGACTTTCGGCAATGGCATTACCCAGGATCCGAAGGAGAACTCGTCGTGAATTGTTGTCCCCACTCTCATCCAATGCATCAATAATGATCACAATCGGCCCCATTATCGCCTCCGAAAGTGCCGTCGCGGGCTTCGCAATCAATTCTTCCCACTGCTGCAGAATGTCGGTTGTGTTCTTGAGTGCCGCGTTACCATGAACGACGGCTGTCAACTGCCTACGCAGGGACGTGTCACGATTAGCGAGATCCTGCGCAATTGTGCTGAAGACCTTCTGGTGGCATCGTTCTGCCATCTGGCTGCGATCAAAGCAGAAACAGGAGCCCAGCCGTTCAAGCTGCTGGAACCGATGAGCAATGGTGTGAGCGATAGATGATTTTCCGGTGCCAGCGGGACCATGAAGCCAAAAAATGCGAGGTGGATCCTTCTCGACGTTGTTGATCCAATCAACGATTTCCTGGAGGAGTTCTTTCCCAGTCCCTTCCAAACAAAGCTTTTCCCTGTTGAGGCCAGCACCCCCAGCATACGACATGCTGTTCAAGTCTGCGGCGTCACCTACATTTCAGATATCAGGCAGGCGTGATAATGAATACTTCAAAAAGGCACACGCAGATCATCGACCTTCGGCGTGAGTTCTTTCCAAATCCGATGCACCCCACCACCAACGTATCGCCGGCAGCCCTGTCGCGGAAATCCTGCAAAAGCCTATCAAAGACATCGTTGTAGCCGTTGCACGAGCGTGTCGGTTTCGGACGAGAACAAGTTCTTGAGGAGTCTCGTCCCTTGAAATAAACCGATAAATTCCTCAACGCCAAAATCATGGTCAAGTCTACTTACGGAATTTCTGGTTCCCACAATACGCTTGAATGAAATACGAGCACTCCAGTGTTTGGCGGGTGATGCGTTTCACGACGGCCTCCATGGACCTAATGTCATCCAGCTCTGCATTTGTGAGAAAGATGTAGACATCATTCATCTTTGAAAGGAGCGCGCGAACGGAGTCGTCGCGATTTGCCTGGTCAATAATTCTGCAAGCCATAGATTAGAATGCGTGAACAGTGATGCGCAACGGCCAGACCTTGGAAACAGAAGAGAGGATAGTCCACGATGCTTGCACGTAAGGATGAATCTAGAGATACGATGGGCATCCGGGACGGGCTCGCGGTGCATCTCGTGATGCTTACGGTGGCAATCTGGTCCACAACGCCATTGAACTCTTTCAACGTCTTGAAGAACGAAGAAACCCAATCGACAAGAGCAACCGGATTATCGGCGCCGCTGACGACGGACACCGTGCTTTGGACGGGCGTAGCAACGGTGCTCATCTCGAGGTGGCTTTCTTTGTGGCTTCAAGTTCTCGGGCTGGATCTGCAGTTGTGACGTCCAAGGTATCGAGTTGGTCGGTTGGGGTTTCCTGGTTTATTCATGAGTACGTGTTTGGACGGGAACTCTGGACAAAACTGAGAGGACCTTGGGCGTGTCGGCGCTGGTTCCGATATCTGACGGCGGTTCATCTGGAGATTTCACGACGATGGAAGGCAGCGAGGTTGGAGGCTTGCTAGCGTTGCCATCTGAAATAGCATGCTGCTAGTGAGGTTAGTTTACTTCCTCCTGCAACACAAAAGCCATGTGTACTGCTTCAGGATGTTTGAAGAAGCTAGTTACTTTCTTGAAAAATCTGGGTGGCGATTGAAGCGAAGGTGTCGGGGGGTACTGGGGGACCAGTGTGAGTACAATTCGGAACTGGGAAGGGACCTAAAGCTACAGGATGTTCATGCTCGGATTGTTCTAGTTCTGCACCAAGATGGGAGATATTTGATTCCGAAAGATTCCTTTTCCGTAGCTTTGGGAGACGGAGTCGATGACTAGATCCACTCGTCTTGGACTTCGCCATCTTCACAGATGGCTATCGATGGGGGATGGACGACAAGTCATCGGGGTTTCGGCCCTCGGATCTGACGTATCATCTTCGCTGGAACATGTGCCTTGACGTGATGGTGGGAGTAACCTGAGAGGTTGTCGGAAAAATCCCCAGGGGAAGATCTGGCCAGATCTTCCTAATTCAAGCTTCTTCAGAGGGGGTCCTGATCAGGGAAACGTTCACTGATCAGCTGAGGGGAAGATCAGGTCATATCAGGCTAGAATGACATCACGGATGCGATCCGGAATCACTTGAAGAAGGAACATGATCACGGGCGCTGTTCGACAGGATAGGTCTGGGATACCTTTGCAAAAATGGCTGAAGTCGCAACGCAGACCGATCCACAAGAGCCATTTTTTTAAACGAATGCTAGATCGCCTCACAAAATGGATTGGAGTGCATGATCAGGTATTCTTGTCGATTGTACAGCTCCTGTTTCTCGGTCAGGATAGGATTGAAGATGTGGTCCTTCCACGCCGTATGATGGTTTCTGAAATCGTTTCAAGATTCGAAATCCAAAAAATGGTTTGTCAAGGCTTTTTCGTGTTATTATCGTTACCTTTTACATAAACAGAATTCTGTCCTCCGAATATCTTTCATGAGCGACATATGGTCGCGTTGGAGGTTAACTTCCTGTATAGCTGTAACTACTCGCCACATGGCCAAGATACCCAAGACACTGTCCAGAGACTACAAGAAGCTTCCAAGGAAAGAGGGCAGAGAATATAGACTTAGCAAAATGCAACACACTTTCCTGTAAACTGATTGCATTAATGGGGTAGTGGTAACCTGGGTCGTTGCCTGGATTTACATGTATCGAACCACCGGGGGATCAACTCCCTTAATGCACTTCTAGTTGGGCGAGTAGAGCTCTGACAATTTTTTCGCGAACGTCAATTCACCGCGTTACGCATTTCCTCTTCATGGTCCTTGCTCCCATCCTCCTCCCGACCTGAAACCGAAACGACGTGCATGACGACACGATTGAAATCCATAATATCATCAGCGTGAACCTCGGCACAATCTTGGAGATTCAACCTCTGAAGACCCCGTCCCCGCTTGCATCTCTCCCTAAGACACGTCTTCAAAATGTCAATGTGCCTCTGTCCACCATAGTCTCTTGGACACCATTCACGGAACGTCAAGCGACGCAATCGTCGGAATTTAAGTCTTCCCGGAGTTACCGCCCCAAGAAAAGACAGTTCCTGACACGAAATCCCGCTCGAAAATGCCGCAAGAAATCCACTCTCTCGGCGCACGATCTCCAAGTCCTCAAGCGCCTCCAGGGCCCCGAGAAATCCTATCCAATCCTCTTTGGGCGCAATCACATCCTCCATGCACGCCGACGTCAGTCCTCCCATCGGGAGCACATTCCAGATCATGAAAAAGTCGGGCCAAGTCAGGTCAGGAGGAACATCGGAGAAGTTGATGAACGGCACGTCAGACTTCGCGGGCCGTTTCCTGCCATGCACTGGACTGGACTCGTTCCACGCACTGAACTCGTTGGCATGCACATACAGCGCGTAAACGTGGTGACGGTCTTGCATGACGGATGTGATCAGGGTCTCGAGGTACATAGAAGTGTCGGGACGATCGTATGCTACGTCAGGGATGCACGACGTATGAAGGACGGTGGTGGGGGGTACAGTGACGTTATTGAAGAACGCCACGCAGTGCGCTAGCTCGTCCTCCAGGTGAAGCTGGGATATGCGTGGAAGGGAAGCTGCTTCGTTGCCTCGGACTAGACCATGATAGGGTGGAGCGATGACCCAGGAGAGATGAGCTTCTTCAAGGTTGGGCATTCTAGCGAGTATTGATGTAAGTACAAGAACAGGTATGCTTAGCGAGGGGGTAAAAAGTCTGAGGGACACCAGTCCATCAAATAAAGTCGACCACCAAGGAATACTAGTTTTGGAAAGCTCCAAGTGTCGTAGAAGCGGTGTACCACGGGACAGAATCGGGGTAACAGCGTAGTTGAAATAGAAATAGGATATCTTCAGGCTCTCCAAAAGCGGAGCCGGACCGTCAAGCCTTGCTACCACCTGCTCCAAAAATGGGACGTCACCGACGCCAGAACCATTCTCGGACTGGGGCTGCATCAGCGAGAGTTCCCGGATATGAGGTAGACACTTCAATATATCCAACAACGCAATGTTCATGGGAGACTGACGATTCTCGTCTACCTCGGTCGCCTCAACCGTTATCGGTGCCATCCTGGAGTGTGCCAGCATCTCGAGGGCCCAACTCGGGCTGTGCAGAGATAGATATACGGGTCCAGAGGTTCGGATAGTCGAGCGCAACGCGACGCCAATGGGAACAGACGTGTGTTACGCGCACCCAACTTTCAAAGTCCCGTGGTGCATACGTGCAAGCCAGAAAGTTGAATATGATCGAGAGGAGCTCGGGAGGAAGGCGAGAGACGTGGGATGGAGGATCATTACGGGGCATAACCAGGTTGATCTCCATTATGGTCAGCAGAGTCCTTCATCAAGTTCAGGGTGGCTTTGAAGACAAGCAGCATGTGATGAAAACACACCTGGAGCTGACATGTGGTAGTGGACGACTTCCAAGAAAAGGGCTCGATCCTAAGCGGTTTATAGACTCGTGACCAGTTACAGTCTGTACTCACGATGAGCGTCGATGAGCAGCATCGATCCCGTACATTTAGACAGCAGTACAAAAGGTAAAAGAGATCGATACACCCCAGCATTGAAGCATACATCAAATACATGACATTAGTATAAGCATGTCGTGGCATATGCAGCATATCGATCGGCAGGCTTGGAAGTTGGAGGGAGGAACAAGAGTTGTACAACCGGATTGAGGAGGGCAAGTTGGGCACGAATGAAGCAGGGAAACGAAATGAGTGGTGTTCGCGGTGGATAACACATAATTAAATCGTCGATGACACAGATGAAGAGGCAAGTCTGAAGGGAACAAGGGAGTTCTGACAGTAAGTTCAAGTCCAATAAGAGTTCGCAGGCGAACGCGATTTCATCCAAAGTGAACAGGGGATATCATCGTTTGACGATGGTACAATTTTTGTTTTCCCACTTCTGCCACCGACCGCCGGACCACTTATGCAGCTGTAGGAGTAGGTGGAGCTGGAGGTGGACCTGTTCATATCAAACGTGCTCAACAAAAGGACAAGGGAAACAGATAGAAAAACACAAACCTCCACGCCAGTCACCCCTTCCACGGCCTCTCCCTCCCCGTCCACGATGCTCACCATCCCCACGCCATTCGCCCCTACCTCCCCTGAAGCCTAGCAAAGACACATCAGGATCCAAACGAACAAAGTAAAGAAAAAGACACCTACCACCTCGCTCACCACCCCGATATCCACCCCTCTCCCCACCTCTAAACCCACCTCTACCCTCCCCGCGATGTCCTCCCCTGTCTCCTCCCCTCTCACCACCTCTGAACCCCCCTCGGTGCTCTCCACGGTGCTCACCACGATGCCCGCCCCTATCGCCACCCTCGCCACGATACCCGCCTCTCTCACCGCCCTCGCCACGATACCCACCCCGCTCACCGCCCTCACCACGGTACCCGCCTCTCTCGCCGCCCTCACCACGATATCCGCCCCTATCACCACCTTCACCACGGTACCCGCCCCTATCACCGCCCTCACCACGATACCCACCTCGGAACCCACCTCTGAGCTCTCGATATGAGCCCCTGGCACTACCCCTCCCACGCCCGCTGCGCGCCTGCGTGAACCCATCCTCATCCACCGCTGCTGCCCCATTGACATCCGGCGGGGCAGGCCCAGACGCAGAAGTCGGGGTTGGGAGATACCCCTCCCCACCAGCACCGCTCACCGCCAAATCTTCACCGTCATGCACAACATCTTGGGCCCCCGCGGCCTCCTCGGGCGTCACGGACCCCGAGGCGCCAAATTCTGCTTGAAGACTGTTGATAGACGGAAGCCCGCCATCTTCGTCCGCTGCCCAGTCAATTATAACCGTTGCGGATTGCAGAGTCTGGAGACGACATATCGTCAGTTTGCCACCTTAAGGAAGATGAAAAGAAAAAGTAACAGGCCTCAAGAGGATCCAGTGTGTCAGCCTCGGCCTCGACCACGACCGGGATGGGCAGTTCTTGTACCTGTTCGTCGTACGGTGCCTCTGCCTCTGCCGTAGCCTCGAGCTCGCTCTCTTGCATGAAATGGAAGCCTGCAGCAGGCGCCGCGGGAGTTGCAGCTGCAGCCGAGACAGTAATATGATCCTCCACGGGACCCTCCGGAACTTCTTCAACGATTGGCTCCTCAATAACCACCTCCTCGACAGGATCCTCCTCCTCTTTTACGGGGGAGGGTGTACGAGGGGTCAAGTGAGCTTGAGTGACTTCAATTATGCGCGCATCTAAAAAAAAGAAAATTTGGTGAGTTGATGACATTGTCGGAAATTTAAAAAAAGTGAAGAAATAGAGCAACTCGAAGTTTGAGTATAGGGAATGGAAGAACATACATGTGACACTTTCTAGTTCGCCTTCCTGGGACAGTAAACCGGTCACCACGACCTGTTTGGCGTCTCCATCTTCTCCGAGGATGGCATCGCTTGCAGCAACGATTGCTGGACCTTCAGGGAAGTCTTCAAGGTGACCGGATGCGAGGAGAGCGCGGAGGCGGAGAACAGAGAAAATGTCTGATGTTCTGTTGAGGATGGCCGACTATTGAAATGATCAGGATCTTAACCTGATGTGATTAGAGAAAGGCAGACCTCGGCGGTCGACACGGCTTCTGCTATTTTTGCTTTCTCTGCTTTTTCGAGCTCAAGTCGCCTGAGAAGGAGTTCTTGGGCGAGTTCAGACTCGTGCACCTGTTGGGGATGGTATGATCCGGTTTGAACGTTGCAAAAAGGGTGGTTCTTACTTCGACTGCTTTCTTCACTTCCCCGAGTTCCTTTTGGATGGCCTCTAGAGTAGGAAGGGTCTTCAACGTCCGCTTCTGGTCGTCGTCGAGTTTCTCAGGGTCCATCGCAGCGTACGCAGATATCCGTGTCTGTCGGGACACGTAACATGAAAAGCTGATCAGCCCAGAACGAGAAACAACGCACAATCTTCTTCGTAGTAGCCTTCAATCGTTTATGAATCAAATCCACGATCGGGCTCGGTTTGAGCAGGACGACCTCTTCCAAAAGGGGTGTAGACACGGCCTCGGCTTCGGCAGCAGTAGCGCCGTTCTCAGACGCCGCAGCACCAGCAGACTCGTGGTTTCCGTTGCTGGTATGGTTGGTTTCAGCGACGTCGGGTGTCTGGGACTGCAGATGGTCCTCTGCGGGTGAATCAGGGGATGAGTTTTTGTGAGCTGCGGCTTTGCGCTTTTTTCGCTGGGACTTGGAGAGGGGTGTTGGGGGCGGAGCGCCGGGGACGATGCGCTGGGTGACGACGATGGACGCGACGGCCTCGGGCATTTTTCTGTGTTGTCGATGGGAGAAGATTGGGTTCAAGAGAGGTGACGAGGCCTTTGGCAAGCTGGTCCTTTTTTTTGACAGCAAGGTTCTCTTCTCACGACGAAAACGTGACCCCGGCGATGCCGACGCGTGCCGACTGTGACGGCGCCTGATTTGGTCAGCCCATGCTTCGTCCCCACCGCGTCCTCTTCACCCGCACCCTCAAGGTCGCGGCCTCTATCAGCCTCGGCCGTCACCCCACTCGACGCCCCCCCTCCCTCCACCCCCCGCCTTCCCCCCTTCCGACAGAATATACGTAGGCAACCTCCCCCTCGGCACCACCGAAAACGATCTGCGGAAGCAGCTCTCTTCCTTTGGCCCAATCACACAAGTCGACATGCGTCCATCCCCGCTTTGTCTCACCTTTCCACCGTCCCGCTGACCCCATCTTTCCTAGCATTCAACGGGTCCAGCCACTGCTACGCGTTCGTCGCCTTTTCGTCTCGGGAAGACGCTACCGCGGTCCTCCAGTCCGCCCTCGACAACCCTCTCCACCTCCATGGGACCGCCTTATGTGTCAGATACGCCGCCCCCCATGTCATCCACCCTCAGTCCTGCCGGCTCTTCTTCAAGAATTTCCCTGGCGGCCCTGATGAGGTAAAGAAGCTATTCGCCCCCTTGGAACGATACGTCCGCAAGGTCAACTTTCGTGAGTGGTCCCAACGCCCGCATTCAGTTCCTCTATTTTTCTCACCTGTTTCTTGTGCATAGTCAAGGACCGGAAAACCCACAACTACATCGACAGCAGCATCGTCACCTTCTCAAATCGGCGCGGCGCCGCGGAAGCTCTGCACGGTCTAACGAAGACGGGGGAGGCTGCCAAGTACTCGTTGGATTTTGTAAGGCGGATTGGAGCCCCTCAGGAGGAACCGGCGAAGCTGCCGTCGCAGGCGGTGCAAGCACAAACATTCGCAGAGCTTCTTGAAGCGCTAGCACAGGATCCCCATACCACTCGGCCCTCAGATTGGCTAAATTTGTCTGGTGACGTTAAAAAATGACAATCGAAAATATTCATCCCCCTTTCCTACCGCGATTATCGTCATGATGTTAATGGTTTAAAGGATGTCCAAGACAATATAATGTTCGAATTCAAATGGGAATGGGACCCAAAAAATGGGGAAGCCAGATTTGACTGTACATCATGGAGGGATCGAGCCCGGGTCCGCATGATTTGAACATCCAGCTGCGGACGCGACTCGGTCTTGAGTCGGTACCGATCATTCGCAAGTACCTCGGTCGAGATGAACACAATTGAGTAATGAATGTATTCGAGCTAGGTATTGCAAAAAAGGAAGGTCGTGAAGTTATATCGTAAATCTATATCCCAACATACTTATGCCCTCTCACACCCAACAAGAAGAAGCATGTGGCACACTCTTAGTTGCTCGATGGCCTAACCGGGCTGGGGAACTGCTGATGAAAGGGGAATCGTGACGTGTGCCCTTGAACGACTTTTCCATGTTCACTTTCCACTGGTGCATATCCCCCTTGTACACATCGCTCAACGTTTCCTTTGAACACGGACCCTGTTTGCGTAGGAGGGCCAAGGGACACGCGCGCACCATCCACACTCAGGTCCTTGCCGACTTTGTCCAAGCGTCGTGCAAGGTCAAACGTGGTGACGACATGAAAATGAAGCTGCACAAACGAGCAAGCGTCAAAATTTCATCAAATGATACCACACTTGGGGCAACATACCTGAAATAACCTCAACGCGCCGTCCAGCTCTTTCTTCATGTCCTTGATCATCTTGTGTATCTGAAAGTTCAGCAAGAATCGTACAACACGTCATCGTCCGCAATAAATCGCGATGTCCTTGGCGATCTTGTTCAGTGCATCAGCAAATCCTGGGTGCTCTCAGGCACTACGGGTTGCTATGGGCGCTATATTCCCAGGGACCTTCGCTACAGAGCGCTTCATACACCGCTGGCAGGAAACATTACAAGTCAGACTTGTACACATACCTGTATAGATAACCATAATCTGATCACCTGCGGTCGTCATGGATACACCGCCAAAAATCACACGATCTGATCATGTGTTTGGCTATGGTTCAGGCTACAAGTCCGTCTTGTAACGTCTCCTGCCAGCGGTGATAGCAACCTGTAGCAACCTGTAGCGTTCCCAGGATTTGCTGATGTGTCCTGTAGATTTTCGATGAAAATCAGACCACAGTGTGCCGAAACGATAAAAACCGCCTACCTTTTCAAATCGTTCAGCTGCCCTTCGGGGATCTGCATCGGTGCCGTGCCGTGTGCCAGGACGGATGCTGCAACATTTTGTTCTAATGGGAGAACTTCTTCCATTCGGCGTTCTGTTGGCGAAAGCCCTGGCAAGCCAAGTCAGTACGAACGAGCTTGGAGCTCTGAGAAGGAGGAGTTGACCTCAACGGTGTCGATAATGTATAATGCCACCCTCGCTATGCTGTCGAGCGGAGGGGGTGTTGGATTTCCGGATGTATGCGAGCGTGCGCGATGCACTGCCCGCACCCTTCCCTTTTTAGGTTCTTCCTTTGTCATGCTTACCTCTTCATTCTAGGTACATTTATATTGTTTGCCGTACTATATAAGTAGTCTAGTTACATATTGTACCTTATCCGTCTGCCTCTCGAGCTCACAGAGGCCAAACGTAATACCACCCTTTTGTTTGTCTTCGTCGTCGTCCATCACCCCGCGTCGCTTATTTCAACAGGGGGCACATCCGCTGAGGTAACTGTTGTCTTTAAGAGCTGATAAGCTGCGTTTCCGCTCGCTTCGGAAGGGTTGTTTGTCCCTGTTGATGCGGTTAGTCTATCCGACGTCGACGGCGCTGCGAATTTGAATGCATCGGATGCTTGCCGACACCAGTTCTATCAGTAGAGGATTTGACGGGGGTTATCGAGTACGAGGTTTTAAC
>Ga0307516_10010152_pt1 | contig 10395 bp, 5 predicted proteins | sample 19_EM_MG_FD_203310 | JGI IMG/M metagenome (GOLD analysis project Ga0307516, IMG submission 203310) | Populus trichocarpa ectomycorrhiza microbial communities from riparian zone in the Pacific Northwest, United States - 19_EM | ecosystem: Host-associated > Plants > Roots > Unclassified | place...
CCAGTCGGCGACCAGCAGCCGTCCGCCGAGCCGGACCAGCGACGCCAGGTTGCGCACCGAGCGTTCCCACTCGGCGTCGTCGAGAATATGGAACATGACGTCGACAGAGAGCACCACGTCGTAGAGCCACGGGCTGCGCCACCCGGAGAGCGACGATTGGTGATACCGCGGGCCGCCACCTTCGCGGCGGCCGTGCTCGAGCGCCGCTTCGCTGCCGTCGATGCCGTCGACCTGGTGGCCGAAGCGGGCCAGCTCCCGGCTGAACCAGCCTTTGCCGCAGCCGGCGTCCAGAAGGTACAGAGGGGCGACCGGGGACGACTGCAGGCCGACGAGATCCATCAGCAGGCTGAGCCGTCGCATGTAGAACATGCGGTTCGTCGCCTCGTCGAACGCCATGTGGCCGCCGGAGCGCAGATCACTCTCCCGCTGGTGCCGCTCGTTCCAGTAGGACAACGCTTCCGCGTCGGTGAGGAGCGTCATGGGAGTGCCCTGTTTCGCTTGTGGAGGAAACCGGAGGGTGTGATCAGGGCGACAATATACGCCCCAGCAGAGCCTCTGCGAGCCTGCGCTACCCAGCCCATGGCGACCGGATTTTGTTGCTGAAGTTAACGGCCAGGAAACGCTGACGTAAATGTGGTCATTTGGTTCGGGGGCGGTGCGGGCGTGCACGGGTGTCATAGACTCCCGTCGACTTCAGGACCCTGAGGGCGTGGATCGGCCGAAAAAGAGGTGTCAGCGGTGAGTGGACCCGACGTGACTGTCGTGGTCGCCGTGTATAACACGATGCCCTATCTGACCGAATGCCTGCGCTCCCTTGTGGACCAGAGCATCGGCCTGAACCACCTCGAGATCGTGGCAGTCGACGACGGGTCCACCGACGGCAGCGGTGCCGAGCTCGACAAATGGGCGCGGAATTATCCCGGCACGGTCAAGGTCCTGCACCAGGAGAACTCGGGTGGCCCGGCCGGTCCGAGCAACCGCGCCCTCGACGTCGCCACCGGGCGGTACGTGTTCTTCGTCGGCGCCGACGACTACCTCGGCGGCGAGGCGCTGGAACGCCTCGTGACCACCGCCGACCAACTGGATGCCGACATCGTGCTGGGCCGGCTGGTCGGCGCCGGCGGCCGAGTGGTCAACCAGGCGGTTTACACGCCGGGCAACCGTGACGACATCACGCTGGTCAATTCGTCGCTGCCCTGGGCGCTGTCGAACACAAAGCTGTTCCGCCGGTCGATGCTCGAAGAGCACCAGATCCGGTATCCGGAGGAGCTGCGGTCCGGCAGCGACCAGCCGTTCACCATCCGGGCCGTGCTGGCCGCCCGGCGGATCGCGGTCCGCGCCGACTACGAGTTCTACTACGCCGTCCGCCGCACCGACTCCAGCAACATCACATACCGCACCTCGTTGCACGCGTTCGTGCAGGACACCGCGATCATTATGGACACCGCCGCGGACCTCATCACCGATCCGGTGGCCCGGGACCGCGTGTTGCGCCGGCACTTCACGTGGGAAGTGGCCAAGCTGCTTGGCGCGCGGTTCCTCGATGCGGACCGCGACGAGCAGCTACGGGTCCAGGAGGGCGTGCGAAAGCTCGTCGAGGCGTACCTGACCGACGAGATCCGGGCCAGCCTCGACGTGCATCGCCGCGTCCCGCTCAGCGTGGCCCAGTACGGCACCGTCGACGACGTGGCCGCGGTCGCCCGGCACTACGCCGACCACGGCCTCTCGCCGGTGGTGGGTGACGGCGGTCGCTACTACATCGAGTTCCCCGGCTTCCGGGACCCGTCACGCGGTTTCCCCGACGAATGGTTCGACGCCACCGCGCACGTACGCCGGCTCGTCCACCAGACAGGTCCGGCAGACATTCGCTGGGGCCGCACACCGGAAGGCCGGCGCGCTCTGCTGGTCGGCTGGCACAGCTCTCTGCCCAATCTCAACAGTGCCGGCGAACCGCCGCCTCGCGTCTTCGCCGGCGATCTGCCGGCCGTGCGCACCGAGTCCGGCAATGATGACGAGGGCGGCACCGGGGTGCTGGGCTACCTTCTGGTCGATGACTTGGTCGCCGGACAGACCAAGAAGCGCAAGCGCCGCCGTGTCAAGTTCACCTGGAGCACCCTCGGCGAGACCTACAGCATGCCGGTGACCGCATTGGACGTTACCGCGCTGCCGCGTATCATCCATCGACGTGGCCTACGGTTCTACCGCGTGGGCGCCGACCTGGACAAGGACTCCCAGCTCAACGTCGTCACCACCCTTGTCCCCCCTCGCCGCATCGCCGGTCGCCTCCTGCGCCGGCTGCGGCTCAAGCGCTGACCCGCGCCAAGGAGGATGTGCCTCAGCATGAAGATCTGTGTCGTTGCCCTGGGCAAGATCGGGCTGCCGCTCGCCGTCCAGTTCGCCTCCAAGGGCCACACCGTGATCGGTGCGGACGTCTCGGAGCCGACCGTGCGTACGGTCAATGAGGGCCTCGTGCCGTTCCCGGGCGAGGCGGATCTGGACGTCAAACTCAAGCAGGCCGTCGAGGCGGGTTTGCTGACCGCGACCACGGACACCGCCGCGGCGGTCGCCGAGTCCGAGGCCGTCGTCGTGGTGGTCCCGCTGTTCGTCGACGCCGAGGGCGTGCCGGACTTCGCGTGGATGGAATCCGCCACCCGTGACATCGCCCGCGGCCTGCGCCCCGGCACCCTGGTCAGCTACGAGACGACGTTACCGGTGGGCACCACCCGCAATCGCTGGGCGCCGCTGCTCCACGAAGGCTCCGGCCTGGTGGCCGGGCGCGACTTCCCGCTCGTCTTCAGCCCCGAGCGCGTGCTCACCGGCAGGGTCTTCGCCGACCTCCGCAAGTACCCGAAGCTGGTCGGGGGCGTGGATGCCGAGTCGGCCCGGCGTGGCATCGAGTTCTACGAGGCAGTCCTGGACTTCGACGACCGCAGCGACCTGGACCGGCCCAACGGCGTGTGGGACCTCGGCTCCGCCGAGGCGGCCGAGCTGGCGAAGTTGGCCGAGACGACCTACCGGGACGTCAACATCGCTCTGGCCAACCAGTTCGCCCGGTACGCGGACACCATCGACGTGGACGTCAACCTGGTCATCGACGCCTGTAACACCCAGCCGTACAGCCACATCCACCGGCCCGGCATCGCGGTCGGCGGGCACTGCATCCCGGTCTACCCGCGGCTCTACCTGTGGAACGACCCGGCCGCCACCGTCGTGCGCGCGGCACGCGAGGCCAACGCGGCGATGCCGTCGTACGCGGTCGATCTGCTCGCCGCAGCGCTCGGCGACCTGAGCGGTGTGGGCGTGCTGGTGCTCGGTGCGTCCTACCGCGGAGGCGTCAAGGAGACGGCCTTCTCGGGCGTTTTCGGCACCGTCGACGAGCTGCGCCGGCGCGGCGCCGTGCCGTATGTGTCCGACCCGATGTACAGCTCGGCCGAGCTGGAGGAGCACAAGCTCCCGGCCTACGAGGGGCAGGAGATCGGGGCCGCGATCCTGCAGGCGGACCACGCGGAGTATCGCTCGCTCACCAGCGACGACCTGCCCGGTGTGAAGGTAATAGTGGATGGCCGGCGGACCACGGATCCGGAGAAGCTGCCGGGCATCCGCCGCGTCGTCATCGGGGGCTGACGCGCGACGCATTCGCTGTGGCCGGCATCGAACCGGCCACGCGAAACGTCCGGGTGATCAGGTGGGCCGGCTGAGCTCGCGGCTGACGATGTCGCCTTGCTCGTTGACCCAGCCTCGGGGCCTGGCGGGGTTGCCCGCCACGAGCTGGTACGGCTGGACGTCCTTGGTGACGACGGAGCCGGCGGCGATCATCGCGTACTCGCCGACCTCGATGCCGCACACCAGCGTCGCGTTGGCCCCGATCGATGCGCCGCGGCGCACCAGCGTCGGGGTGATCTTCCAGTCCGGGTTCTGCGCACGCGGCCGCAGGTCGTTGGTGAAGACCGCGCACGGACCGACGAAGACCTCGTCCTCGATCGTCACACCCTGGTACACCGACACGTTGTTTTGGATCTTGACTCGGGAGCCGACCACGACATTCGCATCGACGTAGACGTTACGGCCGATCACGCACTCTTCGCCCACGGTGGCCGAGGAGCGGATGTGGGCGATGTGCCAGACCTTGGTGCCGGCGCCGACCTGGGCGCCGTTCTCGACCTCGGCGGAGGGGTGGACGAACACCGGGTTGCTGGGGGTCGGGGTGGAATTCATGACGGTAGTTTTCCTGGTCATCCTGCCAATTGGGAAATTGGGGGACGGGAAACCGGCGTGTCGCCCGGTGTTAGGCTGGCGGCTCCCCACCTGACACCAGCACGAACGGTCTGCGCAGCTATATGGCGAATTTCATCAGCGTCGTGGTGCCCGCGTATCGTGTCCAGGGTTACCTCGACGAGTGTCTCGATTCGCTACTGCGTCAGCAGGGCGGTGACGCAGAGGTAATCGGCGTGGACGACGCGTCCGACGATCACTGCGGCGTGGTCCTCGACGAGCGGGCCGCGGCCGATCATCGGATCACCGTCGTTCACCTGGATGCCAACGTCGGTCCGGGCCTGGCCCGCAACGCCGGCCTGGAACGCGCGACGGGCGAATACGTGTGGTTCGTCGACGGCGACGACCGGATCGTGCCCGGCGCCCTGGCCGCCGTCGAGGCGAAACTGCGCGAGTCGAAACCCGACGTGCTCGTCGTGGGGACAGCCCGGGAGCGCTGGAACAGATCGGTCTCCCCGTGGCGCTCGCCGAAAGCGGCGCCGTCCGGTGCCGAGGCGCTGACCCAGTGGCCCCCGCCGCTCGGCGGCCTGGTGGTGCGGCGGCAGTTCCTCGTCGATTCGGCGATCCGGTTCCAGCCGGGCTGGTATGAGGACATCGCATTCGCGTACGCGGTGCTGTCGGCCGCCGGGACGACCGCGGCCTTCGAGCCCGCCTGCTACATCCGCCGCCTCGATCGCGACAACTCGATCCGCAGCACGCGTTCGGCGCGGCACGCGGACGCCGTCGCGCAGTGGGACTTCGCGCTGAGCCTGCCCGCGCTCGCCGCAGCGACGCCGAAAGTCAAGCGCCGCGCGCTGGATCGGGCGCTCACCGAGCTGCTCAAAATCATGGAGGACGGTAAGCGTCTCCCCAAGGACGCCCGCCGCGCCTTCTTCACCAAGATTTCGGCGCTGCTGAACAAGCACGAAAAGGGTGCCTCGGGTCGGCCCGGCGGCATGGGTGGTCTGCGCCTCGCAACGATAGCCGCCGATTCGTACGCCGCCTATCAGGCCCTGCGTGGCGGCCGTGACCTGGTCGGCGGCGCGGTCGCCAAGGTGCGCCAGGCCCCGGGCAAGGTCCGCAGCGGTCTGCGCAAGCGCGGCATGCGCTGGTATTACCGCTGGCAACTGGCCCGCCCGATCGAGGCGGATCTCGCGGTCTACGCCGCGTACTGGTACCGCGGCTACGCCTGCAACCCGGCGGCGATCTATGAGAAGGCCAAGGAACTCGTCCCGGGCGTCCGGGGCGTCTGGGTGGTCAAGCCCGGCGGTCAGAAGGCGCTGCCCAAGGGCGTCAAGTACGTGGTCTCCGGCAGCCGCGCCTACTACCGGGCCATCGCCCGTGCCCATTACCTGATCAACAACGCCACCTTCCCGCCTGAGGTGGTGAAGCGCGAGGGCGCGATACACGTGCAGACCCATCACGGCACGCCGCTCAAGACGATGGGCCTCGACCAGCCGAAATTCCCGGCGTCGCTGGGCGGCTACAACGCCGACCGGCTGCGGAGCAACATCGCGAAGTGGGACTTCAGCGTCACGGCGAACCGGCACACGACCCTGCTCTGGGACCGCCAGTTCCCGATCAAGGGCGAGACGCTGGAAACCGGCTATCCGCGCAACGACCGGCTCGCGTGCGCGACCGGGGCCGACGTCGCCGCGGCCCGCGCCGAGCTGGGCATCCGGCCCGGCGAGCGGGTGGTGGTGTACGCGCCGACGCACCGCGAGTGGCACGCCACCTTCACCCCGGTGCTCGATGTCGACGCGTTCGCCGAGGCGCTCGGCCCGGACACCCGGGTGCTGCTGCGCGGGCACTACTTCTACGGCTCGATCGGCTTCCCGCCCCAGCACCCGAGGATCACCGACGTCTCGTCCTACCCGGCGGTGGAGACGATCTACCTCGCGGCGGACGTGTTGATCACCGATTTCTCGTCGCTGATGTTCGACTACGCGGTGCTGGACAAGCCGCTGGCGATCTTCGCGCCCGACTGGGAGGTCTACCAGGCGGTCCGCGGGGTGACATTCGATCTTGAGCGGCACCACCCGGGCATCTTCGCCAAGTCCTTCGACGAGTTGGTGGCCGCCTTCCGCACCGGCGCGATCGGCGATGCGGCGGCCGCCGCGGCGCGGGCCCGATTCCGCGAGAGGTTCTGCGCCCTGGAGGACGGGCACGCCGCCGAACGGGTGGTCCGCCGGGTGTTCCTGAACGAGAAATTGTCGCCCACCGCTGACCGGAAGGTGCACGTCGATGCCTGAGCTCGTTCCCGGGCTGGTGAGCGTCATCGTGCCGATGTACAACGTCGAGCCCTTCCTGCGGGACTGCCTGGACTCGATCCGCAGCCAGACTTATCGGGACCTACAGGTCATCGTCGTCGACGACGGGTGCACCGACGGCTGCGTGGCGATCGCCGAGGGGTTCGTGAGGGCCGACGAGCGGTTCACGCTGATCCGTCAGGCCAACGCCGGGCTCAGCGCCGCCCGCAACAACGGCGTCCCGCACGCGACCGGCGAGTTCATCGCGTTCGTGGACAGCGATGACGTCCTGGCCGCGCACGCGTACGAGATGCTCGTCCAGGCGCTGGCCGGTGGCGCCGACTTCGCCAGCGGCGCCGTGCACCGGTACAGCTCGCGTGGGCACTACCGGGGTTACCCGCACAACGAGGCGATCGGCGGGACCGATCTGAACGCGCACGTCTCGACCAACTTCAAGCTGTTGCGCGACCGGACGATCTGGAACAAATTGTTCCGCCGCTCCTTCTGGGACGCGCACGGCTTCGAGTTCCCGGTCGGCCGCCTCTTCGAGGACGTGCCGGTCACGGTGCCGGCGCACGCCGTGGCCAAGAGCGTGGCGATCGTCAACGACACCATGTACTTCTGGCGGATGCGCGAAGGCGCCGTACGTTCCATCACCCAGTCCGACAACGACCTGCGCAACATGGTCGACCGCTTCTACTCGGTCAACCTGACCCGCAAGCTGCTCGCCGAGTCGGGGCACACCGAACTCCGGCAGACGTACGAAGAACAGGCGATCTGGGACAAGCTGAGCAGCTACCTGAAGTACCTGCCGGCCGCCTCGCCGGAGTTCCGCGTGAGCTTCATGGATCTGGCGACGGCGTATCTGAACGACATCGACCCCGGCGCTGTCGAGCGGCAGCCCACCAAGGTCCGCCGGCACTGGGAGCTGATCCGCGAGCGCAACATCGACGACCTCGTCGAGTTGATCGACCAGGGCTTCCGGCCGACCGTGAAGCCGCCGGCCCAGCCCCGGCTCGAGTCGGCACTGCAGGAAGTGGTCTGGCACGACGGCAGGCTGATCGTGACCGGGTACGCGTACGTGCCGGCCAGCGCACCGCCGAGATTCGGTTCGTTGCGCCTGCTGTGGCTTTCGGCGGATGGCAGCGCCCGCAAGGTCCCGCTGCGCGCCCGGGCCCACCGCGACCCGGCAGCCCCGCCGCACCTGCAGGCGGGCGGCTTCACCGTCGCCATCGACCCGGCGTCGCTGAGCTCGCAGGGCAGGTGGCACAACGGCACCTGGACGGTCGCGGTGGCGGCGACCCACGGCGTCAAGGTGCGGCGCGACGGCCTCAAGGTCCCGGCCGAGTGGACCGACCCGATGCCGCGCCAGCGGGTCGCCCCCGGCGTGTGGGTCAGCCCGGTCATCACGAAGGGCCGGCTGCGGCTCAAGGTCACCAAGTCGTCCGGCTGGCTCACCGCGAGCCGCCGCGACGGTGACGACCTGGTCCTGGAGGGCCGGCTGAGGGCCAAGCCCACGGGCCCGGTCAAGATCGAGCTGAACCGGGGCAACGGCCTGGTCGCCCGTACGGTGCGCGCCGAAGTGACCGACAGCCCCGACGGCCCGATGTTCATCGCGCGGCTGCCGCTGGCAGGGATCGCGCTGGACGACAGCACCGACAACCACGCCACCGGCCTGTTCTCGCAGCGCTTCGCGGTCGACATCGCGATCCGGAATTCGGCGATCCAGCTGATCGCCGACGACGGCTACGAGCCGAGCCGGATGGTCTTCGGCACCGACGAGGTCTACACGGCGGTGACCGCCAGCGGCCTGGTGTCGCTGTGCACCCGGCCGGCGGGACCGGTGGTGACCGAAGCGGCATGGCGTGCCGACGGCGCACTGGTGCTGCGCGGCGACAGCCCGCGGCCACTCGACGGCGAGTTGCTCCTGCGCATGCGCGGCCGCCGCCGGGACGTGAGCCTGCCGTTGCAGGCCGCGGACGGCCGCTGGGAGGTCGTGGTCGATCCGGCCGCGGCACCCAGCCTGGCCGGGCCGTTGCCCCTGACGGCCGGCACCTACGACTTCTCATTCCGCTCGGCGGGCAACCACCACGAAACCGTCTGCCCGCTCGGCCTCACCGACGCTGCCCTCGCCCCGCTGCCCACCTCGGCCGTCGCCCCGGACGGGGTGCGCAGTGTGCTGCGCCGGGCGGGCAACGAGCGGGCCACCCTCATCGTCGAGACCCAGCCGCGCGATCAGGCCGCTCAGGACCGGTTGCGTGCCAAGCACTTCCCGGCGACCGGCCGGAGCGCCCTGGTGGACGCCGTGCTCTTCGACGGCGCGCCGGGCCGGCGCTTCCTCGACGACCCGGCCGCCATACTGGCCGAGTTGCTGCGGCGCCCGGATGCGCCGCCCGCGTTCTGGACGGTCGAGCGCGGCCAGCCGGTGCCGCCAGGTGCGACGCCGGCCGGCTTCGAAACCGATTCCTGGTACGCGGCGCTGGCCACGAGCCGCTGGGTCGTCACCAACGACGACCTGCCCCGCTGGTTCGTCCCGCAGCCCGGCCAGGTGGTGCTCCGGCTCGCCGGCGGCTGGCCGATCGCCAAATTCGGCGCGCAGGCCGTCGCCCATCCGCTGGGCCAGGAACTCGTCGACCAGATCGTCTCCGACGCCGCGACCTGGACGGCGCTGGCGTCCCCGGGCGTGACGGCCACCCCCGTGCTCCGCGAGGAGCTGCGATACGACGGCGAGGTGCTGGAGTTCGGTCGCCCCTCGAACGATCTGCTCATCACGACGGACGCCGAGGCGGCCCGCGCCGAGGTGCTGCGCCGGCTCCAGCTGCCCGCCGACACCCGACTGGTCCTGTACGCGCCCACCCGGCGCCCGATGGACCTGCGCAAACGCGGGTGGAGCGACCCGGGCCGTCTGCTGGACCTGCCGCGTGTCGTGGCCAGCCTGCCGCCCGGCTACGAACTGCTGGCCCGCCGGCACCCCGCCATGATCGACGACGTGCTGGGCCTGGCTCCTGGCGTGCTGGATGTCTCCGGCTACCCGAGCGTCGCCGAGTTGCTGCTCGCCACCGACGTGCTGATCACCGATTACTCGGCGCTGCTCGCGGACTTCGCGTTCACCGGTCGTCCGACGTTGCTCTACGTTCCCGATCTCGAGGAGTTCGAGGCCTCGCCGGGGCTGAACATCGACCTGGAGAAGGCCTCGCCCGGCCCGCTGCTGCGCAGCTCGGACGACGTCGCGGCGGCGGTGCGCGACCTGCCGGCGATCGGTCACGAGTACGAACGGGCGGCCAAGGCGTTCGCCGACAGTCACACTGCCAGCGGCGAGGGTCGTGCGGCGTCCCGGCTGGTCGACTGGTTGCTGGCCCAGGGGTGAGCTGACCCACCGCCCACCGGGGGAGAGCAGCTCAGTGCCTCCGGGCCCGCCGTATCGCGCGGGTGACGACCGGCGGCAGCAGGTCGCGCGCGATCGAGCGGGCCGACCAGCGTGGCGGCTGCTGCTTGACCGGCGGATCCGGCTGTTCTGCCGGCGGATCCGGCTGCGCGACCGGTGCCTCGGGCCCGGCCTCGGCGACCGGGTTGAGCGGCAGAACGGTCGGCAGCGGCGGCTCGTTCCACCGGCAGACCCTGATGACGGAGTGACCGAGAATGTCCTGCCGCTCGGGCAGGCCTGGCCGGAAGCCCTTGAGCCAGTCGGACAGCTCGTTCTGCACCGGCTCGGGGTCGCCCCAGGTGCCGTAGAACTTGTTGCCGGTGATGCAGATCGGCCTCAGCTCACTGTTCGCGACCGCGGTCCACACGGCGGCGGCCACCCCGGGCGTGTGCACCGAGCGGAAGTCATCGCAGACCACCACGCCGTCCGGGCGCAGCAGCGTCCGGGCCGCCTCGATGTCGCCCTTCACGT
>Ga0307516_10010153_pt1 | contig 10394 bp, 10 predicted proteins | sample 19_EM_MG_FD_203310 | JGI IMG/M metagenome (GOLD analysis project Ga0307516, IMG submission 203310) | Populus trichocarpa ectomycorrhiza microbial communities from riparian zone in the Pacific Northwest, United States - 19_EM | ecosystem: Host-associated > Plants > Roots > Unclassified | place...
TGGGGTGCCGGAGGTGCTTCCAGGCGACCCCCTCTCGGCAGAATCTCTGCAACCCGTTTATCCAGGCGGATATGATGGTGTAGATAAAACACTCACGCTGCGGATAAGGTCCAGGTCACTGGTGACATACGCACGCACAACTTTGATAGCTACCCGACGTCCATTGTATGTACCCTGTGAGACGTCGGCAAAGCCCCCGCATTCGACTTCCACGGAGTCTTCCGAGCAGTCGGGGATGTGCATGGACTTTGGGATCACACGGTGCCGGCTGCATATTTTGCAAAGCTCGTTGAGCAACTTTAGCCGCTCTCGATCCGACATGGCGTCGGTTTCGAGACGCTACAACCCGTGTCAGCCTGAGGTGGGGGGGTGGGTGGAAAACCATACCTCATTCATTTCATTAACACGCTTCTGAGTTTCTGGCTCTGAATCCTGCAGAAACTGGAAGAGAGAAGCAACTCGTGGGAGGATTTTCCCACGTTGCCGCTGTTCGCTGGTTGGCGAAAATGTGCGGTATATAGTGGAAAGTTTGCATCGTTGTCTTGGTTTATTGTGCCAGCCAGCCGTGATTACATCCCAAACGGGGTCCTGCAATAATTGATTCTGGTTTGGGTCTATTGGGCGGGATGGACGTTTACCGGCACAAATAGCGGTAGTCGTGTCCTTGAGATTACTTCCGTGGTAGGGCAATACCCCTGTGAGGACCTGATCATAACGAGACAATTGTATCAAGTAATAGGATGATTTCCAAAAGAGGCACACACCGAGAAAGAGGTCATCGCGAGGGAGTAAACATCACTCTCTTTTGAAGGGCCAATCACCACAAAGCTAACACCGTAGACTTGGGTACATTCCGGGGCCATATATCGGAGAGTCTCTTGCCGGTGGAGCTCATATGTGTACCTTTTGAACGACCCCGCGATCCCGAAGTCTCCGAGACACGCCTGACCATCTTGAGTAATTAGGATGTTGTTCTAGACTCATTGAGCATCAGTGTCCGCCAGGTTCACCCGATCCTTTGTTTCGCCTACCGGACTGATACTACCGTGTAAAATCCCCGACCCATGAAGGTGCATGAGACCGCGGCACACTTGTGCAAGCTGTCGCAGGCGTAGTCAGTAGATTATCCCCATCGATCTTCAGGCCGGTGGGCACGTACAAGCATAGAGCGATCGGCACCCGGGTTCACTCGGGTATACTGAGTAATGTTACCATCTGGCATCCACGGACTCATGATGCAAAACGGAAACAGTGCCTCCGAAACCCGGATAACAGGCAGCACATTCGGATGAGAATTGAGCTTGCTCCCTTCGACCACACGACGGTATGTCTGACATGAAGCAAATTGAGTACACCTCCGATTGAGTAGAATGGTTACTGTACCCGTTTGACCTCCTTTAGCTCTTTCAGTAGTTGTCCCCGAACCACCTTAATGCACACTGGCTCCCCATGGTATTCTCCCCTCCAGATGTCTGTCCATCCATCAGGCGTGTAATCCGGGGGGTTATCGCACAGTTCCAAGCCGGGGAAGGTTCGCGATCCACGGAGGAGGGCGTGGGTCAGAAGCCTGGTCCACGGGTCCGAACAGTCACCCGCGTTCTTCCATCCGGGTATGGCCTAACCACCAGAGGCGTCAGGCACCGGAGGGGATTTGGTGGGGGTGAGGTACCTCACGAAACGTTTCCGCCAATGCCGCCACTTCCTCTGAGGACAAATTCGTAGAACTTTTACCCCACGATATCGGGTTGAGGACCGGTGGTACGAGCACGTTGCTCCGGCAGGCGGCCCTGTGCTCGCGATAAATAGGATGCACATGCAACAAGTCCTCCCTCAATCGAATGAGGTCCACGGAACCAAGGAGGGGGAACTCAACTAAAGAGTCGAGAGTCGGTTAGTCACCACTGCCCGAGTTAGGCTGGGCCAACAACTCACTCTTGGAAGGGTCTGCCCAGTCTTCATGAGCGTAATTGTGAGGCATGATTGCTCGTCCAAGCGGGAAGATAGCGGCGGCAGGAAGGGAGGGGAGTGTACTTCCAGCCTCGTGGAGACCACGCCGTTCCCTCGCTCTGTTTGCGATAATCTGAATTGGTTACGTAAGGTACAGCTTGTGTAACCGGAGCCGGCCTAGCTATAGCCGGCCAACCCGTAGGTAGAAAATCCACTCACTCGTGTCCTAAAAAACCCACAGGCCCAGGGGCATTCGGTCGGACCTGAACGTCCATATGGTGCTTTCCTCGAACCCGGACCCCCATCTCAAAAGAAGCCGCGAAGTCTAGCTTCGGGCCTGAAGGTTCAAACGTTCACAGTTTGCATGATGCGAGATCGATAAAGTCTCGCCTCACGTTGCCGAGCCCTGGACGCCGAATGCCTCCATTTTCTGCTCACGAATGTTCCAAGATCCTCAGCTCACCGTTTCGACCTCTGCCCAAGATTTCGTACCTGGAATGGAGTCGTGCACCACTCTCGCGAACCCCCATATTCAATCATCCCGATGTGCGCACCTGCACCGGCACGAACGGAGGCACAGTTTGTCGGTGTAAGGCCGTGGCGGTGTGGTGATTAGGCTAGTTCAAACAACGGCGAACGAGTAGAGAGGGGAGGGAGCTGCATCAGAAACCCACGTCCTTCTCTCTTGCAAATCGTACACCGAAATGGCTGTCCACGGTTCAAAGAATTGGGTGACAGAGAGCTTCAAAGAATCTGAGACCGTCGGTCCAGTGGACGAAACAATAGAGATGCAGATCGCCGATATCTATTCGTTCTGTCAACCTGCGGAATTATTACATGATACCATACCGACTCCTCCATCGAATTCGGGCAGAGTCGAGTCTAGTGGTGAGCGCTTGGCCCTCGTCATTTGGGATATTGGTCTCCAGGAACGACAGGAGTGGGTCTGCGTCAGTCACTCTGGGAGCGACCTGGCCGGCATCATGGGTGGTGGGGAAGGAGTGGAAACGGGTTCGGACGCGAGGTCGGCGGGAATGGCAGGAATCTGGGGTAGAGTGGGAGTGAAGAACCCTCCCACCGAACCGATCGCAACCTAAAAGAGGGACAGCCTCGCGAATGGGGGTTGAGGTTGAGAACGGGTGAAGGCGCGGGACATGGTACCTTTGGCGCTGGCTTGTAGGGTTTGGGTTTCTCGAGGCACAAGTCCTGGACGAAATATACGCAAGGTAAAACGGTGGAGTTAAGCCTATATTGTGTCTGGATTGTTTCCGTGGAGAGACAGACCTTTTCGGAGGACAGAGGGGGATGACAGAAACCTCGTAGGCTCGGAACCAGTTTGTGTCTGAGGGGGTGAACGCAAGAGTGGGGGGATGGCGAATTTCCGGTATTTGGGTATACACGACTGAGAGAGCTCGCCTGACGACGAAGGAGCTGAGGGGAGGGTCGAAAGGTTTGAAGGACAGATGGGTCGGGTGAATTTGAAGAGAGGACGGCTTCCATGCGTAGCCTGGTCCGAACCTAGATCCTGGACGGGCCACTCTTCCCTCACCGCACGATCCCGCACAGTCAAGAATGCTCTCTCTCGCTATCTGAAATTCCGTCTTTCGCCGCTACCCCAACGCTCGGCCAAGGTTTCACCAACGATGGTCCCGTCGCTCAGTCCCAAGATTTCCCGGTCAGTCCCACCCTTCAGTTCTCGTGGCTTAGCGTAACCCCCGACCCTCCATCCACAGCAGGAAGGAAAAGGCCCGCACCGAGGCCCTGCGCCGGTCCAATATGAGGGGTGCCTCTGATAGTGTGAGCAACGGTAGACCTGGCCAAATTCTCTGTGAAAACCCCCGAGGACACCAGCCCCTGCGAAAAGTATAGCGCGGCTGCGGTCAGGTTGCATTGTCTGGGCCCGCATGGCTTGGATAGCTGCCTCACGTCCTTCATCACACCCGGCGATGTGCCGGCAAACGCTACACTCGACTTCCATGGTGTCTCTCAAACAGTCCGGGATGCGCGTGAACTTCGAGTTCATACCGTGTCGGCTGCACGTTTTGCAAAGCTTGTTGAACAACTTTAGCCTTCCAGGTCTGATACGCGTAACTCCCTAGGCGCTCCAGTCCGTATCAGCCCTGGGGGAGAGTGGAAATCGTGGGCAGGCCTACCCCGTTCGTTTCGTCAACACGCCTCCAGATTCCTTGGTCCGAAGCAGAAACTGGAAGAAAGTGGCGATCGTTTAGGTGGAGATTGATATCGAATTGTCTCCCTTCGATCACATGGCGAATGTTTGGCGTGAAGGGTACTTAGTATGTTTCTAATAACCGAATGAACCACATACCTGTGATGTCAGTATTGCTCCCACGGCGGCCAAGCGACGACGTGCGAACTCACCACGGTTCACATGTCGTAGGTTTGGCTCGAGGCCTCTCAAGCTCATTTGCCCGAGTCACCTCAACGTACACCGAGTCCCCATGGTAATTCCCCTTTCAGACATCCGCAAATCCGGCGCGCCCGCAGTCCGGGATTCGTCACACAGCCCAACGTTGGGGACTATTCATGATTCGTGGAGGAGGGGGCACGAAGCCTGAACCACGGGTGTGATGAGGGAAATATCAGCCTGGGGAAAAATAATTGGGATGCGGGCTTGCCACCAAAGGCGTCAGAGGCCGAAGGAGAATTAACGAAGGACTCAAGGTGCACCTTGCGGAACGCTCCCGCCAGCGCTATAACTTCGGTTGGGACCAAACCCGTTGGGAGAGTTCCATCCCTTAGCTTTGGGTGAGAAATCGACGACTCATGTCACTCTGCTGCCAGGAAAAGTGTTCGTTCGGGAAGGTGTAACAAATCCTTCCCCGGTCGAATGAGCTTCTCGGGATCGACCGGGTGGGATTCGGCCAAGTTGATCTGCTCGTCAGTTGCCATTAGTCGAATTCTGGTTGGTTGGTAACTCAAGTACTCACTCTTGAGAGGATCCACGTCGGAAATGGCTGTTTGTCCAAGTAGGGAGGATCGCGACGGCGGAGAGGGAAGAAACGGCGCCACGGCCACGAGGAGTTGGCCCGACACCGTCATTCATGATCGATCATCGACATCCCAGAGACTGCTTTCCCATCTTCACAAGGCTTTCAACTCCAATTTCTGTCCAAGGTTTGAGTCGAATGCTGCATGGCATCGCGTGGACGGAACGGCAAGCTCAAGCGTCAACGTTAACCCTCTCAGCCCCCCCGTCTCGTCCAGGACTCGGAGCATCGAGGGACTCCGGACCCACGTCCCACGCTTTCACCAGTTCACCCATCCCTCAACTTTTCGACTCTAAAACTCAACCCCTTCTCTGCCAACCACTCGCGTCAATTCCGTCAAAGAGTGATCTGCTCCCACCATTCCCATCGACATCACTCCGGAACCCACACGGTAAGATGCCACTGGATCCGTTCCCACTCCTCCTGTTACCACCACTGATCTCTGCCATGTTGCTCCCAGACCCGCCGACGCCAATTAGTTCTCACCGATCCTGGCAACTGGTATCCCAAGGATGCGGTTCACCGTTGGATCTACCTGACTTCGATGGATGGGTCAATACGGTGCCATGTAATACTCCCGCTTGTTGACAGAACGAATTGAAATCGGCATTCTCCATCCCTCGTTTAACTCTCCTACTGGGTCCGCGCTCCCGGATTCCGGATCCTTAAGCTACACCGAAGAGAGCAAAAGCCACAACACGACGACTACGCAACCATCGGGACCAGGGCACGTCGATTGCGGAGATAACGGGTGGATTTTCCAGAGGTTAGTCAGCGCTCGCCAAATCCCTTACCACCTCGCCCCATGACGAAAATCATACCCCACCCAGTGCGCGATGTGCAAGAGTGAAGATTAACTCCCTCTGCCCCATTTATCATCGTTTCCGCGTTGATTCTATCACCTTACAGCCACAAACCTGCATCCACGAATTGGGTCTCCCGTCGTGTAGCACAGACGTGCACAATCGTTGGTGCATCGGACCAGGCGCGTTGAACGGCTTGTCCTTGGTCTGCTCGGGAATTTGGCGCCTCTCGTCACGCACTGGGTCGACGTTCACGCAAACAGGGGTCGACCGGGCCACGGCGCACCCTCTGTTACGGCATTCGCCTTGGATGTTCAGAGCTGCTCCCCGCTATTGATACGGATTCGGTTGATTGGATTTGATCACCCCTATGCACCTCCTGTCTCCGTCATGACGATGTCTCCAACGACCAGAGATATGGACCGTTCAACAGGCGTCCGCTTCAGCCTTGTGTTCCATTTCCCAATACCCCTGGGCGGTCTGGGACATAGCCCTCAGGGAGACAAGAGCGTGCGTGTGAGGTCACGTCTCGATTGGTGTAGGTGCCTGTCGTGGCGACGTTCTGCTTCTGAGCGCGATTGATGATTTCCTGCATTTTCTGTACATATTAGCGGCGTGGATGTTGTCAAAGAGAGAGTGGTCAGGTGACATATCTTCACGCGGACTGGATCGTTGGCTGGGCGATTCCTGAAAACTCTCGAATTTCTACCATTCCATCCCGTTCCCCCCTGGAGTCCTAGCTGCGCATCAACATTTGCACACCCCCTCACGATAGTGGGTTGCCGGTCCCCAGTCTCTGCCCGTGGCACGTGAACGGCCGCCTGGGTCGGGACAGACAATATATGTTCAACCACCAGTCCTGGGCTGGTGCAAAGATCCGATGTTCCCGCCCCGTGAATTGGCTCGGCAACTCTCGGACCACGACACGTCATAGAGACACTAAAGTTCAACGCGAGGGTGGCCTACTTGGCACGAGTAGCAACAAACCATCCAGCTGAATTCTCCACGAAACATCCCAATGGCCCCGAGAACAACCACTTCCACAAATGCATCGAAAAGTATTCCGAAGAAAGCCTCCCATGATCCTCAAGCGCGACCACCAGTCAGGTTGCGTTTGCGTGGGCGTTGGTTTGGGGAGGGGACATCATCATATCCGGGAGGCCTGGACTTCTGAGGTGCCAGATATTGAGGTGAGGTCAACGTGGTGGGAATATTGAGCCTCCCTGGAGGGCGTCCAAGCTACTAGAGAGGTCACGGATATGGTCAGCGCTGCCGATGGCGATCATTACCCTGATAATTATACAAAGGTATTGCCTGCGGATACCCTCTCCCATGAGTTCCGAATCAGGTGCTGATGAATTCGTGAACACGTATGATCCCCCTATGTACTCGATATACACAAATATAACAAGGAATGGAAACAGGAAAAGAGATGATGAGCATACACCGTTCGGTACCCATTTCGCAAGCTAGAACTCTCTCATGTACCAAAACGCCGTGGCATCGTTTAGGCACGATAGGATATCCCCCACGCCGGGTCGTGCATCACGGTCCTCGAGCCAACATAGCTCCACAGTCCTCCACAGTTCGTCGTTGAATCCGAGTTGTTTCGCCGCCTCTGGTTTGTTTGGCCTGACCCCCTCTGTAATCGCATGGACAGCAAGAATATCCGACGGGAGCTCGAGGTAGGGGTGGTGCCCGCACAAGACCTGCGCCTCAACATCAGTAGACTGTTAACAACAAATTCGCGCACTCGGGCACCTACTTCGTAGATGACCATGCCGAGAGCGTAGCAGTCGGACTGCCTAGTCGGCCGATTGCCTTCTGATTCCGGCATCTCGAACCTCTCCGGATCCAGGAGCTCAGGACTCATCCAGCGGCGGGTCCCCCCACCAGTAAACGACATGAGTGAGTCGTTCGAGATCAACGACACCTGAGAGACCCCAGGGGTAGCGCGAGTTACGATGCCAGTGATGGTCGACAGACCGAAGTCTGCGATGCATGCTCGCCGGTCCTTGTTGACCAGTATGTTTGCCTTTGTAGATACTCGGGGTGTAAGTGCAGAAACACTTCATTTGGCGGAAATGAAACACACCCCTTTCAGATCTCCGTGTACCATGCGGAGGTCGTGCATGTACTTTAACCCATCTGCAACGCCGGCCAACTGAACAGTAGCATGAGTTATGGTGCTGTGAGATCAGGTTCAACACAACGTACAAGCTCGACGCGGTTTATGTGCTCATCCCTCTCAATAAACTCGTTGATGTTCCCATGTTCCATCCACTCAGAAACCAATGCGAACCGGTGTTCATTCAATGTCACCCCAAGCAGCGGTAAGATGTTGGGGTGCCGGAGGTGCTTCCAGGCTACCCCCTCTCGGCAGAATCTCTGCAACCCGTTTATCCAGGCGGATATGATGGCGTAGATAAAACACTCACGCTGCGGATAAGGTCTAGGTCACTGGTGAGGTACGCGCGCACAACTTTGATGGCTACCCGACGTCCATTGTATGTACCCTGTGAGACGTCGGCAAAGCCCCCGCATTCGATTTCCACGGAGTCTTCCGAGCAGTCAGGGATGTGCATGGACTTTGGAATCACGCGGTGCCGGCTGCATATTTTGCAAAGCTCGTTGAGCAACTTGAGCCGCTCTCGGTCCGACATGGCGTCGGTTTCGAGACGCTACAACTCGTATCAGCCTGAGGTGGGGGAGGGGGTGGAAAAACCATACCTCGTTCATTTCATTGACACGCTTCTGAGTTTCTGGCTCTGAATCTTGCAGAAACTGGAAGAAAGAAGCAACCCGTGGGAGAAATTTCCCACGTTGCTCAGGCTGCTGTTGGCTGGTTGGCGAAAATGTGTGGTACATAGTGGAGAGTTTGCATCGTTGTCTTGGTTTATTGTGCCAGCCAGTAGTGATTACATCCCAAACGGGGTCCTGCAATAATTGATTCTGGTTTGGGTCTATTGGGCGGGATGGGCGTTTACCGGCACAAATGTCGGTAGTCATGTCCTTGAGATCACTTCCGTGGTAGGGCAATACCCCTGTGAGGACCTGATCGTAACGAGTCAATTGTATCAAGTAATAGGATGATTTACAAAAGAGGCACGCACCGAGAAAGAGGTCATCGCGAGGGAGTAAATATCACTCTCCTTTGAAGGGCCATTCACCACAAAGCCAACACCGTAGGGTGAGGAACGTTCCGGGGCCATATATCGGAGAGTTTCTTGCCGATGGATCCGATATGTGTACCTCATGAATAACCCTGCGATCCCGAAGTCTCCAAGACACGCTTGACCATCTTGAGTAATTAGGATGTTGTTCTGGACGCATTGAGCATCAACATCTGCCGGGTTCACTCAATCTTTTGTTTTGCCTACCGGACTGATGCTACCATGTAAAATCCCCGACCCATGAAGGTGCATGAGACCGCGGCATACTTGTGCAAGCTATTACAGGTGTAGTCAGTAGGTTATCTCCATCAATCTTCAGGTCGGTGGCACGTACAAACATAGGGCGATCAGCACCTGGGTTCACTCGGGTATACTGAGTAATGTTACCATCTGGTGTCCAAGGACTCATGATGCAAAGCGGAAACGGTGCCTCCGAAACCCGAATGACAGGCAGCACATTTGGATGAGAATTGAACTTGCTCTCTTCGACCACACGACAGTATGTCTGACGTGAAGCGATTTGAGTACACCTCCAATTGAATAGGATGGCTACTGTACCCGTTTGACCTCCTTCAGCTCTTTCAGCAGTTGTCCCCGAACCACCTTAACGCACACCAGTTTCCCATGATATTCTCCCTTCCAGATGTCGGTGAATCCAAGAGGAGTGTAGTCCGGGGGTTTGTCCCACAGTTCCAAGCCAGGGAAGATTCGCGATCCGCGGAGGAGGGCGTGGATCAAGAGTCTGGTCCACGGGTCCGAACAGGTACCTGCTTCCTTCCATCCGGGTATGGCCTGACCACCGGAGGCATTAGACGCTGAGAGGGAGGCTGGTAGGGAAGAGGTACCTCACGAAACGCCCACGCCAGTGAAACTGCTTCCGCTGAGGACAAATCAGTCAGAGGCTTTTCACCGGCCAGGCTTGATATCGCGGTGGGGATCGGCGATGCGGATTCGCTCTCTCGTCGGGTGGGATTCCCCTCCTCGCAATAAATGGGATGTACGTGCAACAAGTCCTCCCTCAATCGAATGAGGTCCACGGAACCGAGGAGGGGGAACTCAACTACAGTCGGTTAGTCACTACTGCCAGAGTTCGGCTGGGTCAACAACTCACTCTTGGAAGGGTCTGCCCAGTCCTTCGGAGGGTAATTGTGAGGCATGACTACTCGTCCAAGCGGGAAGATAGCGGTGGTGGGAAGGGAGGGGAGTAGCTCGCTCCCGAGGTTAAACGGGGAGTGAGTACTTCCAGCCTCGTGAAGACCACGCTCTGAATTGGTTACGTAAGGTACAACTTGTGTAACCGGAACCGAACCCGGACTCGAATCTCTCAAAAGAAGCCGCGAAGTCTCGCTTCGGGCCTGAGGCCCAGTAAAAAATCTGAGTGATCGAGAGCGACTCCGGTCGACTCCGGAGTGGGTATCGCCCCAACTTGACGAGAATCGAAAAAGTGAACTAGTGAGCGACTA
>Ga0307516_10010154_pt1 | contig 10394 bp, 10 predicted proteins | sample 19_EM_MG_FD_203310 | JGI IMG/M metagenome (GOLD analysis project Ga0307516, IMG submission 203310) | Populus trichocarpa ectomycorrhiza microbial communities from riparian zone in the Pacific Northwest, United States - 19_EM | ecosystem: Host-associated > Plants > Roots > Unclassified | place...
CGGCATCGGACAAGGGCCCCCTTCTCATGTGCTGTCACGGCAGGTTGCGTGCCATGACGATGCGCTGGACCTGGTTCGTGCCCTCGTAGATCTGGGTGATCTTCGCGTCGCGCATCATGCGCTCCACCGGGTAGTCACGGGTGTAGCCGTAGCCGCCGAGGAGCTGGACCGCGTCGACGGTGACCTCCATCGCCACGTCAGAGGCGAAGCACTTGGCCGCCGCGCCCTGGAAGGTGAGGTCCTTGTCGCCGCGCTCGGACTTGGCCGCCGCCGCGTAGGTCAGCTGCCGGGCGGCCTCGATCTTCATGGCCATGTCGGCCAGCATGAACTGGATGCCCTGGAAGTCGGCGATCGGCTTGCCGAACTGCTTGCGCTCCTTGACATAGCCCTTGGCGTAGTCGAGGGCGCCCTGCGCGATACCGAGGGCCTGCGCCGCGATCGTGATGCGGGTGTGGTCCAGGGTCTTCATCGCGGTGGCGAAGCCGGTGCCCTCGGCGCCGATCATGCGGTCGGCCGGGATGCGGACGTTGTCGAGGTAGACCTCGCGGGTCGGGGAACCCTTGATGCCGAGCTTCTTCTCCGGGGCGCCGAAGGAGACACCCTCGTCGGACTTCTCGACCACGAACGCGCTGATGCCCTTGGAGCGCTTCTCGGGGTCGGTCACGGCCATCACCGTGTAGTACTCGGAGACACCCGCGTTGGTGATCCAGCGCTTCACACCGTTGAGGACGTAGTGGTCGCCGTCGCGGACCGCCTTCGTCTTCATGCCGGCCGCGTCCGAGCCCGCGTCCGGCTCGGAGAGGGCGTACGAGAACATCGCGTCGCCCTTGGCGAGCGGCGTCATGTACCGCTTCTTCAGGTCCTCGGAGCCGGAGAGGATCACGGGGAGCGAGCCCAGCTTGTTCACCGCCGGGATGAGGGAGGAGCTGGCACACACACGGGCCACCTCCTCGATCACGATCACCGTGGCCAGCGCGTCCGCGCCCGCGCCGCCGTACTCCTCGGGCACGTGGACGGCGTGCAGGTCGTTCGCCACCAGGGCGTCGAGCGCCTCCTGCGGGAAGCGGGACTCCTCGTCCACCGCTGCGGCGTACGGCGCGATCTTCGCCTCGGCCAGCGAGCGGATCGCGTCGCGGAGCATGTCGTGCTCCTCTGACGGGCGGTACAGGTCGAAGTCAGCCGATCCGGCCAAGGTCTCTCACGCTCCAAGGACGCTGTGATGACGGTGCTAATTACTGTTAAGTAACCCAAATTTTAGGGGCCCGCCCACGGGAGTGATACGTGAGCTTGGCGACAGGGGGAAAGTTGCCCGTCGGAGCGTCCGACTATGCTCGGGCGCGCATCCGCCCGTAGACCTTCTGGAGCATCCATGGCCCTCAAGATCACCGTGATCGGCACCGGCTACCTGGGCGCCACGCACGCCGCGGCCATGGCCGAGCTGGGCTTCGAGGTGCTGGGTCTGGACGTCGTGCCCGAGAAGATCGCGATGCTCCAGCGGGGCGAGGTCCCGATGTACGAACCGGGGCTGGAAGAGCTGCTGCGCAAGCACGTCGCCGGCATCGAGGGTTCCAGCGGGCGGCTGCGCTTCACCATGGACTGGGCGGAGGTCGCGGAGTTCGGCGATGTCCACTTCATGTGCACGAACACCCCGCAGAAGCACGGCGAGTACGCCTGCGACATGTCGTACGTCGACCGGGCCTTCGAGCTGCTCGCCCCGCACCTCACCCGCCCGGCGCTCGTCGTCGGCAAGTCCACCGTGCCCGTCGGCTCGGCGGACCGGCTGGCCGCCTATCTCGCCGAGCACGCGCCCGCCGGGGCGGACGCCGAGCTGGCCTGGAACCCAGAGTTCCTGCGGGAGGGCCTCGCCGTCGAGGACACACTGCGCCCGGACCGGATCGTGGTCGGAGTGCGGAGCGAGCGCGCCGAGAAGCTGTTGCGCGAGGTGTACGCGGTGCCCGTCGGGGCCGGGTCGCCGTTCGTGGTGACCGATTTCCCGACCGCCGAGCTGGTGAAGACGGCCGCGAACTCCTTCCTCGCCACCAAGATCTCCTTCATCAACGCGATGGCCGAGGTCTGCGAGGCCGCGGACGGCGATGTCGTGAAGCTGGCCGAGGCGATCGGGCACGACGAGCGGATCGGCAGCAAGTTCCTGCGGGCCGGGATCGGCTTCGGCGGGGGCTGCCTGCCCAAGGACATCCGGGCCTTCATGGCGCGCGCCGGTGAACTGGGCGCCGACCAGGCGCTGACCTTCCTGCGCGAGATCGACTCCATCAACATGCGGCGGCGCGGGCAGATGGTCGAGATGGCGCGCGAGGCGCTCGGCGGCGGGTCCTTCCTGGGCAAGCGGGTCGCCGTACTCGGCGCGGCCTTCAAGCCCGACTCGGACGACGTCCGCGACTCTCCCGCACTGAACGTCGCCGGCCAGATCCACCTCCAGGGCGGCCAGGTCACCGTCTACGACCCGAAGGGCATGGACAACGCCCGGCGGCTGTTCCCCACGCTCGGCTACGCCGACACCGCCGTGGAGGCCGTGCGCGGCGCCGATGTCGTCCTGCACCTGACGGAATGGCGGGAGTTCCGCGAGCTGGACCCGGCGGAGCTCGGCGAGGCCGTACGCGCCCGGGTGGTCCTCGACGGACGCAACGCACTCGACCCGCAACTGTGGCGCAAGGCGGGCTGGACGTTCCGCGCGATGGGCCGCCCCACCGCGTAATACGACGAAGGGCAGGGCGACGCCGGTCCGGCCGAGGCTCAGTCGGCCGGACCGGCGTCTGGCTGCATTCTGCACCACTGGGCCGTGCTCGGCGCGGGGACCGCTCAAGTCGCCCCCGACGAGGGCTACTTGGCCCGGTAACGCCGCATCTTCGCGCGCGCCCCGCACACCGCCATCGAGCACCAGCGGCCCCGTCCCGCCGGGCTGCGATCGTAGTACGCCCAGTGGCAGGTCGGGGCCTCGCAGGCCTTGAGGCGGGGCCAGGTGCCCGCGACGAGGGACTGGGCGATCGCCGCCGCGACGCGGGAGAGCAGGGGTTCCGCGTCGGCGGGGCTGAGCCGGGCGGAACCGTCGTGGGCGTCGAGCGCGATCAACAGCGGGGCGCGCGCGAGGAGTTCACCGAGCGGGGTCACGTCCTGGTGCGCGGGGTGGCCCGCGTGGGCGAGCAGGGTGGCGCGCAGGGACTCGCGGAGTTCGCGGGCCTGTGGGACCTGGTGTGCCATGAGTCCGAAGGAGGCCCGGCCGTCCGCCGTGTCCAGCGCGTCGGCTCCCGCCTCGATGTCCAGCGTGTTCACCAGGGCCTCGATCAGGGCCAGGTCGCCGGGCGCGGGAACTCTCTCACTCATGCTTGCGACGTTACCTCCTATGCGGGAGCATGAGGTAACCGTTACCGACTGACGCCACATATGGGTAACCCGAAGGAGTCCGTCATGGCCATCGCCAAGCTGGGTGTCGTCGTCCTGGACTGTGCCGACCCGCGCGCGCTCGCCGCGTTCTACGCCCGGGTCCTGGGCGGCACCGTCGAAGTGGAGGGAGAGGGGGAATGGGTGGACCTCAAGGTGCCCGGCGGACAGGCGCTGGCGTTCCAGAAGGCAGCCGGGCACGTACCGCCGAAGTGGCCCGCGCCCGGCGACTCGCAGCAGTTCCATCTCGACCTGACCGTCGAGGACCTGGACACGGCCGAGAAGGGCGTCCTGGCACTGGGCGCGACCCCGCTGGACACCGAGAACCGCTCGCGCGGCTTCCGGGTGTACGCCGACCCGGCGGGGCACCCGTTCTGCCTCTGCGCCTGCTGACTCAGGAGGTCGTCGTGACTGCCATTCGCTTCCGTTCCACCGTGATCGACTGCCCGGACCCGCTCGCGCTCGCCGGGTTCTACGCCGGCGTCCTGGGCGGCACGCCCCGCGCCGCCGACGACGAGTGGGTCGTCCTCGACATCCCGGACGGGCCGCGGATCGCCTTCCAGCGGGTGGAGCGGTACACCCCGCCGGAGTGGCCGCGCGCGGACCGGCCGCAGCAGTTCCACCTCGACTTCGACGCCGGGTCGACGTGGGACGAGATCGAGGCGGCGGAGAAGGCCGTACTGGCGCTCGGGGCGCGGCTGTTGGAGCGGCAGGACAAGGAGGACTTCCGGGTGTACGCCGATCCGGCAGGTCACCCCTTCTGCCTCTGCCGGATCGACCACTAAGCGCTCCGCTGGACGTGCGGCGATGTGTCGTCGTTCGGCTGCGGCGCCATCGTGGCTGGTCGCGCAGTTCCCCGCGCCCCTTCAGGGAGGTGCCGAACCGCAGTGGACTTCGCCCGGCCTGCTTGGAGCTACCCGTCCAGCTCGGCGATCTTCGCCGTCGACGGCTCGCGGCGCTGTTGGGCGGCGCGGGCCGTGAAGTCGGCGCTGCGCAGGGCGCGTTGGACGTTGCCCCAGCTGAGCAGGGCGAGGTCGGGCTCGGACCAGCCACGGTGGAGGAGCTCTGCGAAGAGGTTCGGGTAGCAGGAGGCGTCGGCGAGGTCCTGCGGGTGGGCGGTGCCGGCGTCGTAGGTGCCGGACAGGGCGACGGACTCCGGGCCCGCGATCCGGCGGACGTGGTCGAGGTGGTCGGCAACGTCCCGGACGGACGGGCCGGTCTGCTCGGCGGTGAGCGGCACCATGCACAGGCCATTGGCGGCACCGACCGCGGCGAGGAGTCTGTCGGAGAGGTTCGCCGGGTGGGGGCGCAGGGTGCGGGCGGCGGAGCGGGTGAACAGCACCGGTGCCTTCGAGGCAGCGAGCGCGCGGCGGATCGTCTCCTCGGAGGCACCGGAGAGGTCGGCGAGCACCCCGAGCCGGTTCATCTCCCGCACGACCTCCTCGCCGAACCGGGTCAGCCCGGCCTCGCTCGCCCAGGACACCCCGGACAGCGTGAGGACCCGCAGCCCCAGCGCGTGCAGCGAGCGCAGGATGCCCAGCGAGTCGCCGAGCGCGGCGGCTCCGGCGGGGCCGAGCAGCACGGCGATACGGCCGCAGTTGCGCACGTCGGTGGTCTGCCCGGCGGTGTACGCCAGGCGCAGTCCCTCGGGGTGGGCGCGGACCACGGTGTTCACGAGGTCGAGCTGCTCCAGCGTGGCCCCGACCGCCCGGTCCCCGGCCAGCCCCTCGGGCAGGTGCAGCGACCAGAACAGCGCGCCGACATGCCCCTCGCGCAGCCGCGGCACATCGGTGTCCACGGAACTCTCCCCCAACTCCAGGTCGAACCACGGCAGATGCCGCAGCGCCCACGGCAGCCCGCTGTAGCCGTCGGCGACCGGGTGCGCGGCGAGGATGGCGTGCGCGCGCTCCAGAGGCGGCGCCGCCGGGTCGGAGACGGGGTCGTACGGTTCCGCAGTGTCCGGCGGGAGGGGCCCGGCGGGAAAGGGCTCGTGGACCAAGTCGTCGAGCTCGCCGAACTCGGTCGTCGCGTGCAGTTGGTCCTGGAGGTCGGCCATGGCGGGCTCCGTACGTCGTTACGGCAGTACGGTCACCGTCGCACGCCGACGTGGGGGCTTCCTGGTGGGCGGGGCGTTCGGGGTACGGCGCGGGAACCTGCGCTCCCGCGCCGCGCCGGTCAGCCGTCCAGCGACTCGATCGTCGCGTTCGACGGCCCCCGCGTCGCCCGGACGTCCCGCGCCACGTCCTCCGCCGCGCCCAGCACCCGTACCGCGTTCTGCCAGGTCAGCTTGGCCAGGTCGGGCTTGGACCAGCCGCGGTCGAGGAGTTCCGCGATGAGGTTCGGGTAGCCGGAGACGTCGTTCAGGCCGTCGGGGGTGAAGGCCGTGCCGTCGTAGTCGCCGCCGATGCCGAGGTGGTCGACGCCCGCGGCCTCGCGCATGTGGTCGAGGTGGTCGGCGACCGTGGAGACGGTGGCGATCGGGCGCGGGTGGCGCTCCTCGAAGGCGCGGTGCACCTTCATCGCCTCTTCGGTGGTCTCCAGGTGGTGCAGCCCGTGCGCCCGCATGTTGTCGTCGGCGGCGGCCGTCCAGTCCACGGCGGCCTGGAGCACGAACTTCGGCACGAACGTCACCATCGCCATACCGCCGTTGGCGGGCAGCCGCTCCAGCACGTCGTCGGGGATGTTGCGCGGGTGATCACAGACGGCCCGGGACGACGAATGGGAGAAGATCACCGGGGCCGTCGACGTGTCCAGCGCGTCGCGCATCGTCGTGGCCGCCACGTGCGAGAGGTCGACGAGCATGCCCTCGCGGTTCATCTCCCGCACGACCTCCCGGCCGAACGCCGACAGCCCGCCGACCCCCGGTTCGTCCGTCGCCGAGTCCGCCCACGCCACGTTGTCGTTGTGGGTGAGCGTCATGTAGCGGACACCGAGGGCGTACAACCCGCGCAGCGTGCCGAGGGAGCCCGCGATCGAGTGCCCGCCCTCCGCACCCATGAGGGAGGCGATACGACCCTCCGCGCGCGCCGACTCCATGTCCGCGGCGGTCAGCGCGGGCGCCAGGTCCTGCGGGTAGCGGGCCAGCAACTGCCGTACGCAGTCGATCTGTTCGAGCGTCATCGGCACCGGGTCGGGCAGGTCCGAACGGACGTACACCGACCAGTACTGCGCACCGACACCGCCCTCGCGCAGCCGCGGGAGGTCGGTGTGCAGATGCGCGTTCTGGTGTACGGCGATGTCGCGGGCGTCGAGGTCGTAGCCGACCTGCTTGCGCAGCGCCCAGGGCAGGTCGTTGTGCCCGTCGACGACCGGGAACTCGCGGAGCAGCTCCCGGGCCTGGTCCAGCGACGTCATGGCCGTCACTTCCCGAAGCCGAAGCCGCTGCCGCCGGCGCCGCTCTCGACCTTGGCGCGCAGCCGCTTGCCCTTCTCGGTGGCCTGGTCGTTCAGCTCCTGCTGGAACTCCCGCATCCGGACGAGGAGTTCCTCGTCGTGCGTGGCCAGGATGCGGGCGGCGAGCAGGCCCGCGTTGCGCGCGCCGGCGACCGAGACGGCGGCGACGGGAACACCGGCCGGCATCTGCACGATCGACAGCAGCGAGTCCATGCCGTCCAGGTACTTCAGCGGTACGGGGACGCCGATCACCGGCAGCGGGGTCACCGAGGCGAGCATGCCCGGCAGGTGGGCGGCGCCGCCCGCACCCGCGATGATCACCTTGAGGCCGCGGCCGTCGGCCTGCTCGCCGTACGTGATCATCTCGCGCGGCATGCGGTGGGCGGAGACGACGTCGACCTCGTAGCCGATCTCGAACTCGTCGAGCGCCTTCGCGGCGGCCTCCATGACGGGCCAGTCGGAGTCCGACCCCATGACGATTCCTACGACGGCGGGTCCTGCGACGGGGCTCATTCGGTGATCGTGCCTCTCAGATAGCCGGCTGCGTGGCGGGCGCGGTCCAGGACGTCGGCCAGGTCGGTGCCGTAGGTGTTGACGTGGCCCACCTTGCGGCCGGGCTTCACGTCCTTGCCGTACATGTGGATCTTCAGCTGGGGGTCGCGGGCCATGCAGTGCAGGTACGCGGAGTACATGTCCGGGTAGTCGCCGCCCAGGACGTTGCACATGACGGTCCAGGGGGCGCGGGCGCGCGGGTCGCCCAGCGGGAGGTCGAGGACCGCGCGGACATGGTTGGCGAACTGGCTGGTGACCGCGCCGTCCTGGGTCCAGTGGCCGGAGTTGTGCGGACGCATGGCGAGTTCGTTGACGAGGATGCGGCCGTCGGCGGTCTGGAACAGCTCGACGGCGAGATGGCCGACGACCCCGAGTTCCTTGGCGATGCGAAGTGCCATCTCCTCGGCCTGGAGGGCGAGGGACTCGTCGAGGTCGGGGGCGGGTGCGATGACGGTGTCGCAGACGCCGTTCACCTGCTGGGACTCGACGACCGGGTAGGCGACGGCCTGGCCGTGCGGGGAGCGGACGACGTTCGCCGCCAGCTCCCGCACGAAGTCGACCTTCTCCTCGGCGAGCACGGGGACACCGGCCCGGAAGGGGTCGGCTGCCTCCTCCGCCGACTCGACGACCCACACGCCCTTGCCGTCGTAGCCGCCGCGGACGGTCTTGAGGACGACCGGGAAGCCTCCCCCACTCTCCGCCGCAAAGGCGACCACGTCCGCCGGGTCGGCGACGATGCGGTGCCTCGGGCACGGCACACCGATCTCGACGAGCTTCGCGCGCATCACGCCCTTGTCCTGGGCGTGCACGAGCGCGTCCGGGCCCGGGCGCACGGGGATGCCGTCCGCCTCCAGGGCGCGCAGATGCTCGGTGGGTACGTGTTCGTGATCGAAGGTGATCACATCGCAGCCCCGCGCGAAGTCACGCAGCGTGTCGAGGTCGCGGTAGTCGCCGATGACGACATCGCCGACGACCTGCGCCGCGGAATCCTGAGGGGTGTCACTGAGGAGCTTGAATCTGATGCCGAGCGGGATGCCCGCCTCGTGTGTCATACGAGCGAGCTGCCCCCCGCCGACCATGCCGACTACCGGGAACGTCACTCCCCCAGGGTATCGGTCACACCGCGGCGGCCCGATTTCCGTACCTCTTACCGTTCTTTTCCGGGTCTCTTCCCGACCTGTGAGCCGCTTCACGGGCGGTGGGGGAATGCGATGGTTAGCATGGCTGGGTCGACGAATCCGCGATGACACCCGAGATGACAGGGGCCTGCACACCCATGGAACGTGGTTCCGAAGGGCCTTTCAAACGGCTCACGCGCGAGGTCGCCAAGTTCGGCGCGGTGGGCGTGGTGGGCACCGTGGTGAACTTCGCGGTCTCCAACCTGCTGTGGCATCTGACCAGCCTGCAGGCCGTGCGCGCCAATGTGATCGCGACGATCGTCGCCATCGGGTGCAACTACATCGGCTTCCGCTACTTCACCTACCGTGACCGCGACAAGAGCGCCCGCACCAAGGAACTCACCCTGTTCCTGGCGTTCAGCCTGGTCGGCCTGGTGATCGAGAACGGCGTCCTGTTCGCGGCGATCTACGGCCTCGGCTGGGACAGCTCGCTGCAGCGCAACGTCTTCAAGGTGCTCGGCATCGGCATCGCGACGCTGTTCCGCTTCTGGTCGTACCGCACCTGGGTGTTCAAGGCGCTGCCGGCCGAGGAACCGGTCCTGGACGCCGACGCTTTCCCTAAGCCGCCGTCGGAGCCGCAGCCGCTGCCCCGCCCCAAGCAGCGCGTGAGCTGAACAGCTGCTTTCTCCGCCTCAGCGGACCGTGGGCTCTTCCTCGTCCGCCGGCGGCCGCTTCGTCGGCGGCGTGCGCGACAGGAACAGGCCGAACACCGGCGGCTGCGCCTGCAGCATCTCCAGCCGGCCGCCGTCCGCCTCCGCGAGGTCACGCGCGACCGCCAGGCCGATCCCCGTGGAGTTGCGGCCGCTGATCGTCCGCTCGAAGATCCGCGCACCGAGATCGGTCGGGACCCCCGGACCCTCGTCCGTGACCTCCACGACGGCCTGGTTGCCGGTGACACGGGTGCGCAGGGCGACCGTGCCGCCGCCGTGCATGAGCGAGTTCTCGATCAACGCGGCCAGCACCTGCGCCACCGCCCCCGGGGTGCCGACGGCCTGCAGATGCCGCTTGCCGGAGCTGACGATCGCGCGGCCGGAGCTGCGGTAGGCGGGCCGCCACTCGGCCAGCTGCTGCTGGATGACCTCGTCGAGGTCGAAGGAGACGGCGGACCCGGTACGGGGGTCACGCGCGTTGGTCAGCAGCCGCTCCACGACATCGGTGAGCCGCTCGACCTGCGTCAGCGCGATCGTCGCCTCCTCCTTCACCGTGTCCGGGTCGTCCGTGAGGGTGATCTCCTCAAGGCGCATGGACAGCGCGGTCAGCGGCGTACGCAACTGGTGCGAGGCGTCCGCGGCGAGCCTGCGCTCGGCGGTGAGCATGCGGGCGATGCGCTCGGCGGAGGAGTCGAGGACATCGGCGACCCGATCCAGCTCCGGGACGCTGTACCGCTTGTGCCGGGGCCGCGGATCACCGGAACCGAGCCGCTCGGCGGTCTCCGCGAGGTCCGTGAGCGGCGAGGCGAGCCGGTTGGCCTGCCGTACCGCGAGGAGTACGGCGGCCACCACGGCGAGCAGCGCCACGGCACCGATGATGAGCAGCGTCCGCCCAACCTCGCGGGTGACGTTCGAGCGCGGCTCCACCACGGTGACCGACTCGCCCTCCTCGCCCTTGGCGGTGGAGTGGATGACATCACCCGTCGGCTTGGTGCCGACCTCGATCACCGGGTCGCCCGGGATGCGGATCACGGCGTAGCGGTCCTCCGTGACCTGGGTGCGCAGCACCTCCGAGTCGACGATCTCCGCGCCGAGGATCCGGCTGTCCACGATGCTGGCCAGCCGGAGCGCCTCGGAATCCACGCGTTCCTGGGCGCTGTTGCTGATCGTGCGCGTCTCGACGATGACAAGGGACACACCGAACACGGCGATGACCACGAGCACCA
>Ga0307516_10010155_pt1 | contig 10393 bp, 15 predicted proteins | sample 19_EM_MG_FD_203310 | JGI IMG/M metagenome (GOLD analysis project Ga0307516, IMG submission 203310) | Populus trichocarpa ectomycorrhiza microbial communities from riparian zone in the Pacific Northwest, United States - 19_EM | ecosystem: Host-associated > Plants > Roots > Unclassified | place...
CTTTCAAAGGGTGGCTCAGGGGTACATTGGTGGGTTATTTCAGAGCAAATTCAAAACTTACCCACTGATCCCATCAAGATCAAAGTGGTGAGTACATTGAGAATTTGCCCACCATTTACCCACTGGGCAAAGTGTGGGTAAATTGTTTAAATACTCTCAACAAACTCTCAATGTGCCCACCAGGTAAGACCCCCTCTGCCCCCAGTGGGTGGAGATGAGGATGCGTCAGAGGGAAGCGGAGTTGGAGTCGGAGATCTCGGAGGAAGCGTACGAGCTTGCTTCTCCTGCTACCACTCGGTCCATGTCTCTTCGTCCGGTGTCGTCGGAGGAGGAAGAGTCTGAGGTGGAGGGAGCGAGTATCTCTACTCGCGAGACTACTCCTGGTCCTGATGAGAACGTCGTGCCTCTTCCTGTGGTGCGTGGAGTCATTCGGTCCACCAGTCGTGTTCATCCTGGTCCTTACTCTGTTCCAGCCTCCGCCCGCCAACTCCACATTGATCTGACTATTTTCCGTCACTATGTCACAACAATTGTCCGGGGATGGTCAAATCGAGGCGCTGTTCAGATCGGGACTTCATCATACGGTTCGGTATGTGGATGAGGACATGTGGACGTTCTATGACCGTGGGGTAGAGGACATTCCGGAGTTGGATGAGGCGATCGGTGAGGTGATGGGAGAAGACGATGGGGAGGACTTTGACTATGACGGTAACCTAGACCAGTAGAAGACGCGTGTTGCAGATGGTACCGTGAATCCAATAGTGCTCGGTGATCGTTTGTTGGTCTGAGAAGAGTAAGAAGAAATAAATAAATGAATGTGTGAGTGCGAAGATAGGTCAGTAAGGAACAAGAATAGAAAAGATAAGAAAAGAAAAGTGTAAAATGATCGTTAAAAGTGTGCGCGATAACAGGGGCGGGGAGGGTTTGTAAGAGGCCATGAAGCTCAACCTTAAACTTGTGTGTTGTTGCAATAGGAAGTGGGGCGCCTCATTTCCATCGCCTGAAGAGCATAAGCAAAAACGAAATTGTTATGCGGAATCTGTCCTGTGGACTCACTCACCGAAGCATCCCGCATCATGTATTGGGCATCCTCATATTTCGAGGCGCACTTCACTAGAGTTTCCAAATCCGCACTATCTTGCTTCATCTTTTCCAAAATCAACCCGGCCCGAATATACTTGTGAACACCGACAAAGAATATTGCGGCGAGGCATTGGTCGTTGACATATGGGAGACGCTTCGCGAGGGACCGGAGTTTGTGACCGAACTCTCTGACTTCGAGGTTTCCTTGAGTTGCTGACATCAACTCCTTGTGCAACATCATCTTGTACCCACGGGGGAAACACTCTTCGTGAATGGCTTCAAGGATTCCCTCGAGCATCTGTTTCCTTGGGGGTAGGTGGCGACTAGGAGTAACAAAATTTGATATAAAGCACGCCTCCGCCTTCCCACTGACGAGGGGAAGAAAGAAGTACATCACCTCTTTCTCGGAGAGTTTGTTGTATTTTGCCCAGGATTTCACCTGCAGCTCCCAGAGATCGAAAACGTGCCGATCGACTCTTCCGTCGTATGGGCTTGGCTGCGGAAAACGGAAGGACACGCTGCTGGTATCAGTAGTACTCGAGTCCGTCCCAGTATCGGACGAGTCGTCACTCGAGTCCTGGTCTTCGACCCTATGGGATGGCTTCTTCGTCCGGGCTTGGACGGTATCAAGGGCTTTTCTGCCCTTGGGCCGATCACTGGCAAGTGTGGATTGATCAAGGCCCAACGCTCTACCACTCGCCGGTTTGGCGGTGGTGCGTTCATGGGCGGATCTATGATCAACGCCGGATTCGAGGTCTCGAGGTCGTCTTCCGGCTGACTCGTTGGGCGTTCGCCCAGGAGATTTGCCGTGGGACCTCTTATGACCCTCTCTGCCATCCCTTTTGGATCTGGCGAGGGAACCCTTGTTTTTGGGCATGGGTAAAAATGAAGGAAAAGGACAAAGGAAAAAGGTGGGGGAAGAAGAGATGAAAGAGAAAGAGGAGGAGAAAGAAGGTAGGGTTCGTTTGAAGGTTTTTGGGTCGTTTGTAGAGAGCGAAACAGATGAGAGGGGTGTTGTCTGTATCGCAGAAGAAAAAAAGAGTTGCGATGGTGGACGCTGGTGGTTATACAAGTGACCGTCGTAGCCGAGAAGCCGGGATCAGTTACACCCGTGTTCCGGAGCGAATGGGACTCCACGTTACACGCTGTATCCCGCAAAATCCTATCGCATACACCCGGAAACCGCTGGTGCGCATGGAAGAAGTTGTATTTGGTTGTGCGAGTACGCCCACGCATTCGAGCCAATAGACAAACAAAATCAGACACATCCGAGACAGACGGTTCCTATTCCAATTGCGCACTCTCATCCTTAACCTTCTTCGCATGCAGCCACTTCAGAAACAGCGGTACATCCTAACCAGGTAAATGCATCATCGGAGGTGAATCAATACATTGAAAAGGTTCAGCCTCACATTTGAAACCTCCTGGGCACCACGGAGTCGGTGATGAATTGTGGTATCAACCCTCCAGGCGAGCTGGAGAGAGCCATCCTCCACTCGATCTTGTCTCCAGGTAATTCCAGGATCCGTTCAACACTCGCATAGCGACCCTTTACACTCTTCTCCTCGAGTGCGGCGAGGTCTTCGTCCTCCGGTGAAGAGAGAGTTATTGGGATGGACACGATTATCCTAGAAGTTGGAGTACCGTCCGCTTGAGTCGCCGGATGAGGGGGTGAGGAAATGAAGGAGAGAGAGACTTGAGGAGTTTGACCTTCTTAAGGTCTGAAATGTACCTACCACCAAAACCCAGGCCCACACGCTTAGCATTGGCATTCAACCGCGAAGAGGCACGCGCGGAAACTCACTGCATCTCATTCTCAGCCTTATTCGTCCCCAGCCCACTCCAGAAGCCACCAAAAGTCCCGTCTTCACGCGTGTGCTCGCTGACTCTACATGCCCACTTCGTCCCGTCTCCGCTTTTGGGACTCACGTGCACGTCTTGACAATCTTCTGATACGTTTTGCCTCGTTTCCAGCTGCCGGAGGCAAGGATCTCTTTCCCCGCGGCAAGAGTGGGACGGGGACGCTGTGTCAATTCCGTGAAACGCTACTCTAGAAGGTACGACGTCAGGAAGCTCGACCTTAAACTCGTGCGTTGTTGCGATAGGAAGTGGGGCGCCTCATTTCCATCGCCTGAAGAGAAATATCATAAGCAAAAACTAAACTGTTATGCGGAGCCTGTCCCGTGGACTCACTCACCAAAGCATCCCGCATCGTGCATCGGGCATCCTCATATTTTCTGGAATTGGGCAACCGACGTAAAGTATTTGGCTTTGGCCTGAATCACCGTGACCCGTTTCCGGTCGAGGATGCCTTTGCCCATGAATTCCTTCACCTCCTCGGAAAGTGAAGTATACGAGTACGCGACATGGGATGCCAGCTTGGATATGAGTACCGTAGGCTTCTTCTCCGAACTGCACTTCTCGAGGAAGACCTCGTTTCCCTGAGCAAGGATAAGGCTGATGAGGAACTTGATCACGTCCCGGCTGGGGTCGGGGGAAGGAGCGTGGAGGAAGTGCTCATTGATGTAGGTGAGCATTCCCGCACACGTCCGGAAGTAGTGGTAGGCCTGTTTGAGGCCTTCGGGTCGGACCTGTTCTTGCTGGAAGCGATGGAGGAATGGGTGGCAGCAATGAGGAAGATAACAGAGGCCTTTTCGTAAGCGATGGAGGTTTGGGTGATTTGTTGGTTCGTGAAAGCGTCTCCCCAAGGGAAATTAACCCTGATCTCTGGGAATCGAAATTCCACTAGTTCCAGATGGCCGAAGTACTTGTAGAGGAGATCGCGAGCTGACAAACAAGTTCCGGTCAGATTCGGAGGATGTATGGTATGTGGGGTAATAGGACGGACCTGTTAGATTGCTGCCTGCACCCTTGACGGCGTCCTGCCTACACCGCTGAAGAGCGGCACACTCAGCGGCATAGGTATCTGGACTCTTTCCGTAGGATTGGGCGATTATGCTTCGGATAGGGCCAGTCCAGTCGACTTCGTCCGTGCCCTTCCTCGGGATTGATATCATCGGAGCCTGGTGCGCCATCGTGAACGAGGGTCACAGAGAGTCGGGGCTGCGAGAGGAATGTCTGGGATGGATGGACGTTGTGGGTATGTCGTCGCCTGTGGTAAGCCAGAGATGACGGAAGGAAGAGGTCACGTCGACTGCGGGGTGGACCCCGCTTGGTGGTGGGTCACGGTGGGGCAAAGGGATCGAGTTCGTCGCGTCAACCTTCAAGCTTCAAGCTTCAAGCTTCATCAGTCTTCATGTCTTTCCTCGTCGGCACAATCTCTGGTGCCCCCGTTGCCGGCGGGGTATGTGCTGTGTGCTCACATAAACGTTCTGTGAATTAACGACAGCGTAGGTCTACTATGGGTTTTCGAACACGATTAACACTAGGTGAGCAACTCCTTCGCGTGCGTAAACAGAGCCACCTTCTTGACCATTCACCGGCAGGACAAAGAAGCTTCACACAAAGTGGGTTTGCCGCTGTTTTTGACAAGTCGAGGACCCTGACCGTGAACCCCTATCCAGTCTACGCGTTCCTATCTCATCGTTTCGAACTTGATTCGACCCGGTTGACACCCCCCACCGCCTCTGACCACATCACCCAACGGCCATTCTCTACCCTCATACAGGGCCGCTGGAACCAACACGTAGACGTCCTGTTCAAGAGTGTCGCAGAATGGGATAACACGCTACGGCCTGGATCGGGAAGGTTCTTTACGGCGGGGATACTGCATCAAAGGAAGACCCCACCAGAAAGTAACCGCCACCTCTCCTTGTGTAATCTACCAGCGGTGGTGTTAATACCGTCGGCATCTTACCGTGGAGTATAGATGATGATGCCAACCGCGGGCCGTGACGGATGCGTCGGGAATACTTACTCTCAGTTTGACGGGCCCCAGTCAACATTGTGACGACCCATTCTGCTTTTTAAACACTAAAAGTACGCAGGGCTGGATATCTAATAGGCACACGCGGGGGTGTGTTGGCTGACGGTCGGGGTCGAAGTCGAAGCCGTCGAATTGTGGTAACAAGTTGGAGGAGGATAGAAGCGCTTCAGAGCGGTCGGGACTGGTCACGATGGACCGGGTACGAGTTGAAGACTCACCGATACGATTCTCTTCGCCAAACGGGGCTGTTTGCACGAGGCCCATGGAGTGGCTGGGTGGGCGCCCACCTCTATTAGGGTCCCCATTCTTCTTCTTAGCCTCCGCCTTACATCGTTTTCCCTTCGCTATCATTATAATACCTTTGGTCATGGCTACCAAATCCCAACAGCCGAAGGGGCGGGACGGCACTCTCTCGTCGTTGAATGTGGCCATCGAGGCCTTGAATCTCGCAAAGGAAGCCTCGAGCATCACCCCAGCCAAGGCCGTTTTCGGCTCCGTCAGTATCCTGCTCACGATGATCAGGGTACGTTCCCTCTCACCTGACGATGAGATGTTCCAGGTTGACACTTAATCAGGACTCGATGGCCAACGACCTGGATTATGTCGAGCTCGGGCTATCCTGTGCCGACATTTGTAGGGCCCTCGACCGAGGGATGGACGGGCGGCCGTTGGAAGGGTTCAGTCAGTCCGTGCGGGATGCGATGGATCAATTGAGGACGTGAGTTGAACCAGGATACGTGTTTCGAGCCCTGCCACCCACACTCTCGATCACAGGACTGTTGAAGAAATACAAAAAACGGTCACCAAACGGAGCGGGCGGAATATATTTTCTCGACTCCTCCATGCGAAGAATGATGGGAGAGCGATTGCTGCTTGGAAGTTGGACCTCAACAGAGTCCTTCATGTCTTCAACGTGTGTTCACTGTCCTCCTGTTTGGTCGTCGCTGATTTACCCCTTCTCAGACCGAGCTGGCTATGAATACCCACACCATAGTCGTCGACATCCGTCGGGACATATTGAAACCTCGTGAGGACACTTGTGGTCAACATCTGGCGGTAAATGGCACTCATACTCTCTGCACCACCGATTAACACTTACCGTCGTTTATATCCAGGACACACCTAGTATGGCCGGAGAAAAACCGCCTCCGCCACCAAGGACCTGCTTTGGACGCGGCGAGCTGATCGAGAAGGTCGTCAGTCTGGCAAAAAAATTCACCCCAATTGCTCTCATCGGTGCCGGTGGGATTGGCAAGACGAGCACCGCTCTGACCGTCCTCCATGACGATCGCATCAAGCGACGCTTCAGGGGCAACCGTCGATTCATCCGCTGTGACCAGTTCCCCGCCTCGCTCCCTCATTTCCTCCATCGCCTTTCCACGGTCATTGGCGCGGGCATCAAAAACCCTAAGGATTTGACTCCTCTACGTTCATTCCTATCTTCAAGGGCGCTTTTCATAGTCCTCGATAACGCAGAATCTATCCTCGACCCACGAGGTACGAATGCCCAGGAGATTTATGCTGCGATGGAGGAGTTGAGTCGGTTCAGCAACGTCTGTCTCTGCGTCACGTCTCGTATCTCTACTATCCCCCCTACCTGCGAGATCCTTGATGTACCGACGTTGTCGAGGGAAGCCGCCCATGACACGTTCTACTGCATCTACAGGCACGGTGAACGGTCCGATCAAGTCGATGACGTCCTGGAACAACTCGAGTTCCACCCACTCTCAGTCACCTTACTCGCTACCGTTGCGCAACACAACAAGTGGGGTACCGATCGACTGATAAGGGAGTGGGAGGGGCGACGAGTGGATGTCCTTTGTACCCAGCACAACACGAGCCTCGCCGCAACCGTTGAACTTTCGCTAGCATCACCAATGTTCCGAGGCCTCGGCCCTGATGCCCGAGAGCTTCTTGGAGTGGTCGCCTTCTTCCCTAAAGGCGTCAACGAGAACAACCTTAATTGGGTGTTCCCCACCCTCCCCAATATAGTAAACGTCCTCGACAACTTCTGTGTCCTCTCCCTGGCATATCGAAGTGGTGAATTCATCACAATGTTGGCGCCCCTCCGGGACCTCCTTTGTCCTAAAGACCCAACGTCATCTCAACTGCTGTGCACAACCAGGGACAGCTACTTCAACCGATTGTCGGTTGATGTCGATCCTAGTAAACCTGGCTTTGAGGAGGCGCGGTGGATTGCATCAGAGGATGTGAACGTCGAACATCTTCTTGATGCCTTCATATCAACCGACATAAACTCAGATGGCGCCTGGAATGCGTTCGTTTATTTTGCAATCCACCTCTATTGGCACAAACCACGGCGGGTTACACTGGGGCCAAAGATTGAACAACTTCCGGACAACCATCCCTTGAAGCCACAATGCTTATTCCATCTCTCCCGATTGCTCGGTTCAACTGGGACCCCCACAGAGGCCAAACGGCTCCTAATTCATGTCTTGAAGCTCTGGAGAGAACAGGGGGATGACCTTCGAATTGCTCAAACATTGGGGTTCCTAGCTGACACAAACACGGAGCTTGGCCTCTGCGATAAAGGGATCCCACAGGCAGAAGAAGCGCTAGAAATTTATGAGCGGCTTGGTAACATACGGGGACAAGTAAAATCTTTGCAAGCGCTCGCCGAATTGTACAGGAACATCCAGCACCTCGACGTCGCCGAAGAAGCTGTATCCCGAGCACTCAATCTCTCCTCAGACGGGAGTGATCAATTTATGGTCTGTCAATCTCACATTCTCCTTGGTGGTATATATCAGACCAAGGGTGAGGCAGAGAAGGCCATCAACCACCTCAAGACAGCTCTCGGGATTGCGGCCCCCTTCAAATGGAATGATATGCGGTTTCGGGGTCATTACACGTTGACAAAAGTGTTTCTTGGTGAAGACAACTTCTACGATGCGCAAGCTCACATCGAACGCTGCAAGTCACATGCAGTCAACGACGCATACAACATGGGTTGCGCGATGGACTTGCAGGCTTTCGTTTGGTATCGACAACATAGATTTAAATCGGCGAGGCGCGAGGTTTCGCGTGCTATTGTAGAATTTGAGGGTCTCGGGGCTACACGGGAGCTGGATGTGTGCAGAGCTTTCCTCCAGCGTATCCAAGAAGAAATGAGCAACCTGGTCGCCACTCACGAATGGGACGGTCACGGTGAGCCGATCGAGGCAACGCATTTTCCTGCTCCAATTAACTCTCCGCTAGCTCACCTCTCGCGAAGCTGCGGTGGTTACTACTAATGGTATACGGAAATTAGGGCCATCGTCTACAGAAGGTAGTATAGCATTGTTCCGCAAGTGATGTATCGATTCGTGTGTCTTTGCTCAAATTCGAGTGAGAGCGGAGAAATGGGGTGCCACCGGCGAGTTGCCTGCCTCATCAGCCAAGACGTCAGGGTAGCCCACGTTGAAGCCCTTGTCCGGGCACCTTCCAGGTCCGCAGGTAGGAAAGGTTTGGCAGGCGATCGTCAGTGGGATACGTGGTCTGATTGAGGAGACTAGGAAAATGCTACGTACAGTAGTCGGCCATGACAGAAGACCGGGAACTGACTCAGGTCGGTCCCCACGTATCCATGAGTCTATCGCTGGGCCTAAAATGCAAATGATGGATTGAAAGGGCAACACTCGAGCCGCTCCAAATATCTCTGGACCTCGCTTGGCAGTAAACAATGGCCCCGAAGGACTTGTGACACACGCCCTTCTTCCCATCCGCTCGGGCGTCGCGCAACTGTCTCCGTTGCTTGTGCCCATGCAAGAATGAAAACGACAAATCACGGCCACGACGAGTGAGGAAAGCGAACGTACAAGTTGTGGTCTCTTCCTAAATGAGGTGTGGCCAGGCTGGTCGATTTCGCTCTCAATCAAATGGGGCTATTTGCACGAGTCGGAGGCACAATGGCCGCCCATCCCCATCGCTCACGTTCGTTGTAGCCTTCACTTTACATCGCTTTCTTCCGGCTACATTTGTTTCTATCTATCCATGGATACCGAGTCCCGACAACCGAAGGGGCGGGGCGGTACTCTCTCCTCATTGAACGTGGCCATCGAGGCCTTAGGTCTCGCGAAGGAAGCCTCGAGCATCACCCCAGCCAAGGCCGTTTTCGGCTCTGTCAATATCCTGCTCATAATGAGTAAGCTCCCGGCCTGTCCCATCACCGCCGCGTGCCGGTCCAATAAACCCTCACATTATAACCGGGTTTCGAGTCGCCAACACCCCTTACCCGAGGCTCGACTTACCCGTGCGAACGATCTTCGCGGATGGGGATGGTAGGCTTTTAAAGCCAGGGTCCGGCTTGAGATGGAGAAGTTCAAAAGTGGCGGTGTGGTGATGGTGGACGGGGATTTTTACACCATGTAAGGGCATAAGTATTGTGTAAGGAAGGGTAATTGTATCGCATCAGACAGTCGCGATTGAAAGTGATTGAGGGCAATGGAAATGAGGAGTGGATCGAGGCGATGGAAACGGACGGACGAGCAAACAAGAACAAGGGGGAGACACACATGGAGGACACAGCGGGTACCGTCAGTCCCCAGCGGAAAAATCCAAACCTATCCATAGCTCAGCTAGGGCGCTAGATTGGGACTGAACAGAAACAGCTTACCACGAGGGACACGTATGGAGAAGGCCTCTCCACGATGCTTGGAGTTCTTGCCCCAACCAACAGGCATCCGCCACTCATACTGTCCGTGCTCAGGGCAGACTAGGTAGTATGCAACTTTGACTCCGACCTTGAGGCCCGCGTTCTCGAGAAGCTCGCATATATGGGCCCTGATTTCACGAATGTTGTCGTAACCCTTGGATGATCCTCCATGCTTTGAGGTCGTAATCTGAAAAATGGATATTTCGACAGGGCGTTGATCGGGGTCGATGGTGAATGAGTCGAAGAGGGGGTTATTGACCGCAGTTGGGACGTAGTACCTGTTTTTGTCAAGAGTCACAGGGCTGAGATCGTGAGTGAGATTAACTTCCGTGGAGATCATGGCGCGTGGTGGGGGAGATGGCAATGATTTGTCAGGGATTGAGGGGGATTGGGGAGGGGTGGAAAAGACAGGAGGACACTGGCGATTGGAGGTCATGGGGGTAGCCTGAGGCGTGAACGCCTTGAGCATTCGATGGGCGATCGACTCGAAGAACCATCCCGCCATACAAGAAGTCTTTGGGATCTTGTAGAGGAGGTCGTACGTCTCTCGAATGTGTTTGGCCTCTTTCGACTGCATCTCCTTCACCACTTCCTTCGCGATCTGAGCGGATTTGAAGTTGATTTCCCAGACATCGTGTCTGAAGAAGGTTTGGCGGGGGTACACGGCGACCACACGATGCGAGGATTTGTGGAGGGTATAACTGTTAGAGAAGGATCCGACGACGGCTTTTAGCTCGTCATAGTTGAATTCCTTCGCCACTTCGGTGTGT
>Ga0307516_10010156_pt1 | contig 10390 bp, 8 predicted proteins | sample 19_EM_MG_FD_203310 | JGI IMG/M metagenome (GOLD analysis project Ga0307516, IMG submission 203310) | Populus trichocarpa ectomycorrhiza microbial communities from riparian zone in the Pacific Northwest, United States - 19_EM | ecosystem: Host-associated > Plants > Roots > Unclassified | place...
TGGTCTTACAAACAATTTCCACTCTCCTTCACATAGATAGAAGTATATGTGATAGAGAGAAGGGAGATTTTGTGCTTTTAAATTCATATTGAAAACCCAAGGAAAACTAGGGTTAACATATAAAGGAAAGACATGAAAAATGACTCAATAAAATTTGATACAAATTTAGAAAATTTAAAAATTAGTCTATAAGTATTTTATATTATTATAGTTGATTGTATTTTTTTCCCATTTCTTTCTTATCAAGAGAATAGTCTCATCTTCCATGACTAAACAATCCTTTAGTTTGTCATCATATTGATCTGGTGCTTCTTAAATTTCTTCCAGTTAAAGATTTATCACTTGTGCCTGTTGCTAGTTCAGATCTAATTAAGATTTAAGTGCAACATTGCAAATTCATGTGTAAACCTTGAAATTAGGTGAGTTGAGATAAAACAGCAAAGTTAATGTTGAATTTTTTCTGGGTGACTGCTGCCTTATTTTGTTGAATGTTGATCAGCCATGCATTTTGCTCATTGGCTTATGGGCTCATTCCATCTCAAGCTAGTGCTGTTTTAGATGGGGCTAGTTATTATCAAAGCATTATTTTGATCACTATCATTACCAGCATCAGTTGTTAAGGGATATCAGAAGGTTGATCACAGGTTTTCTGAAACTGGAGGTATACTAAAATACATCTAATGATTTTATGAGCTTCTCAAATATGGCGCTCACTTTTACTTTGGAGTGAAATTTGTGGGGTGTAATCAAGTTGTCTCAAGAAATTAATTCTGCTTAGCTCAAGGAATGCAGGCTGTCTGGTTCAATTCCTTTTTTTTTTGGGGAATGGGGTTGAAAAGGAATTTAGCTTCTTGTTTTTTTTTTTTGGGTGTCTTTTTAATGGCACCATAGCCTGAGTTAAAACATTCATACCTGGTTAGCATTTGTATTGTAGACTATAACAGTGCCTGCTTAATGCACAGGCTTGCCATACAAAAGCAGAATATGAAGAATATGGAGCAAGCATATGCCGCACAAATCCTGTTTTCAAGGGCATGTATTGATGCAAAAACCGTTTACCAGGCATTATTCCATGAAGTGCCTCATCAATTCGCCCTCATGTTCACTTCCCCTTCGTCCCAAATTTACTTGGTCTGCATGTATATTCACGGATCGCGGGAGGTGGTATAAAATATGGACGCCCAGTCTGAATTGTTAGAAAAGAAGATGGTTCCTTGTATCGATTCTTTCATTTGTTAGCTGCAGCCTCCTCTTTAGATGTCAATAGGAAGCAATTAATTGTGTTATTCGTAGGCGCCCGCTCTGCTGTTGCTTGATATGACCAGATAGGAAATGTCCTTAGGGAAACATCATTTTGAGCTGAATTTGTAGTCTTCGGCTCTTTAGAATATAATAAATATTTTTTCCCTTTTGTCTGTGACAAAATGTATTCATTCGTTTGCATGAACTGCATAAATGGAAGTTGTAATTTGAATCAGGAATATGTCCACCTGAATTTCCCCTATCCTATTTAGACTACTGTACTGACATTATCCGTTATATAATGAAGTCCAGTGTTTAAGCTATTTGAACTTTTTATGTTTTTTTTTATTGTAATGTTGTTTTTCTAATTATTAAAACTAAAAACTTATTCATAGAAAAAATAAGAAGCAAATAAAAATTGAAGTTCTTAAAATTTTAAGTGCTTTAAAATAAATATTTTATTGGTGAATAATATAAAAAAGGAAAAAAACTATAGTATAAACATATTTTTTTCAAAGAAATTAAATTTGTTGATAGGTGATGTTAAAAAAAAAAGGGTAAAATTTGATAGTAGAAATAATTTATGCTTTTAGCTATACTTTTTAGATGTAAACTTACATGTTGGAAACTATTTGATTTTTTTGTTAAATTTAGTTTAATGAGCTAATCTTGAAGTATTTTAATTTGACCATTTATTTTATTTAAATTTAAAATTAAATTGTATAAGAATTACCTCGATGTAATCCAGTTGATTTGACAGGTTCAAAAATATCTCGATTGTTAAAAAAACTAAGGATTAAATTGGGGGAGGGGAAAACGATGAAATTAACATAAAAAACCTCTCGGATCAACTTTTTATTTAACTTAAGTTTAGAATTAAATTGTATGTGAGCTGTTTTAAAGTGACTTAGTTAATGTGGTAGGTTCAAAAATAACTTGACTGATGAGTAAATAATATCTAATGATAAAATTGCGAAAAAAACCCTTTCGCTTGCTTCTATTTTTAGTCCATGTTTAAAAGTAAACCATGTAAGAGTGGTTTTAAAGTGATCTAGTCACCTTGATCAGTCCAAATACAACACGGGTGATTATTAAAAAAATCCAAAGATAAAATTAAAAAAAAAGAAAGAGACCAAATTCAAATAAAAAAAAGAAATAAAGAAAAAATGTAGAGCTGAATAGAAAAATAAAATAAAAAATAAAGCTCCATTATAATTTTCAAGTGATTTTAGGATAGAAGTAATATAAAACTAACACTTAATACAATCATTTATAAAATAAAATATAATTAAAAATATTTTGATCTATTTAAATAATTAAAATGGATTATAAAATAGAAATAATAAACTATGGAGTCGAAATAACACTTCCCTACAATTTAAGACAACGTATTGAATTGTGAGAGAGAAAATAAGGGAAAGAATGTATTGAAACCTATAATTTGACACTTGTGGTTGCATCAAATCTTCAACTATATACTCTTGCATCATTTTTTTTTTTCAAGTACCATTTTAATCCTCTTGGACAGTTAGAAATAGAAGTTGTAATGTAAGTCGGAAGAAATGGCGATAAAAGAGAGAGGGAAAGAAAAACCTGCGTATCAAGTTGGTGTTGTTGCCATACCTGCATTTGCTGATGAAGAGATCGGGGAAGATGATGAGTATGATAATCCTTACAACGATGTCAATGTTGGAGAGAATTTCTTGCAGATGCATGCTTCTCATGTGCCTGCTACTATAGATAATTGAGGATACCGAGCTCAAAATCCTTAGGAATCAACGAGAGTCAAAACTGGGAGATCACAACAGGATGCACTTTTTCTCACTGTTTGATGCCACTGTAACAGGGCCATCTTCAGATACTATACTTGACTTTAAAGGCATGTCTAGTTGAATTTGGTGCTGAGATGGTTAACTGGCCTCTTTCACCGCATTTCTTGTTTCTTATGCCCTTGGCATTATTTCCTTGCCACTCTTTTGTTTTCATTTTTCTCTCTTGAAGTATCTGAATTCTATGTGGTGTACGTCAAAGTCGCCTGAAGTTGGTTTTCATTTTCATGCCAAATAGCAAGATAATTTCTCTCTTACTTAGCGTTCCCTATTTCCCATGGGTTCGGATTTAAACTGCCTCTTTTTTTCTTTCATTGAGATCGTCTTCTTGGTGTGTGTAGTTGTGTTCTGCTAAGGTTTTTGCGTTTGCTGGTTTTTGTTTCTTATTCAATGAAAATTTGGAAAGTAGAAGAACTTTGTGTATTGCTGATGTTTTGTTCATTCGCAGATGCTCATAATAGTTGGATTTATTGAAGATAATAGCCACAAGCTGGGGATATTTGTGTTTGGTTATTAGACTCAATTTCTAGGGTAGTCATCTTCCTATGCAATAGCAGAATACAATTGAACAATGAGGTCGGTGCTCCTTTGGTCTCTGTCAAAATGGTACTCAAGCTTCTATGGAAGTAAAATAATAGTATTTTCATGGTTTTTCAGTTTTTTGGACGCGGTACCTAGTCCTTCTCCTACATCACCTTGTCTTTGGTTGTAATGGATAATTATGAGGAGTTCAATTCGAGGTCCAAATTGACCAGTTTTGCAGTTCTAATAAGGGTTTAAACTTTTCTTTTGGTTATTTGCTAGCATTCAATCAAAATGTTTGTTATGACTCTTTTCAGAGAAATATTGTATATATTCCTTCCTGCCTTTCCTTGTTTCTTCTATCCTTCAAGTCTGTATTTTCCTATTTTTCTCACAACTTCTCTTATGAGAAATCGCTTACATGTGGTGGAAGATAATGTAAAGGAATGGAAGAAGGAAACGTAGGACACTGATAAAATAGTGGATTACTGGACAGTTGAGATGGATTGATTTGCCATCTGGGTTTGATGTTATTATGCTATCTAATTTTTAAGTCATATAGTTGGATTTGTAGGGTGGTCTCTATCACAAATTAGTTTCTTTTAATGTTTATTGACATGTGGGTTCTCTTTTTATCAACCTTCCAGGGAAAGGGCTGGGCAACTCTTTGTTTCCATGAGTGGATCAATCCATGTCAGTTGCCTGGGCTGGAGACTATGTGTTAGATTGAGTTGCCTTCATTGGAATCCTAATGTAATGGTTTTGGTTTGCCCCCTTTTGCAAAAGAAGTCTTGATGATTTTCCTCCACCATTTTTATCTCAAACACCACTTAAGAATCTGTAAAATGTTCTCCTGCAAAATTGTCTTGCGAGAGTTGTATTTGTGAAGCTGTAAAATATTGATGCATAAGTTCTAAGACTGTCATGCTTATTTCTTGTAAAGCACTACACTTTCTCGTGTAAATGGATATGTTTATAAGGTCATGACATGTAATGGCTATTAACCTAGTATCGGCCCATCTATGAGCTTGTAAAGACTTGTACGGATGGTGTAGCTTGTTTCTGTACATATTTGTTGTTTCGTAGTTCAGTCATGTTATCTCTGTGTTCGAAGGGTCGTGATTGAGCTAACAATACCTTGTAATGATGGGTAGATGTTCCCGCAACAACACATGTAGGACTCTGTTTCTGTGCGAGGCCTACTTCCTGAGAGCTTGAAGGATTTGGGCATTCATGATGTTTGTTGTTGTGTAAACTATGATGTGTGCCTAAGGAATAATGGCTCGCGAATTGCTGCAATGCTGTGGAAGGTCTGAAGAACAGATTTTTAGTTGTTTTGGATTACTTTCCTTTTCTCCCGTATCCCTTTTCATTTCCCTTTATCCTAAACAAATATTTTGTTGTCTGAAGTAAGATAAAAAAAAAATGCAGTTTCTTGTGCGATGCTGTTCTGAATCTTCTGATTTGCTGCTATATAAACCATGCTGTCTGGTTTGTTCATTGCAGGGCCTTGCATACGATGTTTTATATTTTTGGCTCAATCTTGCATTTGTGTGTAAGAACTAACGGCATCCCACTTAAGGTCTGACCATTGGCACCCATAAACTCTGAGCGGCCATTGTTGCTTGAGGTGGAAAACTGCAACTGCTTGTATGAAACAACCATACCATCGTTAGTTGTGTCCTATCTATTGCTTTATTTTCTTGTAGCTTCACTACCACTTCGATCTGCACTTTGTAGAAGAATGTTTGATCTGATTAAGGATTCAGTTACATTCGGGAACTGTGCATCTGATGCTGGAAAAAATAGACGCATGATTGATGGAATCACTATTTATGATTGCTTAGCAACTTTGAGCGATTCATAGGCGTTGACTATAAGTTGATGTACAGGAAGGAGTTCGAAGATGTTCTGTTAGGCATTTTGTGCTTGCGATTTTACACCTCCTATTTTTCCTTTTTCGAGTGATGTGATGGCATGTGATATTTTTTAAAATTATTATTTTTATTTAAAATATATTAAAATATTTATTTTTTAAAAAATATTTTTAATATTAACATATTAAAATCATAAAAATACTATATAATATTAATTTAATGTTTTGTAAAAAAAAACATTTTTAAAAAAGACATAAAAACAAACTCCCAAACACACCATAATTTCAACCAAAAAAAATGTTTTTTTTACTTCCTTCTGTTTAGTTGCACAATTTGATTTTGATCTTATTTAGTTGTTCGCACTAATTTCTAGACGTTGGGATCTGTATATTTTTGTGCAAGGGAGACCCTTTTAAATATTTATAAAATAAAAGTTGGAGTAATAACCCTGTTAATTTAAATGTAAGTGACATGTCATCAAATGACGAAACAAATGATGGAAGGTGGATGGAAATACTTGATTGAAAATTTTAAAAAGAAGGTATATTCAATGAAAAAAAAAATTCATGTACTCAATTAAAAAAAATCTGTAGAATTGGTATATTAATAGTGCAATTATTCCAATTTAGAAAATACAATAAACAAAATTCTGCTAGGAAAAAAGTTACTATCTAATTTTTTATTATATCCAAATATTATATTATTATATCAATATTTATTATAATTTTTTTTATATCATTTTTGCCAGTACATGTTTTTTTCTTTATTTTTAATTTATTAGTACAATTAAATAAATATTGAATACAATTTATTATATGATAATAATAAAGATATACAGAACAATTTTAATTGTATTTTTGTTAGATAAATTAAGCATTATCTATCACATCGATATGATAAATATATTTAAAATAATATTTGATTATTGTTATGGAATAAAAAATATAAAGATGATGAAGATAAAAAAGAAAAAGAAAGAATTTTGTTTGATAATTTTCTACAAGATAAAGTGATTATCTTTGTATCTGGTTTAGTTATGACAGACAAAATAAAATAAAATACAATAAAAAATTTATTTCGCCCTTGATATGTATTACTGTCCAACTTACTTGTTTAAAAAAAATAATTAAATATTTTTTTTACTTTATTTTTTAAAGTGTTGAATTTAATAATATTATAATAACTATAGTTATAAAATTAAGATTGGTTTGATAGATTGATTCGGAACAGGGTTGATCCAGGATCTAGATTGGTCCAAGTTTAAGAAAAAATAGATTCGGAATTGACTCAACTTGACATGGTAAAAAACCTGGGTCAACCCAGGATAAAACATGGGTAAAAAACCCATTGAGATTTTTTAAAATTCTTTTTGGTCAGAACAAGGGTGCTTCGCTTATTTATTATTTTTTTAGGTTAACAAGATTGACCCTCCTGACACGTGACCTAAATCTTATCTTAGGTCAACTTTTAAGTTGGGTTTTAAAACTATGATAATAACATTTGTATCCATACGTTGACTCGAGTTAACTCAGCTTAATTCTCTCAACTCGTGATTTGGGCCTTGCCCCTGTCGACCCTCAAGTTGAGTTTTAAAACTATAATAATAATAATTTTTATTTTTATATTCCCGGGTCAAAGCGAGTTGATCCTCTCAATTCATGACTCGGACCTTACCCTAAATTGACCTCATAATTGAGTTTTAAAATTATGATAATAATAATTTTTATCCATACGTTGCTCGGGTCAACCTAGGTTGACTCTCCCAACTCATGAACCAAGTCTTATCCCATGTCAACCCCTGATTCAGGTTTTGAGACTATGATAATAATTATTTTTTCTTATGTTAACCTGGGTCAATGGTCAACCTCACTCGTGACATTGGCCTTGCCTCGGGTTAACCTCTAAATCGAGTTTTAAAATTATAATAATAATCATTTTTATTCTTACGTCGACTCGGGTTAACCGGGTCAACTTGACATGTGACCTAGACTTTACCCCAGAACGACCCCGAGTTGAGTTTTAAAACTATGATAATAATTATTTTTATCTTTACATATCTTAGTTAGATAATTTTTTAATTGAAAGTTTTTTTACAATAATATTTTATAAATAAAAAATAATAATTTATATGTCATCTCTATACCTCATGTTTTGGGAGCATAAAAATCTACTTCAAAATTAATTCATAAACATAATTTTTTTTTATTTCTGTTTCTTTAACCAAATATTTTTTATATTTACTACCCCCGTCTTTTCTGTAAAAAAAATAGTAAACAAGAGTTATATTTAAGGCCTAAAGTTCTTAGGAGGAGTTTGATATAACTTCTACTTTTAAATACTTTTAAAAAATGTTTTTGTTTTGAAAAAACATTAAATTGATTTTTTTTTAAATGTTTTCTAATTGTTTTGATGTACTTATATAAAAAATAAAAAAAAATTATTTTGATACATTAAAAAAAACTAGAAAGGAGTGGTGAATTCACTGTTCCATTAGACATATTTTACTGTGGAAGGGAATAGTGAATTTACCTCTTTACCCTTTAAAAAAAACTTTGGTCGGAGGTTGAGGGCAAGGTTGTCTTTTCAATTAGGGAATTTCGGCATTTTTAAATTGACTAAGGATGAGACGGGTATTTACTTTAAATTTACACATTAAATTATCATAAATACCCTTAAAATTAATGCATTGTTTGGTGTCATTAGGAGGTAGATTTGTATTTTTACTTATAAAGTGCACAATAAAATAATCAATTTAACCTTATATACTATTTTGGCTGGCTAGGAGGGGTGTTTTCGTCTTATTCTTTTTATTTGCACAATAAAAATACTTCTTTGCCCATATGTTTTTATTTTTTATGCCTTAGACGTGCGAGTATTTTGGATATTGTACTATTGGTTTTTTTGTTGTTATTGGATGAAGTGGGGGTTAGTTTTGTCATTTAAAAAAAATAAAAGGATTTATTTTAAAAAAGGTTGGCGGTTGTCAACATGTCAGCTGCTTTGCCGTCTCTGGACAACACGCGCGGCTGATTTTGGAAACAAAAAATTTTATTTTTGGGTGTCATTAAATTCATCTCGGTGTCTTCTCCATGTCGGAGCTCCAGTTTGACTTAGGTGACCATTTCTTTTCTTCTTCTTTTTCCCCTCTCTCTCCCTCGATTCTTGCACCTTACCCTGTAATTTCTCAAACCAGTCCTTTAATTTTTTCTTGTTTTTTATTTTGTCCCTGATCTTTTGGTTGATTTTTTTTCAAATAACTTATAAAAAATAAAATTTGTTTCAATTTCATCCTCATTTGATTTTTTTTACTTCTCTTTGTTTTTTATTTTGTCCCTGATCTATTGGTTGATATTTCTTTTATTTTGAAATAACTCGTGAAAATTGAAGTTTTTTCAGTTTCATCTTCATTTGTTTTTTTAAATTTGTTTGATTTAGTCTTGTTATTTTAATTGTTATTTATGTCATATGAGATAATTTTTATAGTGTAATTTTTTGATGATTTCACCCTTGATTATTGTTTTTCCTATCAAATTTTGTCTTTATTCTTTTGATTGATTTTTTTTGCTTTGCTAAATTTTTTAGTTTTGTATTTTTTATACTTAATTACATCCTTTAATATCGAGTTGATTTGGACTTGAGCTTCTTGGCTAATCTCATTTTAAATTTTCACGGATTTTAGTGTGGAAAATTAATTCAGGGTTGCCTTTTCTTTTTTTCATTCTCTTAAGCTAGTGGTTTTGTTTTTTTTTTTTTTAGTTTATTAGAGATTAAGCTTTGTGTTTTTTTACACGCTTTTTACATCTTTTGTTTTTTTATCTGGCTGAGTTATCTGGTGTCTTTTTATATTTCATTCTTTGTTAGATATATTTTATCGGAATAATTTTTTCTTTAATTAAACAGAATTGATTGATTGAATAGAGAAGAATACTAACTTCACTGTGTTTTCTTTGATTTGCTTTTAGAGGGCATTGCTCTAATGAACTATGTAACTTCTTTTCGATGTCATCTTGCAGCTATTTGTAGTAGAGTTTGAACCAACTCATAAAGCTTCTTTGGTTATAGGCGATGTTCTCAGTAGAGTGTCAGTTGGTTTTCAATGATCTTTTATTTTTTCTCGTATTATATTAATGAGTTATTTTTTTATTTATTATTGCCAAGTATTTTTTACAGTTTGTTTTTTATTGTTGCTTTCAGTTTAAATCAAATTAATAATTTAATCAATTTTATTTGATATAGACAAGTTAATAACTTAAATATCAAGCTTTTTTTTCTTTTCTTGAAACATTATTGACCCGTGATGCAAGTAAGGTGGATTTTTAGTCTAGTTAATCTTCCATTCATGGTGGGATGAGCTATCTAACTATTTTATGAAAAGTTAAAAAAAGAAACAATAAAAATGAATTTAGTTTTATTATTTTTATTGTGATAATATTTTTTTTTGGCTGTAAATTTGTGTTTGTAATTAGTCACTAACCTTTACAATTTTTATCCAAGAAGAAGAAAAGAGTTAATAACAAAAAAAAAAAAAAACATTGATGATAAATTAATTTGGATTTACGAAAGAAGTAGTCATTAGATTATTATTATTATTATTATTAGCTCTTGGGTTAACACAATTCTCTAAACAGCTTTCAAAGGCGGAAGCGATTGGAGAAAACACAAAAAAGAAGAGACAAGAGAAAATAAAACTTACAACCGTAGCTGAGAGAGAGAGAGAGAGAGAGAGGCCTGCGTGCTGGTCTGCTACAAAGATAAAGCAGAAAATCTCCAGTAAGAGAAGCGAATCGTTGATATTCTATTGGGTTTTGTTTTCCTTCTTGCACAGCTGCTAGTCGGTTGTTATTATCTGCTTTGCTGCGCGGCTTTGTTTTCTTGCTGAAACTAGGTTTGCGAACTCACTCACTGTTTAATCTGTTATTA
>Ga0307516_10010157_pt1 | contig 10389 bp, 6 predicted proteins | sample 19_EM_MG_FD_203310 | JGI IMG/M metagenome (GOLD analysis project Ga0307516, IMG submission 203310) | Populus trichocarpa ectomycorrhiza microbial communities from riparian zone in the Pacific Northwest, United States - 19_EM | ecosystem: Host-associated > Plants > Roots > Unclassified | place...
TCGCACTCGAACGAATCGCGACTGTCTCGATCTGCTCGATCATGCGATTAAAGGCGACGTTGCGCGTAGCGATGCCGCTCTTCAGGAACGCGCGATCTTCCTGCTGATCGCGCTGAAAGCGCTGGGCGATGCGATCGTACTTCGACAGATCCAGATCGATGATGCTGTAGGTGCCGGGCGAACCGGAGTGCTGCTTGCGCGGCGGCGATGTCTGCAACAGCCGTCCTGGGAAGAGCCGGCTTTCGGCGAGCAGGAACAAGCAGATCTGCGCGACATGCGTGCCCGTCGTGATGTGGAGGTAGTAGTCCTCCTTGTCGGTATCGAACGCGTAGCTGCGACACAGCTCGTGCAGCGTCGCGTACATCGATTCGAAATCCCACGGATCGGCGAGATACGTGTCGTGAAGAACAACCGTGGTCTCTGGCGAGACCTGCGCCAGGTCTTCTTGTACGTGAGTCGCGAGCGCCGGATAGCGGCGCTGATCAACGAGCAGTTCCATCCGATGCACCAGGAAATCCTCGTGCATCCCCAACGAAACAGTCGGTCGCCATTTTTCCCAGCGGCCGGGTCCATCACCGGCATCTAGCTGCGTGCCTAGGAATCCCAAGATGACCGCAGCCTTGTCATTCATATCCTATAGGATAAATCATGTATTCAAAATACTCAAAACTAGCGTGATGTAACTCGACGCAAATCGAACGTCATTCGAGTAAATACATTTACAATCAAATTGTTAGGAGCCTCAGAGGTGAGCTGGCACAGCCATTGCGATAGGGGAGTGGTAGCGAGGAGAACAGCAATGGCAAACAAGCAGTTATTCGCAAGCACCCGCGGCCAGTTCATTCCGGCAGCGGATGCCATGAACGAAGCAGGCGGTGCCGCCTATGTGCGTGACGCGAAGTCGGCGTTGGCGTTGTATGCGGCGACAGGTTGCTTGAATGGCGTGTTCTACGCCGATGCTGAGACGCAGTTGGGCCAGGTACTGGCGATGTGCCAGGCCGTGCCGGCGGAGTTTGTCGCGAAGACCGCGATCTACGCTCGCCAGCGCGCCTTCATGAAGGACATGCCGGCGTTGTTGCTCGCCTCTCTGGCGCAGCGCGACGGCGAGGCGATGGCTCGTGTGTTCGGCCGCGTGATCGACAACGGTCGCATGTTGCGCAACTTCGTACAGATCTTGCGTAGCGGTACGGTTGGTCGTAAGTCGCTCGGTACGCGTCCGAAGCGCGTCGTGCAGCGCTGGTTCGAACGCTCGTCCGTGCAAGCGGTGTTGAGTGCATCCGTCGGTCGCGATCCGTCGTTGGCGGACGTGATCAAGATGGTGCACCCGAAGCCGGCCAATGCCGAACGCGCCGCGCTGTACGCGTGGCTGATCGGCAAGGCGTACCAGGCAGAAGCGTTGCCGACCGTCGTGCGCGAGTTCGAAGCGTTCAAGTTGTCGCCGACGGAACCGGTGCCGGACTTGCCGTTCCAGTTCTTGACGGCGCTGCCGCTCACGGATGAGCACTGGAAGGCGATCGCGCGTCGTGCGTCGTGGCAGACGTTGCGCATGAACTTGAACACGTTCGCGCGCCACGGCGTGTTTGCCGACGCGAGCTTGGTCGGCTGGGCGGCAGCCCGCTTGCGTGATCCGGAAGAAATCCGTCGCGCTCGCGTGTTTCCGTACCAATTGATGGCCGCGTACAGCGCTGCGTCGGAAGGTATGCCGCAGGCAATCCTGGATGCGTTGCAGGACGCCATGGAATTGGCGACGGCGAATGTGCCGAGCGTGCCGGGTCGTGTCGTCATTGCGGTCGACGTGTCGGGATCGATGAATTCGGCGATCTCGGGTCGTCGCAAGGGCGCGACGAGCAAGGTGCGTTGTGTGGATGTTGCGGCGTTGCTGGCGGCATGCGTCAAGCGGGTGAATCCGGAAACGCGGATTCTGCCGTTTGCCGAGAGCGTGAAGTCGTTGCGCCTGAACTCGCGCGATAGCGTGATGACGCAGGCGCAGCAGATGTCGGCGCTGTGCGGTGGCGGTACGTGCATCAGTGCACCGCTTGCGGTGTTGAACAGCGAGCGTGCGCCGGTGGATTTGCTGGTGATCGTCTCCGACAACCAGAGCTGGATGGATACGCGTGCTAGTGGTGGAACGGAAACGATGCGTCAGTGGGCCCAGATCAAGAGCCGTTGTCCGGCCGCGCGGATGGTCTGCATTGACTTGCAGCCGTACGCGACGAGCCAGATGGTCGAGTCGCAGGAAGTCACGCACGTCGGTGGCTTCAGCGACGCGGTGTTTGATCTGTTGTCGTCTGCCGACGCGAGCCGTGCGACAAGTTGGGTGGAGCGGATCGAGGCGATTGCGCTCTAAGTAGGAACCTCCGGCGGGAGAGCCCGTCGGAGCGAAGGTTTGGCGAATGCACGTGGAACTACATCTGTCGTGGGTTCGAATCCCGCCGATCGGTTTTTTCGATCGTAGCTCAGTTGGTAGAGCGATACCGTTTCACGATTCACCTCGTCGCCATTTTTTGGTTCAAGCACTATCGGAAATTCATTTGCAGCGAATGCCAGTGGAACTACATTAATCCTTAGGTCGCGGGTTCGAGTCCCGCCAGCCTTTTCAAACTAGGTTGTAGCTCAGTCGGATAGAGCATAGGGGAAGCGTTTCGCATCTGTTTGTCGCTGCAGCGGTACCCCGGCGGGAGCGCCCGCCGGGGCGCCGATCGGAATAAGGAACGCAGAGTTGATTAGTTGTTGTTGAGGCGAATGCATCTGCGACTACATCTGTGAAATGTCCTGTCGCGGGTAACCCTCGTCGCCTCCTTATTTGCAGATGAGGTACGTGGGCACCGAGTCAGAGGGTTGTGTTTGCAGCGAATGCCGGTGGAACTACATGGAAAGGCCTTCGGGCTACGGGTTCGAGTCCCGACCGACTGACGGTATGGTCCTTCATTCCGTCGGAAGGGATGTTTCACCATCCAATTGTCGCTGCACTTGTTGGAAAGTTGAGAAGGAATGGCTATGAGCACGACGGCATACAACGTAATACAAGGGTCCGGTGGCGTACCGATCAAACTGTGGACGCGCGGCGTTCCGCTCGAGGACGAGGCGCGGCGTCAACTGATCAACATGGCGTCATTGCCGTTCATCCACCGCTGGATCGCGGTGATGCCAGACGTGCATCTCGGCAAGGGCGCGACCGTAGGCTCGGTGGTCCCGACGGTGGGTGCGATCGTGCCGGCCGCGGTCGGTGTCGACATCGGCTGCGGCATGATTGCAACGCGTACGACCTTGAACGCCACCGACCTGCCGGATAACCTCGCCGGTTTGCGCAGCGCGATCGAACACGCGGTGCCGCACGGCCGCTCGCCCGGTCCGCGCGATCGCGGCGCCTGGTCGAAAGCGCCGGACGCATCGCTCGATGGGTGGTCGACGCTGGAATGCGATTTCCGCAAGATTACGTCGAAGTACCCGAAGCTGGCGAAGACCAACAACCTCAATCATCTGGGTACGCTCGGCACGGGCAATCACTTCGTGGAAGTGTGTCTGGACGAGTCGGACCAGGTGTGGTTCATGCTGCACTCGGGTTCGCGCGGTGTCGGCAATGCGATCGGTACGCACTTCATCGATCTTGCCAAGCAGGATATGCGGCGCTGGATGATCAACTTGCCGGATCAAGACCTGGCGTATCTGCCGGAAGGCAGTGAGCACTTCGAGGACTATGTGTTCGCCGTCGAGTGGGCGCAGCGGTTTGCGCGGACCAACCGCGCGATCATGATGCGTCACGTCGTCGAGGCCGCGAAGAAAGTGATCGCCAAGCCGTTCGATGCGGCGACGGAAGCCGTCAACTGCCATCACAACTACGTCAGCCGTGAGCATCACTATGGCGCGGATGTGTTGGTGACGCGCAAAGGCGCGGTGAGTGCCAAGCAAGGCGAGATGGGCATCATTCCCGGTAGCATGGGTGCAAAGAGCTTCATCGTGCGCGGTCTGGGCAATCCGGAGAGTTTCCATAGTTGCAGCCACGGCGCCGGGCGTGTGATGAGCCGTACCGAAGCGCGCAAGCGGATCAGCGTGGAGGATCACAAGCGCGCGACTGCGCATGTGGAATGCCGCAAGGATGCCGATGTCGTCGACGAGTCGCCGGCGGCGTACAAGTCGATCGATGCCGTGATGGCCGCGCAAAGCGATCTCGTCGAGATCGTCCACACGCTGCGCCAGGTGGTGTGTGTGAAGGGATAAGGAGTGGAGGCGAGTGCGCTCGCCTCCGACTGGGACGATGGCTATGAACACCAGGGACATTATCGACATCGACGGCGCTCAGGGCGGCGGGCAGCTGCTGCGCACAGCGTTGTCGTTGAGCTTGTGCACGGGCACGCCGTTCCGCATGAGCGGAATTCGCGCGGGCCGCAGCAAGCCCGGCTTGATGCGCCAGCATCTGACGGCGGTCGAAGCTGCTGCAAAGATCAGCGATGCGACCGTGACGGGTGCCGCACCGGGCTCGATGCAAATCAGCTTTCGGCCGCAGGACATCCGCGGCGGCAATTATCAGTTCGCCATCGGAACGGCGGGCTCAACGACGCTGGTGTTGCAGACGTTGCTGCCCGCGCTCTGGCAGGCGACCGCGTCGTCGACGTTGCGCCTGGAAGGCGGCACGCACAATCCGCTCGCACCGCCGGCAGACTTCCTGACGCATTCCTTTGCGCCGCTGGTTGCGCGCATGAATGCGCCCGTATCGATTGCGCTTGAGCGGCACGGTTTCTATCCGGCCGGTGGCGGAGCAATTGCCGTCGAAGTGGCGCCGTCGAAACTGCAGCCATTTTCTTTGCTGGAGCGCGGAGCGCTGCGTCGAACGGTGGCGCGTGCGCTGATCTCTGCCATTCCAAGCGGCGTCGCCGAACGCGAGCTGCGTGTTGCCGCGCGCTATTTCGGTCTTGCGGAGGACGCGCTGGAGCATCGCTCCATCCGCCCGACGGTGGGACCGGGAAATGCGCTCATGATCGTGTTCGAATTCGACGAACTCACCGAGATTTTCACCGGGTTCGGCGAACGCGGGGTCAGCGCCGAGCAAGTTGCCGAACGTGTATGCCGCGAAGCCAAGACATACCTCGAATCAAAGGCGGCGATCGGACCATATCTTGCAGACCAGCTCTTGCTGCCGATGGCACTCGCCGGTGGCGGCGAGTTCAGCACGCTTGCACCAACGGATCACGCGCGCACGAACGCCGCATTGATCGAGAAGTTTTTGCCGGTGGAATTTGAGTTCCGCGAGGACGGAGAACGACGCTGGATCGTGAGGGCTTCGTGAGTGGGATCGGGGCTGCAACGGAGTGACCTGTCCGGAACTGTGTGTGCCCCGCCTATGCAAGGTGCAGGGGCACGTTGGGATAGGTCCATGTGCATATGACCTAGAAGCACGATCTTGAGAACTGGGCGTGCGCGTACCTATCAGCATCACGGCAATCGCCAAAGTGCCTCATGCGGGGGTGCTGAACGGAACGCGCCGAGAGCCTCCGGCGCGACAACCCAGTCGGTCACGTCGTCACTCGTATCGATGTCAGCCGCGTCGATCAGTGCACTCGTCGGTGTCGGTGTCCTGAGTCGAGGCAAGTAAGCGTCAGAAATAGACCATCGCGCGCAGGCCGAAGATCTTCGGATCGAGCGAGCCACCTTTGTTGAACGCGGGGTTGCCGGACTCGTGCACCAAAATGTAGTTCGCCTGCAGGCGAAAGTGCTGAAGAAGGTACCAATTCGCACCGATGGTCCAGTTGTGTTGCTTGCCGCCATGCACGCCTGCGCCAATATCATTCAGATCGATCTCGTCGTAGCGGGCCAGCAGTTCTAGCGCTCCCCATCGACCATCCGGCTTGAGATTGCCGACGTTGCCTTTGCTGTACGGACGTGATTCGCCAGTGACGACCCAGCTACCGAAGATATAACCACCGCTACCGCTTACGCTCGGTTTGCCATCCGTGCGATGCACGTCTTCATTCAGATATTCGCCTTGCACCGACCACGGGCCCCGGATCCACAATCCCTCAAGGCCTGTACGATCGATGTGATCCACGTTTTTGATCGTATTGGTATCGACGAAACGCGTCGTGGTCAGAAGTACATCGGGGCGTGCACGCAGACGAGCGCTCGGGAACACGGTCTGGCCTCGGCCATTGACAACAGACGAATCGGGGTTTTCTTCCGAACCCACGACACCAAGGTGCAGAACATTGCCGACAGTGTTGAACGGTGTCCATGCGAAACGTCCGCCGAGCGTGGTGCCATCGTTATCGCCTTGCAGATCTTGACCGCCATAGGCACCGATATCAAACCGGAACTCTGGGCGCTCGAATTCCCAATCCACACCTGTGCGACGACCTTCAAAAAAAGCCTGCTCCGGTAACGCCGTTTCGAGGAAACTGAGGTTGCAGGACTGCGTCACCGATTCAAACCCAACGTAGGTCTTGCTGTAGCCGAAGCGGACTTTGCCGTAGTCTTCGCCGAGAAACGCCTTGGTCTCTAGGCGGACAAACACATTCTGATACGCCTTGTTCCAGTAGTCCCAACCCCAACCCGCGTCGTAGACGCCGACTTTTCTGATGAAGACGTTGATTTCCTCGCGGCGTGTCGCGTGCGCATCATCCAACGCTGGAGACTGCTGTGCCGGAGTCAATCCGTTGAGACTGGAGAAACTATTGTCGTCCCATTCATATGTCCCACTGATTCCGACGTCGGTGCCATCCGAAAATTTGTAGTGAGTTGGCCAAGCGTTCGCATCATATGCGTCGGCGGAAATTCCGTACATGGACAAAAGTACGCCGACGACAGCGAGCTCTCGCTTCATTGTTTCTCCCCTGAAAACTGCTGGCTGCCCGTAGTTCGCACGTCGGCGTCATGTGCGAGGCCATGTCATGGCCTACGGTCAAACTCAGTTTACCGATCTTGAAATTTCGTCGCAAGGGCGGCCCGGTGATTTAGACGGTAGTCCGATCTTCAAACGCATTTCGAGCAACAGCGGTACTCGCTTGTCGGGGAGGCTTTTAAAACGTTCAGAGCGGCTGCGCCAACTGGATTCCACATTCATGTCAATGAGGATTGCCTAAGACAACTTGGTGCGCCGATGAGTTTCGAGCTGCATCGATTGTGCAATCGCCTCGGCCTACGCTCAAGACCACGATGAAGCAGGCTTGATTGCATCTGTACGTCGTGGTCGACGCCTCCTGCAGCCAAGTCCTCGGCTGGATGATCAGCACACGCGGGACCGCTGCGCTGGCACGACTTCGTCGAACACACCGTGTCAAGCGCAGATGTGCTTCCGGCGAGGCGACGCTGCATTCGGACCGCAACGCGCGAGCGCTCCAGGAAAAACTCGCGATCGAGGTATCGAGATCGCCCTCGTCGGCCGCGGCACGGCGACAACGATCCGTTCGTTCCAAGCCTGTTCCGCACGCGGAAGTAGTTCGTTCCCGGACCAGGTCTGCATCAATCTGCTGTTAGCCCGAAGGCACCGACACAGGGAAGACACTTCTTCTCAACTTCCACCGTCTCACCATATTGACACGCGCCGAGCTGCAGTTAGTATCGGTCGTGGTGGCGCTGTTCGCGCGCGTGCAGGGGACCTCCACCGGAGGCGTGAGGCTGAACTCATGGCTGAAAGGCTTGGAAAGGCATGTGTTCAGTCAATGATCGAAGCGGCTCGTCTGAACAGATCCTTGGTTCCCCTCGGCGCTGGCTTTTGTCGCTCCGCGTGACTGACATCGCTTCCGGCAAAATCCCCATAGTCAAGCATTGCATCGCCACTTGCACATGCAGGAATGTCAAAACAGCTGTATCCGATGTGGAAAAGACGCACGCACGAGAATATGGAGCATAGCTGACGCATTGCTCAGCACCGAAGAGTGCCTTCGGTGAAATTCCAGCTCACTATTCGGTGCAAATCAGTAGGCTGGTGTCTGTGTTCAGTGAAGGGTGTTAGCAATGTACCTATGGTTGCTGCTTGCAGGCACTGTATATGGTTTTCTAATGGGCCTGATCCCCGGCGCCGGTGTGACTACAGCTCTAGTGGTCGTCATGGCGATAATGCCGCCGTTCATCAGCGATCCATACGCGGGCATTGTCTTTCTGACGGCAACCGTTGCCGCTTGCGCAATAGGGGACAACTTCTCCAGCGTGCTATTGGGCATACCTGGCTCTTCCAACACGGCTGCTTCTATGTTCGACGGCTACCCTATGACAAGGAACGGCCAGGGCGCTCGCGCACTGAGTATATGCGTCGCGGATGGAGCATTTAGTGGATTGCTTTGGGGAGGCTTGGCTTTCTGTCTGCTGCCAGTGTATTCCAAAGTCGTCATGTTCTTTGGAATACCCGAGCTTGCGATATTGATGCTATCGGCGCTCGCCTGCGTAGTGCTCGTTGGGGGACCAAGCCCATTCAAAGCTGTGATCGGAGTAGCTATCGGAGCGTACGCAGGCTTGATTGGCCAAAATCCAGGCACTGGCGTACCTCGATTGACGATGGGGTCGGAATATCTTGAAGCTGGTGTGCAAGTCTTGCCATTCGTCGCGGGGATGTTCGGTATTCCTGAACTGCTCGGAAGGCGGTTAGCACCGCAGAGCCATCCCCTGAGGTTCAGCAGTTATCGTGAACAAACAAAACAAGGCCTGGTCGACTGTGTGCGTCATTGGCGCGACGTGCTACGTGGAGGTTTTATCGGCTTCATCACAGGGCTTCTGCCGGGTGTCGGCGGCAGCATCGGAGAGCTACTGGCTTACGGGGCAACCGTGGCTCGTCATCCGGCAGAAACTTTTGGCAACGGCAATCCCCTTGGCCTGCTTGGAATCGAGGGCGCAAACAGCGCTCAGAAGGCGAGTAGCTTAGTCCCAGCGCTACTGTTTGGTATACCCGTTGCGCCGTTTGCGGCGATTATGATGGCCATATGCACCCAATTGGGCGTTGAGCTCGGCAGCCCTCACGTGTTGGAGGACAAAAGATTTCTGTTCCTGCTCGCCGCCAGTTTCATTTCGGCGGGCCTGCTCGTCTTCGCAATCTGCCTATTTGCCAACAAATTCATCGTTTACGTCTTGAAAATTCCCTACCCCATATTTGCCGGCGCGATAATCGCAACTATCGTCTACTCGTGCATGCAATACACCGGAATGATCGCTGATGTCTACATGCTCGTAGCCTGCACAGCCGTCGGAATTATCTGCAAGAAATTAGCTATACCAAGAGCAGCCACCCTGATTGCATTCATTGTTATAAGCCGGCTTGAGACCTACGTCGGGCAGATGGTTCAACTGTATACCCTTGCGGAAGTACTATCGCGTCCCATCGTGTTAGCTGGACTTGGCTCGGTGGCAACGCTTCTTGCGTGGAGGTTTGCAAAAAAGCGCACCCTCTCACCATTGCCGGAATCACTTGGAGGATGACAATGCTAAGAATTGTGCTGTTGTTGGGATTCTTCTTCCTCTCTAAGGACGCCTTTGCCACCTATACCCTGATAGTCCCGCAGGCACCGGGCGGTGGCACATCGGTTTGGGCCGAAATCGTTGCACGACACCTGGCACCCATCCTAGGCGAAGAAGTTACGGTACGTCATATTCCCGGCGCAAAAGACATTCCAGGATTCAACGAGTTCCATAGAAAGCTGCGCTTTGATCCCAAGGTGATAATGGTGAGTCACGGGGGCAACGGCATCAGCTACCTCGTGGATAAGGTCGACTACGACTATCGCGATTACGAGGTAGTGGCATTCCAGAGCCTGGATATCGTCGTCGCGCGCCTCAAGAAACTCGATATCAACAACGATAGGATCGTGGCGGCCGGCACATCTGGTTCGGAAACAGATGGGATGGCCATGGCGATGCTGGTCTGCGGCCCAAAAGCCGACTTGCAATCGTACTTGGAGTGCTTCGAGAAGAGATTCGTTTGGTTGAATGGCGTGGATGGAAGTGAGCGTCGACTCGGTTTCATGCGCGGCGAGTTCAATACGCATCGCGAATCAACTGCGGCTTGGTTGAAGTATAGGGGCGACTTAAGTGCTGCTACGATCTGGTTCACCCATGGGGTCTTTGATTTCGCTTCGGGAGCGCAGATCGATGATCCAAACTTTCCCGGAACGCTCTTTGAGGATGTCTACCACCGTACGTGGGGGGTTGCTCCCAAAGGTGAGCTATACGACGCGTATCGTTTGAGCAGAAGCTGGCGCGACGTCATTCAAAAGGCGCTTTGGATGAACAAAGGCAATCCCAATCTCGGGACCGTGAGGGCTGCGGTGGCGAAAATGGTGGACGATCCTAAGGCACGCGCAGCACTCGAAGCCGAGACCGGCAACTATCAGTGGCGAATTGGGTCTAGCGGCACGGATGTTGTTGCAATGTTGCGCAAGCGAATTTCAGACTCGAGCTTGCGTGCGATTG
>Ga0307516_10010158_pt1 | contig 10388 bp, 5 predicted proteins | sample 19_EM_MG_FD_203310 | JGI IMG/M metagenome (GOLD analysis project Ga0307516, IMG submission 203310) | Populus trichocarpa ectomycorrhiza microbial communities from riparian zone in the Pacific Northwest, United States - 19_EM | ecosystem: Host-associated > Plants > Roots > Unclassified | place...
CCGCGCAGGGCCTGCGCCAGCCACTGGTAGCCGGCCATGGTGGCTTCGAAGTTGCGGTTGCCGGTACGCCGCGCAAAGGCCAGCGCGGCCTGCAGCTCGGTCTCCCACTCCTCCAGCGTGGCGGCGCTGTCCAGCAGCGCGGCCAGGGTGGTGTAGTAGGTGAAGCAGGCGAACTGCAGGTCGCCGCCGCGCAGCAGGCCCTCGCGCGCACGGCGGGCCTGCACGATGCAGTCTTCCAGCGGCTCGAACCAATGCTGCACGAAGATCGACAGGCAGTGCCGCGCCCAGGCCACCTCGGCGGCCCAGCCACGTGCCTCGCCCACGGCCACCACGTGGCGCACGATGCGGTAGCCGGTCACATAGTCCTGCCGGCGCGGGATGATGACCAGCGGCGCCGCGCCCAGCGTGGCCACCAGCGGCGCGCAGGGGCCGTGTTCGCGCCACAGCCGGCGGCTCTCGAACAGCAGCCAGGGCAGCTTGCCCTGCTCGCCGTAGTAGGCCGGCGCCATCATGCGGTTGATGAGCAGCGCAGTGGCCTGCACCATGGCCGGCGGTGCCGCGCTGGCCAGGTCGCGCCGCAGGTCGGCCTGCTCGGCAAAGCGGCACAGGCCGTCCAGCTCCACGCGCAGGCGCGCCGCGTCCACGGGGGTGTGGTCCGTGACGCCAAGCTGCTGCAGCACCTCCATGCCCAGCGCCAGGGCCTCGCGGTGGCGGCCGCGCTGGGCCAGGTTGTTGACCTGGTTGCCGGTGGCCACGGCCAGCAGCAGCGGGTCTTGCGGCGCGGCCACGAATTCGGCGTAGGCCCGGTCGGCATCGTCCAGCCGGCCCAGCACGTACAGGGACGCATGGTGCTGCACCTGCAGCGGCGCACGCTGTGCGCCGGCAGCGCCGGCCTTGGCCAGGCGCTCCAGGGCCGAGCGCAGGAAGCGCTCTTCGGTGGCAAACAGGCTGGCGCGGTGGGCTTGCGCCGCGGCGGCTGCGAAGAGGCCCGCGGCGGTGGCCTGCTCGGCCGGGTCGGTGATGGCCTCCACGGCGGCCAGGTACTGCTCGGCGGCCACGTGGGTGTGTTCCGGCCAGGCCGCCAGGCAGCGCGCGGCGGCCAGGTGCAGCGCCTGCCGATGCGCCAGCGGCAGGCTGCCGTAGGCGGCCTGCTGCACGCGGTCGTGCCGCAGCCGCACCGTGTCGCCGCCGTGGGCCGCGGTGCTGGCGCTGCGGCTGGCCTGGTCGATGACCAGCAGGCCGTCTTCCAGGGCCGGCGCCAGCGCCAGGGCCAGGGCGGGCGCCTGCAAGCCGGCGGTGACCTGCAGCAGCCCCAGGTCCACGCCGCCGCCCAGGCAGGCCACCAGTTCCACCACCCGCTGCGCCGCCTGCGGCAGCCGGGCGATGCGCTGGGCCAGCAGGTCCACCACGTTGCCATGGCCCACCCAGCGGCGGATGGCGGGCTCGTCCCAGTGCCAGCCTGCCGCCTGCCCGGTGCCGGGGTGTTGCAGCACGCCGGCATGCCGCAGGGCATTGACCAGCTCGATGCTGTCGAAGGGGTTGCCGTCGGTGTGCGGCAGCACCAGGTCGCACAGCTCGGCCGCGGGCTGCGGCGGCAGGCGCAGCATCTGCTGCAGCAGCGTGGCCACGTCGTCGCGCGGCAGGTTCTGCAGGTCCAGCCGGCGCGGCTCGCGCTGCAGGCGGGCGCAGCGCTCCTGCATGGCCGTCAAGGGGTGGGCCAGGTCCACCTCGGCGCTGCGCCAGGTGCCCACCAGCAGCACGCCGCGCAGTTCGTCGTCGGTGAGCACGGCGTGGATGAATTCGATCGACGCCTGCCCGGCCCATTGCAGGTCGTCCAGGAACATCACCAGCGGCCGGTCGGCCAGCGCCAACGAACGCAGCAAGGTCAGCACCGCCAGGCGCGAGCGCACGGCCATCTCGGCCGGGGGCAGCGGGGCCGGCTCGGGCTGCGGGCCCAGCAGGTGCAGGTACTCCGGCAACTGGGCGGTCACCACGCCGGCATCCGGCCCCAGGGCGCGGATGGTGCGGGCGCGCTGCCGTGCCAGGGCCTCGTCCGGCTCGGCCAGCAGCAGGCGGCCGAGCGCCGACATGGCCGACAGCACCGCGCCGCCGGCGCCGTCTTGCCGGTACTGGTCGAACTTGCCGGAGACGAACCAGCCGCGCCGGGCCGCCACCATGGGCTTGAGTTCGTTGATGAGCGCGGTCTTGCCGACCCCCGGCGCGCCGGTCACGAACAGGCCGCGCTGCGGCGACACCAGGGCGGCTTCGAAGGCCGAGCGCAGCTCGGCCAGTTCGGTGCGGCGGCCCACCAGTTGCGAAGGCGGTGCCAGCCGGGCGGGAAAGTCGCGCTCGCCCAGCACGAAGGGGCCGCGCTCACCCGCCTGCGGCTCGGCCAGGCGGGCCAGGTCGTGCGCCAGGCCTTCAGCGCTTTGGTAGCGCCGGTCGGGCTCTTTTTCGAGCAGGCGCATGACGATGTCGGACAAGGCCGCCGGCAGGCCCGGCACCCGCCGGATGGGCGGCTCGGGCAGGCGTGCCAGGTGGTCGTGCACGAGTTGCAGCGCGTCGTCGTGCTGGAACGGCGGGCGGCCGCAGGCCAGCTCGTAGAGCGTGCAGCCCAGGGCATAGAGGTCGGCGCGCTGGTCCACCGGCCGGCCGGTGCGGCCGGTCTGCTCGGGGGCCAGGTAGGCCAGGGTGCCGGCAATCTCCAGGTGATGCACGAAAGCCGGTCGCTCTTCGGCAAAGGCGGTGGCCAGGTCGAAGTCGATCAGCAGCGGCCGCTCGCCGTCATGCGAGATGAGGATGTTGCCGGGGTTGATGTCCTTGTGGATGACGCCGGCGCGGTGCACCGCGGCCAGCACGCGGGCCAGGCGCAGCGCAAACGGCAGCCACGCCGCGGGCGGCAGGGGCGCACCGGTGCGCTGGCTCAGCGCGGCACCGTCCCAGTCGTGCAGCAGCAGGGCATCGGTGCAAGGCAGCTCGGCCAGCTGCACCACGCCCGCCACGCCGGCCAGCCGCTCCAGCATGGCCTGCTCATGGCGGCGGCGGCGCACGGCGTCGGCACCGTGCAGTTGTTTGCAGATGAGGGTGCCGCCGCTGGACAGCGAGCGCACGCGCGTGACGGTGGTGCGCTCGTTGGCATGCAAGGGCTCGACCGGGCCACCGGTCAGTGCCGCCGCACGCAGGGGTGCTTCGCTCAATACATCCAAGGACATCGCATTCCCCGTTTTCCCATCCAGCCGACCGCCACGCGGGGCAGTCACTCTGGAATTCTGCGGTCGCGGACTTGAATCAGAACGGGCAAACAGCAATGCAAGCGCAATCCAAACGCTATGCGACGGATTTGCACGGCGGGGTCAGCGTCGAAATCAGCGCCCAGGTCAGCGCCGCGGGCTGCGTGCCGGGGGAGATGGGAAATCCAGCACATCCAGCGGCGGGCGTTTGCCGGTGTTCAGCCACTCGCCGTAGAAATCGATCTTGCCGTCCAGCAGGGCCAGGGCCTGGGTCCACTCGTCCAGCGTCTGCCGCACGCGCTCGCGGTGGGCACGCAGCAGGTCTTGCCGCTGCAAGAGCGTGGCCCGGCCCTGCTGGACCAGGGCGGTGTAGTCGCGCATCGCGGCGATCGACATGCCGGTGCGGCGCAACCGCTCCATGAGCCGCAGCCAGCCGACGTGCTGCTCGGTGTAGAGGCGCCGGCCGCCGGCATCGCGGCGCACCCCGGGCACCAGGCCTTGCGCCTCGTACCAGCGAATGGCGTGGATGCTGCGTCCGGTGCGGGCGGCCAAGGTGCCGATCAGGAGAGGTTCTGGCATGGGCGGATTGGAAGGCCTGGAGTGCACTCTAGGTCAAGTCAGCGTCGAACGCAGCGTGTGCCCCCATCCGGCCGGATTCAGAGCCCAGGCTCCAAAGGGGCAGATTTCAATGTCTGCCGCCGCCGAAACTCCGCGGGTGTGCACGCGGTTTCACGCTTGAAGAACTTGCTGAAGTTGGTGGCTTCATCGAAGCCCAGCTTGTCCGCGATCAAGGCGACCGGCAGATCTGTGTGCGCCAGCAAGCGCTTGGCTTCCAGGTTGATGCGCGAGGCGATGAACACCTTGGCGCTCATTCCAGTCGCTGCCATCGCCGCGCGCGTCAAGGTTTTTTCCGTGCAGCCCAACTGGTTGGCATATGCAGCCACTTGGTGCCACTTGGCAAAGCATTGCTCCACGGTCTGCCGGAAGCGCTTGAAACGCTGCCGGGCACGGGAGTTCAGCGGGTCACGCGCCTCCTGCTGGCCATGGATGAGGCGCAGCCGCGACAGCAGCGCATGAAGCTGATAACGCAGCAGCGCATGCAGGTCTTCGGCGAGAGCGTCGATCGTGGCGTCCTCCTGCATCTGCGCAATCGCAGCCACCACGCTGCGCAGCTCATCGCCTTGCAGGTGCAGGTGTGCCGCGAGGCTCTCCAGGTCAACCGCCAGCTTCAGGTCATGAGCGGGCGCGGACGCGGGCAGAAGGAACTCCGGCCGGAACAGGACGATCCAGCCGTCCCAGTCTTCGTCAGGCCCCAGGTTGTGAGCCTGGCCGGGCCGCAGCGTCAGCAACGACCCCACCTCGCAGGGCGTGGGTTCGAAATCGATCCACTGGGTACAAGTGCCGCGTGCAACACACACCAGCATGTGGAACTCGTACCGGTGCGTGGTGCGTATCTTCTCCCTGCTGCCCCGCCGCCTCATTTCAGACGCCGTGTAGACCTCCAGGTCCAGCCAGTAGGGCACCACCGACCCGTATTCCAGCCGCTGGATGTCGGCGCTGCGCTTCCTGGCTCGTGGCATCGCGGTTTCTCGGGTTGTCCAAAAACTACCATTTAAGAACGCGACTTTACCTCTGAGCCTTGTGAAGAATGTCCAACAATCTCAGCCCATCGGAGATTGAAAGGACGATTCCATGAATGTCATTTCCATGAATGCCATTTGCAGCCTCGCCACCGAGGCGGTGCTCGCTTCGGAGCGCGCGATCAACGACCGCTGGAACAAAGGCGATGTCGACGGCGCGCTCGAGGCTTACAGCGAGGATGTGACCTATTTCGACCCGCTCACCGAGCGGCGGCTGGAGGGCCGCGAGGCGGTGGGGGCGTACTTCCGCGAGTTCTTTCAAGGCAAGCTCAACATCCTGCGCAACGAGTTGCCCAACCCGCAGGTGATCGTCAGCGACGGCGGTGACATGGCAGTGGTGCACTACAACCTCGTCAACATCGTCCCCGATGGAACCGGCGGCGAAAAGGTGGGCACGCCCTGGAACTCCACCCAGGTCTATCGCCTGATCGACGGCGCATGGCGCGTGGTGCATGTCAACTGGTCGTTCACGCGCCACCCGGCGGCCCTGCAGGGCCTGATGACCTGAGAGCCTGCCCATGAGCCTCACCCCCCTCCGTGCCCGCCTCTGCCTCGGCGCCTTGTGTCTGACGGCCGGTCTTGCCGGATTGCATGCCGCAAGCTGGGCGCAGAAGGCACGCCCGCCCCAAACGAATACCCCCTCTCTTTCAACCCAGGAGAAAACGATGAGCCAGATCGATATTGCCAAGTCCTACATCAAAGCCGCACAGACGGGCGACCAGGCCTTGCTGGCCAGCGTGGTGTCGCCGGAGGTCGTCTGGCATCAGCCGGGCAACAACCAGTTCTCGGGCACGCACAAGGGCCTGCCTGCGGTAGGCGCCATGCTGGGCAAGATGATGGAAGTCTCGCGCGGGACGTTCACTCTCTACGGCGCCGACCACTTCATGGCCAACGGCCACTGGGTCGCCATCAACCTGGCCTTCAAGGCGCAACGCGATGGGGTGAAACTCGATCAACCGGGCGTTGATTTGCTGCGCATCGAGAACGGCAAGATCGTCGAGATTCGACTGTTCTCCAGCGATCAGGCGCAAGAGGATGCGTTCTGGGGGCGGTGACCTGCCTTGTTGAGCTTGCCCACCCTTTCGAGGCAAGATCCATGAAAACAGCCAGCCAACGTGCTGCTCGTTGCAGAGGCGCCGGCCAACGGCGTCGCGGCGCACCAGCGTCGAACGCAGCGACCGCCCGCCATCGACACACCGCTATGTCTTCGCCTCGGCCAGCACCTCGAGCAGCAGCGCCTTGTCGTCCGGGCGCAGCGTGGCCCCCATCTGGCCGGAATGCACCGCCCGCAGCAGCAGGTCAGCAGCAAGCCGCCGGTCGATGCGGGGGCTTTCGATCAGCCTTGCGAGGTCGCGCTCCACCAGCGCCGCAAAGTCGGCGCGCCGACTGCCCTGCAGCGGCTGCGGCGCATTGAACCCCATGCGAGCCACCACGCCGCCCGCGCGCGCTGCGCGTTCGTTCATGCGCCGCAGGGCCAGGCCCTCGCCGCCCAGGGCTTTTCTCACATGCGCCAGTTCATCGCGACCCAGCGCGGCCGGCACAGGCCCGAAGGAAGGCGGGCCTGTGCCGGCCTGCCACTGCTCAGCCACCGCATGCAAGGCATCCGGTTCCTTTGGCCGCCGACGGGAACTGCGCAGGAGCTCGGGCACTGACGCCGCCGGCTCGCCAGGGCCGGCAGGCACCACGCCCACGCTGGCCTGGGCAGCGACCGGACTGGACTGGGGCCCCGGGGGCCCCTCCTCGGGCGGCTTGGAGACGCCCGTGAACCGCGCCAGGGCCCGTCCGAAGTCCCACAGGTCCGCGTGGTAGCCCAGCCCCGGCGGACCGCTGGTCTGCGGCACCGTGCCCTCGACGCCGTCGGTGTCCGCCAATCCCAGCTTCAAGTGCACCAGGCCCGGGTAGGTGTAGCCGCCCGGACCCTTCATGATGCCCATCAGCCCGCGGTGCGGCGCCTTGGTGTAGTCCAGCGAAATCGCCACGCCCCGCGGCTGCTGGAAGTCCACGGCGAGGGAACCGTCGCGCGTGGCCCGGGCCGCCTGGCGGTTGTTGAGCAGTTGCGGATCCAGCAGCAGCATGCTGGGCTGCTCGGCCAGCTGCACATGGCTCTGCAGGGTCGCCAGGGTCGTCTGCGCCGTGGCTCCGCCCATGGAGCCACCGGCGATGCGCTCGATCTGGATCTGGTTGCCCTCACTCGCCATCTGCCGGGCCAGCAGTTCACCGATGCGCCGGGCCGCCCGGTCGACGCTGCTGGTGAGGCCGAAGCCACTCCGGACGTCGTGCTTCACGTCCGTGAAGTTCTGGGTGCCGCCGAAGAAGATCTTCAGCCGGCACGGCATGATGAAGCGGCCGCGCAGGTCGCGCTCCGCGGCCACGAACATGTGTGCGGTGGCCATGGCCGCCTCGAGATCCTTCTGTTCGGCCTCGGACAGACCCGACAGCAGCCCGGGGTGCTTCAGCACCTCGTTGTCGTGGTTGTCGAACTCTTGGAGGGCATCCTGCGCGAAGGCATCGAGCGTCTTCCAGAGGGCCACGCATTGCGCCTGCTGCTCCTCCGCGGAGTTCGAGAGCGGGCCGAAACCCAGCGCCTGCGACAAGGCGTTGATGTCCCGCCTGCCAAGTTCCCCGATGCGGGCATGCGGCCGCTCGACCAGGGCGATCTTGTGTCCCGACGGCAGGCTGTTGATCGGCCGCCCGGGGGCCGCCGCCACGGCCGGAGCAGGTACCCTGGCGGCCATGGGCAGGCCCGTGTCGGGTTCGACCTCGCGCCGGGCGATGTAGTCGGCCAGTGCCGCGGGCTCGCTCGGCAGGGCCGCATGCTCGTCCAGGCGGTAGTGGTCCCGAACCAGGTCGATGCAGGAGTCACCGGCGTCATTGGTGGCCGTCGGATCGGCACCGCGCTCCAGCAAGGCCAGCATGGCGTGGGGCCTCCAGGCCGCGGCGGCATACGTGAGCGGGGTGTTCCCTTGCGGGCCGCGGGGGTCGATGGCAGCCCCCGCTTCCAGCAGCAGGTCGACAGCCGCCTGGGAATTGGCCGCGAACAGCGGGGTCATGCCGAGCGCCTGCGCATGCACGTCGGCACCCGCGGCGAGCAGGGCGGACACCATGGACCGGGCCGGTTCTTCCTTGGTGGCAAACGCCGCCATGTGAAGCGCGGTGAGGCCCTGATGATCGGCCGCACGCACGTCGGCCCCCCGGTCCGCCAGGGCCTGGACCACCATGGCGTTCAGCGCGCAGGCCGCCCGCAGCAGGACGGTCTTGCCGTCTTCATCCGTGGCGTTCAGGTCCGGTTTGCGGGACAGGAGCTTCATCAGATCCAGCGGGGCAACGTGGGGGTCGTCCGCCATGTCGAACAAGGCTTGCCGCTGCTCGGACTTCCGGAGAAAGGCCATGCCCCAGCCGTCGCCGGAAGGCCCCGCCGGGTCGGCCGCCGGCCGGTGGAGCAGCGTCGCGAGTTTGTCCAGCGTGGCGGTGTCGCGAACCGGCCTTGGTGGCGATTGCGGCCCCGCAGGTTGCGGCAGGCCTGGGCCGGGCGCACGCCCCTGGGCGGGGGGCCGTTGGGCTCGTGGCAACAGCGTGTCCGCAGAGGTGGCCGCACTGCCCCGCCGCTGGGCAGGGTTGGACACCGAGGGTGAGGCGGCAGGGCTGGCGCGGTGCCACCCGGGCAGGGAGGGGAACTTCATGGGCCCGTCTCCCGCGCCGAGGTCCCTGCGCGCGACGATCGCAGCGGGAACCGCCGCCCCACACCGGCACGCCCTGCCAATGCGGCACGGTGCAGTGGATCGGCGGCGTGGATGCGGCTCATGCAAGCTCCCTGGGACACGGGCCCTCCAACCCCACGGTGGCAGCGATCCGTCGTCACCCTCTTTTTATGCCTGCACCCACCGTGCACGGCCGGCCGAGGAGAAGCGCTGCAACGCAAGCCGAAGACTTGCAGGCTTGCAGGCCGGCCCGGCGCCGGGTCGATGGGCGGGAGCCTTCCGCGTCTCGTGTGTCAAATGCAGCCGTGTGTGCGGCACCGGATGGATCTACCCGCGGGCGGCAGGTGCGCAGCGTACGTGTGGTTGCGAGCGCCCGGCCGGCGCACAAAGGATCCCCACAGAATCGGACGCACCGAACGCATCCCTCATCAAATGGCCCCATCCGCACATGCATTGGCGGCCCGCACCCTGGCCGCGCCGGCCCGGCCAGGCGGCAAGGCCGCGACCCGGGCCCTGCGGCTGACGGGCTGCGCACTGGGCCTGGCGGCCCTGCTGCACACGGGAGTGGCCGCGCAGCCGGCACAGAGCCAGGAAGTGATGGAGTTCGACCTTCCGGCCGAGCCGCTGGGCACCGCGCTCATCGAGATCGGGCGTCGTGGCGGCATCATCGTGTCATTCAAACCCGCCCTGGTGGCACGCCACGACGCCCCGCCGATACGGGGCCGCTACACCATGGAGCAGGCACTGAAACTGGCCACGGGGCCCAGCGGCCTGTCGGTCAGGATCACACCCGGCGGCAGCGTGACCGTGGACGAGGCCGAGGGCCCCATGCCGGCACGGGCCGAGCCGGACAGCGTGGTGCCGGCAGCCAGCACCGCCGCAGAACCCATGGCCCGCCTGCCGCCGGTGGTGGTCACCGGCGCGGGGCGCCCGGCCGACGGCCTGATCGGCTTGCGCGGCTGGTCGGCCGCGCGCAGCGACGTGCCCCTGGCAGATCTGCCGCAGGCGGTGTCGGTGCTCACGGCGGAGTCGCTGGCCTTGCAGGGTGACACCAGCAGCACCAGTGCCTTGCACTACGTGCCGGGCGTGTCGTTCTCCATCGAGCCGTCGGGCAGCGGCGGGCTCTCGCTGCCTTCGGTGCAGGTGCGCGGCCTGCCGGCGCTGTATGCGCTGTCAGGCATGTCCACCGTGCGGGCCAGTTTCCCGGTGGACATCGCCGTCATCGATCGCGTCGAGGTCCCCAAGGGCCCGAGCGCCGTGATCGGCGGCGTGGCCGCCTTCGGGGGCCGCGGCGGCGTGGTGAACCTGGTGCGCAAGCAGGCCGAGCCGGGCCTGAAAACGGAGCTGACGCAGTCGCTGAGCAGCCAGGACGGTGGCACCTTGCGGCTGACCTCCGACCTGGGCGGTGAACTGGGCAGCCGCATGTTGTGGCGCCTGGTGGGCTACGGCAGCCAGACCGGCCGCACCGAGGGCGGCTACAACCGGCAGGGCCGCGCCGGACTGCTGGGAACCCTGCGCCTGCAGAGCCGCGACCTCACGGCGGATCTCACGGTGCAGGCCGACCAGGCCCGCATCACCCCGGCACCGGCCAGCCGGGGCGGGTTCGTCCCCGACGTGGGCGACACGCCGCCGCAAGACGGCATCCAGGTGCCGCCGGACCCCGGCGACCGCATCCTGTCCCACGCCGGCGACGTGGAACTGAGCCTGGATTGGCGACTCTCGCCGCGCTGGCGCATGACCTGGAAGGGCCGCGCGGAAGGCATCCAAAGCGACGTGAGCCGCCACCAGCCCTTCACCCGGCCCGTGCAGGAGCAGAGCCG
>Ga0307516_10010159_pt1 | contig 10387 bp, 6 predicted proteins | sample 19_EM_MG_FD_203310 | JGI IMG/M metagenome (GOLD analysis project Ga0307516, IMG submission 203310) | Populus trichocarpa ectomycorrhiza microbial communities from riparian zone in the Pacific Northwest, United States - 19_EM | ecosystem: Host-associated > Plants > Roots > Unclassified | place...
TTAATTTTTATATATATATATATATATATATATATATATATATATATATATATATATATATATAAACTGTAGTTTGCACTACAGTAAACCAATAATAACACCAAAAACAAAAAGTAAAAAACCTAGCGTCTCCCAGCGCCTCCCTTTCTCAATGTCCTTCTAGTTCCAATTTTCCAATCCAAACTTCCAATTTTCAAATTCAAAACAAATTATCTCTGCAACATTTAAGTTACCATCCAGTTCCATCTCTTCAATTTCCATCTCTCTGTAACTTACCAATTTCCAAATTCCACTTTTATACAATCCACCTCTCTTTCCATCTCTTGAATTTCCATCTGGGTATGTCTCTAGAATATATGCATCTGTTGGTAGATGGGCTGATGTCTCTAGAATGAGAGTGAAGATGAAACAAGGACTTGCGAAACAACCAGGATCTAGTTGGGTAGTTTTGAGGGGAAAGAAACATGAGTTTCTTTCTGCAGACAGATCACATCCTCTAAGTGAGAGAATATATGAAAAGCTGGACTGGTTGAGAAAAAAGTTGAAGGAATTTGGTTATGTTCCTGATCAAAAATTTGCTCTACATGATGTCGAGGATGAGCAGAAGGAAGTGATGTTGTCTTTTCACAGTGAGAGGCTTGCTATTGCGTTTGGGCTAGTTAGCACCGTGCACAATAACAGTCATGAAGAATCTTCGTGTATCTGAGGATTGTCACTCTGTTATTAAGCTTATGTCAAAGATTGTAGGACGCAAGATTGTTGTCAGAGATTCTGGCTGTTTTCACCACTTCAAGAATGACATTTGTTCTTGCAGTGATTATTGGTAGCACTATTAGGATTTTTTTTCCTTGTTAAATCTGCTGGATCAATGTGCTGATTTGGGATGCCTATAGGCACATTAAAGCATCTTCATGATGACCAAAACAAACATTTTGAAGAGGAAAAGAATCGAATTACGCAGATAAATTTTAAGATTATATATGGATTTTATATGAATTTTTATTTGAATTATGAATTTTAAAATGCTTGAACTATGTATAAATTTTTATTTGAAATATGTATTTTAAGGTGCTTGAAGCCTTGAATTATATATATATATATATATATATATATATATAAAAAAAAAATTCCTTACGATTTTATGATTTTACGATCCGATTTTATTTTACATCTTTCGTGCCGTGTCAAAAATACGTTTTTAACAACCTTGGTTACCATCTAGTCGCTAGCACCAATAATGGCAATAATACATGTTGATTCTTTACCTTTACCAATAGACCCACAAAAGTCATAAAATGAGCTTTATAGGACAAGCTTGCATATGTTAAAAAATGAAGGGGGAGGTGGCTGACAATTAGATATACTGGGTTAGTCAGCTTTAGAGATTGGATTATTATTTTTTTAACTAAGATATCGTTTTTTTAAATCATCAGAAACTAAGTTGTTTTTTTTTTTTTCTAATAAAAAATAAAAATTAATTTAGATCAACTAACTTGTTGAATCTATAATCCAAGCCTTTAACCGAGTTGAGTTCTATAAGTTATGTCAAGGATAACTTGGATCTGAGAAATAAACTTTAGTATTTGTATTTTACATTAAGTAAAAGAAAATAAACACCAGCTAATCTTTAAGTGCGATCTTACCTGAATTGTACACTGATTTTGTTAGCATGGCATTTAGATTTTAGTGCTCAAGGAGAAGTTTTGTTCAACAAAATATCCATGATTTAACTCAGGCATATGCTTATGTTTGGTGCATATACTCAGTCTTAATGCTTTCTGGCCTCAATCATTGATGCAGGCTGCTAAGTTTGTTGTATAATAAAATTGATTCTCTGTGTGTTTGTATGATATTATTTCAGGTGGTGGTGTGGTGCCCTCCCAACTTACTGTCTTGCAACTGGACTCAGAAAGGAATATCTTGTATACAATTGGGCATTTTATAAGGAAAAAATGATTACTTTTTAATTTATCTTGGATTAACTCTATCTAGGAGTAAATTGTGATGGATTTGTAACCTAGTTTAGTCATGATGAATTAAGTCAGGTTTAGTTCTAGTACACATATCATCTTTCTGATTGTTCACGCACTGACACAAGTGTATAATTGAGAATCTCCCACTAATTCTTTGCATGACTCTCGATCTTTCATTAATTGCAGTTATATCTACATATGAAACATCTCGGTAGATCTTGCGTTATGCTTACGAACACGTTTCTTACCATTTATATTTCTCTGATCTTTAATTCTCGCATTTTCCAGCACATGAAGAATTTTGAACACTGCAACAGCAAACAGGATCATCAAGACATAGTGCAGGTGCTATTATATACTTGGGTACGGTGCTTCTTGTCATATGCACCATCAAGGACTAATAGACACACAGCCCGGTGGTGGAATGCAGGCTTGATAAGATTCCAAACTACTCGAAAATTTGATCTCAAGCTTACTCGAATCACTATCGGCAATCCATTTTCTGATTCTAGCATGTCCTGCATATTTGTTCCAGCACCATACATCGGTTTGTTCCTGGTTCCCACAAACAATTGGAACAACGTTGAACTATGGCTCTGAGCATATAGTTTTGAGCCCTGCCAAGTTACAAGAGCCACAACAAACATTGCATTATAACCCATTGCATTATAAACGCAGAAATTGAATTTCGAAAAAATGGTTCATAGGATTGTATTGAGTCACATATCATACACGGGACGTTGCGAAAGTGAGGTGACCGAATGACATTTCCAAAACTGGAGGTTGAATATGAAGGCCAAAGAGCTTAGACTTGTTTTCTATCAATAGATCAATGGAACAATTGCAGTTCAGGATCTTAGTCGTAACACCAGAGCCGTCTACTCCTTCCGCTAGTCCAAATAGCCGAATTCCCGCTATCTGCATCAAAATTTTCTTGACTTTTGATCCAGAGTGAATTTAAGAATCTGATACAGGTTTATCTAATTCTCTAATAACCAGTCCCATCTTTCAAGCTACATGTAATTTGTCTTATAAAAATAGTTGGCAAGTGCCTGTTAAAAAAAGCGTAAACTTACGAATAGCTTTATTCTTGCATTAAGAATTACTGATAGCCTTATCATTATTTTTACTTTTTGCTCAGTGTCGAAAAATTCCTTTTGCCAAGGCAAGGAAATTGGTGTTTAATTATTGATATTGCGTGTAACAGAAAGGAGATCTGAAAATGTTTTTAGTCTCAGGTATAGATAGCATGGGCCCTTTTTGGTAGCAGGCTGCTCGTTTGATCCAAAACCACAGTGATGCCTTGATCATGAAACTCATTTCGCTATGTGATAGGTTATACCTAGGCCCAAAGGGAAGATATGATTCAGGCTGAGGCCTAATGGCTATAAGTAAACCTTTGGTAGATTTTTTAGCTATCTAATAATCACCTCAGCCTCAGGATTAATTGTTTAGCAAACTCCAACCTTAGGGTGTTATTATGGAATTTTACTAAACTTCTTTGAGAAAAGAGCACCAAAAACTCAAAAAGACAAGACAAAAAGGAGCCTCTAGCTAGAATTGGGTCATAAATTTAACTTTCTGTATTGTGGAAGCTGTTCGAGGAAAGTACGGGCTAGTTAGTGGCTATAGGGCTTCTAATTTTAGCAAAGCTTTAAAGCGAGGCATTCATGGACCTATAGATATTTTAGGGACTGCTACAAATATCATTTTGCAGTGATAACATGACGGACTATTTGTCTTGAAACTGATGGAATCTCAGGTTAGTGCCTTTTCTATGCAAAAACTTACGCTAGATTAAGAACTGGGAAGTGTGTGTCATAGGTTATTTGGAATTACATGTTTTACAAGATCATCTAAATTCCCATGATGTGATCAATCAAAAATAGAAAAATGATAAATTAAATTCTCTTCTCTGTTAGATGGTAAAGTATGTACATTTACGTTAAAGAAGAGGAGAGAAAAGATCATGTACGTACCTTGATTGACGTCTTAGGTGGTGGAGGTTTTGTAGCAGCATAAAAAACAAGTAAAGCAACACACAAACTCAACACAAGTCTCCAAAATATTTGCAAAGAAACCCATGCACATGAAGAACTCCTCCTAAAAGAACAGTATCTCCACCACCATCCACCTCTCTTCTCATAATAAAAATCCTCGTCTTCCTCCATCCCTTCCTCTTCATAACCACCATCACCATTAAATCCATGACCATCAACAATGATCAAACGATTTACCTCATTGTTCTCGGGCTCACTAACCTTCTTCTCAATGAGGAAAGAGTTGTTTGATCCACGAGAGGACGAGTAACGAGAGAGAGTGAACCTTGAGACCTCAGGGTTCTTGTTGATGAGTATAGTATCGGATCTTGTTGGTGAATGGAATGTGGATTCGATAATATTATTATTGGTCTTGATATCTGCACTGTTTGCATGGGAGATGGTAGATGGACTTTGAACATAGTATGCACATGGGTAGGATTGAAACAAGGTTTCTTGGTCTCCACTGTCCATTCTATGAACGTGTGCTGGCATCGAGAGTGAGTGGTGTGTGTGTGTGTAAGAAAGTGGAGGAGATAGAGGTGGGTGTTTCTGACAAGAGATGGAGGTTTTAAGCTTGACAGACAAAATTAAAGGATGCTCCCTTGCTTTTGCTTTTGCTTTGGCTAGTTTGTGAGTATACCCTAAGCTTAATAATCACTTCCTCTTTGGTGGATTGTGCCATGGATGATTACAGAAATTTCTTTGGGCTTGTGAAAGTAATATAAATTTCCAATTAAAGATGTGAAGAATGATGATAAATTGGATAATTCATCGCTCAAAAGAAAAGTGTCATTTGACTATCATCTTCTTAATTTAAAATAAGTTTGGCGATTTTCCAAGTCCACGATTACCTTCCAATGAGGGACACACGGAGATTTATGAAAAAAAAACGTTAAAATAAGGGTTTAAGACTGTAAACAAACAATTAATTAATTAAGCCAGGTATAAACACAAAGATTAATCATCAAATTAATACAAAGAATGACGACTCACATACTATAAGAAGCAACACGACTTGTACAAGTTAAATCATGAATCTCTATTGAAAATATAAATGCTAGCTAGCTAGGTTACTAACCAAATCAATTTCATGTAATTCTTTTTCGTTTCAAGCACACAATATTATAATTCCTGGCTCCACGATCATCATTCCTGCCGAAAGATTACAGTAGGGAAAAAAATATTAACCGTTAATTGCGGGGGCCTCTTCTCCCTAGAGTGCTTATTTGCTTTACACCGAATCGCCTCTCTTTTACCATGACATCCTAGGAACGATGGCAAAGCAAGCACGCTTGAGCATTTCCTTCCTCTCTTTTTAAGTTTTAATTGTGTTCTTTTTTTCTTTTTTCTTTTTTTTCATGTGCAAAAGCTCCTGTCTTAGCCAAAAAGCGGATCCAAAAGGCATTTTTCAGTAAGGAAAAGAGACTATAAATTTCTTACCCCACATACTTACTGTGCAAATTTTGATGGAATATCCCTTGCTTTTGAAGAGATGATGGATTGAAATACAAGAGTTCCCATATATCGTGATGATTGAAGGTTATAGTGTGAAAGTTGATAGATAATATATTTGAGTAGCTGTTGCTTTTTTAGCACGACGTTATGGATTGCTGTTGCTACTGTCATCATCATCGTCACATCCAAAAATATGTATAGATCTTGTTCAAAACTAAATCAATTGTGGACTTCCTGTAGTTTATTTTCGTTTTTCTTGATGATAGTATTAGTTTTTCATCTAGATTTATATTAGCTAGATTAAATTACCTATAAATAATATCACTCTCTACTAAGAATAACAATGGTACTTGCGAGCCGAAATTTTTTATATTCATATTCTACTTATTATCTATCATATAAAAAATTTAGATATTTATAAATTATTTATCAGATTTTAAATATCTAATGAATATTAATTATCTACTATTATTTATTAATCAATAAAAAATTATATATATATATATATATGTGTGTGTGTGTGTGGTGGGGGGGTTATGATTTCAAGTTAAATTTGATAATATTTATTTTTATTTATTAAAATACTTATTTATTCAGTCATTTATCTATTTGATTAATCAAATTAAAGTATTATCTCTGCCCTCCACCACCCGGGCCCTACTCCTTTAAAAAATAATGAAATAAAAAGCACAAAGATTAATCATCAAATACAACGAATGACGGCTCACATACTATAAGAAGCAACAAGACCATGATCTATATTCCGGAGGGAAGGTGTTTCTTTTAGTCAATTTTTTTTTTTTACTCATGTAATTTTTTTATGTTTTGACAAAACATGTATTTTTTTATTTGTGACATAATTTATTGAATAAAAACTAAAGATAATTACAATAAGCATTCATAAGAATTTGAATGAGAAAATAATTCATAAGAAAATAATTTTGACACACTCGTATGAAAAAAATAAGAATAATAAATTTGAAAAAAAAAACATATACAAATATAAAATTAAAATTTATTAAAATAAATATTTTATTTTTATTGAATATTAATGAAAAAAACTTTTAAAACTCTCGCATATCAAGTTAATGTATAATTATTCATAAAGTAAATTTTAATCTTAACATAAAACTATCCTAAATGGAATTATTTAATATCATTTTAATAATTTTATGATAATTTTATTCTAAAATCATAAAAAAAATTAAGGGTCATTTTTAAAAATGATACTTGCGCTCGACTTTATAAAAATGGATCCCTCAACCTAACCCAAAAGAAAAGGCCTAAGTGCACATAGTCCTGGAAGGTTAGGCTTACACACTAGATTTGTATTTGTTGGGTGAACAATGTGTCATTTATTTATTTTTAAATTAAAAAATTTGATAAACGACGCATCTTTCAATAGTTTATGTTCCAATCATATCTTATGGTTAGAAAATTGGGGATTGTGTTTTAGGATTTTAGAAACTCAAATTCAACTTCTTTTCATCTAAAATACCTCAAAATAATCTAAAAACTTTTATAAAGCCATTTGCAATCTAAACACATTTTTTAATGAGTTTAAAATAGTAAATAAAACCAAATTAAAACAAAATTCACAAGTCATGATCTATTTTCCTCATATATTTGAAAACAAAAATCACCTCTAATGAACTTCTTTTTTTTTAAATAAACTTATTAATATCAAGTTTGGTTTTTTATAATTTGAATGTGGTCTTCCACATAATTTCTCTCTCCTTGTTGTTTTTTTGATAATCTCTTTTCTCTCTTAACATTCAGAAACATAAACATACAAAATTAAAATTTAGGATCGAATTATAAAAACCTTAAAAGAACATGGATCAAATATACAAAAAAATCAAAGTTTTTCATGCCTTTTAACAATGTAATTGAAAACGACTACTTTTCTCAATGTTAATTCTAGTTCTTGTTATTTTAATTTTTTTCAAGAATAACCTAAAATTCAATTTCATAAAATCAATCTTTAATTAAATATTAGAATATTCCATAACATATTAGATACATGAGAGCATGCAAATTGAAATAGACACCAACATATAAAACTTTTTCTTTTGATTTTTTTTAATAACTTAAAATTTAATTTTACAATATTAATTTTGAAATGCATCTGAACATCGTTTTCAAACTCAATACCAATTTTATTTTATTTTTAAAAAAACGACGAATTACATACGAGAAATTAAAGACATCCACAATTTGCATCCGCCACTTGATAATTTGTTTGCCAATTCAAAAGTCTCCTGACTTCCATTCTCTTCTCAATCCATGCATTATTTACGGTTATCTCTTTGTCTTGACTCTTGATAATGTCAATATTGTCCACTGATACTTCTCCATTTAGATCAATTAATGAGAGAGTGACATGGACGAATTTTATTGAAAATATCATATAATTGATATTTGATGATGAATCTGCTGTGATAAATTATGTTTTTAAATGATTTTTAACGGTATTTTTTATTTAAAAATATATTAAAATATTTTTTAAAAAAATATAATTTTGAAACCCTTATAAATACGGTTAGAAACTCATTAAAAAATGAAGAAGTACAGACGAGAAAAGACATCTACAATTTGCATCCGTGCCACATGATAATCTGTTTGCTAATTTAATTAAAATAAGAAAAAGAAAAAAGCAATTAAGGACCTCCCAACTAAAAAATCGATTAACAAGAGTTAAAAGCCTGGGACTAAAAAATTTGTTTTCTCTGTGGTTTCAAGTTCGAGTCATGTGGTTGCTCATATGATGGTCACTGGAGACTTACATGGTCGTTAACTTCAGGGCCCGTGGGATTAATCGAGGTGCGCGTAAGCTGGCCCGGACACCCACGTTAAACTAAAAAAAAAAATCAATGAACAACGAGCAACTTGAAAACCTTCCTAACAAGAAAATCCTGAGAGACAGAACGCTAGTAATACACCCAAAGTCAAAGAAAGAAGAATATTAGGAACAGACAAATTTGAAAACCTAAAATAAAGAGATGAAGCACTGCTGGGTGAGCTCTGATCAGTACGTTGATGGATCAGGACTCACATCTGAAGTTGCTGGAACAACCAAGATATCAATCTTTTGTCCTGCTTGACGGTGACCAGGCCGGTAACCAGATATGAAGTAAAAGTGGCCGTGATTTTCAAATGTGACTCTATCGGAGCCGCTGGTGTAACCGTGTAAGTAGCTATTAGGGAAGTAGCATTGCATGACTAGCTTCCATCTTGATGCATAATGGACATATTTAGGATCTAGACCATGTTCTTGTGACCTCCAGGGAAGATCTGGAATGCAAAATCGAGCTTACTAATTTTTTTTCTCTCCCTGAATGAAATTGTTTAGACAGAGAGATGAATGCTATCTCTATTCTTTTAGTAGCATTGCGGTAACATGAAGTATTGTGATTTGCTAATCTGCCCTAATCAAATTCAGCAACAAAATGCTTGTCTTGACAATGGATACGCCAAATACTGGAAAATTCATGAAGGGGATAACAAGATGACTAGAAACAAAAGTAATTACAAAATGAAAAATAAGAAGCAGCACATCAGTATTTTTTAAAAAATTTATATTTATATTTTTTTTGTTTTAAATTAATATTTTTTTTTGATATTTTTAGCTCATTTTAATGTTCAAATCAAAAATTATTTTTAAAAAATCAAAAAAATATTATTTTAATATATTTTTAAATAAATAATATTTTAAAAAAATAATATTACAGCAATATGAAACACCTCGAGCTCATGATCGTGAGCAGGTCGTAACACCTAACGGGCCTGCTAGGCTAGCAACTTTTCGGCTTCCATTACTTTCTTCGGGATAGGCCTTGTAAGACAGCCATGGCCTTGTAGTACAGTTATTACAATAAATATAATCAGCCTACCCGGCATGTCATGTAGCGACGCTTTGGCCGAGTGGTTAAGGCGTGTGCCTGCTAAGTACATGGGGTTTCCCCGCGAGAGTTCGAATCTCTCAGGCGTCGCAAATATTTTATACTTTTTTTTTAAAAAAAAAAAAAAAAAAACAGAGAGAGAGAACTGGAGGTTGATTTTCACTCCAGTTAATGATATGATGAGATGGATTAGGTGAACTTATTTCGTCAAACCCTACGGATCCTTAGCCTCATTATATAGCTAAACTAAAAAATTTGACTTCCTCCCCTTGGGATCAAATGAGTCCGAGAAACATATCTTCACAGTTTATTTAATTTCTCTAATTAATCAATGAAAGTTCATATTCACAATTTGACACATTAAACAAAATCGCAATATAAGTTTTCTCTTTTCTTTGTTTTTTTTGGAACTTAAGCAAGTTTTTTTTTTTTTTTCAATACACAAAAACAAGCAACGGTGTATATAAAAGCTTTTAGTTTTTTTATTTTTAATTAACTGCATGCCTATTGGCTCGTACTCGATGAGCTTGTAGCTAAGTGACTCCCAGGCCCCCATTTTACTAGATATTTAGACCCGCAATTTCTATTTTTATTTTCAATAAAAATATATATATACAATTTTTTTGACATGTTTTTATTTATAGTAAAAGATGAAATTCTAAATGAAAATTAAAAAGTTTTTCCATAATCTAAATGAATAATTTTGTTAATATATTTCAAAAATAATTGAAAAAGAATTACTACAAATTAATGTCACTGTTATTGTTAACTTATCGATGGAATTACATATGATACTATATCGGTGATATGGTATATTTATTGATTGATATATCAACGGACAAATAAAAACACCAATGATTATATTATATACGGTTTTTCTGTCGATGATATGTTGAATTTATCAATAAAGATACTAAGAGAATGAAACAAGTAATATTTTTTTCATGCTTTGTTTGTCAATAAGTCCATCGGTATATTTATTACTGACAGACTCACCGGTATACCATAAATTATC
>Ga0307516_10010160_pt1 | contig 10387 bp, 6 predicted proteins | sample 19_EM_MG_FD_203310 | JGI IMG/M metagenome (GOLD analysis project Ga0307516, IMG submission 203310) | Populus trichocarpa ectomycorrhiza microbial communities from riparian zone in the Pacific Northwest, United States - 19_EM | ecosystem: Host-associated > Plants > Roots > Unclassified | place...
TTCGACCCGAGCGGGTGCGCGATGTCACCGGCGGAGGCCGTGCGCGGTCTTCTCGAGGCGATGGTGGTGCCGCCGCGACGCATACCGCCGGGCCTCGACGGTCAGGTCGCGCTCTACCGCAGTCTGCTCAGCGGCCGCCGGATGCTGGTGGTCCTGGACAACGCCCGCGACGCCGAGCAGGTGCGACCGCTGCTGCCGGGCAGCCCGACCACGATGACCCTGATCACCAGCCGCGACCAACTGCCCAGCCTCGTCGCCAACGACGGCGCCCACCCGATCGCGGTGGATCTGCTCAGCAATGCCGACGCGCACCGTCTGCTGGCCCGACGGCTCGGAGCCGACCGCGTCGCCGCCGAGCCGGAGGCCGTCGACGGCATCGTGGCGCTCTGCGCGGGGCTGCCTCTGACACTGTCCTTTGTGGCCGCGCGGGCCGCCATTCACCCGCAATTCCCGCTGGCGGCGCTGGCGGCCGAAATCCGCGAGACCCGCAACGGGCTCGACGCATTCGACGGCGGCGACCCGGCAACCGATGCGCGGGCGGTGTTCTCCTGGTCGTACCGAACGCTGAGCTCCGCAGCGGCCGGGCTGTTCCGGCGGCTGGGCCTTCAACCGGGGCCCGACATCGCGCCGCCGGCCGTGGCCAGCCTGACCGGGTGCCCGGTGGCGGAGATCCGCGCGCCATTGGCCGAACTGGCGCGGGCGCATCTGATCGAGGAGCGCGCCCCGGGCCGGTACACATTTCACGATCTGCTGCGGGCGTACGCGACGGAACTCGCGCACAAGGCCGATCCGGATACGCAGCGACGCGCGGCGGTGGGGCGCCTGCTCGACCACTATCTCCTCACCGCGTACGCCGCCGATCTTCATCTCGATCCCTACCGTGACCCGATCGTGCCGATCCCGCCGCAGCCGGGGGCGACACCGGAGGTGTTCACGAATCTGGATCAGGCGCTCGCCTGGTTCACCGCCGAGCACGCGGCGCTCGTGGAGGCGCTCGGCTACGCGGCCCGCGCGGGGTTCGACACGCATGCTTTGCAACTCGCCTGGGCCGTCGCGAACTACCTCGACAACGGCGGGCACTGGCACGAATGGGTCGCCACCCAGCGCACCGCGCTCGCGATCGCGCAGCGGCTCGGCGACCGCCGCGAGCGGGCGCGCGCCCATCGTGGTCTGGGGATCGCGTACACGAGGCTGGGCCGCTACCGCGACGCGCACCGCCACCACCAGCGGGCGCTCGACCTGTGCGTCGAGCTGGGTGACATCGCGGGCCAGGCGTACGCACACCGCAATCTTGCGCGGGTGTACGCAGGTCAGGGCTGGTACAGCGAGGCCATCCACCACGGGCACCGGTCGGTCGATCTGCACAGGAGGAGCGGCGACCGTGCCGCCCGGGCCGGCGAGGCCCGGGCCCTGAACGCGATCGGCTGGTACTGCGCCGAACTCGGCCGGTACGACCAGACGATTCTGCACTGCGAGCGCGCCGTTGCGATCCAGGAGGAGATCGACGACCGGTACGGCGCACCCGACACCTGGGACAGCCTGGGTTTCGCGTACCACCACCTCGGCCGCCACCCGCGCGCCATCGCCTGCTACGAGCGCGCGCTGGCTCTCGTCCGGGAGACGGGTGACCGATACGCCGAGGCGTTGACGATGAGCCACCTCGGTGACAGCTACCGGGAGGTCCGCGGGCGTGAGGCGGCCGTCGTCACCTGGCGGCAGGCCCTGACGATCCTGGACGACCTGGGCCACCCGACCGCCGGCGACGTCCGCATCAAGCTGCACCTCGACGATCCGGTGAGCGCCGGAAAATCCTGACCCCCGACCGAAGGGGGCCACATTTACCTGACTAAAGTCAGGGATATGGACGCAGGGCTCGTCGCCGCGGTGCGGCGTTTCAACCGGACGGTCACGCAGCGAGTGGGTGCGCTCGACGATGAGTACATGGCCCGCGGGCGCCCCCTCGCGCAGGCACGCCTCCTGTGGGAAGTCGGTCCAAGCGGCGCCGAGGTGGCGGCGCTGCGCGCCAGGCTGGGGCTGGACTCGGGGTACCTCAGCCGGCTCCTGCGTCTCCTTGAAAGTGACGGGCTCGTCACTGTCGGGCGGCCGGTCGACCAGTCCGGCGGTGACGCTCGGGTACGCACCGCGGCGCTCACCGAGGCCGGCCGCGCTGAATGGGCCGAGCTCGACAAGCGCTCCGACGAGCTCGCCCAGTCGATCCTCGAACCGCTCACCGAACAACGCCGCGGCCGGCTCGTCGCGGCGATGGCCGAGGTCGAACGGCTGCTCATGGCGTCGATGGTGATATTCGAGCCGTGCCCGCCGGGCGACCCGCGGGCTCGCTCGTGCATGCGGGCCTACGCCCGCGACATCGCGCGGCGGTTCGACGACGCGTTCGACCCCGCGCTGAGCAACCCCGTCCACGACGACGAACTCGTCCCGCCCGCCGGCGTCCTGCTGGTCGCGACCCTTAACGCCGAGCCCGTCGGCTGCGGCGCGATCAAGCTGCACCGCGACGCACCCGCGGAGATCAAACGCGTCTGGGTGGCGGACACTGTGCGCGGGCTCGGAATCGGGCGGCGGATACTGGACGAGCTGGAACGGTACGCCACCGAACACGGCTGGAACGCCGTCCGGCTGGACACCAATCGCAACCTCACCGAGGCGATCGCGATGTACCGCTCGGCCGGTTACCACGAGATCGCGCCGTACAACACCGAGCACTATGCCCACCACTGGTTCGAGAAGCACCTCACACCGTAAGGGCCCTCCGTGCCGTCCTGAGTGGCCGGTCGCGCGCTATCGTTTCCGCGGGAGGTGAACGGAGCACGATGACCGCACCGGACGACGACCGGAGCCGCCGTCGCGAGGTCCGCTCGGTGGCCCGTGCTCTGGACATCCTGAGCGCGTTCAGCGCGACCCATCCCCGGCTGCATCTGTCCGAGCTCGCTGAGGCCGCGGGACTCCCCCGGCCGAGCGCCCGCCGGATAGCGGTGACGCTGATCGAGCGTGGCTTCCTGCGCCAGGATCCGGACGGCGCCTACCTGCTCGGGACCCGCCTGTTCGAGCTGGGCAGCCAGGTGTCGCTGAGCTCGGCGATCACCCACCGCACGCAAGCCGCCGCCGACGAGCTGGCCCGGATGACGGGCGAGACGGTGCTCGTCGCCGAGGTGGACTGGTCCGGGCCGTCCCTGCTCATCGTCGGCAAGCGGCAGCCCACACACCCGGCGGCCGCCACCTCCCCCGTCGGGCGCCGGATGGCGCTCACCAGCGGCTGCATCGCCAAGGCGGTCCTGTCGGGGCTGCCGCCTGAGGGCCTCGCCGCCATCGTGCCGAAGCTGCGGCTCACCGCCCGCACCGTCCGGACCATCGTCGATCCCCAACAGCTCCTCGCCGACGTCGAGGCCAGCCGTGCCCGCGGGTACGCGATCCAATCCGGAGAGTTCCTCGTCGGGATGGCGGGTGTCGCCGTGCCGGTCCACGTCTCCGGGCAGGTGGTGGGCGCCCTTGCGGTGCTCGGGGCGGCCTTCCGCTACCCGCGTACGAAGCTGGACCAGACCGGGCAGCTGGTCCGCAGAGTGCTCGCGCAGCACAGCCCGGCCTGAGCCGCACCTCGCCCGGCCCAGTTCTTCCCTGGGCCGGTGCGCTACCGACGGTCGCCGCGACGCTGCTGCACGTCGCACGTTTCGCGATGCGGAATCGGGTCTCGTGATCGCCGAATCTTCGTGGCTACCCTCCGCCAGGTTGATCGGGAATTCCGCCAACCATGTGCTAGCGGGAGGATCTTCGTGCCGCGTCTCATACCCTGGATCGGCAAAAAGCAGACGGCACCCGACGATGGTGCCGAAGGCGGAATCGCCGAGACGCTGGTCGTCGTCGGCCTGATGGTGCTGTTGGTCGTCGTTCTCGGCGCGCTCCTCTACTTCGTGTTCACCGGCTGAGCGCGACGACGGTTCTCAGGCCTTGCGACCGACGGCCGCGAACTCGGACACCTTGTCGGTGATGCCCGGATATTGCGGGTCGGTCCGCCACGCGGAGCAGGTCACCACTCCAGGTTCGAGCAGCTCGAGGCCGTCGAAGAACCGGCCGATCTCGTCCCGGGTGCGGGCGGTGATCGGGGCGGCGCCGCTCTCGTTCCACTGCCGCATCGACTGCTCGACCGCGGGCCCGTTGACCTCCGTGGTCGGGTGGGAGATCACCAGATAGCTGCCCGGCGCCAACGCCTCGACGAGCCGGCCGACCACCGCGTGCGCCTCCGCGTCGTCGACGACGAAGTTCACGATGCCCAGCAGCATGACAGCGATCGGCTTGCGGAAATCCAGCGTCTCGGCCGCGCCCCACAGGATCTTCGCCGGGTCTCGCACGTCGGCGTCGATGTAGTCGGTGGCGCCCTCGGGCGTGCTGGTCAGCAACGCACGGGCGTAGACCAGCACCATCGGATCGTTGTCGACATACACGACGCGGCTCTCGGGCGCGACCGACTGGGCGACCTCGTGGGTGTTGTTCGCGGTGGGCAGCCCGGTGCCGATGTCCAGGAACTGGCGCACGCCCCGCTCGCCGGCCAGATACCGCACCGCCCGGCCGAGGAACTCGCGGTTGGCCCGAGCCGACTGGACAAGTTCGGGCATCAGCGCCAGGGCGTATTCCGCGGCCTCGCGGTCGGCGGCGAAGTTGTCCTTGCCGCCGAGCAGGTAATTCCACAGGCGCGCCGAGTGCGCCACCTCCGTGTTGAGCCCGGCAGGGGCCCCGGCCGAATCGTCAGTCATGGGCTGCTCTCTGAAGAATCAGGCGGATCATCGATGAGTGACGGGATTGTAGTACGCGGCCGGGCGTTCGAGTGGAGACTCGTACGGGTGACGGCGGCGGACGGCGAGCAGGAATACAAGGTCGGTCGAGGGCTGGCCGGGGCATCGCGCACGATCGGGTTCGCGGTGGTGACATTGATCTACGTGGCGGCCGGTCTCGCCGCGTGGTGCCTTTCCATCATGGTCGGTTCCCATCATCCGCTGGCTGTCACGTGGTGGGCCGATCTGGCGGCCACCGTCGTCGTGTTCGCAGGCTCCATGGCGGTCGGGAATTCCAGCCTCTACGACCCGTACTGGAGCGTCGCCCCTGCCGTGATCGTCGTGGCCTGGCTGGTCGCCGCCCGGGTGACCACGATCCGCCCGGTGCTGGTCGCCGCTCTGATCCTGATCTGGGCGATCCGGCTCACCGCGAACTGGGCACGCTCATGGCGCGGCCTGAGCCACGAGGACTGGCGGTACGTGCAGATCCGCGCCGAGACGCGCGGCAGGCTGCCATGGTGGCTGGTCAGCCTCACCGGTATCCAGCTGATGCCGACGGTGGTGGTGTTCTCCGGCATGCTGGCGGTGTGGCCGACCGTGACGGTACGCGATCGGACGCTGGGCCCGCTGGACCTGGCTGCCGTGCTTGTCACCGCGGCCGCGATAGCCCTCGAGGCGGTCGCGGACAGGCAACTGCACCGCTTCGCCGCGGATCCGGCACACCGGGGCCGGGCTGCGGACCGAGGCCTCTGGCGCTACTCACGCCACCCGAACTATCTGGGTGAGATCGGATTCTGGTGGGGCCTGTGGCTGTTCGCGCTGGCCGCCGCGCCGCCCTGGTGGTGGACGATCGCGGGGCCGGTCGCGATGCTCGTTCTGTTCGCGTTCGTGAGCGTGCCGATGATGGACCGCAGATCGCTCGCGCGCCGAGCGGGGTACGCCGAGCACATGCGCCGCGTGCCGGCCCTGCTTCCGCTGCCGGGCAGGAGCCGGGCCGGACATTGAGAGGGCCGGTCACGGGACTTCGCGCAGCGTACGGCGACCGGCCGCGTACGCGACACAGGCCAGCACGACGAGCACGACGGCGCCGGTGGCGGCCACCACGACCGCTCGCGGCCACGCCGGCAGCGGCAGCGCCGTCGGGTGCAGGCCGGCGAGCGGCAGCGCCCACCCCGTCAGCCACCACGCGAGCAGCGCGATCGCCAGTCCGGCGAGCACGGCCGCCGCGACCAGCACCGGGTACGTCCACAGTGCCGCCTGCCGCAGCGCGCCTCGGTGCAGGCCCTGACATCGCAACGCGGAGAGGTCCTCGACGCGGCGGGCCCGGTCGACCGTGGCGGCCAGGATCAGCGCGCCCGCGGCCAGGGCCAGGGCCAAGCACCCGACGATCGCGTAGAAGCCGAGCGCCAGCGCCGGGCCCTGCTCGTCCAGTCCGCGGTGGACCTCAGCGGTCCGGGTGTCCGAGAGGATGTCCAGGCCGTGCGCCTGAAGCGAGGCGATGATGCCGGGTGGTGCGTTCGCCGACAGCCACACCTGGGCCGCGCCGGTCGGTTCGACGTCAGTGGCGAGCCGGTCGGCGTACTCGAGATCGACCAGCGTGGCCGAGACGCCGACGCCGGGGACGGCGGAGAGCCGCACCGCCGGGGTGGCCGGGACAGACCGGCCGTCCAACCCGGTGACCGCGCTGACGGATGCCCGGCCGGAGACGGCGACCGGTAGCGGATACGGCGTGTCCGCCGGTTGCAGCAGCATCGCCGACGGCAGCCCGTTCAGGATGGCGAGGTCGATCAGCAGGCCGTCCGGCGCGGCTTCGATGGTGCCGCCCTCGGTCGCCCGCCAGTGTTGCCGATCGAGCCGGAGGGCCGGCGCCGCGGGCGGGTTGACCGCGTGCACGATCAGGCGACCGGTGACGTCGCGGGTGCCGTCGCCTTCCGAGACTCGGATGGCCTTGAGCCGGCAGCCCAGGCGGCACACCGGGACGTGCTGGCTGTAGGCGTGCCGGCCCGCCCGGAGGCCGCCGAGCGAAACCACGGCGTCGCCCAGCCCCGCCGGTGAGGACAGCACGACGCCGATGCTGACCAGTTTGTTCGCCTGCAGGCCGGTGGCGGTGATGTCGAGCGACACGTCCGGCCCGGCGACGCCGACCTGCGTCGGAGCGGCCGGCCGCAGTGATCGGGCCGCGGCCACCGGATCCGGGCCGCCGGCAGGCCAGGACGCGACCGCCGCGAGCCTGGTGGTGTCGACTGCGAGGCCGGCCGGCCGGGTAGGGTCGACGGGCAGCTTGACCACGGCCATCGCGTAGGTGCCGCCCGGGTCGGCGGCTCGGACGGCGGCGAGTAGTTGCTGGCTGCTGACGGGTGAGACCGCGAGGACCCGGTCGGCGCCCGTGCCGAGCGCGGCCTGCACGTCGCGTCCCCGGGCGGCCACGTCGATCGCGCCGGCCGCGTAGGCGACAATCGCGACGGCCGCGATGAGCAGCGCGAACAGCCGTGCCGCGCCGGGGCGGCGGGACAGCTGGAAACCGGCCAGCGCGACGCCGAGGCGGCCCCGGCCCAGGGCCCGGCGCGCGAACCGGGTCGCCGCGGGCAGCAACGCCCGCGCAGCGAGCTGGGCCAGCGCGGCGGTGATCAGCGCCGCGGCGAAGGTGCCGACGCCGGTGAGGTTGCCGCCCGTGATCCGCAACTGCACTCCGGCCACGACGGCCAGCGCGGCGACGGTGGCCGCGAGCGCGACGGCGCCGGCCTGCCGGGGCACCCGCGGCACCCGGCGCAGCAGTTCGGTGACCGGGCTGACAAGCTGCCGGTGCTCGGCCAGCAGCGCCGTGAGCACGGCGGCCAGCAGCGCCACGGGGGCGTATCGCAGCGAGGCGACCGAGGCGTCGGCGCCCACCTGCGGGAACCGCACGGCGGCGACCGCGTTGACCAGCACTTGGCCGGCCACGCACCCGGCCAGCGCGCCGGCCACGATGGCCACCAGGTTCTCCCCTGTCGCCAGCCACCAGCGCTGGCCCCAGCGGGCGCCGCGCAGCGCCACCACGGCCAGTTCCGGGCGGCGGCCCTCGGTGCCGTAGCCGACCGCCAGGAAGATCGTCGCGCAGGACAGCAGGACCAGCGCCACGGCCAGCACCGGAACGATCAGGTGGGCGGCGGCGCGGCCGGCGTCGATGCGGTCCATCAGGTCGGGGATGCGGGTCTGCAGAATGATCCGGGGATGCTGTGTCAGGTAGGCCCGCAACGCGGCCAGCCGGGCACGCAGCTCCGGCAACCGGTCCACGTCGAGGGCGCCGGGCCCCGCGATGCCGTCGAGCGACACCGCGGTGGTGCCGTGATCCATCGCCGTCAACGAGGCGGCGCTCCCGAAGGCGGGCTCGCCCAACTGGTCGCCGAAGGCGGCGAAGTAGCGGTTGGTCCCCCAGTAGACATCGCCGGGGTCGGGGACGCGGTACGTGCCCACGACCAGAAACTGCTTCGGAACGCCGTCCGGCACGTAGCTGTGCACGTCCGGCCTCCCGTCGTACACCGCGTACGTGAGAGTGACGGAGTCACCGACCGCGATCCCCTTCCTGCGGGCGGTCTGCTCGCCGATGACCACGTCCGCCTCGCCGATCAGGCAGCGCCCGGCCGTCACCGTGAGATGCGCGCAAACGTCCTGCCGATACACGAACCGGGGCGCGTGCTGAGCGTTCACCTCGATGCCGAGGGTCGGAAATTCCGCAGCGTACACATAGTCGAACTTCGGCAGGTCGACCAGCGCTCCGCCGGTCTCGGCGAGGCTGGTCTCGCTCCGCTGGGCCGCTCCGGGCTGATTTTCCTTCCGGCGGTCGGGCTGGAACTCGTTGATGGTGAGGGCGCGCTCTGTGGCCAGGGAGGTGTCGACCTGCCCGGCCGCGACGGCCCGGTCCGCGGCCCGCAGGTAGGCCGGCGCGGCGACCGCCGCGCTCACCCCGAACATCGCCAGCAGTGCGAGCGTCACGGCCTGGCCCCGCCGGCTCCACACCATGGCCAGCACCAGCGCGATCACCGGGCACCCCCGCTCGGGCCGATGCCGCGCGAATCGGCGCCGCGCAGCCGGCGCACCAACGGCGACACCGCAAGGAAGGCGGCCAGCGCCAGAACTGCCAGCGCGACCAGGCCGGACAGGGTCAGGGCCGCACCGCCGAGCGCGGCAGGCGGCGGGATCACCCGCCAGCCGTCGGCGAACGGCGGGGCGACCACGCCGGCGACCCAGCGGGCCACGACGGCGGCCAGCACGCCGCCGATCAGGCCGGCGACGACCAGCCCGACGGTGCCCGCGGACCCGGCCACCAACGCCGCGCGCCGGGGCAGGCCCTGGACCCGCAACGCGCGCAGCTGAGCCAAGTGCGGTTCGCGCTCGACCGCTGCGGCGACCGCAACCATGGCCGCGGCCAGCAGCAGTCCCAACGCGACGGTGAGCAGCCCGAACCGCGCGGCGAAGATCCGTGGCTGGCGGGCCAGCCGGTCGGCGCGGGCCGCCGTGGAATCCTCCGCGAGCACCGTCAGGCCGGCCTTGCGCAGAGCGTCGACGATCGCTGGTGGCGCCTTCGGGGCCAGCCAGACCTGGAAGACTCCGCCGAGTTCGGCGTCCGCGGCGACGCGCCGGGTGGCGTCGAGGTCGACCAACATGCCGCCGGCCCCGAGCACCGGCAGCACGCTCGCGGTGCCGGCCACCCGGACCGGCGTCTCGCTCGGGCCGAACCGGTACGAGGCCGGGTCGTTAAAGTGCCATTCCGCCGGTTGCGGCCCGGCCAGGACGATGGGCAGCGGGAGCGGAGCGTCGACGGCGTACACCTTGTCGCCTGACACGAGGCCCGGCCGGCTTTCCGGGGCCATGCTCAGGCCCCGGCCGGTGGTCGAGAGCCCCAGCGCCACGCCGGTGAAGTCGGTGTGCCAGCGTGTGGCGTCGGCGAGCTGGGCGGCGCCGAGGATCTCCGCGGGTGGGTCGCGTTGGGCCAGCGACCGGATGGTCACGGTGCCGCTCGCCGGCTCGCCGTCGGGTCCCGGGGGCGTGACCAATTGCCAGCGCACCAGCCGGCAGCCGGGCCCGCCGGCACAGCCGGCCACGTCGGCGTGGATGGTCTGCTCGCCCCGGCCGACCGCGGGGAACTGGACCTGGATGGCGGCGCCGGTGGCCTCGTTCTGCAGGATCGCGTAGAGGGGCGCCGGCACGCTGCGGTCGCTGGAGACCCGCAGCGTGAGCCCGGTACCGGTGATCAGCGGCAGTGCCGCCGGCCGCCGGACCGCGGCGGCCGCGGCGGTCAGCGCGGTCACGGAGCCGTACTCCGGCCGCCAGTTCGCCACGGCCGCCAGCCGGGCGCTGTCCACGGCGAGTAGGGGCGGGTTGCTGGTCATGTCGACGACGGCGGCCATCGCCTGCCGTCCGCCGGGATCGGCGGTGCGGACCGCGTACTCGAGCTGGGTGCGGGTGGCGGCTCGGACGGTGAGCACGCGCGTGGCGCCGAGTTCGATCTCGCTGCGGTCGGCGCGCTCGCTGCTCCCGGCTGCGAATCCCCCGGCCGCCAGCGCGAACATCGCGACGGCCACGACGATCAGCGCGAACACCCGGTCCGTGCCGGGCTGCCGGGACAC
>Ga0307516_10010161_pt1 | contig 10386 bp, 12 predicted proteins | sample 19_EM_MG_FD_203310 | JGI IMG/M metagenome (GOLD analysis project Ga0307516, IMG submission 203310) | Populus trichocarpa ectomycorrhiza microbial communities from riparian zone in the Pacific Northwest, United States - 19_EM | ecosystem: Host-associated > Plants > Roots > Unclassified | place...
TGGCTTCGGCCGTGATTGTTGAAAGTCGCCTTGATCCACCCAATGTCAAGATCTTTGTTATCGACGGAGTCTTGCTTTTGCTTTGCTTTGAAACGATGTAGGTTGGCTGTCTTCTCGTGCTCACGAATGAGGCATTCTGCAAGTAGCTGCTCCGCATGACAAACCTCACGTTGAGCACAAACAACTTCCAGGACTAAGGAAGCTTCTTGAGTCTCTACAGCCTGTATTCCAGTAAATTGATTGATTATTCTCCCAAAACTGTTTACTTACATCGTGCATTTGCGTGACCTGCCTCGTGATGCTGGCCCTCGGAAAAAAGTGTGTTCGGTGCATTTTTGGCTTGTAAACAGCGGTTCATCCAGCTAGAGATTGGCATGGATGTGCGATTGAGCATGTTCTAGGGCAAAGTGAGTTGGATGACTCAAACGCGCACTTTGGACATTCTCCGCGATGCTGTGTAAATACAACTCACCACATTTCAAATCACTGCATGTGCTGTCCGAGCTGTGGAAAGTGCGGTTTCGCCAATCATGACGCTGTTTCCAGGCATATGACCCAGCCTAAATCTGGCTGTTCCTCCTGGTTCGACGATCTAGTTCGTATCTGACAAGAGCTTCTCGTCAGAAATGGTGATGGCGGCCACAATGACCTGCAAGCCATGTCCATCGACGACCAACCTGGAAGCAGAGATGGATGTGATCCGTTGGTTGACAGAGATGATCAGATGTTTGATGGGGCTTTAGACAGGGACCCTCAATCCAGCTCCATCGAATACTTTCCAGGTGCCGCGCAGACGTACAGAGGTGGCTCTGCTTTTATTGACAAGTTTCACGTGGATGAATTCAGCAACCACAGGGCGTCAAATATCTACTATCCATTCGCTTCCGCAGGGGATTGGGAACTGGGGTCGTGGCTTCTTCGCTCTGGCTTGAGCATGAACGCTATCAACAGCTTTTTGTCTCTCGATCTGGTACGTTTCTCTTACTTAAAATTGTCCGCTATGTCCTGCTCACAATAGCGTATCAAGATCAAATCGTTGCCTCTGTCATTCTGCACGGCCAAAGAGCTTCGCAGACGAGCTGAACTGCTGCCCAGTGGTCCACGCTGGAAGTCCCAGGAGATACGCACATCTCATCCGATGAAGAGGCCCATCTTGCTTTACTGGCGTGATTCCCTCGAACTGATAGAGGCCCTCTTCAACAACCCCCAATTTCAGGACGCGATGGACTTCTCTCCATATCGCTTATATGACTCAGCAGCACGCCTCTATCGTGTTTATACTGAATGGATGTCAGGAGACGAGGCATGGTCTATGCAGGTTAGTTTCCGTCTGCATTGGCGAGTTTCGCCCATTGACATGTCAGCCAGTCGCAGATACCCGCAGGTGCAACACTTCTTGGAACAATACTTTCATCAGACAAAACGAATATTTTGGTCTTGACAGGGGATCGTGTCGCTCATCCGCTGTTGATTAGTCTTGCGAACATCAAAATGGCGACCTGTCTCAAACTTTCCTCCCATGCATTCCTCCTCACTGCTCTCCTTCCGGTTCCCAAGTTCATTCACAATAACAAACGAATGAAGGGTGTTCTCGAGGCTCGCCTAATTCATCAGTGTCTCGATATTGTGTTGGCGCCCCTCAAAGAAGCCACGAAATTGGGAGTGATGTTATTGGATCCATGGGGTCACAGTCGGTACTGCTTCACACCTATTGCAAGCTATATTGTCGACACACCCGAAGCTGCTCTGCTAGCCACGGTTGGGGGGAAGACGTCCCCTGTCACGATGGCCACATATAAAAAATTCGGTGATGATTTTCTGCATGAACCATGTACGTCCTCAACTACCCTCGCTCAAATTGCAGTTGCAGCATCAATAGCTGACCCAGATAACATCGAAGCTTTGTTTCGCGAAGCACAGAAGTTTCGTCTGAATGGTGTCCATATACCATTTTGGCGTGACGTCGCCATGTCATGTCCGAGCAAATTCTTCAATCCAGAGATGCTCCATCACTTTCACAAGCAGTTCGGGGATCACGACGCCAAATGGTGTATCAACACGTTGGGCTCTGCTGAGATTGATTTCAGATTCTCCGTCCTCCAGCCTGTAACAGGGTTCCGCCATTTCAAAGAAGGAATTTCGTCGCTCAAGCAAGTGACAGGTCAAACGTTTCAGGACATTCAACATTATATTGTTGGGGTTATCGCTGGGCGTGCCCCCCGTGAGGTTATAATTGCAGTTTGGGCTCTGATGGACTTTCGTTATCGCATACAAGCATACCGCATCACGGACAGGGACATCGATATCATCAATGCCGCCCTCTGTGAATTCCATTTGCACAAGCATTCTATACTTGATGCTGGCCTACGTCGCGGGAAGGCGAACAAACCAATTAATAACTGGCACATTCCGAAGCTTGAACTGATGCAAAGTGTAGTGCCAAGCATCTCTAGGGCTGGTGTCCCTATCCAGTGGTCCGCTGATCTCACTGAACACGCCCACATCCAACAGATCAAGGATCCTGCACGGGGCAGCAACAATAACAATTACGACCCTCAGATTTGCCGACAGCTTGATCACTTGGAAAAATGCAGGAACTTTGATCTGGCTCTATCGTTGAAAGACCCGGTGCTACAGAGGGACATGGCCGGTGCCACCGAGGAATCGGACGATGAAGAGCACAATTCGGCTGTGAGCCTGTGCTCTGTCACGGATTATTTTTCACAATCACATCAACTAGCTTCTTCCCCACTGGACACTGTCCCCCTTCCTCTTCGTGCATTCTCACTCAGCTGCATTGCATTCAACCTCGCTTATGACCCGCACATTCGTCGTATTTCCGTAGACCAAGCTGCTGAACAGTTTGGACTTCCGGACCTTCGAGTGGCTCTCGCTGACTTTCTCTCTTTTGAGAAGTCCCGCGGCATGGACTCGGTGCATCCCATCGGTGGCGGACCTCGCAGGGCCCCAACAAACGCCAAACTTCCATTCACAGACATTCAAGTTTGGTTCAAGTTGAGGTTACAGACAACAGAGATTCACACCAACACCGTTTTACCTGCACAGACCGTCTTTGCTTCCCCGCCCAAAGGTGAGTGGAAGTGTGGGCACTATGATTCGGTGGTTGTGAACATCGATGACACCAAGGTATGGCCTACCAGTGGCCTTGAAGGTACGGCATCTGATTTTACAGTTCCATATACATTACTCATACCATTCTTGATCAGGACATTCTATCGTGCAGCTTCGTCTCATCATGCGTCCCTTGGGCAAGCCTCGTGAGCGATGGCCTTGGGCCGATCGCTTTCTTACTTACGAGCAGCGCTTTGATATCGTTCCCCAGGCGGGTTCTTACTGTGATCCGTCAACTCAACTTCATATTCTCAAGAGAGCCTTGCGTTCAGGTGGACAGCACCTTGGAGACGTTATTCCAGTTTCGCAGATCAGGGCGTATGCAAATCTAATACCACGATTTGGTCAGTGCGCAGACTCACGGTTCACTGCATTCAACAGCTTCGAACACTGCCGGGAATTTTATCTCAACAAGTACTTTGATAAGAATAGCTACTATCCTCTGTCGTTATAAATATTGTGGTTGGTCCGTGCGCATGAGAAACTCTGAGCATCTCATCATTCCGCGATATTATTTTCCTTTACATTCTGTCTAAATGGCACCGCGCTCCAACAAATTCCATACGGTGGATGCAATCCACAAACTTGGGTCTTATCCCGTTCCAAAGGAAGGTCGCTCTGTAGCCACGATGGACAAAATCACAACTCAAGAGCTCCAAGGAGCAATCGTCATCAAGACCGCCCAGTCGAACCCTTCTCGCACAAAGTGTCTCGGATTTCTTTTGGACCAAATCTTCTCAGATTTTACAGCCCTTAGTGTCCCGTCACCCGAAGAGTTGATGGTGCCACGAAACGTGATATTGAGATATTATCCCCAGATAGCCCAGAGATAGCCCAGTAACCACTCAATCCCACTCTATGACAAAGGCGCCAAGGCTTGGAACTGGCCATTGCCAGAGGTCGCTACCCCCCCTTTAGACGTGGATAGGAAAGGTGGATGGCAAGAAAACCACCTTTCTGCATTCTTCAACGCGGTCACATCGGCCATAAAGCCAGCTATTGCAAAGCAAACACACGCCCTGAAAACCACTTTTTCTGAACGACATTGGCTGGGCTCATACAGCACTTGTCGCATACCTGGCAGCGTTGACGGGGCTGGTGCTTATCACCATAAGCCAGACTTGATTCTCATAGAAACAGGTACTTGCACTTTCAACCGTGAGCTGAATATATTCTCATCAAAAAGGTAGATCTTCCCCCCGATTCTGTATCATGGATGAGTCCAAAGGTCATCGCTGAATATTCCAGTCAAGGCTGGACACCCTCCACCCGCCTCGCGAAAACACTTCACACCAAAGCGTATCTTGTTTTCCTCGACCAGCCTTGGAGACGATTTGTATTGGGCATGTCGATCGCGAAACAGCAAATGCGCATGCACTTCTACGACCACTCTGGCTGTTCCATTTCACCACCTTTCGATGTTCATAGTGATCCCGCCGCTTTTGTGGCCGTTCTCGCAGCCGTCATGTTTGGCTCTCGTCTGTCATATCCATACTTTTCCCAGTTGCAACTCCAGTCTAACCTTGGCCCGCCTGACCTCTCCTTAGGCATAGACGCAACTCCGGATCTAGTCCGGCCATCTCCAGCCCCATAGCTGTACTCCAGCTCAACTCCGGTCACTATGTCCATCTCCACCTCAGGACTAACCCCTGTCTTCCTACAGACAGATTCGCGGTCTAACTCCTCCGTGTCGGACCTGTATCTACCATTAGTCGCTACTCCGGTTTCAGTCCGGCCACTCCCTTAGCCTTGTCTGTGACGTAGCCCAACTCCGGCTGGTATATCCAACTCCGGCTCAGTTCTGCTCCTGCTCTTGCTCCGCTTCCTCTGTCAGGTCCACCAATGGCCTAGGACATTTCTATGTCCAACTCCGGACCTTCCCCCGGCTACTCCGCCCCTCCTCCACCTGCACACTCCCTCCGCTCGTACACTCCCTCCGCTCTTGCACTTCCTCCGGTTCCACTTCCTCCGGTCCTGGACATCGCTCCGGACTTAACATTAGTTAAGTCCACCTCTGACCCTTACCTTGTCCTCTTCCGACCTAGTTCCCTTTACTTTACTATCCCTGCTTTTCCTCTGTCGTCCCTGTAACACTAGTTTCCCGTTTCTGCTTCCGCTCTGGTTTGTTTTCCTGCCCCTGCTTTATTTTCGTGTACCTGGATTATTTTCCTGTCCACTTCCGCTCTGTCCCTTGTCTCGACATTAGGGTGTTTACTTGTCACCGTATATACTCACCTCTAGTTTCATTACTATATAAACTACCAAACTCCGGCCTAGTAGTCCTTAGATCAAATCTCGACTAAGATACTCCTCCCTCTGTACTACCCACTATGCTCTCCTAATCCATCTGTTCACCTGAACTCCTGAACTCCGGCCAACTCCGGTCTCCGTCCTATCTCGTCCCCTTGGTCCTATGTCCGCTCCTAGCAAGTCTCCTACTCGCACAAGGGCAAAAGCCAACTCTGTCCCAGACTCGACGCTAGACCCCTTAGGACTTATCCCACCTCTGGGATGTCCTTCGTCCGGACAAGCTGCGATCAACTCCGGACTACTTTCCCACGGTCCGGACTTACTCCGCAAAAACCCGGACTTACTCCCAGTGCTTCTCTAGTGCCCGGACTTCGTTCGTATGACCCGGACTTGACTGTCCACACTAACTAGCACCTACTAGTGTCTGGACTTACCTCCTCATTAGTCCCCTGCATCCCTGGACCTCCTAGTAAGATCGTCGAGGAGAACCGATCCTGACATCGTCCCTGCATTGGCTTTGATCCCACCATGACCGTGAAACCAGTTTACCCCTTGTGTGTTTCACGATACAAGGTAGTCTACAAGTCGATTCGTGCTGACGTTCCGGATTGCATCCCTGAAGAGTCCGAAGATGGCCACGACCTAGTTGCTCAGCCGGAACCGAGCACACTCACTCCCCGGTTGCAGCCGGTAACCCTTCCTGCACATGTCGAGGGCTTGAGAAAGGTTGGCCCACCCCATTTCCTTCTACCAGCCGTGGTGAATACCAATGGTACCCCCATTGGGCCAGTTCCTGAACAGGCCAGCATTCCCGATACTCCTGTGGGCCCAATCAGAGTGATCGAGGTCCGCAAGGTCGTGTATGAAATCATAGAGATCTTATTCTCGTCAGCCGGGTTCTTAGGGCGAGGTACCGTGATCTATCTTGCCAGGCGTGATGGGCAGATGTATATCATCAAGGATCATTGGGTAGAAAATCCGTCTCACGAAGTGGAAATGATGAAGGCTGTGAACGGGATTCCCGGTGTTCCTACTCTGATAGACCATTGGGAGGTTGAGCTCTTATCCAACATCCCAGACGTCACATATCGATATCGGGCAGAAAAATACAAGGCATCTATGAAAGGGAATAGGGCACATGTCCGGATAGTAATGAGCCCCTGTGGATGGCCTCTTACAAAGTTTCGGACCAAGCGTGAACTAGTCACCTGCATTAGAGATGTACTTGTCGGTAAGCATGGTCTGATTCAGAAACCGCCCAGTCTAATGTGAAATTTAGTCCAAAAAAAAGCAGTACAGAGGCATATTCTTCATCACGACACCAGTCCTTTCAACATATTAATTGAAGATGCGTTGGACGGGGTTCGCGGGATGCTCATAGATTGGGAGTTCGCCATTGAGATGACCTTCAGAGGTGAATATAATGTCGGTGGTACAGTGAGCACATTTTTTCATCATGCACGAAGTCACAATCACTGATAATCAATCAGGGCACCATCCCTTTTCTTTCTATAAAGCTTCTCGAACAAATCTCGCATGTGCTTCAAAGGAGGTCAAAGGGCGGCAGTCGTATTTACAAGGAGGACAATCTCACTTCTGTACAACTTCACGGTGATGACTTCAGAGTCCACCATACGCCAGCTGACGACATAGAATCTCTCTTTTACGTCCTCGTGTGGATTTTGGTGCTATACGATGGACCATTGGGCTGGGAGCGACAAGGTTTCGACTTCGAATCCTCGATTCTCAGCAAGTGGAGCGAGAGCACTATTCCAAACCTCTGGGTGGCCAGAAACTCGAAATTGGCATTCATCGTGGATCAGAACCCTGAAACAATGAAGAGTTGTGTGTCCCCATATTTCTCTGACCTTGCTCCACTTGCTGAAAAATGGCGGGAAATTTTCTGAGATCGGTATGGCAGTCGGGATGCAGTCGACACTGACACCTTGCTAGAGATCACGGAAACTTTCCTCAACAACATGCCGTCGGAGGAGCCTCCCGAAATGACGAATGTGTGCCTGACCATGCAGGCGGAGAAGAGAGCCTTATGGGAAGCATCGCACATACTTTCCGCCCCTGCGATCAAGTATAACAGCGTGCAACGGGATCCTGGAAAGAAACGCATACGCGATGACGCGATTCGGAGCATGGGTGACCTCCCTCTTTCCAATCTGCCCAAACGCCCAAAGCAGACTCTGTGAGTCAATGTTTTATCTACGTATTCTTACATACAGCCTGCCAATCTGGATTTGTTGTATTCACCTCCGTATTTTTACGCTGTTTTTCGCCTGTATTTCGATTCGATCCATGTTTTGTCTATGTGCCTACTTACATACTATGTACAACGTCCTCAGCAATGTATTAGCCAGCCACTATTTGAATTCGTCGTCCGTTTGCTCTCCGCTGTCGTGCTCCTTCCCTTAGTGAGTGGCTAAGTTGCACTAGCATCATGTCAGGTCGTTCTCCGCAAGCAAAGAAAACCTCCAAGTCGAAGCGGCATGGGGAAGATACCGGAGGTTCATCTCGGAAAAAGTACAAGGCCGATGCCACTCGCAAGCCCGCTAGTACCTTGACCACTGAGCACAGAGAACTTCGTCGCAGTGATAGGACTGGTGCTGGAGTCGGTGGTCACCTCCAACAGTTGGAACGGGTTTCTCTTGCAATTGAAGGACCACAGCACGTATCAAGACCTATGACCACCTTCTCTGATGGTACTGCCTCAAACCCTGTGGCTCCTACTAATTCAGGCAGAACCCGTAAAAAGGTATTCTTCCTACTTTCCCTAGTTTGTAATTAACAACCTTTTCTTAGAAACAACCTCAGCTGCCTCCGCCCGCCTACACCCCTCCTTCGTCTGGTCGTTCTCATGCGAACGATAACGCAACCGACTGGTCGACACAGGTCAGGTAATTTCAACTATATAGTTGGATATCGAGTTGATCTGGTTTATCAGCATGACTCTGTGGTACCCAATTTTCACTCACAAACAAACAGCGACCGGTTTGGTTTTCATCAACCCAGTCACCTTGTCCCCCCCGGAACAGAGCCAGACCTTCAATCCCTGAACAACCCATATATCGCAGAGAAACGTGCGAAGGAACGCCAGTTGGCTGCTACACACATTCAACGCTCGAACTCAGCTGGCTCTGGTGTCGTCCATCAACCTCAGCTGCCATATGCCTGTCGACCCTCATCAATCACTGCAACTACTGCGTCCACTGTTGATCGGCCTCTGTCAGACTTCAAGCGAAACTTGGATCCATCTTTACGAGGTCCAGTTGTTTCTGGGAAAACTAGGTGAAGCAATGAAGATGATGGTGATGAGGCTGAGTCGGTTGGTGACTATGAAGAAGGTCATGGCAACGGATACAATGGAGATCAGACTGACAATTCAGATGATGACTCCGATGACGATCTGGCCCAGCATCGTCAGCAAACACCAGCTGGTTAGACTTGCCTTATCATCTTAGATCACACCCTGACGTTTGTGCGCAGGCTTCAGGGCCGAGGAACAGCATCCTCAAGTGGTCAGGCACATATCTCCACTGATTGAAGATGATTTTGAGTATTCTCGCGACGAAGCGGAGGAAAATGCGGCCGTGCTTTTGAGGGATCCCCCGCACAAGGTATTTCGTTCAATCCAGCAGCGTTAGCACACTGAGCTTTGCAGTCCCCTGAAGCGCAGACCATCAACGTTCTCGACCACCATCAGAAGAAGAATGGACATCCTCACGTTCCCCATCCTGCAACACTTACTTCATTACGAGACCAATCTGTGGCCTTTGCCCATGACGACGTTCACAGCAATACTAGTGAAGCTCCTGCACGGCGCCACTCTCAGCGAGATCGTGACCAGCCAGTTCCGCCAAATCAAATTGGCCATTACGGCCCAGTATGGAAGGATTGCTTAGAAGAAGCAAAGGTGGAATGTAGGGCCGTACACGCCCTCTCTAATCCCTGGCCTAAGTTAAAAATGGATGTTAATTCACTCATGGATAGCCTCACGACCGTGGTCGTGCTGTGGACCCAATGTGGTGTACGTTTCGAACCTGGTAAGTCGCTACCTGACACATGTTGCTTTATTAATTCTATGTTCTAGGTTGCTGGCCGGAGAAAAAAATGCCAATGGTGCAGATGGTAAGTACTTTATTCGTACGCATTCCTGATCTCACTGTGTTCGTGTTTCAGCTTTATGAGGATATGTCTACCTGGCGCTCGGAGTTGAAAAAAATGGCCACTAGCGCTGCCCCTTCTCTGTACCAGTTGGAGCCCGCACCAGGAGTCGAGTGCCCTGATCGAGTAACATTTGTCCAGGACGCGGCCACTGCTCTACTGCAACAGTCGCTATTCCTTCGAGATGGCGTTGACAAGAACGTAAGTTATTATTCTAGTGTTGATCTTGTCTAATAGAAATATAGGGAAAGACACGCAATTTCGCTCACCCTGCCCTCAAAAATGTCATCATCAAATTCTTCTACATTGGCTCCTATCGCATTGCCCATCAATGTCCGGATACTTTCCGTTCTCGCGTCCCAAACACATGTCTTGCAGCAGTGTGTACCGCGGTATAGTTTTATTTTTATTTATCTGTGTTACAAAGCTGACACTTTAATAGTTCAACTGTGTACTGGATGGCTACGCAAAGAATGGCAGTGGAAGGGCGTGTCTGAAATTTTCGGTGAAGACTTACGCTTCGGTATACAATGGACTTCTTGGGCTAATCAAAGAGACGTTAAGGCACCCGTATCACGGCTCCCGGCTTGCAGAGCAACTCGGTCGTTGGGCACGCGAAGGCTGGTAAGTAATCATAACAAAATTTGCAAATGATAATTATATGATTTTCAGGGCGGCATTGCAACAAGTGGATGTTGTTGTCGAAAGGCATAGCCACCTTCAAGTTTTATTAGATTGATACCACGTAGTTGCTACTCCTAGTAGTACAACAATGTTATCCCCTTTTGCTAAACTCTGATTTGGTTAGCTTAACAATGATCAGCACAGGAA
>Ga0307516_10010162_pt1 | contig 10386 bp, 6 predicted proteins | sample 19_EM_MG_FD_203310 | JGI IMG/M metagenome (GOLD analysis project Ga0307516, IMG submission 203310) | Populus trichocarpa ectomycorrhiza microbial communities from riparian zone in the Pacific Northwest, United States - 19_EM | ecosystem: Host-associated > Plants > Roots > Unclassified | place...
AAAAGGGTGGAAAGTGTTCCAATTAGATGTCAAATCAGCATTTTTAAATGGCGTATTACAGGAAGAAATATATGTGGAGCAGCCAGATGGGTTTGTGATTCAAGGTGAAGAGGATAAAGTATATCTGCTACAAAAAGCTCTCTACAGGCTTAAGCAAGCTCCTAGAGCTTGGTATAGCAGGATTGATGATCATTTGTTGAACTTAGGCTTTGTTAAAAGCTTATCTGAGGCCACTCTTTATATCAGACTGAAGGATGATGACATTCTTATAATGTCTCTGTATGTTGATGATCTCTTGATAACATGAAGTAATGAACTGCAAATTAAAGAGTTTAAACAAGAGATGATGTGTGTGTTTGAAATGACCGATCTTGGTCTTATGACTTATTTTCTTGGAATGGAGGTCAGGCAAAGCAAGAATGAAGTTTTCATTTACCAAAAGAAATATGCAAAGAAAATACTGAAGAAATTTCAGATGGAGGAATGCAAAGCAACCAGCACACCCATGAATCAAAAAGAAAAGTTGTGCAAGGATGACGGTGCTGATAAAATCGATGAGGGTTATTTCAGAAACATAATTGGTTGCTTAATGTATCTTACTACAACAAGGCTTGACATTTTAGTTGTTGTAAGTCTCTTATCTCGTTTTATGTATGGAGCAAGTGAATTACATTTAAGAGCTGCAAAAAGAATATTGAGGTATGTAAGATGGACTGTAAGTTATGGTGTAAAGTATAAGAAGTGCCAAAGTTTTAAACTGCATGGATTCTCAGACAGTGACTGGGCTGGTTTCATTGAAGATATGAAGAGCACTTCTTGGTATTGCTTTACCCTTGGCTCAAGAGTCTTCTCATGGTGCTCAAAGAAGCAGGAGATTGTAGCACAATCTACTGTAGAAGCTGAATTCTCATTGCAGCCTCAGCAGCAGTAAATCAGGCATTGTGGCTCCAGAAAATACTACGTGATTTGCACATGGAGGAAGAAGAACCAACAGAGATTTCAGTTGATAATCAAGCAGCAATTGCAATCTCTCATAATCTAGTATTCCATGGGAAGACCAAGCATTTTAACATCAAGCTTTATTTTTTGTGTGAAGTGTAGAAAAATAGTGATGTTAAGTTAATTTATTGCAAATTTGAAGATCAACTTTCTGATTTATTCACCAAACCACTTCCAGTAAGCAGGTTTGAGTTTCTAAGGACAAGGTTAGGAGTATGCAACCCTTAAAGCAAGGAGGAGTGTTAGAATTTGTTGCTTCAAGTTGCTACTGCTACTCTGTTTCAGTTACGATTTTTATGCTTTAATAAATGATTGTCCTAGTCTTTAAGAATCAGTTAATCTGTTAGGTTGTTAACAGATGATGGCACGTTAAGCTGTTATAAGTTAGCATTTCTGTTGCTTTTATTTCAATAAATATGTAAACAATTGTTGTGAAACATTAAGCAATTACGTATTCAATCCTTTTCTTAATAATACTGCAGCATCAATAATATTGCAGTTTTTACAATTCTCTTCTATTTTCTTTTCTTATATAATACTCAAACACGTAAACACTTTCAAAGGTGAAAAAACTTAAGCATGGTGTATAGTTTTCTTGTGAAGTTATTTTCAAATATTATCTAGAGACGTTTATTTGAAATTTGTAATATATTATTACTGACAGTCAAGTGTTTTCCTTTACCATAATGATAAACAAACTCTAGTGATTGATTTAAATGATATAAATACTTTGTTAACCAAACCATTATGAGTTCATATCTAATATAAATTTGAAATGTCTAATATAAATAATAGCTTTAAGTTTTTGGATTAAAATGAATTTTTATATAGAAAAGAAAGCTTTGGAATTCAGATATCTATCAACCATTACATGAAGTGAAAAATATGGTCTACTGTCGACAGAAGAAAATCCCTTGAGGGAACCATGACAGGTTCCCTAATAATGAAAAGGATAATCAGCCTTGAAAAGGCATGAACCAGTCAATCATAGATTTGCCTAGAGTGAAATGATAGTGCTAGGCTATCTAGTCTATCACAACTACACAAGAAAACTTATCTACCATAAAAGCAATTATATCTTCATCTGGCGTTCATGACAACGAGGAAACACTAAAGTTCTTTTATGTGGTTCTTACCATTTTGTTCTCAGATTTTTTAAGGTGAGCTAAATGATCATTTTCAGGGATGAAATCTTTGATTGAAAATCCAGTGGACCTAGCTCGTGTTCCATATGCACATTATAAACCACTGTCAGGTCCATCAGATAAGAACTGAAAGTGTTGGCAATTTGTTTTAATGGAAAGATTTGATGCAAAATTAAAAGCGAGATTTTTTAAAAAGTTTTATTGAAAATTATTTCTTAACAAAAGTATTTTATCATGAAGAAAAAATATAAGATTTTTTCATAAATTATATGATAGCAAGTTAAAAATGTACTTGTAAAGAACCAAAATTTTTAGATAAAAAATACTTTAAAAAATGAGTTTTTAGCTTAAATCATATGCATCTAAGCACAATAATCGGATACGGGTTTGAGTTTGCTATAAATTAATTTCTTAGACTCATGAAAAATTATTTTTATTAGCTTGTTTTGTTTAGTTATCCCATAAATGAAAAGTCTAAATATTAACCTTCGACCTTGTGAATAATTTTCAGCTAGTTTTAAAGACAAAACAAATCATGTTTATAATGGAAATTGGCGCTTCCAACTGGCAGAAGGCTTGTTTTGTGCATCAAATAATTTATCTAGTCTTCTTGTTCCTAGCCCAGCCCACAACTACACATGAAAACTTATCTACCATAAAAGAAACAGTGCCAATTTACCAATAATTGATCCACTTTTGAAAGCTGTCACATCCCCAACCACGGAAAATACCAATAGAAATGGCCCCATTGGCCAGGACCAAGCCTGAAAACTATGGCAAAAACTAATAAAAAATAGTTGAGATCAACCCGGCCAAAAATACAAGGTAAAATACTCATTGGACTACCCATTGAAATGAGTTTTGATAGGTTGGGCTCCCAATCCAAGGTAAATACGCTCTGGAACGGCCCCGACAAGTTGGGACTAACCAGTCTTGAAAACCAACGCAAATACCCACCAACAGGCATTGATAGGCCGGGACTAATCAGGCTTAAAATCCAAGGCAAATACCCACCAAATCGGGCCATGACAGGCCACAACCAACCACACACGAAATCCAAGGCAAATACCAACGAAAACAAGTTGTAACAGGCCTAGATTGACCTGGGCTTGAAAATAAAGAAAAAGACCATTCAAAACGGCCCATGATGGCCCAGGACTAATCAGGCTCAAAAACCAAGGTCAATACCCACTAAGACAGCCCTCAATGGGATGAGACCAACCGAGTTCGAAAACCAAGGCAAATACCTACCGAAGTGAGCCCCAATAAGCCGATACTAACCGAGCTTGAAAACCAAGGCAAATACAACTTGAAATAGGTTGATACCAATCGAGCTAAAAAACCAACGTAAATACCCACTAAAACAAGCACCGATAGGCTGAGTCTAATCGAGCTTAAAATCCAAGGCAAATACTGACCAAACTGAGCAATGATAGGTCAGGACCAACCAAACATGAAATCTAAGGAAAATACCAACGAAAATAGCCCTAACGGATAAGGATTGACCAAGCTTGGAAATAAAGGAAAATACCAATTGAAACAAACCCTAATGGCCCAGGACTAACTAGGCCCAAAAACCAATGCCAATACCCACCGAAATAGGCCTCGACAAGACGAGACCAACTAGGCCTAAAAACCAAGGCAAATACCTACTGAAACAAGCCATGAAGGGTCGATACCAACCGAGCCAAAAACCAAGGTAAATACAACTCAAAACGGGTTAATACCAACCGGGCCCGAAAACCAATGTAAATACCCATCGGAACAAGCACTGATAGGCAGGGACTTTTCAAGCTCAAAATCAAAAGCAAATGCCCACCAAACTGGGCCATGACAGGCCAGGACCAACCAAACATGAAATCCAAAGCAAATACCAACAAAAATAGGCCCTAACAGGCATGGCCTAACCAAGCTCGAAAATAAAAAGAAATACCAATTGAAACGGGCCCTGATGGCCTAGGACCAACCAGACCCGAAACCCAAGGCCAATACCCACCGAAACAGCTCTCGATGGGACGGGACCAACCGAGCTTGAAAACTAAGATAAATTATCAATCGGGCTTGTAAACCAAGGCAAATACAACTCGAAACGGGTTGATACCAACTGAGCCTGAAAACTAACGCAAATATCCACTAAAACAGGCACTGATGGGTTGTGACTAATTGAGCTTGAAATCCAAGGTAAATACCTACCAAACTAGGCCAAGACCAACCAGACACAAAATTTAAGGCAAATACCAACAGAAACATACCTTAACGGGCTTGGACTGACCGGGTTTGGAAATAAAGAAAAATACCAATCGAAACGCACCCTGATGGCCCGAGACCAACCAGGCCTGAAAACCAAGGACAGTAAAGATATACGGGAAATGTTTCCTTGTACTTACTGTTTTAATTATAGAAATCTACTTTAAAGCTATCTTGGAACCTATTTAGTTTACATAAGAGCAAACAAAATAATGTTTTTAAATTATGATGGTTCTTTGATATTGTATAAGAATTTTATTGATTAAATCGATAACAAATCTAATACAAGTAACAATTTAAGTATTTTTTTTGTTGAAATATCACAAGAAAGCTTTTGGATTCAGATATCTATCAACCATTACCGTGGAGTGAAAAACATGGTATATTGTTAACCATCTAGGTGGTGGCCTAGTGGTAAGAACTTGGGATCAAGAGGTTTGTTCCCCCTGTAGTCTCAGGTTCGAGCCCTGTGGTTGCTCATATGATGGCCACTGGAGGCTTACATGGTCGTTAACTTCAGAGCCCGTGGGATTAGTCGAGGTACGCGCAAGCTGGTCCGGACACCCACGTTAAACAAAAAAAAAAAAACATGGTATATTGTTGACAGAAAAAAATACCTAGTGGAAACCATGATAGGTTACCTAATAATTTGTGAAAAGGATAGACAAGGTTCAATTGTCCATCAATTTGGCATCTGTTTTTCCTCGCATATAATCAGCCTTGAAAAAGCATAGTGCCAGGCTGCCATCTAGTCTTCTTGTTCCTAGCCCAGCCCACAACTACACAAGAAAACTTATCTGCCTAAAAGAATCAGATCCACTTTTGAAAGCATGATCACATCCCCAACCGTAGAAAATATCAATCGAAACGGCCCCGTCGGCCAGGACTGAAAACTACGACAAAAACTAGTAAAAAAGAGTCAAGATCAACAGGCACAAAAATCCAAGGCAAATACGCTTCGAAACTGGCCAGGTTACCTAATGATGAAAGAAAGCTTTTGGATTCAGAAATCTATCAACCATTACCATGAAGTGAAAACCATGACAGGTTACCTAATAATCTGTGAAACGGATAATCAGCCTTGAAAAAGCAACATTATGCCCTTCAATAGTTTTCATTACTGAATTCCAGAGAACCAACATTAAAAATCCATGTAAGTTTCAGCCATTCTAAATAGCTTGAACAATTCAAGATAAATTTTATCATTATGCATCGCTGCTAGCTCCTTGAGCTCAGCTCAGAAAGAATCAGATATGGAAGTTCTTTTAGCTCCTTCAGCTCACATTTTCTCATTTCAGTTCATTTCCAATTCTATCGCTCTCACCGGTTGTACATGTAGGCACAGACAGCGCTCAGGCACGCGGCCAAGCTTTCTTTCTTTCCTTTTTTTGGTTGTTTTTATTTTATTTTTCCATTATTTATTATTTTATCAAATAATTAATGGTTGTTTTGTATTTTTCATGCAACCTCACAAAAAAAAATTAATGATTATTTTCCATGGCTTTGGCTTTTTAAAAAAAAAAAAATTAGTGTGGAAAATTGTCGGGTTTTTTTTAACACTGATCATAGAGAATCGATATTCGTTAATCAACCAAAGATGTATAGTTTTTTTTAAGAAATTGATGACAATAACACTGAAACAAAATAAATGGCTAATAATAATAAAAATTAATTATCAAATAGAGAATAATAAGATTTCTTAATCAATAGCTAAGGTTTCACTGATTAAAATTAAGTGTCCTTTCAAAAATAGATTGCATGAGCATCTTTTTAATTTATTCTTTTAATTAAATTTTAGGTGATATAAATAATTGATTATGTATTTGTTTTATTCATTTATCAAACATATTTATAAAATATATTTAATTAAACTCATCAAATATAATAAAACACATGATATTTATTTTAACTTCATTAACTTTAATTTTTTAAAATTAATTAAAATGTTAAACAAATTTTATAAACTTACCTGCAGCAAAGCGTCGGGTGCTATACTAATACAATTCTATGGCTGCCACTAGCATTTTGAACCATAGTTTTAAAACCCGGCCCGGGTTCCGGTTTTTGACCGGGTCACCTGGTTTTGGCCGGGTCACCGGGTCGGCCGGGTCAATTTTTTTTTAAAAAAAGTTAAAACGACGTCGTTTTAGTAAAAAAACAAAAAAAAATAAAAGTCAATGGGTTTGCAACCGGGTCTTGGCCGGGTCTTACCGGGTCAGCCGGGTCACACCGGGTTTTTCCTTCCCTGTTTTTTCTTCAACTCGGCCCGGTTCCAGCCCCGGATCGGCCGGGTTCTGGGTCGACCCGCTGGGCCGGGCCGGGTTTCAAAACTATGTTTTGAACTGAGAACCTCTTCGTCAAGCTTTATTTTTCTAAAGAAACTAGTCTTTGTTCTGCTGTGATCAGATAAATTTTTTTAAAATATAAAAAAATATATTAAAAGTGTGGAGTGTTTTTTAACAATATTGTTAAATTTGGTTAAGGGGTCAATCTTAAAATTTTATATCTGAGATTTTGTTCAAGTTCAAATTAAACCAATTTAAAATTTATTTTTAATATTAGTATATTAAAATAAAAAAAAAAACTAAAAATAATTTAATGTAATTGTTTTCTTTTCAAAAACACAATTTAACAGTAAAAACAAATTAACACTACCTCAATCGCATGGCTGCAGCAACCGAGCAGAATCATGCCAGCATCCACAAAAACTCTTATATTAATGGCAAGTATATGCTTCGCTGTTTCGAGACCGTTGAAGTGCTTCGTTTATGATGAAATTGTGAAAAAACTTCACACATAAATGAACTTTTCCTGTTGATGAATTTTGGGCCTATTGATCCTGCAACGGACACTCCAAAACTTAAGTTAATTTTTGAGTTCTGTTAGTTTATGGACCGCAGAAAATTCCCCTACCCAAAGGTAGATGGCTGATGCCTGGCCATTTTACAGTCATTTTCTTCTTTGTATTTTTACATGAGAGTTGGAGGTTAACACTTAACACTTTGTTCTTTAACAGATAAGGCTGGTAGAGAAGGAGGTGAACCGATTATAATAGATTTGCAAAGACTAGACATTAATGGTTTTAGTGCAAAACGCGAAAGGATCGAGCAGTAACATATTCATACCACCATGTGTGTTTTATGCTTTCCCTAATCCCTTAATAGATCGAGGTAACGAGGCAGATCAAGGAAATAGATCAGCATTATGCATCAGCTGGAAAAGATAAGGTGAAACATCAAGAAGATAATGTAGCTTGAATTGCAGTTTGGATTGAAAAAATTGTTCCACGATGGATATTTCATATGCGACGACTTCTAGTTCTTGACTCAGATTTGTTTCTTCTTCACTGATCATCTCAGTGACTTCAATAGGAGTTGCTGCTGCAACTAATTAAGCATGACGTGATATCGGCAGCTGCAAGGACTATGCTTGTCTCCATGGCAGTACTATGCTTTGCTGCTTCAAGGTGGTTGCCCCACTTCATCTACAAGAATTTCCATTTCCATGATTACAACCATGCTCTTCGTTGAAATTAGTCTTCGGCAAACTTCTCCGTCTGGAGAGGCTCTTCTGTTATAAAAAAAAAAAAAGCAAACTAATTGAACTATGAAGGCAAGACATTGTTTGTTTTAACTATGTGGCCTCGCGGTTTTGTTCCACAAAAGGCGTCTCTTGTGTTTGAATCTTTTACTGGACATCTTGGTCCAACTACTGAATCAGTGGTTCTGATCCAGTGGGTTACTTCTAAGACAATCGCTGCTTCTTCCTTTACAAAGCATTCTGTCTTCCTCGTCCAGAGCACTTGTCTGAAATAACAAAAAGAAAAAAAAAAAAAAAAAAGAGGAAAGGTTCAGGATATGTATGCCTTTCTAGAGCACTTCAATTTTCTTTTTATACCTCTACATGTGTGAGATCCACATTGTTTTCTCTGAGGAATGAAAGGAAGTCTTGAAATTTTTCTTGTGTAGGCCAATAATGACCGCTGTGAGGCCAAACTGCCTGTTGAAAAGTGGATAGAAACCATCATTAACAGACCACGTTAATATCTGAAGATCATTAATCATGAAGCTATACCTTAAGAATGCCAGTTTCAACAATTAATCTGCCAGCAGCAGTTGTGACTCCTCCAGCCAAGAAGCTAGAATGCTGGAATGTGCCTTTCTTCTTCTTGCCAACATACAAGGTCTTAGATGTATCAAGGACAAAAATGGACTTAGCATCTTCCGTTGTGTGAATAAGCTCCCCTGTCATCTTGTAGAGGAGCTTGCCCTGCTCTATAACAACTTCATAGGCCTTCCTTTCTGTCTGTTATAGTAAATCTTTATCAGTAAAAGCATTTTATTTAGGTTAAAATAAAAATGAAATGTAGTTCATGGAAACTCACAGGACCAAGATACTTGATGCACTGCTTTTGAAATTTTGATCTTGGGCATGCTTCAAGATTTACTTCCTTGCCTTCTCCTATATCTAGCCTGCAGTTCCAAACCAAGCATGCATACACAAGTTCAACTTCAAATTCATGATCATGTCTAAAGTTGAAAGTCTAGCAACAAGGATCCATGAAACATGCCAGTAAAAAAATGGTTGTCTGCTTTTAGTATCAAGCCATCTCTCATAATAGAATTGTAGGTTATGTCCATATCGATGCCGTGGATCGATCTGTTTTAAACAAAAGACATAACAGATTTGGAATCAGTATTCAGTAAGAGTGAATCGTGAAGAGCAATTATCACTTGCGTAAATTTGACAAACCGCTTCAAGCCAGTGCTTATCAACAAGTTTTTGTGCATTGTCATCACTTGACAAGCCTTTTCCAACTCTGCCAGCTTTCTTTTTCCCTCGTGACCATCGAGAAATGGCAGCTTGATGTTTCTTGATATCAAAGAAAGAAATAGAAATCCATTTGAGTTCAGCAAAATCTAAGAGTTCCCACCTGTGATTATGACATGTAACAAATAATTGCATCAGAACAAGGTTATGCATCCTTACTATTTATTTATACGAACCAGGACTTGTACTGATCAATAGACACATACCAGCTCTGGTCGACAAGAATTGCACAATCTGCAAGTATTCTCCTAGTTCGGTAGCTTTTGTAAACTTTCTGCAATCTTACAGCAGCTTGGTGTTCGGGGCTGGTGGGATAAAAAATTCTCAATTTCTGTATCGTCTCGAAGCTATGATTATCTAAGTTTAGGGGCTGATGATCCATTTCTTTGTTGTTAATACTAACAGACTTGGTAATGGCATCCGTTTCTTTCTTCAAAGGAGAACCTGTTATTGGCATCGTTCTTTCCAATTCTCCCCTGTTAATACTAACAGATCCTTTGACTACAACCATCTTTCGAAAGACTAGAGATTTCAGTATTGTAGACTCAAAACCTTGGCTGCTACTTCACGTCAGGAGCTGATAGATTTTGCAATATATAACAGATACTAAGCCAGTCTGATCCGCATCTCTGTACTCAGAAAATGTGCAGGAAAAAGAAGGGTTTCTAGCAATCTATACTCTCTGGGTTTCTGTCCAAACAAAACCAATATATGACAGAAGTTAATACTACATTTCCTTTAATGGATCTCCATGTTCTTAATCTAGAACCAAATGCAGGTGATGGATATCAGATTACAAGCAGAGTAAGCTAGCTAGATTTATAGCTGTAAATCATCTAAACTAAAAATATTATTTTGACATAGCAGGAAAAAAAAATATCATGGATCTCAAAGAACCCTATTGTCAGCACAACATTGTGGTAACCAAAAATCTATATAGACACGCACATTTCTATGTAAACAATGTTCATGAAACTTGAATCTATCTGCACCAAATACAAAACTAAAACAAAAATAACCCACACTCGAAGAATATTCAATCTCATTTAGAAAATAATCTAAATTTTATTTTAAAATTTTATTTAATATCTTAATTTTTTTAAGTTAAAGTAGTTTTTTTAATGTGATATGAGAATTTTAATAACTATGACACCTAATAAAAAAA
>Ga0307516_10010163_pt1 | contig 10386 bp, 7 predicted proteins | sample 19_EM_MG_FD_203310 | JGI IMG/M metagenome (GOLD analysis project Ga0307516, IMG submission 203310) | Populus trichocarpa ectomycorrhiza microbial communities from riparian zone in the Pacific Northwest, United States - 19_EM | ecosystem: Host-associated > Plants > Roots > Unclassified | place...
TATAAAGGCGCTTGACTCGCCTCAGCAATATAACTTGCTTTCCAGTGAGTTACCCCTGTAGTCTACTTCTAAGTACCCTCTACAATCAGGTAAGGTAGTCGCACCCTTCCATAGTTTCCTTTCAATAGGTTATAGGCCCCGCCTGCACTGGCTTATGCTCTTTGGTGCAAATACCGGTGGTGTTGGCAGGCCTTGCCTGGTTGTACGTAGTGGTACTCCCGCTGCTCATTGTCTGTAATGACGATGAACAATATAGTGAGATGATCGGTTCCTCTCCAATCAACCACTAGCCTTCAATGGCTATCGCCATGGATTAAGTCCACAAGAAAGCGATGTATAACCAAATCTTCTGATTCAAAGGCTTTGGCATTATCTTCGATTTTGCCCTGCATTTTTATATAGCGTTGATCGCTGATTATGCTCTTTTCAGCCTCCTATCAACACATCTTCCAAGACTGGATTCGACTCTGTCCCAGCCTTTGACAGCTCCAACTGGCTCTCCTGGTCCACCAGGATGGCTCAGAAGCTCTGGGCGTATGTCTCTGGCTTGATCATCAAGCCCGCCCTTGAGTCTTCAGCCTCCGCTACTGCCACCTCTTGCCCTGCTACAGCCGAATCTATTAAGGCTCGTAATGATTGGGTTACCGAGGACAGTGCGGCAATCGGGTACATTAAGATGAAATGTACCGAGTCAGTTGTTGCGGATATCCCCACGATGCACACGACTTCGAAAGAAGTCTGGGATGGTCTCAAGGAGCGTTTCGACAAGGCGTCTGCCACCACCGTGCTCCAAGAGATACGTAAAGCCTTCTCTTTCAGGCTTTCTGGTGGAGATCCCATTGATGAGATCTCCAAGCTCGCCGCTATGTTCGCTCGTCTTGAGCAACACGGTTTCACGGTCCCTGATTTCATCCAAGCCTCAATCCTGATCATAGCTATTCCCCAGAAATGGGATATGATCTCGACATGGCTCTTATCTTACTACTCCCTCGATAAACTCGAGTATAGCATAGTGGCTAATGCGATCACCGGAGAATACCAATGCCTAGCAGGAGTCTCATGACCCTTGCAATTGGCAAACAAAATCTCTGCTGTCAAGTGTAAGTACGATCACCCACCCTCCTGGAAAGGAAAATCCAGAGAGGAACAGCCTACTGCATCTGGCTCGGGTGATCAGAAGAAAGGACAATCTCGTGCTGGGAAAAAAGTGAAGGAACGACGAGAAGCCGCCAAACAACGCGATCATGCGCATATGGCAGAATCTGCAATGGTGGTTGACCCTCCTGCTCCCATAGCCTCATCATCGGCTCCACTTCCAGCACCTCCAGCTCCTCTTCCGGTTGTCACGATGATCAATGGGAATGGTAGGATCATCCCCGCCCCTGCCTTTATTCCAAAAGCAATTCTGGCAGCAATTGCCGCCAAGCCTATACCTCATCGGTATACCGGCTCCACGGAAACAAGGCCCGGTGTCTGGGTAAATGCTGAGAAGGCACGCAATCTAGCCGATCGCATGGACATCACTCCGACAGTCTCGACGCTCAAACGTCTTGAGACTCATGTCACTGATATCGTCCATCCGCCTCAGGATCACTCCCTGAAACAGCGAATGCCCTCTCTGGATTTTGTCTTCACCGAAGACAATTTCCCCTACCTCCCGGGAAGCAAGACACTGTCGAAGTGTCAACGCATCAATGATGGGACCATTTCGCTTGACAGCCCAACGCTGCCACCAGACTTTGCTAGGGATTACGACCTGGATTATTTCGCGTCAGTCCCTATCTTTCTCTATCATGAACCTACTGCTGACTACATTGAGCAGAGCCTTATTCAGCGATGTAATATGACATCGCCAATTTACTTTGGCTCTATTAAAAATACTTTTGCATGCTCTGTACCAGTCAGCCTCTATGGCCTTGTAGCATCTGCACACCCTGTGGGGGTGCAATACAATTTTATTGATAAATGTTCATGTTCGAGATATAAGCGAGAACAGCCTCAACAGCCTCAATGGCTATTGGACTCAGGTGCATCAATGCACTTCACAGGCCAACGATCCGACTTAGTAGATGCCTTCAAATTGGCACAGCCACTGATGATTCAGATGGCTAATAATATTACTCAAGTTGAAGAGGCTGGAACAGTGTTTATTACACACACTGTTCTTCCGCACAACGGTAAGGTGTATGAGAAAACAACACACCTACAACCCATTTATTACCTAAACGGATTAAACACCCGTCTACTCTCTATGGGGGAGTTCCTGAATGATGAACAGCTCATCAAAGGCAATAATCGTGTGTGAAACGTCGGGGTCCCGACACTCAAGTCGAACGATGGACAATGGATCAAGGTATATTCCAAAAGGATGATATCTATTAGAATAGGTATGCTCATCTTATATATGGTCAGTAAGATCATGTGACCATGTCACTGATGTAAGCGACAGCTTACACCCTTCCACCCTATGAAAAAATTCTTCATCGTCCACAGTTGCGCTCCTCCCACAATTTCAAGGCTTCCGTTTCCAGCAACTCGGACCGAGGCAGCCAAAGATCACTCTCGGGACCATAACCGAGCCAATGGATGAGGTATTGGCGGCCGCATCCACATTTCCATTCGTCGAGGATCTTTTCGATAAAGTACTCATCTTGACCATCCGCAGTGACGATAGGCCCGGGCTTAGCCAGTTCATGTTCGGAGAAAAGGTCCAGGTCGTTTACGTTAAACTTTTTGAGTAGCGACACATGGAAAAAAGGGAAAACATGGGACGAAGCTGGCAGGTGTAGTGTGTACATCGATGATTTGGAGAACGCTTTGACAATTGTGTATGGCCCATCATAGCAAGGCATAAATTTAGCAACGCGCCCTTCCTTCTTTTGAGTGTATTCGCGCCTCCGATTTTCAGTCGACAATAGGACTTTATTGCCCACCTTGAAATCCAGATCAGGACCACATGATGTATTAGTGTGCAAGGCTTGCGATAATTTAGTGGCAAACAGGGAGTCGGATGCGTCCGCGAGGCAGAGTCGCAGGTCTTCCATGAATGACAATGCAGCAGGCATGTATTCGAGTTCGTCCGTCCTATCAGAAGAGATGCCGGGGAGAGGAACAGGAGTGGAAACAGATGCTTCGGTGGGTTCGGGCATGCCTTGGGAAAATCCGGCGGGGAGGGGAACTGAGTTGGAGGCGGGCGAGTCCATCGCGGTAGTCTCTACTTGAATGAGCAGAGGAATCAGATGAGGATGGTGACCTGATTTGAGCATGAAGGGGGCGTAACCCATTGAGACATTAACTGAGTTCATAATATCAAAACGGATCTTCCTAAGGACCTTGGACCACCCTTTTTGCTGCCGATCGACATGGAAACAGATGCACTGAATAATCGTCTTGTTTGAGCATTCCGATGAGCCATCTGTCTGTGGATGATATGCTGTTGACATTTTATGTTTGATTCTGGAGAGATGCATGATGGATCGCCAGAATTTTGACATGAAGATCTTGTCCCAGTCTGAAATGATCTCGACTGGACAACCATTTTCACAGTACCATTGGTCGAAGAACAAACCAGCGATTTCTTCGGCTCCCATGTCTGTTTGGCACAGGATGATCTGTATATCGGCCCCCATGCGGTCAGTCAGTGTTAGAATACAATCAAATCCATCATCCATAGGGAGGGGTCCAACAAAATCCATGGCAACCGATTGGAAATGTCCGTCAGGGATCGCCAGAGGGTGCAAGGGGCCGGCCGGCTTTGTCATTCGCGATTTGTTTCTTTGGCACTCAGAGCAAGAAGGAATGTATCCTTGGATCAAGTCACGTTGCATGTGGGGCCAGTAAAATTCACGATGCAAGTTCTCATACGTTTTGTCTCCTCCAAAGTGTCCGAGATTGTTATGGGCAAGGCAGAAAATTTGCTCCCGCAAGCCCTTGAAATGAGGAATAATCAGGTGATTCCCTGTGAATAGTAGCCCATTACAGAGAGAGACATCCAATTTGAAGTCTAGTTTCTTGTTCTTGACATCGCTGATAAGCCGAGAGCACCACACATCGTGGACATATCCAGTGCAAATATCATCAAGGAAGGAGGGGTCACTGTTGACCTCGAAGATAGAGGTGATTGGTAGAGCAGGGGGTGGGTTGTTGCAAGCGATCGTTTCGGGGTATCGAGAGAGGGCATCTACAATGCAGTTCGTCTCACCGTTAATGTAGTGAATACTGTATTCATACTGGGAGAGGTATTCCATCCATCACATCTGGTGCATGGAAAGATCTTTCTGGCTATCAAAGTTCTGGAGGGTTTTGTGATCTGTGAAAAGGAAGAAATGGGAGCCAAGGAGGTCGGATCGCCATTTCTGTAGAGCGTGGATAATTGACAGTAATTCTTGTTCATGCGTAGAGTAGTGTAGCTCAGCACCTTTCAGGGAACGGCTTTCGAAGGCAACAGGCCGTGCAGTCTCCAAAGTAGGGCTGAAAGAGAGGACAGACCCTGTTCGGCATTTGCTGGCATCACATGTCATGAAGATTTTGCTGTCACCAGGGGAGACATGGTCGATCATTGTCAAGCAGTCATGTGACAAGACAAGACCTTTGATAGCATCAAAGGCAGCTTGATGGGCAGGCGTCCAAGGCAGAAAATCAGAATTGCATTCTTTGCGAGTGAGGAGAGAGAGAACAGAGGTGTGTTCCGCCAATTGAGGGAGGAAGGCGGAGATGTAGTGGACAAGTCCAAGGAACCGGCGAACGTCTTTAGCAGAGCAGGGCTGAGGCAAGTCCATGATACATTGAACCTTAGAAGAATCAGCTTCAATGCCCCTAGGTGAGATGTGGTGGCCCAGAAAGTCAATTTCAGAGCAGAAAAGGTTCGATTTCTTCATTGAGCAATAAAGGTGGGTACGACAGAGTGCATCAAGAACAGCCGCCACATTTTTCTTGTGTTCATCAATTGACTGCAACCAAATGACAATGTCGTCCAAGTAAACATGGCAGAATTTTCCAATATGATCTTTCAGAGCAAGCGAAATACGCCGTTGGTGTGTGGCAGGGGCATTACGGCAGCCCATAGGCATTACAATCCACTCCCAAAGACCGAAGGGGGTAAGGGTGGCGGTAAACTTGACATGCTCAGAGAGCATGCGGGTCTGGAAGAAGGAATTCGTCATGTTGATCTTCTTCCAGATTTTACCTTTGGCGCAGTCAGCAAGAATGTCGTCAATACGAGGCAAGGGAAAGGCGTCAGGAACTGTGACTTTGTTCAATAAGTGATAGTCGACCACCCAGTGAGGCAGAACGGTCAGATCCGCTTTAGGGATGATGAAGGAAGGGGAAGCGTAAGGAGAGGAAGATGGGCGGATGCGGCCAGCAGCGACATGTTGTTCAATTAAGGTCTTCCAGGCATCACGGTACTTATGAGGGCAGGAGTATGGGTGGGAAGTGGAGAAGCTGGCGCCAGTGGGTACTTCGATGTGGTGGTAAATGTCTGTAGGCAAGGAGTCTATATGTGGAATATCCGAAGGGAAACAGTCACTGTAAAGTTGTTTAAATTTAGCGCTCAGTCGGTTCAGCCGGTCCTGATATGCAAGCTGTTCAATCCGAGTTTGTATCATTCCAATGATGTTACGATCACCCAATGTATGGGCACTGAAGTTGAAACGGTTGGGGTGAGTGGCAAAGAGATCCATCAGTTCTTTGTGAACTGCGATGCAAAACCCACAGCTGGCTGTGATTCCTTCACGGATGGAATGTCGTTCAAGTTTCTGATGAAGCGGAGGGGAAAGCAGGGGCGTCTTCCGGAAATCTGCAGGTTTTGGGGGATTGAGGAGACCATAACCATCCATCTTACAAATGGCCGAATGGTCTTCGGGATCAATCACAATGCGATTACGAGTAAGAAAATCAAGGCCAAGGATGATATTGGCATGGAGACCGGGGACAATGATGGCGGGGACGACATGTGAAAACCATAAGGAGTCAAGGGAGAAAATGTGTAATTTAACATATGCATCAAGAATAATATCACCCCCTGCAGAATAAGCACCAGTGACAGACAACGGTTTGTGGAGACGATGGGGAACAAGACCATAAAGCTCAATGCATTCTTCAGATATCAGGACAGGTGGGGAACCGGTGTCGATGAGCGCTTTAACTGGAGTTGGAGAACAGGTCAATGGGCCATCGATACCACAATCCCACCAGAAATGGGCAGGAAGGGGGGACAGAACAGTAGAGGAGAGGGAGGGAACATTGGGGACAGGAGGAGGGACGTACTCATAAGGTTCAAAACCATCGGACATGTCAAGAGCGGGGAAACCATGATCACCATACAGGTCATCATCAGAATCCTCATTCAGGATGGCAGCGATGATTGTAGGGGCCGAGGAGGAGGGGGTATTCTTCGCGCCCAAAGACAGCACAGTTTTTGACGATCTGGCCAGGAGCGCAGCAGCAGCGCCCGCCTCATTGCAGTTGTTAATAGCGGTAGAAGTTGCAAGGCGCCAAGGGCAACCAGTCGATATGTGATCTGTGTAGAATTCACGGCACTTATAACAGCCACGGTGACTTGAGAGGAGCAATTTCTGAGCCTCGGTCAAGCAAGGAAAAGAGGCAGTTGCTTCATCATGGTGAGGAGTCCCAGCAGGTGGGGGACGGGAGGAAGGGAAAGAGTTTGCGATGACAGGGGTGGGCAAGGGATGGTTTGGGGCCACAGGGCCAGCACTAATGTGGGAGGCGAAAGAGGCGGAGGCAGCGTTGAGTTGTTGGGTGATGTTCGTGGAGGCAGAATGCACTTGGATCATCGCAGCGAGCCATTCCCGACTGCAAGAATGAACATGTTCATCGATGGACCAGACTTGATGCAGCCAGGCATTAAACTCAACAATATTCACGAGGGACTTGTCATGGTCAGAGCGGCGATACTCATGATGCAATTCAGTAGACATGCGTGCAATGATGTGAGCGCGGAGGGAGGAGTCAGGGACATGCAGAGGATGATTGGCCAAAAGAGAGTTAGCAAGCCGAACATCAGAGACCCAAGTGTTGAAATCATGAGAACCCTGGAAGTCCACAATGCGGAAAACAATATCATCTTCCCAATCGAGGGACAGCCAGGTTGTCTTGAAACGAGCCATGAAGTCTGCAAATGAGAGGGTAGAGAGGTCGGGAGAAGACTCAACCCACGTCAAGATAGAGGAATCATTGAAATTGTAAAGAATCTGAGAGACTTGGGCCATGGGTGCGATATTCTTGGCATTGAAGAAGTGTTTCACCGCCCTTTCAAACTCAAGTATCGTGTCGTAAGAAAGGGTTCTGGCGGACATAATTGGAGCATCGCGCGGAGAATTTTGGATTACAGATGCATCAGAGGAGTTGGCGGCAAGGGCAGACATGGAGCAGGAATATCTAGGACAGGAATCGGAGTTGGAGTCTGAGTCATTGACGGTGGCGATGTATTGGATCGGGGGCAGGGCAGGAACGATGTGGTCGGTAGATATAGGCTTGCTTTCAGGAAGAGCCACAGGGAGGATAGAGATTCGAGCGGATCGAGGGCGGAGCAAGGACGAGGGTTCAGGGTGGAAACCACCAGGTATATGTGTCGATTTGGTGGCTATATGCGTGATAAAATCTGTTGGGGAAGGGGGAAGAAGTTCAGAGTTGAGGTTTTCGGAGGAACCAGAGCTAGTGAGAGCCAAGAGGATGGTGTTGACGATGGATGGGAGTGAAGCGGAGCTAAGGACAGAGGTGAATATGGACGATGTGGGGGCTTCGGGGGAAGAAGTGAGGGAAGGAAGTGATGGTAAGGGGGAGGAAAAAAGGAGTGGGGAATGTCCGGAGAGGGCTTTTCTGGAGAGTCAAGAGATTTCCGACGGTTGTCCAGGTTGGCAGGTGTTCAGAGACGGGGTCGGTGCAGTTTCTGGCACAGGCATTCAGGTACAGTTCAGGTGCAGTGTTCTGGCAGGGCGGTCCAGGTCAGGGTTGATGATGGGCATGATCGGTTAGATTGGAGGGTGGTGGACAGAGAGGAGAGAGAGAGAGAGAGAGAGGGTGAATGAACTGTGATCCGGATTGTCAAAAAAAAGTGTGTGGGATGTCGGGGTCCCGACACTCAAGTCGAACGATGGACAATGGATCAAGATATATTCCAAAAGGATGATATCTACTAGAATAGGTATGCTCGTCTTATATATGGTCTGTAAGATCATGTGACCGCATCACTGATGTAAGCGACAGCTTACAAATTGCCAGCTAATGTTCTTAAGGAATTATATTCCTGTTCTCACATGTCAACCACATGTTGTAGGCTCCACAACATTTTGGCTGAATTTGACAATCAAGTCTGTTCAGTCACTATCAGCCAAGACCAGAACGGTCTATGCCGCTGATTACAGCATATGGCATCAACGCATGGGTCACCCCAGTGATGACATTCTCCGGAAATTACCTGAAATGGTAAAAGGGGCACCAAAGCTTATCACTATTTCCATGGCTAAGAAGCCCTGTGAAGCTTGTGTGAAAGGAAAGATGCCATCATGCTCTTTCCCCCCATCATCGTTGCATGCAATAAAGTCTTTCCAAATAGTCCATTCAGATTTAAAGGATATAATCAAATGATCATTTAATGGCTATCATTATGTACTTACCGTACTTGATGATTTCACGTTCCACGCATGGTCTTTTAATCTAAAAAAGAAATCTGATACAATTGACCGTGCTCGGCAATTTATTGCCTATGCCAAAAATCAACATAATGCCTCGATTGGCACTTGGCGATTTGATGGTGGGACTAAATTCCTCAATAACGAGTTCACAACAATGTTATGTGATAATGGTATCTTATCTAAGACCAGTGTGCCTTACATGCACCAACAAAATAGTCGTGCTGAACGTCTAAATCGCACGATCATGGACAAGGCACAATCAATGCGCTTTCGTGCCTGTCTTACTGATATTATGTGGGAATTTTTATAGGACCATGCGATACATGTCTATAATCGCACTCCCATTCGTCACCTAAAGTGCTGAGCAAGTAGTACATATCAAGTCCATTGAGTCCATTGGTTGAGACTCAAGAGTCCACGAAAGTGAAGTGAGTATCCATGCAGTTATAGTCAAAGCAGAATACCAGCAAGTGTCAAATTGAAAGCTTGTCGAGAGTGAAGAGAGTGCAACTGGCGGTTGGTGGAAATGCAACTGTCCAGACAACTGGTCAGATTCAAACTGAGCCATTGATGAGAATGAACAGTTTACTACAGCTATTTGCGCTTTTTGCCATGAGCCGGTCCTCTTTTGCAGGGTTTCGCAGTCTCTACTGGTGTTACAACTTTTCCTTTACTCTGAACTATTATGACATCCCTTTTACTCATCGCTCCAACCTGATCACTCCCAACTCATCTTCAAGTTATATGATATACTTACTGCGCTCTCAGTCAGCTCGACTGCGGACTTTCTCCTTATAGACTATTTCTCTCATGATTACTCATCCTGACTCATTTCGTATGACATCTTATCTCAGATTGACTTGGTCTGTGCGCCAGACCCATTAGTATATAAACTCCTTGTACAAACTGTATTCTTTAGCTTTGACCTAGGCTAATAACCTATTCTTTGCCCATTGATCCGCTCTCTAACTAAGTGCTCTTGCGAGAGACTTAGCTCTGCCAAACCGATATCAGTGACTACCATACAGCAGAGCTCTGAAGATACTTGTGATCATCCGTACAGTGGGGCTCAAGCAGAACAAGTGACCGACCGTACAGTGGGGCTCTTGTGATTTAGGCAACCAGTTCGCATGCCTACGAAGACAGAACAGAAGACGTGACTAGGGAATAGTAAAGCCATTACAACTGGTATCTTGTCTTCATCGGCTGTGAGATTGGTGAGCAGAGATGATATGCAAGGTGGTGCAGCCTTCAGAGATGTTGATCATGTCCCAGATTGTGTAGTCCGTTTCTTCGGAGAAGGTCATGGAACCTCAGCAGTCAATTAGTGAGGGGCCAATCATACAGAATGAACAACAAACTCACCGCCCGACCTTCAACTTCCTCGAGACCACGTTTAGCTTTGCACAACCCCACTTGGGCTCCTCCTGGTCCAGTTGGTTGTGCTTGGGCTACAGCACCATTTTGACAATGTGGACGTTCGTTGTCATCGTCATCGCAGGAGTCCTTGGGCTTGCCGTCGGTGTGGGGGTGTTCCTGTCGTTTGGAGGTGCGACCATCATTGTGCTGGACTAACAGTTCTCGTTTCTGGTGACCTTGACTCTTTATTGAAAGGAAACTATGGAAGGGTGCGACTACCTTACCTGATTGTAGAGGGTACTTAGAAGTAGACTACAGGGGTAACTCACTGGAAAGCAAGTTATATTGCTGAGGCGAGTCAAGCGCCTTTATA
>Ga0307516_10010164_pt1 | contig 10385 bp, 7 predicted proteins | sample 19_EM_MG_FD_203310 | JGI IMG/M metagenome (GOLD analysis project Ga0307516, IMG submission 203310) | Populus trichocarpa ectomycorrhiza microbial communities from riparian zone in the Pacific Northwest, United States - 19_EM | ecosystem: Host-associated > Plants > Roots > Unclassified | place...
GACTGTCTCCCGAGCCGGTGCTCGGAGACTAAGGCTGCTGTCATCTCCGGACATGTTGCCTCTGGTCCGTCATCTCCGGACGCCGTCTCCGGTCCGTCATCTCCGGACGCCCATTATTCTGACATCTCATATCGTCCATAACATGTCCTCTATCGAACACCACAACCCTATTCCCAATGGTGATTGTCTTGATACGTGGTGGGTTCTATTGGCCGAGAGACGTGTTCTCCTGGCCGATAGTTGAGTCCCGTGGCGTTGCAAAAGGTCCGGCGCGCTAACCATAAGCGCACTAGTGCGCGCTTATTCGGCGCCAAGACGGCGCTTACTGCTAAAAAGACAGTGCCTCTTACGTGAGTTAATACGGTAGTCCAATCGATAATCTGACAACAGGAGGTGATCTGCTACGATGTTATCTATCATCTGTGCGCAGTATTAGAAAACTTAATTGGCTTTGTGTCGCTGGCTGTGGATTGCGATCGGGGTCACGAAAGAAGTGTGGTACCAACCGCGACCAAATTTTCTATTTGGACTTTTGTAACTAACAACCGCCGACCCGTCCTTCCACCCCATTAACACCGCCCATAAACCAACATCCCCAAAAGTAATCCTACATATGCGGCCAGTAATCATTCCACCTCGGCGTCTCGAACGCCCTGTCCGGCGGCGCCCTAAGACTGATAAAACTCTCCACCGTAATATACAGAGCGCATAAGCAATAGCAACCCCCCAAGCCCACACAAGTCCAAATGCCAACAAAATGGAGAAATGTCCGCCGTCTGTTACCCCATTTGCCTTCCTGCTTTGTATGCCCTTTCGCAATATCGTGTGTCTTTTTCAGGGCCTTTGGCAAAATGCGAATGATAGAGGTGTACTCATAGTGGAATTCCTTAGTAGCATTGATAAGATCCTTGTGGTAGTCACAAGTCATTGCGATCCCCGCGCAGCACACGGGGAAGATGCACATGCCGACAGACGAGATGCGCCAGAGAATGCCTTCGATGGCGGTGGGGAACTTCACGTTCCAAGCGGCGGCGTGGAGGGCTCCAAAGCTTACGACGAAGACGAGCTCCATGAGGACGTGCCCGATGGCGGACTTGCTGCATCTAGCGTCGGCGTTGTCGTCGCGGAGATCCGGAGGAACGAGCTTCATCAGAATCTCGTAGAATGCCTTTGAGGTAGCGGCAACGACGCCGGAGCGACATGGGACCACTGTATAATATTCGGTGTCATCGTAGCGTCCACCGAGTAGCGGAATGTCGTTGATCACGGTATGGTGGTCGTATTTCCTTGTTCGGCAAGTGCCGTTGGGTGGGGTGAGATTGTCCTGCATAAGGTGGGAGGATATCTTTTGGTCGAGGGTGATTGGCTCTTGGACGTCGAGTGGCTTGCTCCACCAGAAGCAGAAGGTGAAAATTGTGCACACCACTTGAATAAGAACGTGAATCTCTAGCAACGTCAATGGGAGGTGATCCCACCACCGCGCACAACACGACACGACCAGCCATACGGTCTGCAAGCCAGAGAACAGCTTCACGATATTGTTGGCTTTGGTCTTGTCCTCTATCTCGGACTTGAAGGTTTTTTCGTTGATCTCTCCCTGGCTAAAGCATTTCAAGAATCCCGCCGGTGTCAGCACCTTCTTGTCCGTCGGCGAAGGGGCACCACTCCCCGTTGAAATTAGTGCATCACCCTCCGGCTCAGGCTCGAGTACGAACCCGCCCATACCGACAAAGAACGCCACATCCATCCCCAAGCCGCTGCGGTCCCCACGTCCCCCGCGAGCCTCCCCACGTAGCTTGCGAGCTTCCTCACGCAGCTTGCGAGCTTCGTGCCACTCGCGAAACGCACACAACATAATGCCTTCGGGAATGAAGACCGACACCACCATCAGCGTTGCCTTGTGCCACAACCGGCACCAAGTTGAAGCGCCATGAATGATGTTCGGATGTACTACCGTCCAGATGCAGAATACGAAGGTCACAGAGCAGCTGAACAGGAGGCCCCATGTTCCTCGCCCTCTTGGCTCCGATGCAAAGGTTCCAAGCGGTGTGACTTGTGTTCTAGGGGAGGAGGCTTCGTCGGTGATTGGCGTTGCAGGTGCTGCTAAAGCTAGCTCGATCGTTGGCGCCAATAGCAGCAGTAGCATGGGAAGTAGTGACATCGCAGCGCACGGTTTGGTTGAATACGGCGGTCGCTTTGCCGATGCGCGGGATACAGGGTAGGGTGGATAACTGGTAGATTTCATCTTAGCTACTTGAATCATCATGTCGGGTCGCCGGATAGCAGTATATACCTGTGCTGCACGAGCAGGTAATCAGACACAATCGGAAATGGCACGCCAGTGCAGGGATAGGAGAGATATTGAATCTACCGGAATCCGGAATCAGTAAACGCGGACCAAGGGAGGCACAACGGCTAAGGGGGATGAGAACTTACAGCGTACGGAAGGCAAGGCTTGGTGGGTAGGTAAATCGACGTTCCGACCCGAATTTCGGACACAAGGAAGGTGGTGGGCGATCCTTTCGGTGGGTTATGGTATATAAATATCTACGCTCCGGCGGGGCTAAGCAGCACAGAGAACACGGACCAGGACGTCTACATGTGGTGCATGGTCGTGCGGGCGGTGAGGCCCGGCACGCCGCGATACAATTGACCCATTGGATGCGTACTGTAGGCCCGGTTTCAATGGTGCAGCCGCATAGGGATTTGACAAGGCCAATCTAGAAGCACACGGGATGTGGGATCTGCAGTTCGCCTCCACACTCCGCGCGTAACTCAAGTACAGTTTTATGGAACTCTAACCCACTGACAGCACACCAAAGCCATCCACTAAACTCTATCCATGCTACCGTCTGGCGAAAATATCTAAAATGGCACCATGGGGACCCGCACATCCGAGGCAGGATTCATTGATTACGACCTTCTAAGTAGTTGAGTTTGGGCACCACGGCGAGGAGCTGGAGTAGTGGCTAGGTAGATCCTGCTAGGATTTCCAGGCGGCCATCAAAGTGTTTACCAGCTACGTGGTTCTGCGCTCAGCAACTAAGACCAGTTCCAGCGCACCAAAGACTGCAGGCATGCTGACAATGACAACGCACGGAACCCAATAAACCCGTTCAAGAATCGGGAGACGCCGCAAGCAACTACATACTGGTAGATGCTTTGCATGTCTCAAATTCAGCTGCGAGGGTCGGCTCGGTTATCCGCAATCTTTGAAATAGAGATGGCGTCGGTAAGTCTAACCCCGTCGGTACGTCGAACGCCAAGGCGCTAAGTGGGTGCTAGTGCGCTAGCTTACTCTGAGCTTCTGCGTGTTCACAAACACCCAGTCATCCTCATTTTCGGCACCGCCACCATGACTATCAGAACCACTCTCCCTTACTTGACTCAATGCCGCGATGGAGTTAGTCGCGACGGCTTTGCGCCGACGAGCTTTCCGGTGTCGCGACGGTATGTGGCGCCGTGCGCACAGGGTTATCAACCATGGCTCAGAGTGTGCAGAGGCGCTTGCTCAACGCCTTGACGCTCGTAACGACGTGCTAGACTTACCGACGCCTCTCCCGCAACCAAATCCGTGTTGCTTACGTTCTCGCCGACACCACTAAAGGAGACGTTGCAGATTGCAGAGTAGATGGAGCTGTGGGAAAGCAAAGAGGGATTTTCCTGCTTCGTTGGACACTTGTGTTCCCACTTCCTGTGGAGTGCAGAGTCAGCCCGTGTATGCGGACACGGGCGGGAACGGCGTGCTTGAATTTGATTCAACGGATTCTTTTTTCCTCCTTCGATGAGCAACTCCAGTCGGATGGGCGAGTATTCTGGTGCGTATTAGGGTCAATTTGTGGGAGAGAGCTGAAGGCCTGGTCTCCCCGACAGGAAATCTATTCCGAGGCTTCAGTCTAGACCAATGATGATCAACCCCGATCGCGCGGACGAATTCCCTCTTTGGGTTTGCCGTGCTTTAGCACCATGACCCCGCATCTAGACTTCGGCAATGTCTCCCATGTTGGCTGTTTCTCCGTACCAATGTGAGCACCCTGCCCACGCACCTGCGCAGTCAACAGAATCTGGAGCCATAAGATTCTCATGGTAAATCCGTGATTCAGTGTCCTGGGTTGAAAGCTCTCGAGCATGTGCTTCTCGATGGTGGCGGTAATTTCCGCTGTCGGATTTGTGGTTGCTGTGCCTTCGTATATATTAACTGTCCGCTGATAGGTTCCTCGGTATGTCATTTGCTGCAGTTACTGGTTCAGCTCTATGCTTGCCCTCACCGACTTGTGCGCCTGTTCCTCCTCCAGCAGAGTTGTCAATCTCAAGGTAATCCTCTGGCTTCTGTTGCTGAGAAGAGGCTCTGGATGTAATCCTGCCGAGGTTCGTTACGTGAAGGCATCCTGTGACAGTGCGCTAGTTGATTGACCAGCTTACGAAGGCCATTCACCCCGCCCCGCACGCCCTGTCGAGCTGCCTTCCTCCACCACAATTGAGGGCCATATGCCACCGCTGATTGGACACATGCAATCTGGACTCTCGGCACATTTCGGGAGAGAGGCCGATTTTGCCACCAAGACGACGAAGTCTGGCCTGCGCCTGTCTGGACTCTTTCATTCACGCGCAGGGTGTTTCTTCGGGGTGAGCTGGGAGTCTAGCTAGTCTCCAACCTAACTTTCCGCTTGTTGATTGAAGCCAACTCGGGTTTGTCCAACGTCGATCTCCGGTAGCGTTCGATTTGCCGTTCCGTGTTCCCAAGAATAAGACTTCCTGTCTTGGCTATCAGATTGCACCGCGTTTGACTCCGCACACTTCACCATCAAGTGTACACATCTACTGAGTATTCTCGCCACGTTCTCTTTCCCTTACTGTACCCACCATAGACCAAGAGTAGTAATCTTTCTTTGTGCTCTGCTGGAACTTGATGCACTTTAACATAAACGGCGGCGGTTCCTCAGTTTAGGGAAAATACAGAAAAGGTATTTAGTCGAGCCGGCGTACCGGCCTTTTAGGTGCGGGGAAGACATACTCTCCTCGGGAGCGGTGACAGAGCTGCAAGATGTACCTCTGCTAGGTTGGTCTGGCAAATCTCTTCACCCATTTCCGTGCAGTTGCACCCTCAACACTGTGCACAGCACTTAGTCGTCTTGCCCGCGAGTCGTTGATTGATGCCCTCGATGTCGCTGGCACATTCATGCATAACAGGCGCCTACATATAGATAATCTGTATACACATACTCTCTGCGCAACTTTCCTTAGGCCCCCCGAATACGTAGCCGTATATCGATGGACACGTCAATATGCTGCCTTTGGAACTGCGTCGGTGTTTCACTCGCATAGCAACGATTGGTCACTTCGATGGTGGTTCACAATTATGCACAATAATATCGAGGCTGTGCATGCATTGGGATATCACTACAGCAACGCCGCTAGATAAAAAAAGGTTGTGCAAATATTATACTCTGCAGAACTTCAACTGGAAAGCTGAGCATGTAGTCGTTGCCAGGGTGTAGACAAACCACCTGATTGGCTGACGGTAACCACATCACATAAAAAGCAGGGTGCCGTCTGCCATCATCAATATCAACAGAAAATTCCCACAAGAAAAACTGACTCCCTTCCGCTTTTCCTATACTTTGGCTCTGGTTCATATCTTCGGCAGCTCTTTGTTATGGGGCGGGTAGGTTGTTGTGGAGTCGGCGTGTCTGGAGTGAGGATCTGGAGTGCCTTCGATTAGATTTTGATACATAGACGCCTCACTTTGTGCTACCAAGGGCTTTGCACAAACGTTGTGCGCTCAACCCAGCAGTCCTCATATTTTTGCAGATAATAAATAATAACCGTTCAATAGAGACTCTGCGGTGAGGTTACCCAGGTGTAGATATAATAGCGTACCGTACCTTGGCGCCACCAATCGATCACCAGCCACCGCTCTTCTTAACACCCCGGCCTGCTCTCAAAATGTCGTTCTGTGTATGTAAATCCTGGATATTTTATAACCCAACTTCGACCATTCACCGAACTCTCAGTTTTTATTGCTACAACCAGCAAATTCACCAGTGTGTACTGTCGAAAATATGATAAAGAGCACGTATGGTAGTCGAACCTGTATGGTAGTCGAACCCCCACACACTAGTAGAACCACGCGAGATAATGGACCCGTAGTTCCTGGTTCGACTCGTCTTCTGCACCCACGTCCAAACCACTGATCTTTCGAACACCTACCATCCACATACACCGGCAAACGGAATATTACACATTTCATGGTTCTAGTAACTCTAGCTGGCAGTCTTGCAGCCCATCTGAAAACTTTGGAATATTTTGCACGCCATTCAGTAACAACCACGCCGAGGAAGGAGAAAGTCTTATTGCAGACTAGGTATAATTCGCTACTACTAGATGTCTTTTGGTAGTTGCATGCTGGTACTAGAACTGACTAGTGGGACAGTACGACCCCTGAGTCGGCCAGTTCTTGTTCACAGCAACCTTGGCAACCATGTCTTATATAGAGATTCATACCAGCAAACGGAAATCCACCGCACATGATCTATGCCGAGCTGCTAGCTATTAGATGGCATTATTTCACCCAACTCCAGCTCGTCTAATGTCACCAGACAAGCCTTATTGAACGGCACGACCGATGGGCGTCGACTGAAACATATCAATGTATCCGGAGGTCGTAAATACCGAACCTCCTCAGATTCACCAAGCGAATGATGACCGGCGGAAGCATAGGCGAGCCCAGAAACACCGATTTCAAAACCAGTTCAACGATACAACTAGCAAACACAATCTTCCATCCCAACCAGCACCTGATGGTTTCCAGGAGGCCAGTGAAGCTAGCGGCAAAACAGCCGCCCCATTCAAATATCAGAGAGCCTACATCTCAAAAGAACTACGAGATACACTGCTAAAGTTACCTCGTAGCAGACCATCTAAGGACAAGGTAAAGGAGAGAAATGGGCTTATCAACGCTTAGTGGTCATCCCATACAATTGACTGCTAGCGTAACAGAACTGGAAAGTGGGCAGGAGGAGTCAGGGTAGGGGACGTGAGAAAATTGTAGGTTCATCTAGACCATGTTAATACCTATACAAAAGATTTGGGCATCTCAGAAACAAAGATATCTCATGGTTGTAGGTGTGGCGAGACCTGATGTGGTGGCCGAACACTGCAGTGTGCCGTCCTATGGGTGATCACGACTGGACACCCCCTGTTAACAACAAAATATCTCGCCCGAAGCACTGTAAGTTTAATCAGACCTTGAATATTCTCTTACAAAAGATCTGGCAGTCTTGAAAACTAAGGTATACCATGGTGGTAGATGTGGCGAGGCCAATGTGGTGTACGGGCAATGCCGTGAGCGAGCCGCACTACAGGTAATCTCGACCGGATACCTCCCATTGGCAACAATATATCTCGACCGAAGTACTGCAGGTTTAAACAGACCTTGGTAAACCCTTACAGAACATTTGGCAGTCTCAGAAACTGACCTATGTCATGCAGGTGTGGCGATGAAAATGGTGGTGTCCAGGCAATGCCGTGAGCGCGCCGCACCACAGCTGATCTCGACTGGACACCTGCCGTTGGCAACAATATATCTTGACCGAAGTACTGTAAGTTTTACCAGACTTTGGTAATACCCTTACGAAAGATCTGGCCATCTCAAAAACTAAGGTATATCATGGTAGTAGGTATGGCGAGACCTAATGTGGTTGAGCCCAGCAGTACGCTACCCTGTGGGTGATCGCAAGTAAACACCCCCCGTTGGCAATGAAATATCTCGACCGAAGTACTGTGGGTTCAACCAGATCTTGGCAATACCCTTACGAAAGATATGGCAGGCTCAGAAACTCTGGTATATCATGGTTGTAGGTGTGGCGAGACCTGATGTGGTGGCCGAACACTGCAGTGTGCCGTCCAATGGGTGATCACGACTGGGTGTTGGAGTGAGGGTTGGAGAACCTAGGGTTCGGGCGTGTTTTGCCCACACACTAGTGTGCCGGCCGCACCCTACATATTCTGTTCCTCTGTAGCTTGGCTAGACAGTGCGCTCTTAGACATCCTCGACTATACCGAATACACTACTGTCTATCTCCCCTTTGCGTGTGCCCGTCTCTCTTCTTCCACACCGCCTGCTCTGTGATAACACTGGACACCCCCTGTTAACAACAAAATATCTCGCCCGAAGCACTGTAAGTTTAATCAGACCTTGAATATTCTCTTACAAAAGATCTGGCAGTCTTGGAAACTAAGGTATATCATGGTGGTAGATGTGGCGAGGCCAATGTGGTGTCCGGGCAATGCCGTGAGCGAGCCGCACTACAGGTAATCTCGACCGGATACCTCCCATTGGCAACAATATATCTCGACCGAAGTACTGTAAGGTTTACCAGACCTTGGTAATACCCTTACGAAAGATCTGGCCATCTCAGAAACTAAGGTATATCATAGCAGTAGGTAAGGCGAGACCTGATGTGGTTGAGCCCGGCAGTATGCTGCCCTGTGGGTGATCGCAACCAAACACCCCCCGTTGGCAATAAAATATCTCGACCGAAGTACTGTGGATTCAACCAGACCTCGGCAATACCCTTACGAAAGATATGGCAGTCTCAGAAATTCTGGTATATCATGGCTGTAGGTGTGGCGAGACCTGATGTGGTGGCCGAACACTGCAGTGTGCCATCCTATGGGTGGTCGCGACCGGGCACCTTCCGTTGGCAACAAAATATCTCGACCGAATCACTGTAAGTTTAACCAGACCTTGGTAATACCCTTACAAAAGATCTGGCAGTCTCGGAAACTAAGGTATATCATGGTGGTAGATGTGGTGAGGCCAGTGTGGTGTCTGGGCAATGCCGTGAGCGAGCCGCACCACAGGTAATCTCGACTGGACACCTCCCATTGGCAACAATATATCTCGACCGAAGTACTGTAAGTTTAACCAGACCTTGGCAATACCCTTACAAAAGATCTGGCAGTCTCGGAAACTAAGGTATATTATGGTAGTAGGTGTGGCGAGACCTTATGTGGTCGAGCCCAGCAGGCTGCTGCCCTGTGGCTGATCATGACCGGATACCCCCCATTGGCAACAACATATCTCGACCGAAGTACTGTGAGACCTTGGTAATATCCTTACAAAAGATCTGGCCGTCTCAGAAACCTTCATGCTTGAAGAACTAGCCGACTCTAGACTTGATTCTGTGACTGCTGCTGGCAAGTAAGCCTCCAGAAAGGTTGCGACTGACATACCGTTCGTCATCATTGCAGATACTGTAGTATGCGTAGGATAGGTATGATTGTCAAGGGAATTTCTGTGATGTGAGCGTCGAGGCATTTTGTACAGGCTTGGGTGTTTATCTCGAGATGTGGAGGTGACGGCTATGGTGTTGGCGAATTGCTTTGGGGAATGGCTATGGCGTTGGCGAACGTATGTTGTTGGCGGAATCGGCTTTTTTATTATTTTTATTATTTTTTTGGCTGGGTTTGGTGTGGAGACAGGAGTCACTTTTCGGGTGCCTTTTCTTCCAGACCCTTACGATAAGAGGGGCGGAGTGGGTATTTAGCTAGGTACGAGCGGGTAACCACGCAGCGCCACAATCGTAAGGGGCTGGTGCGAGACAAGAATGCGAGTATGATTAAACAAAAAAGAACAAAAACAATCCGCCCAGGCCTGTCCCAAGAAAAAAAAGTAGAAACGGCCCAAGTAAATTTACAAAGGAAAACACAGAACAAAGGAAAGCCGCACCCCGTCCCCTAATCCTCGCCTGCCGATGCCATGAACGCGGGGGGAAGGAACAGCGGAAGTTCCTCCCCAGAGCCCACCTCGTCCGTGGCACCCAGCGCCCCTGACCCCCGCTCTTCTTTCCGATTCCGCCGCTCCCGGAGTTCCCACTCTGACACCTCGCTTGCGGCGTTGCTCTCTTCCAGAGGTGGGACTAGCCTCCCCACATCTGTAGCCGAGAGGAAGTATAGTACCGCCTGCCCAGACCTCCCGTCGGCAAGTAGGCCCCGGATCTTCCACCGGCTCTTCCCTCCCAGTCTCCTTCTGCACCTCTGCCCACAGGACCTTTTGCTGCATCTTCCATTCCGGACACACCTTGAAGAGGTGATTTCTCGTTTGCGAGGGGCACTGACACCACCAGCACTGGGCGGTGGGGCGACCCTTGGCCCAGTGTAGGTACTGTCCGGCGCTTTTTTTTTTTTTTTGTTTATTCATTATACTCGTATGCGACCTATCTAGATCATGACGAGTATTATGTACAGTCCGTTCCCCCGCCGCAGTCCGCGTGTAGCGGCACGGTGCAGGCTCCCTTTTGCCCTCCGCCCAGGCCTATCCCTCAAGGTGCGAGTACATAGGAAAAACATAGGAAATTCGTGACCGTCCCCTACTCCGCCTC
>Ga0307516_10010165_pt1 | contig 10384 bp, 11 predicted proteins | sample 19_EM_MG_FD_203310 | JGI IMG/M metagenome (GOLD analysis project Ga0307516, IMG submission 203310) | Populus trichocarpa ectomycorrhiza microbial communities from riparian zone in the Pacific Northwest, United States - 19_EM | ecosystem: Host-associated > Plants > Roots > Unclassified | place...
CCATCACCATTTCTCTCTCATTCTCTTCAAGTTCTTCATCCTCTTCTTCCTCGCAGCCTACTCTTGCTCGCCGCCACAAGAAGTAGTCCGTCCTGCTCGCCCCGAATCGATACACTTTGTTTTAGCCACTGGATTTTGTCATTGCCCGTCGTGTCTTGTTTGCGGAAATCAGGTTGATGGATGTCGCTTGAGCTACCACTTCGCAGTGGTTGTGAACTTCCCAGTAGCGGCCCTGGTGAGGTCAAAGTCCTTTTAAGGAAAGCCTGGGAACGAATGCCGGTCGACTGTCTGTCAGCAAAGACCAGTCAACATCCAACAGGTGCATGACGTTGTCAGAATCCACTAAATGGCGCGTTCTCGAGTGCCAATTTTTTCCAACAATAATGTTGTAGGTGCACTTAAGATCAAACACAGTGTACCAACTGGTAACATCTGCGTAGTTCCCCATCCTGCCACGTATGCATCCGTTAAGCCAGACCTGGTATCTATCCTTTGGAGGGTGTTTGGCTCCGGCCGTGACGATTATCATACGGCCAGCGTGTCGAAAAGACAAGCCAAGCTGCCGTGCATAAGTGGTGTCGATATAACAGTAGGATGCACCCGGGTCCATTAGGGTGTAGGCTGAGCGAGTTTTGGAACGAGAGGTTTGGACTTTAGCGTAAAAATGTAACAAATCACTTTTATCATTAATGTTCTTCCGTATAACATTAAGGTTTGTCAAATAAAGTCTCGCCGCCTCTCGTTCTCTAGTAGGAGGACGCTCTGTCACTTCTACTTAGCCCCTTTTCCCTCGCTCTGTGCCAACTTACTGGTCTTATCCCAATCCAATTCACCCAAATCCAACAAGTCCGTCAATCCTCCATTTTCATCTGGCGTTCCCTCCTCTGACCAACCTCCATCAAAGTACACACCGGACCTTGCCTCCGGATCGTCGACGGTGTTGACGCCCTTGACTGGCGCACGTCAATTCGGTTGGTTGGTACGATACGGTGGCTGTTGAATAGGTGGCGGCTGGTGGGATGACTGACGGTACGGTGACTGTTGCGTAGGTGGCGGCTGGTGGGGTGGATAACGCTTCTGGAGTCCATCACGCCCTCTCTCGCGTCCTCCTTGAGGCTTGAATTGCACCGTACGGTGATCCGTGGCTGGAGTGCCACATTGGGGTACGATGTGACCGAACCCGAGGCAACGGTGACACTGTATATTTCCGTTGACAACCGCATTCAGTTCGTCATTCTCGACATTACTCAAGTCCATCAGGTCGCCGTGCGCGGTGGGGGGCCTGGCTGGGGATTGGGCCTGAGTGAAGCTACCGGACGGCATCGACATAAACGGCAGAGTCCGTGCGGCGACAATATCCATCATGCCGGACAGCGTCATCTGCTTCTGACTATCGCCACCGAGTATATCCATAAGGTGTGCCTGCTGGGATATATTGTTTTGCGTTGCTTCCGGCAGCTTGATCAGGTATTCCTTCCACAGCAGATTTTCCCTCGTAATGGTGAGCGACCCGCCCAGAATGGTGATCAGCTCCAATGCTCGCTGGTTGAACTTCAAAACCTGTGGGCGATTGAACTTCAACGCATACCATTCGTGGCGGATTACCGAAATAGACCGTTCCGGAAGCGCTTGAAGAGTACCTTCACGGCGTCCCATGTGGTATTGTAGTTGTAATCCTTAGGTGGGATAGTATCCACACCCTGCTTCTTCATGCAGTTCTCAAACCAGTGGAACACTTTGGCAGTGAGAAAACGCCAGAAGGTGTTGATCTTCTAATTGTTTTTGGACGCTTTTTGACAGACTGTTGCGCCCGGTCGAACGTAGTGCTGCACGTCTTCGAGAAATTGAGCGACAACCTCCAAGTCCTGGGAACCATCAAACCTCTTTGGCTCATGCGGCTTAATTTTTTGAACGATCAGGTTTTGGCTCGGGGCCCTATCTTGTAGTTTTACGGTTTGTTCGCTGATGGTAAAGAAGTGATCGCAGCGCTGCTTCCAAACCGCCGTCTCCTCCTCTACCTTCCAAAGTCGGTTCTCCAGTGCCGCCAGATCCGCAATCTTCACAGAAGCCTCCCAGTGAGTGTCGTACCACTGGGCGTAGGCATTTAGGACCGCTTCGGCTGAAACAGCTATGACTACTGCGTTTTCATCACGCGACATGTTCACTTCACCTATCCACTCGAGTAGCTCGCCCGGCTATGGCCAGAGTTTCGGGGTGTTTGACATTGCTCGCTGTTTCGGCATGCCTTGTTTTGTTTGCCGCGCTTTTTTTTTGGGAAAATGTTCGCTGCGCTCGGTGAATGGGTAGTTGAGACTGCTGGACGGCGTGTGTTTACGGCGTGTGTGTACGGCGTGTGAATACGGCGTGTGAATACGGTGTGTGAGTATCTTTTTCTTGAAGGTCAGCGCACTGTATGTGACTGGAAACAGATTGGTAAGATGTAAGGTATGGGCCCCAAAACACCGGCCCCCGTGCTTACCGCTTGCCATGCCCTCCCGCAGCTACTTTTCACGCGAGAGTCCGTTCGCTGGGCTGTCCCATGTCTCGTCGTTTGGTTTCCGCGTTTTTCTCGACTTTTTTCTCGTTGTCCTCACGGGATCTTGAAAATACTCGCCGCGCTTTGGAAATGCTCAGCGCTTCTGCCCGATGAACGGGTTATATAGGCAGTAGTGCAGCCTGGTGAATGGGTAGTTGAGACAGCTGGTCAACGTGTGTGTACGGTGTGTGTGTACAGCATGTGAATACGGCATTCGGTTTCTTCCCGAATCCGCTCGATTTGCTCATATTCTTCTCGAATCCGCCCGATGAACGGGTTGGCGTGTGTATGCAGCGTGTGAATGCAGTGTGTGAGTATCTTTTTCTTGAAGGTCAGCGCACTGTATGTGACTGGAAACAGCTTGGTGAGACGTAAGGTATGGGCCTGAAACGCCAGCCCCCGCGCTTACCGCTCGCCGCACACTCCCGCAGCTACTCTTCACGCAATTGTCCGTTCGCTGGGCTGTCCCCTGTCTCGTCGCTCGGTTTCCTCATTTTCTCGATTTTCTCGTTGTCCTCTCGGGATCTTGATGTTTCTGCGCCCTCCTTCTGCACGCCACTCATCACATGGTGCAATAAAGAATGCTCGCCACTGGTCATGCGGGGCAGGGAAAATAAAGAATGCTCGCTGCTGGTCGTGTGGGGCAGAGAGAAAATAAAGTGTTGCTACCAGTTGGGGGGTCGCGAGAAACATGTCCTTTCTAAAGATGGGAGCACTGGACACTTATACAAGTGTCCGTGTGCTTGCGCTAGTGTGTGACTGTCTATCTACCGAAGCCCTTAGGGCAGCCATCTGCCAAGTCCCACAAACTCTAGAAGCCATGCTAGTGGCCATGCTAGCCACTCTAGGCGTGGCGTCCACGATGCCCGGAATCCTCCTCCTACATCTTGGTGTGCATTACCGCCACCTAAAGGGGTTAGCGTATAAAGTGGAGCAAAATGGAAGTTGAGTGAGAGCTGAGTAGGTAGGTTCCATGACGATAATGTTATGGACTGCCTATCATAGTGAGGCTCAACCTCCGCCAGTACTCAATGGTTAAGTAGCAATGCTGAGAGCCCGAGTGCCATCAACTCTCCTACTCCTCAATATCACTTGCTTCCTATGCTGCAAAATTTCAACCAAGCCGTTAGCTGACAAGGTCAGCCAAACAGGCTTGGAAGCCAACTGGAGATGAACAGCCAAGCACCGTTTATATTTTGTTTGTAGAAATAATTTTAAGAATGGTATTATGACAGACAGAAGGAGAAATCCAAACCTGACACAATTTGAAAGTACCACAGGTATTCCTGCAGCAATGCTTAGTGGGTGATAGGGAACTTAGTACTGGGAGAGATGGTGCGAAAAAGAGGATGCTTGATGAGTTTGTGTGGCAAAATTTGTAAGCGTGCTGAGGAATGCTTTTGATATCACTCAGCCATGTTAGTAATTAACTTTTGCCTTGATGCCCGTGAGTTTTCACATTAAGTCCAACCAACAAAAGGATAGCGAGATTCTGCCAACTTGATAAACTCCTGTTCTTGATAACAACTTGATGGTAACTGCGGTAACCATGTACAGAGGTCCATGACAAATAACTTGTCAAGTTAATTCAATTTGCATAACCTAAAACACCAAACCCTACAAGCTGGAAAACTCGACCAACCTTGCAACCCAATCACTCAAATTTTGCAAGATTACCAACACCTCACAAATTGTAACTGATATATAGATACAAGCTCAACTGGTGGAGCTCTCTGTGAGCGATGCCCTCCACAGTATCACAGATCAACCATTGACCATCAAGTGATCTGATAAGTGAGTCAATCACAACAAGACAGGTGAGTCATTGGGTAAACTGCTGACGAGAATTCTATTAGGTTAGCTATGAGACAATCAACTGACATCCAGATAAATGATCAAGCTGATTAGTGATCTGTTCGGCAAGCCAACAGTTCCTGTGTTGGGTAAGCAGTAGGGCAAGCCCCCAACAAGCATGCCAATGAGTGATTCAATAAGCAACCTGTTTTTGAAACTGCTGGTGAGCAGGAGAAGGGATTGAGAAAGTGTGCATGCCACTGATGAGAGGAATGAATAAGGAAGCTGATAAGTGGAATTAACAAATAAGCTGACAACTAATGGAATTGGCATGCCATCCTGTGATCTCATGAGTGAAGCGACTAGTTATCTGTTGGGTATTCCAATAGGAGACCCTTTGGGCTCTCTGTCAGGCGATTATTTCAGTTATCAGTAGTAGGCTGGCTTCTAGTGGAAGGAATGAGTGATCTAAAGGGTGAGTTCACATGCAGTTTGTCAGGCAAGCAGTAGGACGGACCAGCCATCTCAGTATCATGGCCACGAAATGATTCATTTACAAAAAAATAGAGAACACCCATGACTTTTTTAAATGACTCCCATCATGTTCGGCTGCATGTACTGTTCTTGTCAGAAACATGATTTGCAAATGGCAGAAGTCAATACACCTCTGAAGACTAAGTAAATAGTAATTTATTTTTTTGCGCCTGTTTGTAAAACTTGGTGCAGTTGCAGCATGTTCATTATGCATCAGTCAGATTCTCAGAAACCACCTTTAAGACCATAACTATACTAGAATATGTTGAATTAGGCACTGGAATCAGTCTCTACAATACCAGTTTACCCACTCTATGACATTAAGATGAATTCTTATCTTTTTAATTAATCGACATCTGGTGAAATATCAGCAGCTTTTAATGGTCAGAGTCCAGCTGGGACCCGAGGGTTATGTAGAAATGGCACTGTGTAGGTTGTTCGAAGTTAGATATCTTTCTTTCACAGCAGAATAATCTTAGATTTGTGTTTTAGGGGTTTCTTTTTCAGAGTGTTTCTTCGGTGTTTTCATAATGATGTCCATTCGCAGGTTGGCTGCCTTGCTTTTATCTGCTTCCACGACCTGTCACGTGATCTCTCTGGGTGAACACCGTTCTCCAGCGAGTTTGTCAGCAAAGTCATACCAGCTCGAAGCGTTTCTGACGATGCCTGACTGCCGCCCGGATTCCTCTAGCGGTTTGTGAGCGAATTGGCGCTGATCTGTGCTTGCAATAAAGTTTTTTTTTTTTTTTTTGTTTATTCATTATACTCGTATGCGACCTATCTAGATCATGATGAGTATTATGTACAGTCAGTTTCCCCGCTGTAGTCAGCGTGTAGCGGCACTGTGCAGGCTCCCTTTTGCGCTCCGCCCAGGCCTATCCCTCAAGGTGCGAGAATATAGGAAAAACATAGGAAATTCGCGACCGTCCCCTACTCCGCCTCCTCCGATGCCATGAAGGGTGGGGTGGGGAGAAAGAGGGGTGGCTCCTCCACCTCCATCCCCAATGTCTCCGCCTCCACCCTCCTCTCCTCTTGCTGCTCCGCTCTTTCTCGGAGCTCCCACTCCGATGCCTCACTCTCCGCGTCATCCCCCTCCTCCGCTGGCACGATCTTTCCTATGTCCGTCAAGGAGAGAAAGTCCAGCAGAGCCTGGTTGCGCTTGCAATAAAGTGGAGTGATTTCAGTGCCGCCATGTATTTCTTTCGGAGTACACCTTCCCAGCAAGGGTCTGGCGGCAATACGAGCATCGATCTTGTTCGCTTCTCCCTTACTGGTTCTTCTTTCTGTCTCGGCTAGTGGGGCTTCTCGGCTTCTTTCTAAGAGTTTCCAAGCTCCACTCCTTATCTGCTGTCTAGACTCTCTTGACCCGGATATTTGCCATGAGCCCCGCTTATGGTGTGTAACTTGAATGCATCCTTATCTTCCCCTCATCTGCAGCGGCTATCAACTTTGGTTCCCATGAGTTCTCAACACCATTTGGATGATAGGCTCTGCAGTATTGAGGATTTCGGGATTGTTGCCGTGCCCCGCTTGCGCTGGACTGGCCTCACCCCCCAATACCCGGAGGCCTGTCGGCTTCTTTCCCCTTATATGGTTGCTTTGGTTGGCTGAACTAAGTCAGAGGCAAAGGGTTCAGATTTAGCTAAGGATTCTTTTTGTACTCACGTGACTGATTCCGGCTTTCTACACTTCGGGGTGTAACATTACTCCCCCCTTCTTCAAGCATTGTCCCTACGCTTTTTCCATCTCTTGACTTCATGGCATTGTGTCCGTTGTGTGGATTGTGTGAGTTGTGTGTGTTGTGTGAGTTGTGTGTGTTGTGTGAGTTGTGTGTGTTGTGTGTGTTGTGTATGTTGTGTGCGTTGTGTGCATTGTATGCATTGTGTGTATTGTCTGCATTGGGTGTGTTGGAAATGTAGTCCTCCACTGCTACAGCCCTCAAATCTCTGAACTACGTGGAAAACCCTCTTACAGAAAAAAACCTCATAGTCCTTTCGGCTGACGATCGGCCCTCAGTACTAGGGATCAGCCCGGGGACCTTAACCTCCATGACCTGTCTCCGAAGGAAATCCACTTCCTGCTGGAGCAGAGTATCGTTCTGCCCAGAGCGGGGTGGGTATGACCTCCTTCGCCCGGAGTTTGAGTTAATTCACTGCACGTGTTCCACACGGACTTCTGGAGACACCCATGGCTTCGGGCATCGAGACTTGTAGTGTCCAGGGTTTTCGCAATTATAGAAGACGAAGTTTGGATTCGTCGCCATCCAGTCCGGCCTCCCGGCTTCAATCAAGTTAGATGGGTTCTCTTGCGGTCGAGGTCCTCCATAACCCAGCGGTGCCCCGTACTGCGGAATTGTCAGAATAATGGGCGTCCGGAGATCACAGACCGGAGAAGGCGTCCGGAGATGACGGACCGGAGGCGACATGTCCGGAGATGACAGCCGCCCGAGTCTCCGAGCACCGGCTCAGGAGACAGTCTTCCGTCCTTTCCCCCTGGCGAGTCCCTCGGGCCCGTTGTATATAGAGAGAATGTTCCTCCTTCGACTTTGTATCAATCAATCAGTTCACTATCTTCGTCTCTATCGATCCCTATATTCCAACAGGAATCACTGGAGAGCAATTTAGATTGACTGGACTTACTGGAGCAATGGCCCTCTGCACCGCTAGCCATTAGATCTCTTCCATTTGCTTTACCACGATATTCTTCACCTTGTCCTCAAGCTGGTTTGCAGTCCTTCCTTCCGAATTTCTACCCGAGATTCTTATTTTCTTGCTCCGGGCTTTCTGCTTCCATTCCTTTCTCCTCTTTTCCTTGTCTTTTCTCGTTCATTGGGATTTTCGGCCATCGTCATTGGAGTCGATATCAGGAGAGGAGTCGTCGGAAGAATTCAAGTCGGATTCGGAATCTGTCATTAGCAACGCTTGATTGAATGAGACATCAGATTGCGCAATGTGATCAGCGTTCGCAATGCAGGTCTCAAACCGAACCTGCCCATTCTGCGACCAAATGTCAACCATTGCTGCCAGCGAATTTCGGTGTCCTTTCTCTCGCAGTCATTGGCAAAACCTGTTGGCTAGCTCCTCATGTATATCTTCACGGCCTTCACAGCCAACCGCCAACTTCTGGGCTCGTCAAATATACCGATCTAGCGGTTCGTCAAACTTTTGATGCAGGCTCGCAATCTTGTCCCTACCTGTGTTGAGAATATCTGAACCAAAGGTTCGTTACCTACAGACATGGGCTTCCCTAACTCGCTCTGGTTCTTCTTCCCAATTGCCCTTCAGACTTCAGATGTACTCCCGAACTCTGGATCCGCAATGCCGGTGAATGATAGCTACATGATCAGCTTTCTGTTTCTCATCAGAATAGTATTTACCAATTTCGATGTTTCTGTTTATGTGGCGCTGCACCCCTTAAGAATCGTTCCACATCATCCCCGGCACGTCCCCGAAACTTGTTTATAAGGACATTGTCCTTCGAGCTTGGCCGCTAGCAGTGATACTGTGGGCCCATGCCTTCCTCGTGATCTGCACTTCGCCGGTTCTCGAATCGGCCTTGTATCCTACTGTCCTCACTAGTCTGACGCGCTGGAGATCCATTACCTATTCCCGCGGCTGCCTGTATGGTTGCAGACGGCAACTCACTACTCCCTTCACAGTTTGTAGATATCACAAATAGATTAGTAGTCCCCAATGACGGATTGCCTTCACCTTTCTCAGCTCTGAACCGATTGATTCGACCAATCAATCGTTGAACTGCTTCATGATCTTCCAGCTCTCATTGCCACAGGTAACGAATTCTCCTCGACCAGTATACCCCGTTTCCCAGGGATCCGAAGGAAATTGTCGGTCCGGGTTTGGCGCACCAGATGAAGGACCTATGCCAGGCCCGATGTCCCAAACGACTAAGAGAGGAAGGAGGAAACTAGACAGAGAGAAAGGGTGTTGTCGGCGTTGATAGGATAATTGACAAAGATTTAGAACCACCTCCGCTCCACCCCTCTATACATATACTGACCGGGGTGGTCAATCCTCCTTGAACCTACTAGATCAGAAACAGGCCCATCCCGCAGTCCTGGTGGCACCGGTACCAGATTGAGACTCGGGAGCACCTTTTCAATGAGTGTTCGGAGGGGAAGGCCCAACAGAAATCCTGTGGGCAGAGGTGTGGAAGGAGACTTAGGGGGAAAGAGCCGGCGGAAGGTCCGGGAGTGCCTAGCCGAAGGATGGTGCTGTCAGGCAGCGACAGACTTCCCCTCTACTAAAGATCTGCGGCCCAATGGTACAGCCGCTGAGAGCACCAACCGCTATCGATATGCTGGAGGAGAAGGGCGCATGCACTGAGTGTTGCTGTTTTGTGGTTAAATGTGCTGGCCTTGAACTTGGTTCACAGTGTTTTATTTTTTTCTAAGGACTTTGGGACGCGGTGAGGTGTTGTATCAGGGCCGGCGGTATCGTGAGCCAGGTGCGGCACCAATCTCTCCTTGAGTTCACCACCTGGAGAATGTGTGACTGCTATCGACCGCCCGCGCCATCCGTTTCACTCATCGCCAGACAACCCAACATCTCTCCGGGTTGCTGGAGTCAACAACGCCCGTGGCGGGAGGATCGGCGGTGAAGGCGGGAAGGCCTTTAGTGGAACCTAGGGGTTGTAAGAGCCGTCTTTCTTGTAATCTGGTGTTATGAGCATTACTCACTACTTGCCAGGCTTCGCATAGTGCGAGAAAGAGAAGGATCTGTGTATCTAATTTAGCCATGATCTGCAAAGATCTGATTCTTTAATGAAGAAACGAAAATAAATATACAGATTTACTGGAAACAATAATGACGAGACCGCATCAAATGACTCGAGCCAATCGAGTGGATCAGCCCCAAGCATTCCCCAGAGTTTTATCCCTCAAAATTGACTCGAGTCATAAAAGAAAATTGATATACGTCTTTCACAAAAATTGGATAGGGTTATTCAAGGGAATTGACTTGTAATCCAAGAAAATAGATGTCAATTTTTTAGAATGACTCCGGCTAATTACATGACTTGAGTCCGTAAGTAATATGACTCGTGCCAATAAATTAAGTGTTTTGACTTCTTAAATTGCAACTCCAGCTATCCAGTCGCACTTCGGCTGGTAATCCTGACTCCATTCTATAATATTCGCAGGTTGATGAGTAAGAAAATTTTAAACGCACTAGTGGAAAAATTGACTAAAACCAGCTTGTCACCCTGGCAGCTTACCACATGAACCAAAAAAACATTTTTTTCTTACCCCGACTACAGAAAACAATCTTCCAGATAGCATGTACTTATCTAACGTTCTTTGTCAAGCAGTGGTTGATTATGTGGTTGTTGGAGGGGTACGGGAAAGCAGTCATCGCGGCCACGCGCCGCGCCTAGTTAGAGGATAGTGCCAGCTGTGGAAGTGGACGACACGGAGAGCGAGGCGTCGGAATGGGAGCTCCGGGAACGCCGGGAGCGGGAGGAGGAACGAAGGGCGGAGGCGGAGGCGCTGGGTGATGGGGAGGA
>Ga0307516_10010167_pt1 | contig 10384 bp, 10 predicted proteins | sample 19_EM_MG_FD_203310 | JGI IMG/M metagenome (GOLD analysis project Ga0307516, IMG submission 203310) | Populus trichocarpa ectomycorrhiza microbial communities from riparian zone in the Pacific Northwest, United States - 19_EM | ecosystem: Host-associated > Plants > Roots > Unclassified | place...
CAGCGCAAAGCCGCGGGGCGGCCTTCTACAGCGGTCAGCGTCCCGCCGACGGCATCGACGTGCCGGGACTGGGCAAGATCCTGGGCCAGACGGCCTTCACCTGCAACGGCTGCCACGAGCTCGATCCGGCGGAAGGCCAGTTCGGCACCAGCACCAATGCGAGCTTCGAAGGCATCGACCAGATCTTCAAGATTCCGCACCTGCGCAACATGTACACCAAGGTCGGCATGTTCGGCATGCCGGCCGTCAGCTTCTTCAACAGGCGGGACACCGGGAATCTGGGGCCGCAAGTCCGCGGCTTCGGCTTCACCAACGAGGGCTCGGTCGACACCATCTTCAGCTTCTTCAATGCGTTGGTGTTCAATCCGACGCTCAACAGTGGCTTTCCGCTGGTCAACCCCGATGCCACCCGGCGCGATGTGGAGCAATATGTGCTGGCGTTCGACAGCGATCTCGCTCCCATCGTCGGGCAGCAGGTGACGCTGAGCAGCGACAACCTCAGTACCGCCGCTGCCCGCGTCACCTTGCTGGAGCAGCGCGCCGGGGCGCCGTTCACCTCGTTGGCGCTGGGCGGCAAGGTGACCGAGTGCGATCTGGTGGCGAGCGTCGTCGCGAACGGAGCCGTCGGGAGCTATCTGTATGCCCCGGCGTCCCAAGCCTTCACGGCAGCTAGCGGGAGTTCATTGACAGACGCCGCACTGCGCGCGATGGCCGCGATTCCGGGCAAGGAAGTGACCTTCACCTGCCTGCCACCCGGCTCCGGCACCCGCGTGGTCTCCAGTCAGTAAGCCGATCTCGCGAATCGGCCTCACGCGCTGGCGCAGCGCATGGGGCTCGGCCGCCGACGGCAACATGAGCGCTCAAACAGCGGCGACGGCGGCCGTCGTGCCTGAAGCCGGGACCGGGATTGGTCAGGCGATTGCCACCTCGCCGCCGCGCTCTGGCTGATCCGGTCGGCGTCGTCATGGAAATCGGCAAATGCCCGCGGCGTCGCTTTTTTGACCCGCGAGGGCATGGATTTCCGCGTGCCCATTCGTGCATTGGAGCTGGGGGGACGCAAGTCCCAGCCATGGAGCAGGTCGATGCCAGTGACGTATCTCATCAGGTTTCAGGTCGTGCCGGAGCGGCGCGGCGAATTCCTCGAACTGCTGGAAGGCGTCCTCGACGTGATGCGGAACGAACCCATGTTCCACGAGGCGATCCTCCACAGCGACCCGGCCTCCGAGAACCGCTTCATGCTCCATGAGACCTGGGAGAGCCACCAGGATGTTCTCGACGTTCAACTGCATCGCTCCTACCGTCAGGCTTGGCACGATGCGCTGCCGCGCGTGCTGCAGCAGGAGCGCGACGTCACGATCTGGCAGCCGATGCGCTCCGATCGCAGGCATCACTAGGTCGGGTGCCCCGTCTCACGCGATGGCAGGCTGCTCCCGGACCACTTGTTTGCGATCTCGATGGTCCGGTCGTCCGCCGGGAACAACATCTCCAGTGCGAGCTCGGCCAGCGTCACATCGTTCGGAGTTCCGAACACGGTCACGGTATTGAGAAAGGACACCGTGCCCAAGCGCGTGGCAATCCGAAGCGGGGTCACCAGGTGCTGCGCAGCCTCCGCGCTATCGGACGTTTCGCTGTCGGCCGGAACCGGATAGGCCGCCACTTCCGCAAACAGCCCCTGAATGACGGGATCGGCCCGCGACTCGATCTGCTGGCGAAGGACGCTCAATGTGTGCGCGCGCCAGGCCGCGAAGTTCACGATGCGCGGACCCATTCCAGCCGGATGCAGAATGAGACGCACGGCGTTGACCGGCGGACGCATCAGCTCCGCTGAACAGCCCTCGTAGAGCTGCGGCAGGGCAGAGTTCGACAGCACAACATTCCAGTGACGGTCGACCGCGAATGCAGGATACGGCTTGTGGGCCTGCAGCACGCGGTCGATGGCCATCCTCGCCCCCTCGAGCGCCGCCAGCGACCGTTCCTTGAACGCGGGGGCAAACCCGGCGGCCAGCAACAAGGTGTTCTGATCGCGAAGCGGGATGTCCAGGTACTCGGCGAGCCGGGCGATCATCTCACGGCTGGGCTGCGATCTGCCGGTCTCGAGACACGACAGATGCCGTGTCGAGCTGTTTGCCGCAAGGGCGAGGTCGGATTGCGTCATGCGCCGCCGCTCGCGCCAGCGTCGAAGGAGCACGCCGAAAGGAAGCTGATGAATGGTCATCACCGCAGCATACTCCAGGTGAGGGGCGGCACCATGACCTCACAGGTCAAATGACCTACGCCGGCGCCGTCGCTTTTTGACCCGTCAGGTCATGGCCTTTCGCCAGGGCGTGAGCGAATTTCGCTGCCGTGGGAACGCAGACCTTCGCAGATCAGATGGGAGAGAGATGGATATGCGCGATGCTCAGACGCTGGCCGATCGATATGTCGCCGTATGGAACGAAAGAGATGATGAGAGGCGGCGGGTCGCTGTTGCTGCGCTGTGGGTGCCGGACGGCCAACACTACGTGGAGGGTCGGGAGGCGTGCGGCTACGACGCTCTCGAGAAACGGATCCGCGGATCGCACGAAAAGAATGTGAGAGATAACGGCAACCGATTCCGCGCGGCCAAGGATGGACGTCTACTCCACGATGTCGTCACCTTTCATTGGGAGATGCTTCCGGCCGACAGCGAGACTGTTTTGGCCACGGGGCTCGAATTTGTGGTCATTGCCGAGGACGGACGCATCCTCGTGGACTATCAGTTCATCCCGGCCTAGCCACGCTGCTCCATCATATCGGACGGTACGGGAACGGCGGGGCGGTCACGGATCGGTGTTGCCTGCACCGCCTTCGTCCGCCGGCTTGATCCGGATTCCACGGCGCGCCAGCGCCTCGCGGAGCAGCATCTCGATTTCGGCGTTGACGCTGCGCAGGTCGGCCACGGCGCATCGCTTCACCGCGTCAAGAATCGCTCTCTCCGCCCGGAGCGGGAAGGGCACGCGGTCCGGGCCTGGGGGCCGTCCTCGTTGGGCCATGACCGCTCACGAATAGAGGGTGCCGGTATTGATCACCGGGGTGACCTCGCGGTCGCCAACCAGAACCACAAGCAGATTCGAGATCATTGCGGCTTTGCGCTCCGGATCGAGGGCATCGGCAAGATTCTTCTTGTCGAGTTCTCTGAGGGCGTCTTCGACGATGCTGACGGCGCCCTTCACCACCATGCGCCTGGCTGCGACCACCGCGCTCGCCGCCTGCTTGCGCAGCATGGCTCCCGCGATCTCGGACGAATAGGCGAGATGCGAGATTCGCGCTTCGACGACCTGGACACCGATCGGCTCCATCCGTGTCCGGATCTCCTTCAGCAACGTTTCAATGATCGCGTCGCCGCCGTCGCGCAAACTGACTGTGGACATCTGCATGGGCGCGCCGTCGGCCCGCTGTGTTGCGGTCGCCGGCCTTTCGCCTTGCTCGACCGCTTCCTCGAATTCGACCCGGTCGTAGGGGTGGACGCTCGCCATCCGACGTAGCGCCGTTTCGCTCTGGGCCTTGACGTAGTTTGCGTAGGAGCCGACCTCCAGCAGCGCCTTGGCGGCGTCCTCCACGCGCCAGACCACGACCGCGCCAATATCGACGGGGTTGCCGACCGCATCGTTGACCTTGAGTGGGCCGGCCTCCAGTGTTTCGAGCCGGCGCGAAATCTTGGTCTTCGCATTGAGCGGGTTGACCCACCAAAGCCCGGGCCGGTGTTCGGTGCCGACGTAGCTTCCGAACAGCAGGCAGACAACGCTCTCGTTCGGTTGCAGGATGACGAGGCCCTTTGTAACGGCGAGGGCGGTAGCGAGTGCGATCAGGGCAAACCAGATCCCGGGGAAAGCGTAGCCGTTTTTGTCGAATCCAGGGTAGGTGAGCCACGCGCAGACCGCGATCAGGACCACGCCGATCGCTATGACGACATATCCGTTGACGGCATGGAGCTCCTTGTCGACGACCGTGCTGCGGCGAGGCGGGGCTAACGCAGAGGTGGTGGTGGACACGATGCGATCTCCCTGAAATAATTTTTCGATATATTTTTGATATCAATAATTGACCGTATCGTCAAACTGCTGGTCGGTGATGCCGCCGTCCTCTTGTCGCGCGGGCGCTATTCTGTCTCGATGGCATCCATTGCGGCTTCTCGCGGCGGCCGCAACGGCGCCCGGCTGAGGTCGTTGCCGGCATCGATGACCTTGCGCAGCAGCCGCATGAACTGCTCGGCCTCATCCTCGGTCAGTCCGCGCAGCATGATCCGCTGCGCCGCCTCGACCGCCGGCTCGATCTCGCCAAGAATCCCCCGTCCCTGATCGGTGATCTGCAACACGCGGGCGCGCCGGTCCCTGCTGTTGGCCTGGCGCACCAGCAAGCCCTTCTGCACCAGCCGGTCCACGACGCCGGTGATGGTGGTGCGATCGTAGGCGATCAATCCGGCAAGGGTCACCTGATCGATTCCGGGACGGGTCTTGATCGTGCTGAGCGCCGCGTACTGAACCGGCGTGAGGTCGTGCCCGGCTGCTTCGACCTCGGCATGAAAGATCGCCACCGCGATCTGCTGGAACCGGCGCGCCAGATGCCCCGGCTTGTCGTTGTTATCGGTCACCACATCCTCCCGGTCGGCTCACTTGACATGTATACTGATAATCAGCATGCTGAGCAAATGTCGCGCGGGCCGGTTTTGGCGCCGCGGGTCATCCGCCCCGAACGGCCTTCGCGGCGGGAGACGCTGCGGCCGGACGTGCGGTTTCCGCACGGTTCAAGTCAGGTTCGTGGCAGGGCCAGCCGAACCGCGCGCGAGCCAAGGGGAGGTGTCATGCAGTTTCATCTCAACGGTTTCGAACCCGGTGACCCCGAGATTTCGGACCCGGCGCAGCGGCATGCCGCGCCAGGATCGTCCGGCGCGGTTCCGGCCGAGGTCGACGTCCTCATCGTCGGCTGCGGACCGGCCGGCTTGACCCTGGCGGCGCAACTCTCCGCTTTTCCCGATATCAGGACCTGCATCGTCGAACAGAAGCCGGGCCCGCTGCAGCTCGGTCAAGCCGACGGCATCGCCTGCCGGACCATGGAGATGTTCGAAGCCTTCGGCTTCAGCGAGCGGGTGCTGAAGCAGGCCTGCTGGATCAACGAGACGACATTCTGGAAGCCGGACCAAAAGCAGCGCGACACCATCGTCCGCAGCGGACGGGTGCAGGACACCGAAGACGGGCTGTCGGAATTTCCGCATGTCGTCCTGAACCAGGCGCGGGTGCATGATTTCTATCTCGACGTCATGCTGAGATCGCCGGCCCGGCTCGCGCCGCATCATGCGCGCCGGCTGCTCGATCTTCAGATCGAGCAGGCGGCCACCGGCGACAATGCCGATCCCCATGCCGTGACGGCTAGGCTCGAACGGCTCGATCCCGCGCACGAGGGGCAGATCGAGACGATCAATGCACGCTATGTGGTGGGCTGCGACGGTGCGCGCAGCACTGTGCGCAGGAGCATCGGGCGCACGCTTCAGGGCGACTCCGCCAATCATGCGTGGGGCGTGATGGATGTGCTTGTTGTCACCGACTTTCCGGATATCCGCTTCAAGTCGTTGATCCAGTCGGCCTCCGACGGCAGCATCATCATCATCCCGCGGGAAGGCGGCTATCTCGTTCGCCTGTATGTCGAGCTGGACAAGCTCGGCGCCGACGAAAGAGTTTCAGATCGCAACATCACGGCCGACGATCTGATCGCGGCGGCGCGGCGTATTCTCAGGCCCTATTCGCTCGACGTGAAAGAGGTGGCATGGTGGTCGGTCTATGAGATTGGCCAGCGCCTCTGCGACAGGTTCGATGACGTGCCGGACGAGGAGGTCGCGACACGGTTGCCGCGCGTGTTCATCGCCGGCGACGCCTGCCACACCCATAGCCCGAAAGCGGGGCAGGGCATGAACGTGTCGATGCAGGATGGCTTCAATCTCGGCTGGAAGCTGGCGTCCGTGCTGCGCCAGCGGTGCTCACCGCGCCTGCTGCAGACCTACTCGGCGGAACGTCAGGCCATCGCCAGGGAACTGATCGACTTCGATCGCGAATGGGCTGCGTTGCTGGCATCAAGCAAAGGGTTCGATCCCGTGGAGACGCAGAGCTATTTCGTCAGGCACGGGCGCTACACGGCGGGAACCGCGGCCCGTTACCGGCCCTCGATCCTCACCGGCGAAGCGACCCACCAGCATCTGGCCGCGGGGTTTGCGATCGGCATGCGCTTTCATTCCGCGCCGGTGATCCGTCTTGCGGACGCCAGGCCGGTTCAGCTCGGCCATACCGTCAAGGCGGACGGCCGCTGGCGCATCTTCGCGTTTGCTGGCGCGGAGGATCCGGCCGCGCCCAACTCCGGCATCCGGGCCCTGTGCGACTTTCTGGTTACGGCACCCGACTCGCCTGTGCGGACCTACACCGCGGCGAACGAGGACATCGACGCGGTGATCGATGTCCGCGCGGTGTTCCAGCAGGATCATCGCGACCTCGCCGTCGAGGCCATGCCGTCCTTCCTTCTGCCCCGGAAAGGACGCTACGGACTTTGCGACTACGAAAAAATGTTCTGTGCCGACCTCAAAGGCGGCAACGACATCTTCACCCTGCGTGGCATCGATCGCGAACGGGGGGGCATGGTGGTGGTGCGGCCGGACCAGTATGTCGCGCATGTTCTCCCGCTCGATGGCCATGGAGAGTTGGCGGCGTTCTTCGCCTGCTTCATGACGCGGCGGCCCTGAGGTCGGAAGCGGGCGTCGCACGCCCCAGGAGAATCGGAGGGCGGCCGTGGTGGAGAATTCACAAGGGGCCACAATGGCCCTAAATTGGCCAGCTCGCCATCGAAGGGCCCGCCTCACCGGGCCCGCAGAGACAATAAGACGATATAATGAGGCATGCGGCGGCTTGCGCCTTTGACTGCGGCCGGTTGGGACATCATGGTCCCCTCGGGTGTGGCCGAATTCGCCCGATCAGGCCGCGCAGACGTCAACGATAATTCAACAATAACAAAGACAACACCAAGGGGAGCCATTCTCATGACATTCGGAATCACCCGCCGTGCCGTGGTCGGCGGCCTGGCCGGCTCGATGGCGGTCAATTTTCGCGCCCTGGCGCAGTCGCTGCCGTTGCCGACCTCGCCGGTCACGCTCAATTTCGTCGACGTCGCCGGCAATCTGGCGCTGACCCAGAAGGCGATCGAGGCCTATCGCGACAAGAACCCCAAGCTGGTGGCGAAGATCAACTTCACCAAGGCGCCGGCGCCGGAGCTGCCCGGCAAGATCAAGGCCCAGCAGGACGCCAACCGGGTCGATATCGACGCGGTGCTGACCGGGATCGACGCGCTGTCAGCCGGTGTCGATCAGAAGCTCTGGATTCCTATCGCCGCCGAGCACGCCGGCCAGCTGCCGAAGCTCGACGACATCTATCTGCCGGGCGCCAGGCAGATGCAGGGCCTCGCCGCCAATCAGGGCGTTTGCATCGTGTTCTGCCCGGCCGGCCCGGTGATGGAATACATGCCGGACAAGGTCAAGCAGGTGCCCTCGACCGCCGAGGAATTGCTGGCCTGGGCCAAGGCCAATCCCAACCGTTTCATGTACGCCCGGCCGGCCAATTCCGGTCCCGGCCGCGTCTTCATGATGGGGCTGCCCTATATCCTTGGCGACAAGGACCCGAAGGATCCGAAGGACGGTTGGGAAAAGACCTGGGCGTTTCTCAAGGAGCTCGGTCAGTACGTCGAATACTATCCCGGCGGTACCGGCGCCGTGATGAAGGAACTCGGCGAAGGTTCGCGCGACATGGTGCCGTCGCAGATGGGCTGGGACATCAACCCGCGTGCCCTCGGCGTGGTGCCGAAGGAAGCCAAGGTCTATTTCCTCAAGGGTTTCCACTGGGTGCTGGATGCGCATTATCTCTGCATCCCGAAAGGCGTGTCGAACGACAAGCTTGCGGTGCTGCTCGACCTGCTCAGCTATTTGCTGTCGAAGGAGGCGCAGGCGACGACCTACGACGATGGTTATTTCTATCCGGGTCCCGCGGTGAAGGACGTCCCGCTCTCGATGGCACCGGCGTCGAGCCAGAAGGTCATCCAGGAGTTCGGGCGGACCGAATACGAAGCGGCGATCACCGGCAACAAGCAGGAACTGCCGCTGCTGCCGGATAAGCTCGTCTATGCGTTCAGTCGCTGGGACGAACAGATCGGCGCGCAAAAGAAGAAGTGACCGCCGACGGGGAGGAGACGCGCGGCCGATGATGTCAGCCGGTCGGCTCCTTTCTCGTGGCGACTTCCGGGGAATCATTGATCATGACTATCGCCGCACGCGATTTCCGTGAGCTTCGGCTCGAGGGAATGAGCCGTCGTTTCGGAAACGTCAATGCGCTTCGCGACGTTAATCTCGCCGTCAGGCGCGGTGAATTCATCGCGCTCCTGGGTCCGTCCGGGTGCGGCAAATCCACCGCGCTGAACTGTCTTGCCGGACTGCTGACGCTGACCAGCGGCAGCATCTGGCTCGACAGCGCGCGCATCGACCGGCTCAAGCCGGAAGAGCGCGGCTTCGGCATGGTGTTCCAGAACTACGCGCTGTTTCCGCATATGAGCGTTCGCCGCAATGTCGGCTTCGGCCTCGTCATGCGCGGCGTCGACAAGGCCGAGATCGACCGCAAGGTCAGCGAGGCGCTCTCGATCGTGCGGCTCGGCGACCAGGGCGACAAATTGCCCGGGCAACTCTCCGGCGGCCAGCAGCAGCGGGTGGCGATTGCGCGCGCCATCGTCATCGAGCCGCCGCTGGTCCTGATGGATGAGCCGCTGTCGAACCTCGACGCCAAGCTGCGGCTGGAGATGAGGGCCGAGATCCGCCGCATTCACGAATTGATCGGGTCGGCCACCATCTACGTTACCCACGACCAGGAAGAGGCGTTGTCGCTCGCCGACCGCATCGTGGTGATGCGCGATGGCGTGGTGCGGCAGGTCGGAACGCCGCTGGAGCTGTACGCGCAGCCGGCCTATTCCGACGTCGCGGAGTTCATGGGCTATCGCAACCTGATCCGTTCCCGCGTCTCGGCGGCGGGCAGCATCAGCATCGGCGGCGGCGCGTTCCAGGGTACGCCGATCGGGCCCTTGAGCTCAGGCGATGTCGTCGTCGCGGTGCGGCCCGATGATCTTCGCGCCGCCGCCGACGGACCGCTCGCCATCACGGTGGAATCAGCGCAATACCATGGCCGGGATTTCTATTGCTCGGGCCGCGCCGCGGACGCGACCGAGCTCTATTTCGTCAGTGCGCATCAGGTGCAGAAAGGCGAAACCGTCCGTCTCGCCGCCGATCCGAAGCGCGTGCTGATCTACCCGGGGGCGCCGTCGTGACCGAGCAGACGGCAGGCGCCGCACCGGCATCCGAACGCCTGCCGCTGCGGGTGCGGCTCAAGCTCTACGAACTCGATGGCGTCACCCTGCTGGTCGCGCCGGCGGTGCTGTTCGTCGCGGCCCTGTTCGTCTATCCCTTCGTCTATGGCTTCGTGTTGTCGTTCCAGCCGAAGGCGGGCGCCTGGTTCGCCAATTACGCCAGGTTTTTCTCCGACCCGTTCCTGTACGACACCATCGAAGCGACGTTCCGCCTCGCGATTCCCGCCACTCTGATCAACGTGTTGATCTCGGTTCCGGTCGCGATGCGGGTTCGGCGGATGCGGCATCGGCGGCTCTTGACGACGATCCTGGTGATTCCGATCACGCTCGGCACCGTGCTGATCGCCGAAGGCCTGCTCACTTATCTCGGCCCGCAGGGCTGGTTCAACCGGACGCTGGTCTTGTTCGGCTTCGAAAAAGTTCGCCTCATCCACAACTATACCGGCGTGATGCTGTCGCTGATCCTGTCGGGATTTCCGTTCACCTTCCTGCTGACGCTGTCCTACATCACCGGCATCGATCCTTCGCTCGAGCAGGCGGCGTCGACGCTGGGGGCGACGGCGCGGGCGCGGTTCTGGCACATCATGATGCCGTTGCTGGCGCAGGGGCTTGCGATCAATCTGTGCCTGTCGTTCGTGCAGACTTTTTCGGTGTTCCCGTCGGCCGTGCTGCTCGGCGCACCGGCCGGCGCAACGCGGGTGATTTCGATCGCCGCCTACCAGGCGGCCTATGAGCAATATGACAGCTCGATGGCTTCCGCGATCGCGATGATCATGGGCTTCAGCCAGCTCCTGGTCGTGCTTCTGATCCTCGCCGGCCGCAATCTGTTCTACCGTGGCGCGGTCGGCAGCGGGAAAGGCTAGGGCGTGATGGGTTCGGAAAAGACCGTATCGGAGCGGCTCTGGGCGTTCGCGATCTGGGCGCTGGTGATCTTCTTCATCATCAACGTGGTGGCGCTGGTCGCCGCGGTGGTGGTCAATTCGTTCGG
>Ga0307516_10010168_pt1 | contig 10384 bp, 9 predicted proteins | sample 19_EM_MG_FD_203310 | JGI IMG/M metagenome (GOLD analysis project Ga0307516, IMG submission 203310) | Populus trichocarpa ectomycorrhiza microbial communities from riparian zone in the Pacific Northwest, United States - 19_EM | ecosystem: Host-associated > Plants > Roots > Unclassified | place...
CAGCCCATGCGCCGTGCTCGAAACTTAGCGGTATTGCGCACGCGGAGCAATGGCCGTACTGCACAGTTTAGACATCCCGCCATGACGGAGTGTACGCCTGGAGGCGGACTTCGGTGCCGCGCCAGGCGAGCGCGCCACAACCGCCGCCCAACGCGAGCGTGACGACTTGCCACGTGGATGACCCCAGCGCTCCGTGTGTGCTCACCAGAGCGGTTACCGCGCCGGCGGAGTCCAGCGCGAATGTGACAAGTTCAAGGCCAAGGCTGATACCTCCACCGTGTGCCTTCAGCACCGCTTCCTTGCACGCCCACACGCGCAAGAAGGCCTGCTGTTGCGCCAGCAGGGGCAAAGCCGCGAGCGCCGCCGCCTCGTCCGGATCGAAATAGCGCCCCGCCAGTTCCAGCACGGGCCGAGGCCGGCGCGGCATTTCCAGATCCACGCCCAGCGCCTGCGTCTTGCTCAACGCGATCAACAGCGCATCGCCGCTGTGCGAAAGGTTGAACTCCAGGGTGGCGTTGGCCAGGCGCGGCTTGCCGTGCTCGTTGCGCGCGAAAGCAAGTTCGGCGGCTTCCAGACCTGCATAACCGGCCAGCAGCTGGCGCACGGGCGCGGACTCCGCCGCTCCGCGCGAAGGGCCGCTCCATTGTGGAAAAAACCACAAGTGGATTTCCTCGTCCGGCAATGGCTGCGGCGACGCGGCCGGCCGGAAGTCCTGCTCCGCCAGTGCGCGCATCGGGGCGGCAGTTCAGCGGATCAGGCGCGTCTCGACGAGATTCTGCACGACCGACGGATCGGCGAGCGTGGAGATATCGCCGAGCTGGTCGGGCGCGTTCTCTGCGATCTTGCGCAGAATGCGCCGCATGATCTTGCCGGAGCGGGTTTTCGGCAGGCCAGGGGCCCACTGCAGATAATCCGGCGTGGCGATCGGCCCGATTTCCTTGCGCACATGCGCGATGAGTTCCTTCTTGAGCACCTCGTCGGGCGTAATGCCGGCCTTCAGCGTCACGTAGGCATAGATTCCCTGACCCTTGATGTCGTGCGGACAGCCGACCACCGCGGCTTCAGCGACTTTCGGGTGCGCGACGAGCGCACTTTCCACTTCGGCCGTACCGAGGCGGTGTCCCGATACGTTGATCACGTCGTCCACGCGACCGGTGATCCAGTAGTAGCCGTCCGCATCGCGGCGCGCGCCGTCGCCGGTGAAATAGGTACCCGGATACGTCTTGAAATACGTGTCGACGAAACGCTGGTGATCGCCGTACACGGTGCGCATCTGACCCGGCCAGGAATCGAGCAGCACGAGGTTGCCTTCACTCTCACCCTCGAGCACTTTGCCGCCCGCATCGACAATCGCCGGTTTTACACCGAAGAACGGCTTTGTGGCGGAGCCCGGCTTCTGCGCAATGGCACCTGGCAGAGGTGTTATCAGAATCCCGCCAGTCTCGGTTTGCCACCATGTGTCGACGATCGGGCAACGGCCGTCGCCGACCACGCGGTGGTACCACTCCCAGGCCTCGGGGTTGATGGGCTCCCCGACGCTGCCGAGCAGTCGCAAAGAGGATCGTTTCCATTTCTGCACCGGCGCTTCGCCTTCACGCATCAGTGCGCGAATCGCCGTCGGAGCGGTGTAAAACAATGTCACCTTGTGCTTGTCGACCACCTGCCAGAACCGACCTGCATCCGGATAATTGGGCACTCCTTCGAACATCAGCGAGGTAGCGCCGTTGGCCAGCGGGCCATAAACGATGTAGCTATGACCCGTCACCCAGCCCACATCGGCAGTGCACCAATAAATGTCGTCCTCGTGCAAGTCGAATACGCATTCATGCGTGAAACTGGCGAACACGCCGTAGCCACCGGTCGTGTGCAGCACGCCCTTTGGCTTGCCCGTCGATCCGGAGGTGTAGAGGATGAAAAGCGGGTCTTCCGCATCGATCGGTTCCGGCGTGCACTCTGTGTCTTGTGCGGCCATCAGCGGTTCCCACCAGCGGTCGCGCGGCGCCTGCATCGCTACCGGCGCGCCCGTGCGCTTAACCACCAGCACGGTTTCCACGCTGTTGGTGCCCGGTCTGGTCAATGCCTCATCGACGTTCACCTTGAGCGGCACCTTCTTGCCGCCGCGGACGCCCTCGTCGGCGGTGATCACGAGCTTGGAAGCGCAATCGGCGATGCGCCCGGCGAGTGAATCCGGCGAAAATCCGCCGAACACCACCGAATGAACCGCTCCGATGCGCGCGCAGGCGAGCATCGCCACGGCGGCTTCGGGAATCATCGGCAGATAGATCGTGATGCGGTCGCCCTTGCGCACGCCGAGGTTCTTCAGCAGATTTGCGGCGCGGCACACCTGTTCGTGCAATTGGCGGTAGCTGATCGCGCGCGACTCGTTCGGGTCGTCGCCCTCCCACAGGATGGCGGTTTTTTCGCCGCGCGTTTTCAGGTGCCGGTCCAGGCAATTCGCCGACAAGTTCAGCTGGCCGTCGTAGAACCAACGGATGTGCAGGTCTTTTGCGTCGAAGGAGACGTCCTTGATCCTGGTGTACGGCTTGATCCAGTCCAGCCGTTGGCCGATACGCCGCCAGAATCCCTCGCTGTCGGCGACGGATTCGGCGTACAGCTTCTCGTAGTCCGCCGAGCGCAAGCGGCTGTGTGCGGCGAACTCGGGGGAAACGGGATACAGCTTGGACATGCGGGCCTCCCGTGGATCAGGCGATTGGCAGGACGGTGGAGCGCCGGACTGTAGTCGAACTCGGCGATGTTTTCGACATGCGCGCGGCGCCTTCGCGATCCTCTGCCCGCGCTGGTACAGTTGTCAACAAAGTGACATATTGGACGTCCATAGGCGAGTTGAGCTAAGAATACGAAACGCAACCAGCGAACCGGGGAGGGAACATGGCAACCGCAACAACGGGGCTAAGCAGTGGACATGTACGCGTCATTGTCGCATCCAGCGTCGGCACGATGTTCGAGTGGTACGACTTTTATCTATACGGCTCGCTCGCCGCGATCATCGCCAAGCAATTCTTCTCGTCGCTGAATCCGACCAGCGGGTACATCGTCGCCCTGCTCGCGTTCGCCGCAGGATTCTTCGTGCGCCCGTTCGGCGCGCTGCTGTTCGGACGCCTGGGCGATCTGATCGGTCGAAAGTATACTTTCTTGATCACGATTATCATCATGGGCACGTCGACGTTCCTGGTCGGCTTGATCCCGAACTACGCTACGATCGGAGTGGCCGCTCCCATCATATTGATCGTATTGCGCCTGTTGCAGGGCCTCGCGCTCGGCGGTGAGTACGGTGGCGCCGCGACGTATGTGGCCGAGCACGCACCGCCCGGCAAGCGCGGCTTGTACACCAGCTTCATCCAGATCACGGCAACGTTCGGCTTATTCCTGTCGTTGATCGTGATCCTGCTGTGCCGCAATTTCACCGGTCCCGATTTCGACACATGGGGCTGGCGCATTCCGTTCTGGGTATCGTTCTTCCTGCTGTTGATCTCGGTGTACATCCGCCTGCAGTTGCAGGAATCGCCGCTGTTCCAGCAGATGAAGGCCGAAGGCCGCGGCTCGCGGGCGCCGCTGCAGGAATCGTTCATGCGCTGGGACAACCTGAAGGTTGTGCTGCTGGCGCTGTTCGGCGCGACTGCCGGCGAAGCGGTGGTGTGGTACGGCGGCCAGTTCTATGCGCTGTTCTTCCTCGGTCAGACACTGAAGATCGAGCCGGTGACCGCGAACCTGCTGATTGCGTTCGCGCTGCTCGCGGGTACGCCGTTCTTCGTGTTCTTCGGCTGGCTCTCCGATCGCGTTGGACGCAAACCGATCGTCATGGCGGGTTGCCTGCTTGCCGCACTGACGTATTTCCCGATATTCCAGGCACTGACCCACTACGGCAATCCCGCAATCGAGACCGCCAGCGCGTCCAGTCCGGTCGTGGTGATCGCCGATCCGAATACCTGCAGTTTCCAGTTCGACCCCGTCGGCAAGAAGGTGTTCAAGAACTCCTGCGACATCGTCAAGAGCGCGCTGACCAAGTCTGGTGTCCCGTACACAAACCAGGAAGCTCCGACAGGCACGGTCGCATCGGTGAAGGTCGGCGAGAACGTGGTGCCTTCGTTCGAGGGTGAACCACTCGATGCGGCGGCGTTCAAGACGCAGCTCGATGCGTTCGCCAAACAGCTTTCAGACGGTTTGAAGGGCGCCGGATACCCGGCCAAGGCAGATCCGGCGCAAATCAATACCGGCATGGTGTGGCTGCTGCTCACGATCCTCGTGCTGTACGTGACCATGGTGTACGGCCCAATTGCTGCGTGGCTCGTCGAGTTGTTCCCGACGCGTATCCGCTACAGCTCGCTCAGCCTGCCCTATCACATCGGCAATGGCTGGTTCGGTGGCTTCCTGCCCACAGTGTCGTTTGCCCTGGTCGCGTTCAAGGGCGATATCTACTATGGCTTGTGGTACACGGTGGTCGTCGCGACGATGACATTCATCATCGGCACGTTTTTCCTGCGCGAGACCAAGGACGTCGATATCTCGCGCTGAAGAAGACGAACATGCGAAGACAAGGCCGGCCCTGCGCCGGCCTTTGTCTTTACGGGATTCAGAGCCGATTGTTTTGCGGCGGAGGTAGCGACTGCGACTGCGACTGCGGCTGCGTTGCCTTGCGTACGCTCGCCTGCAATGCGCTGATGTCCTTGTCGGTCAACATGGCGACCTCAGATCGCGACGTGGACGCGATCCGCGCTGCCGCGAAACCGAACAGCGAAAAAAACAGGCATACGAAGCCGACCACCAGACCCAGGGCGAGCAGTCCGGGCGTCTTCGCGGCAAACACCAGGCCGAAGCCGAATATTGCGGCCACCAGCATGATCCAGCGCATCGCGAGATTCTCCGCTTTCCGAAGTGCGGGCATCCTGCCACAGCGGAATTTTCTCCGCGAGTGTGTATTGCGGCGGCGGTAGCGTTCGCACGACGGCTGGGCCGCGCCGCGCCGTCTCGCCGCGCGCGACCCGCACGCGCTAACCTTCGACGATGGATCGCGAACACCTCACGCGCATCAAGGGACGCGGCGCGGCTACCAATCCGGAGGGCCGCTTCGAATCGCGCCGCGCCGAACCCGTCGACGACGGCTGGGAGCGCGAACCCGAACCGGCGCCGCATCCGGACACGACCGTCACGGAAGAACGCGCGCGCACGATCATCAGCCGCAACGATTCTCCCGATATCGCGTTCGATCAAAGCATCAATCCCTATCGCGGTTGCGAGCACGGCTGCATCTACTGCTATGCGCGTCCGTCGCATGGTTATCTGAATTTATCGCCCGGGCTGGACTTCGAAACCAAGCTATTCGCCAAGATCAACGCGGCGGCGCAGCTGCGCACGGAGTTGGCGAAGCCGGGATACCGCGTCAGTCCGATCAACCTGGGGGCGAACACCGACCCTTATCAGCCGATCGAACGCCGATATCGCATAACTCGCCAGGTGCTCGAGGTGCTGCTTGAGCACCGGCACCCTGTGACGATTGTCACGAAGAATGCGTTGATCGAACGCGATCTGGATCTGCTGACGCAACTCGCGCGCGACAATCTCGTCTATGCCTTCGTGTCGGTGACATCGCTCGACAACAAACTCTCCGCCCTACTCGAGCCGCGCGCCAGCGCTCCGCATCGCCGGCTTGCCGTCGTCAAGACGCTCAGCGACGCCGGCGTGCCCGCTGGCGTGCTCGTCGCGCCGATCATCCCGATGCTCACCGACCGCTGGATGGAACAGATCATCGAACGCGCCGCGGCAAACGGCGCGCGCATGGCCGGGTACACCGTGTTGCGCTTGCCGTACGAACTCAAGCAGCTGGTCAAGGAATGGCTCGAAATCCACTTCCCCGAACGCGCCGAGCATGTACTTAGCCTGGTGCGACAGATGCGCGGCGGGCGCGACAACGATGCGCGGTTCGGGTCGCGCATGCGCGGCGAAGGCGAATTCGCGAACTTGATCCGCCAGCGTTTCGCGCTTGCCGTCAAGCGATTCGGACTGGCGCGCAACCGCGACGTACAGTTGGAAACCGGCCTGTTTAACGTGCCGCGCGCCGCTTCGCTGCAGGGCGATCTGTTCTGATTAACGCGCCGCGTAGACCTGCTCGGCGCGCTGGAACAGTACCCACGAGGTGGCAATGTATTTGTCGCCGCCTTTCGGCATGTTGCCGCGGTGCGTGTGCGTGAATGCCGCCGGCGCGATCAGCAACGCCCCGGTCCGCGGCGCGATTGCGCGCCGCTGGTGCAGGAACTCGGTCTCGCCTCCGGCAAAAGCGTCGTTGAGGTAGATCGTCCACAGCAACGTGCGGTGCAGTGTCTCGCACGAAGCATCGCCGGCCTTCGGGTACAGCTCGCAATGCCAGTACGGATAGCCGCCCTGGTCGGCGATGTACTTCTGCAGGTTGATCGAGCCAGGGCGCAGCGTCTTGCGAATCAACGCGCGCAGCAATTCATCCGGCAACGTGCGCAGGCGTTCGGCATCGATCAAGCGCATTTCGCCGGAAGGCTCAGGCATGCGCAGGGAAATCGGCGCGAGTACAATATAGGGATACTTGCGCACATAGCGCATCAGCGCCGTCATCATCGCCGCGTTCAGCGCCTTCTCCGCATCGTCCCATGCCGGCGCGCCGCTGATGCGGATATCCCAGCTGTCCTTGAGTTGCGTATCAACGCCACCGCCGGTGCTGCCGCGTGCTGCCACGCCGCTCGCGTCGAAGCGATGGATCAAGGTTGCGCAGACGTCTGCGTCCAGCGCGCCGTCGTAAACCTCGATGAAATCCATCTCGCTCAAATCACCGCCGCCTTGCAATAGGGGAACCGTCGCGCCCTCAGATGCCTGAGCTCCGTCAACAAAGTTGTTCTGAAAGCTTCGAAGCGACGGCATGCATGATGGGTCCACACGAGCAAAATTTTTCGACATCGTATTGTCGCGGCTCGCTCCTGTCGACGCCAGCCTGCTGACAAGAGGCTGTCAGCAGCCCTGGCGCACAGTACGCCGCGTGCACACCCGCACGGACTGCTGGAGTTGACCCATGTTGAACGCGAACGTCCCCGCCTGGTTCGAAATTCCCACCGACGATCTCAACCGCGCGCAGAAATTCTACGAAGCGGTGCTGGCGCAGCCGTTGCTGAGAGAGAATTTCGGCGGCACCGATATGGCTGTGCTACGCGGCGGGCCGAAACCCAATTCAAGCGGTGCGCTGATCGCTGTGGAAGATGTCCGCCCGACCGTGCAGGGCAGCATCGTCTACATCAGCGTGGAAAACCTCGAACCGGTGCTCGACCGCGTGCACGTGCACGGTGGCGATACGCTGGTGCCACGGACCGCACTGCCTGTCGGCATGGGCTTCTTTGCGCAGTTCCGCGATTGCGAAGGCAACCGGGTGGGCTTGTGGTCGCCGGTCTGAGGGTCCTGCACTTCGTGCGTGACGTGCTGGCGGCACTGGCCCGTTCGCAGGCGCTTGCCGCGGCGAGCACCGCGGTGTACCGCAATCAGCTGATCCATTGCGGCGGCCCATTGCCGTTCGCTGCGGATCGGCGCCGCGCGCCGAGCCGTGTCTGCATCCACGCCTGACCACTACATTCCCACGCGCGAGCAAGGAGGGCTGACTCTCGTGCTGCGCACGACAGCGGTATTTGATAAAAGAGCGCATGCGTCGTGCCGATCGCCTATTCCTGATCATTCATGCCTTACGTGGCCGTCGCACTGCATTGCCGGCGCGGCGTCTGGCCGAGACGCTCGGCATCTCGCTGCGCACGGTGTATCGCGACATCGCCGATCTGCAGGTCTCCGGCGTGCCGATCGAAGGCGAGGCTGGCGTTGGCTACATGCTGCGCAAAGGCGCGGACATCCCGCCACTGATGTTCAACGCTGAGGAACTCGAGGCACTCGTCGTCGGCACGCGCTTTGTACGCGCGTTCGGCGGCGAACGCCTCACGCGCAACGCGGCCGCCGCACTACTCAAGATCGAAGCGGTGCTGCCGGCGGAATTGCGCGCCCGCACGGAGCGCTCACGCATTTTTGCACCGCCGATGCGCGATCGTATCGAGGCGACCGGCGTCATCGACCGGCTGCACGAGGCGATTGTCACGCATCGCGTGCTGCGCCTGGACTATCGCGACAAGGGCGCCAGCGCCAGCACGCGCGAGGTCGAGCCCTTGTGTCTCGCATTCTGGGGCGGCACCTGGACGCTTGGCGCCTGGTGCCGGCTGCGGTGCGATTTCCGCAATTTTCGGCCGGACCGCATCGAGCGTTTCGACGTGAGCACCGAAACCTTCATTGAAACGCCGGAACACGGCCTGGACGCCTACCTGCGCCGCGTGGGCGGCGAGGGCGCCAATCGCAGCGAGTTGTAGGGCGACCTCGAGCCGGGTTGTGCTTCGTCGACGTGCCCGCGGCCCGCCGTCATCCGCGACTTCCGGCGCTACGCAGCGGCGGCCAACAATGCGATGATCGCGCGACCAACGGAGACGGCGCATGCGCATATCGATGTGGCTGCTGACGGCAGCACTGGCACTCACGGCAACGGCACATGCGCAGGAAGGCAAACCTGCGGCGACCGCGGATGAGCGCTTCAAGGCGATCTATAGCGACGAATGGAAATGGCGCCAGCAGCAATTTCCGGGATCCGATGAAGAAGAGCGCGAAGGTAGCCGCAACGATAGCTTGCCGGCCGTCGATGCGGCCACGCAGCAGCAGCGTCTGAAATACTGGGACGAGGTACTGCGCAAGCTCAAAGCGCTGCCGGCGACGCAGCTGTCGGACGAAAACAAGATCAATCTCGCCGTATACCGACCGCAAATCGAAAATTTTTCCGCGGATATCCGCCTGCGCATTTACGAGATGCCGTTCAATAGCGACTCGCAGTTCTGGTCGGATTTGGGCTTCATGGCCGACAAGCACCTGCGCGACGCAAAACAGGCGCGCGAGTACATCGCCAAACTGAACGATGTACCGCGTTACTTCGACGAAAACATCGCGAACATGCGCGCTGGATTGAGGCGCGGGTTCTCCGTGCCGCGCGCGGTGCTCGATGGGCGCGACGTATCCATTTCCACATATATCAATGTGAAATCGCCGCAGGAAAGCGAATTCTACAAGCCGTTCCGCGAGCTGCCGGCGACGCTCCCGGCGGACCAGCAGACGCAGTTGCGCGCCGATTGCGTCAAGGCGATCGGCGACCGCGTGATTCCCGCGTACACAAAATTGCTGAAATTCTTCCGCGATGACTACATGCCACACGCGCGCACCACGCTGGCGGCGGAGGCGATGCCGGAGGGCAAGGCATTCTACCGACAGCAGATTCACGCCTACACAACGCTCGACCTGGACCCCGAGCAGATCCATGAGATCGGCGTGAAGGAAGTCGCGCGCATCGACGCGCAGATGCAGACGACCATGAAGGCGACCGGTTTTACGGGCGACTTCCCGGCGTTCCAGAAATTCCTGCGCGGCGACCCGCAGTTCTATGCCAAGACGCCGGAGGAATTGCTGATGCGCGCGTCGTGGATCGCCAAGCGCGTGGACGGCAAGATCGCCGAATATTTCGGCCTGCTGCCGCGCGGCCGTTTCGGCATCGAACCGGTGCCCGCGGCGATCGCGCCGTTCTGGACGGCCGGGCGCGGCAGTCCGCATACATACTGGGTGAATACCTACAACTTGCCGTCACGCTCGTTGTATAACCTGACCGCGCTGACGCTGCACGAATCCGCGCCCGGGCATTCGTTTCAGGGTTCGCTGGTGCAGGAACAGAAATCCGTTCCGGACTTTCGCCACGAATACATTTCGGCGTACGGGGAAGGCTGGGCCCTGTACTGCGAGAAACTCGGCAAGGAGATGGGCATCTATCTCACGCCGTACGATGATTTCGGCCGACTGAGCTACGAAATGTGGCGCGCGGCGCGGCTGGTGATCGATACCGGTGTGCATCACAAAGGCTGGACGCGTCAGCAGGCAATCGACTACCTCGCCGGCCATACCGCGCTCAGCCAGCACGAAGTGGAAACCGAAGTCGACCGCTATATTTCCTGGCCCGGCCAAGCGTTGTCGTACAAGCTCGGCGAGATCAAGATTCTCGAGTTGCGTGCACTGGCCGAGAAGGAACTTGGCGACAAGTTCGACATCCGCAAATTCCACGACGCGGTGCTCGACATCGGCTCGGTGCCGCTACCACTGCTGGAAGGGCATATTCGCGAATTCATCGATCGGCAGAAAGCCGCGGAAGCGAAAACCGGCTAATCAATTCGCGTCGTCGCGGCGCACTGTCGCGGCGATCGCCTGGCGCCACTCTTCCATGAAAGCGGCGTATTGTCGCGCCTCGAGCATGTGCGCGACCTGCCGTTCGCCGGGTTCGGACAATGGCGTG
>Ga0307516_10010169_pt1 | contig 10383 bp, 6 predicted proteins | sample 19_EM_MG_FD_203310 | JGI IMG/M metagenome (GOLD analysis project Ga0307516, IMG submission 203310) | Populus trichocarpa ectomycorrhiza microbial communities from riparian zone in the Pacific Northwest, United States - 19_EM | ecosystem: Host-associated > Plants > Roots > Unclassified | place...
GTGGCATATCCCTGTTGGGTTTCTTTATTTCTCTCATATCCGCAAGTCCTTTGGTCTTGCAGTACTGTCGTCATTTCTTCCTCACTCCGGTTTCGAAATGTTTTCATTGTTATGTACAACCTTTTCCGAGGAGTTTACCCCTGTAGAACGATACACGACTTGTGCCCTGCCAGATGACGTGGGACACGTACAGACCGCCGGTGAATAAAGATGATTTTATGTAAATTTGTCAGATTGGTCGATTGTTTCCGATGTTCTTCCATTCCTATCGGCTCGGATCGCAAGAGTCTGGTCTAAGGTCAAGGGGTGCAGGCAAAGCAAAGATCACCGCCTGCTCAGGAAGCCAGCCAGTGAGCGCTGGGAATTTGAGTAAACGAAACGCCGCCGTTCGCGTGGCGGCCGACGTTTGGAAGAGAGCAGGGAGACCCGGATCAAGAGCCAAATGAAGACAAGGGGGACCAGGTGGAAGGGTTATGACGATTGCGACCGTGTCTTCGATGACGACGACACGGGAGCGGACGTCTCGGATGAGACGAGAGAATGCTCCGGAGAGGCGGTCCTCGTCGGGGCTGTCTCCCGGTCGCACAGGAGGGGGGTCGCCCAGCAGATCAGTAGCCCGGCTTCTGCGAGGACGGTTGGGAGGGCAGCAGGTATGGGGCAGACCAGGTGAGAGGTCCCATGATCGCACCAAAAGCGGCAAGCGTTCCGATCTTTGCATAGGTCAGCGCACAAGGGTTACTTTTAGTGTAGAGAAGGAGATGAGGCCCTCCCCGCGTTTTCCCTCTCTCCCTTCCATCCCCATCAACCCCCACGCTCTGCCCCCTCTCTTCCGGTGAGTCTCACCCGTCCAGGGCCGCCCCGTGTCGAGATCCGACCCGCTCGCCCAGTTTATTTCCAGCACATCCACAACGCACCAGATGGCTCCTAAAGACTCAGGGGTGACCAAGAAGAGTCCGTGACAACCGATTTTTTCTCGTCTTTTCTTCAGAGATGGAAGAACATGCAAACCGACTGTTATTTGCCCCTCTCTTTTTTTTTCTGATTGTAGAGAAGTCGGGAGGCGGAGGTGGACCGAAAAAGTCGAACGCGTATAACCGGTTTATGAAAACCGAGCTGAAGAAGCTCAAGGAGGAGTTTCCTGACCTTGATCACGTCGAGCGGTGAGTCCGTCTGCCCTTTGGCTCTCTGCCTGACCGATGACCTCCCCCTCCCAGGTTCAAGATGGGAGCTGCTAATTGGCACAAGAAGAAGGAAGAGAGAGAAGCCGCAAAGACCAAAGACTGAACCATAGCCATCCATCTTCTCTCTGTCCTCTGAGGGTGTCGGCTGTATTTTTTTATTGACTTTCCTGTTGTTTCTGTTACCGGTCTGCCTGTACTCTAGCTTTATCCCGTTATCGTATTCTCCCTTTTTTTTTTTGCCGGCTGGCAGGACGTGAATCGGTTCGGTCACCGCTGATAAGATACCCGGCTCTGATCCAGTGCGAGACATAAAAGTCGATTTGTGGCTGACCGGCTTCCTGCATGAACTCGTTCTCTCTTTCTTCTCTCTCTCTCAGTCTCTGAACTGTTCGTCCTGCGCTCGACTGGGTCTTTCCTATCCGTTCTCGTCTCAACGCCCCCCCTCCTCGCCATGGCCTCGACCACCGGACCCAATCTCATCCAGAACGAAGACGTTCTCTTCCGCTTTGACGATTCGGGAGACCACCCCAGGTGGTTCGACGTCGACAGCTCACGAAACGGCCCGTCTCACGGTGGTGGCGAGCAACCCGTTCCCCCCACTGCCGGTGCCGATCCGCCCCCCGCGACACCCGACCGCGTGCTCCAAACACATCTGTCCCGCTACCAACCCTCCCTTTCTACCCACGATGGGCGACGATCCACTCAGTTCCCGGGGGGCAGACGGCCGGACGGTGCGGTGAGAGCCAAGAACCCTCTCGCCACCCAGCCGATGCTCATTCGCCGCACCGCGAGCCCGAGCCAACACGACCTCTTCGCTCTCTCTCTCGAACCGGCCTTCTCCTTATCCTCTCGCTCAAACTCTCAATCCCATTCCGACTCCGACCCGAACAATGCGTTACCGATGCTCTCCTTATCGCCCTCTTTCGCTTCGGCGTCCTCTTCCGCTGATGCGCTCGTACAGACGCCCGGAGATCGGGTTAGAGCATACACCCACCCTCCTCCTCGAATTGCCTCTCAAACTCCCGATGAAAAGCACATGAGAGACCTGAAGGGTAAGGGCAAGGAGAGGAGTAGCGGTGACGACTTACCTCCAGTTCTGCCACCTTTGGGTTTCTCACCCCCGGTCACGATCTCGTCCCCTTCCAACGACTTGTGGCCCGACATCGGTGTCGCTACCTCATCCAATGTCGTTGCTTCCCCTTCGTATATCCCGAGGAGGAGGGCTTATCGCACTGATGGAGACGACCCAGTTGAGGCGGATGATGCAATCGAGGTCGACATAACGGAGTTCAGCAGTCGATTCCCACCTTCCACTTTGAGTCCCCACTCCCCGTTACCGAGACACCCCCCAGAATCACCACGGTCTCTTCAACGCTTCGTTCCTGCTCTCACCCGCCAGCCTTACATCCCGCCCCACCATATCCCATCCCGCCGGCACTCCTTCTCGAACGGGTCTCGCCCTCATCTTCTTCGTTCCAGTTCGGATGCTGCGTTGAGCCCTGGTATGCTCCCCGTCCAGGGGGCGGTCAAGGAGAAATACAGAGCGCGTTTGGGGTCAGTTTTGAGGAGCCGGACACCCCCAAGTTTGGGTATTGGAAGTGGTATCGCGAGGAGGTTATTCTTCCGAAGGCGCATGGGCGGCGGCACCAACTCGGAACCCCCCAGTGCCGGCCACAGTCGGCCTATGACCCCACCTCCTTCTCTTTCGTCGTCTTTCGTTCCTGGAATCCGCCTCCCACCCCCTGGTACTGCAACTACGGATGGCAACAACACTGGAAGCAGAATGGCCCTCGATTTGGATCTTCCGGATGCGTCGGTCGTCAGGATGACGTCATGCTTCTTCCCAAAGTGCGGGTTTAACATTGCCACCCAATCTTCGCCTACTCTAAATCTCAACCTAAACCCTAATCCTAACCCCAACCCTGCTACGAACGCTACCGATCTTGCCAGTGGACCCAGCAGTCGCGTGGTCTCTGCTTTGAACTCCACTTCTGCTTCCCCAATCCCCGGGACTCCGCTAGAGTTCCCGCAGAATTTGGCCACGTTGTACGCTGAACCAGTCCCGATCCCCATTCGACCCTCCGAAACCACGTTACTGAAACCTAAAGGGCGGTCTTATTCGTCGCCTTTCCCACTTCCTGTTTCCGGACCCATCTCGGCGTTGGATATCATCTCTACGCCCCAGTTGGATGTCTTCGAACCTCTCCGATTTGACTTGGACAGCGGTGCGGAGGGTGGGGAGGATAGTGGCGAGGAGGAGGACGTATCGTTGTTTGACGAGCTCCTTCCGAGGGAAGTCAAGTTGACCATCTTCGCTTGGGTCGTTTGGGCTCATGAGAGGGACCACGAACGATTGCTCAACGCCGGTCCTGATGGTGTTCCTGCGAAAACGAAAACGGGGTCGGTCAAGTGGAGTGTTCACAAGGCGGGGATGGGGCGGAATAAGTGGGTTGGGAGGGACAGGGGCCTTCGGGAGTTGATCAAACTTGGCAGGGTGAGTTGGAGACCGCTCCGTTACTTGAGGTGGAGTCTCATTGAACTCGTAGGTATCCAAAACCTGGCGGGACTTGGTCTTTGATGGCCAACTCTGGCGTCAACTTGACCTCTCTTCTTTCCCTCGCCTCCCTACTCCTGTGTTGACGATGCTAGCCAAGACCGCTGGCGCGTTTATCACCTCGCTCAACCTCGCCGGTCATACCAGGCTCGCCCCAGAAATGCTGGATTCGATCTCACAACATCTATGCTTATACCCTGCCCCTTCGCACACACTGCCTCATACCCAATTGACCGAGATCAGCCTCCAAGGGTGCTCCAGCGTGACCACCCGACCCCTCCACCGCCTTCTTCGCTGTTCGCCTATGCTCGAGAGGTTGAACGCGAAAGGGCTGAAGGCTGTGACAAATGTCACGTTGGATGTGCTGTCAACTTCTGCTCCGTTGGTCACCCACCTCAACCTTTCGAGGTGTCTGAACATCGACGCGGAGGGGCTGAGATCGTATTTTGCCGCTGCGATGGATCGGGAGGACACACTCCGGCTTAAGGAGCTCAGAATTTCTGGGCTAAAAGGGGTGGATGACGTTCTTATGGAGAAGATGGGTCAGACCTGTCCAGAATTGGAGGTGCTGGATCTCAGTTACGCCAAGGAATTGCACAATACCGCTGTGGACGCCTTCGTGAGGTGGCCAGAAGATTGGGGCGTACCTTCTCCCCCTGCTTCACCGCTTTCGTCTTCCTCATCACCGCCAACTACGGGATATCCATTCCCCTCGCCTTCTTCGTGGCCCAGCTTGGCGTCTTTCCCGTCTTCATTCTTGTCAGCTTTTGAAGAAAGGGAAAGACGAGAGCGAGGCATGGGACCTGCACTAAAGTGGAACCACCACCAAGAATCTGTCCTACTCACCTCGAAAGAGGCAGGTCGAAACCCCGGAGATCCCACCAAGTACCGAAGGCGCATAACCCATCTACGACATGTCAACTTCTCCTGTTGCACGCTTCTGACGGATATCGCTGCCTCGCATCTCGCCCATGCCGTCCCAAGGTTGGAGTTTTTCGAGATGGGTGGGATCGGGGGCGAAATCCGGGAGGAGGGGTTGATTAGGCTATTCGAGACTACGCCTTGGATTCGGAAGGTCGATTTGGAAGACGCGGCGGAAGTGGGAGACGCTTTGATCGAGGTTCTCACTCCGGATCCTTCGTCCTCAGATGTTGCGTCGCCGGTCCTGGCGGACGGTCCCGTGCCCCAACCCGGTCACGCTCTCGAGGACCTGATCGTCTCACACGCCATAGGAGTGACCAACGACGCTTTGCTCGCTTTGGTGCGGAGGTGTACGAGGTTACGAGTTTTGGAAGCTGACGGGACGAGGATTTTACCCGTCACCGTTAAAGAGTTTGTTAGACTCTCCCAGGAACGCGGGTCGCGGGATGCGAGGCTCGTCGCGATAGATTGCAGGAGCGTGGGGGACGCAGCTACCAAAGATATCTTCTCTCTCATCCGACCCAGGATGGGGTGGAGAGCCTATGGGGCGAGGAAGCTCGGCTACCTCGATTCGAGGGACGAGGAGTACACCGACATCGTTGCCGAGGTGGGCGGGAGTGACCGCGGGAGGAAGAACGAGAGCGTAGTGATGGACGAGTGTGATCCCGAGCGCGTGGTCGTCAAGACGTTCTATACTTGGCAGGTCGTGGACCACGTCAAGGCTGCGAGGGAGAAACGAGCCAAAGCTAACAAGGCAGCTGGGAAGGGAAGGGATAGGAGGAAAAGACCATCGGATGATTTGAGCGTTGGTGGCGCAGGCGGTGTGGGGGGAGGGGCGAGGATGAGGTGGTGGTCTGGTGCAGGAGGTGGGAGGAGGTTCGCGGGTGCCGGCACCCCGACGATACTCGAGCCTGGGCCGGATAGGGAGGGGTGCGTCCTCATGTAAGAGTTTGGAGGTTTGTTCGAGAGGGCTGAGCCACGGATGCGATCGCCCTCTCCATATGTACGGATTGTATTCTTATTCCATACTGCTAGTAGGACGCCGGACAATCGTCGCAGATTCGAGGTCCCTAACTCTCATTATACTCCCTCGTCGATTGACAACTGTATCTTTTTTTCTTGGCCCGTGTTTTCATTAGCTACCCATTAATCTGACCTCTGACGGGCGTACTCTCTCGTGGGCTGGTGAGCTTACAGGGCAAGTTCCGTTGCTGACCACGGTGTTGTACTTGAACATTCAAATATTCAAGTCCTGTGGGGGAACATCGAAAAAGGTCCACCGTCCAAAAAATTGAACGTCGATCTGTGTGTAAGGATGGCATGGGCATGGCTAATGCCCCCTACTCATCATATCTGGATCGTCAACCGCCCCCATTGGCCGGAGGTTCTAGGGGCGGGCCGACGCTTTCGGCTCACCCCCTGAGTGACAACAGCTGTCACGACTCGGATTCGGACAGGGGGTGGTTAACACAACCACCCACATCGTAACTGCCACCATGCCCGCCAACACTGCTACCACTTCCACAAGCGTCTGGGCCAGTAGCGAACACAAACCCACCTTGAACGCGATCTATGGAACTTGCGGAGGATGGTACAACTTCTTACTATCATATGGACTGAAGCCCTGGAATCCCGACGATGTAGATGAGGGGAAGAGGATCGCTCAGGCGATGTTGAAATCCGCTGTGGAGGATTGGGAGGAGGCCAGGAGGGGTTGACACAGGCCAGTCTAAGCGGCGTATGCGCGCGAAGATTCGCAAGTTGAAGGAATGTGAGAGAGAAAGGTCAGCCCCTCGGTGTTTTTTGTGGTAGAATCTTCCTTGGATAGCCGTGCATGGTATTGGGGAAAGCCTGGAATTATGATTGTATGAATCACGCTGGAGAGTTGTCCCTAGGGGCGTAATCTGTGACTCTGAGCATTTGGACGTGTACGGTAATTGTCAGAGTGGTCCTGGTCAACAGGGCCGGAGCCGGAATACTGCCGGAAAGTGTGGTTGCTCCGCCCACCATCGTGGCTGATCCACGGTGGGCCGTTATACGGTAGGGTTGGAGGCGCATTGTATCAGCGGAGGGAAGCACACAATGGAAACTCCTCCGAGTTGTTCACCTCGTGAGTGGGCAAATGGGGACCACACTCGATCGTGAGTCTATCGCCGACGAACAGGGTCCTATGGCGTGAACATGTGGATCAGGTGCTTCCACCTCCTGTCGGCGTTTCGCAATCGAGATGCAGGACCGTTTGAGATACGAGTCGCGAAGGATGGAACGGTGGCCATCCACAAGGGCATGGCCTGAGAGGGCTTCGGAGATACCTAATAACCGATATCCACCCCATGCAACATTGGTTGAGATGGACGAGTCCCTGTTCGATTGATGCACGCCGAGAAGCCTAAAACCAATTGACTGGTTCGATGCCCACGTTGGTGAGCGTTAACTCCGTTACTTCTTGGTACTTCACTGTGGCTACGGGAAGCAGGTGTGCTGGTTCTCGGCGCCCGAGGGAAACCCATTGACGCCTTCGCTTGAGCACGAAGAAGCCCTGCGAAGAATATGTAGCATTACCGGTCCCGGCGGTACGAACTCTTGTCGATCCTCCCTGAGGACGAAATAGGTGTAGGGCCGACAGCCTCTTCGCTTTCGGCTGTAACCACCTGGTTCGCTGCTCGCTCAAGATAACATCTTGGTGACGAGTTGCCAGTAGACGTTTGTATTTTCAACCCTCAGGACGGCCTGAATGTATAATTCCAGAATTTCACAATCGCCCGAAATGATCAATCACCCAGGTGGGCTGAATCACAGATCGTGAACAACCCTCCTGGTCGTGCCCCAGTGACAACAGCAGCAGATGCAGATGTGGGTTGCGCTACGTCCAAATCTTGTGGCCACCGGTGCTTGGATTTGGTCGAACCGGGAGCCACGGCGCTGGGGGCCTCACCGACAGGGAATCGCCAGCATCGAGGCAATGGGAACCGTTAAAAGTGTGGCACTGAGAGAACGTGTGAAGGATCCACCATCGCTTGGAAGGCGGACGTGGGCTCCTTAGATGACGATGGTTCGCGTGGCTGGTAGGCCAAAAATTTCTGCCGTAACCCACGTCTACCGGGCGGTAGCACAACCGGAGCAATCGTCAGATCGAGACAATCAGGATGGTGTCGTTCTTTGGTGGGAGGTTGATGCGTTATATCACGGACAAACCCTCCTCATGTCGGGGTTGGGGGATTTTGGGGCATGTGAACGGGGTAGATGGCGTGAGACATCGACACGAAGGCCGGTACACGGAAACACTAGCTAAAGTTTCGGGAGATTTGGCTCCAGTTTCACGTGCGTCGCCGTAGCGACGAGCCTGTGGCGATTCTTGGCCCACACCTGTACGAGTTGAAAGGGTAAGTAGGTAGTTCATCAAAAGGTGTGTGCAATAGACGTCCCTCGCAGTACAACGTGCGTACCCTTCCTCCGACGACTACGGTGGTACTCACCAACCGCAGTCGGTCGCCGCTGTAGGAGGGTGAGTGTTCACTTCCGACAAGATGGCCAGAGAGACGCACGCCGTTGATGGAGCCAGGAACTGAACCGTGAGCGATTGTGAAACTGTCGTCGGTTTCGGTTCCTTGCCTTGATAAACCTCGAGCGCGACGTGGGGTGTGCTCGTGCACCTTCAATCACTGGGTCAGACCGAGGACATCAGGAACATCGAGTCTCACAGGTCTATCAGGAATGCGATGCATCCACCGTGTGTGACATTGAACGGGTTAAGCATCCCTGGTGTGAATCCCTGTCAATCCGGCAATACCGCTCGGCACCGGATATCTGAAAAACGCACCTGGTACGACGTCAATCTCCACAACAATTTTTGCCTCCATGACCTGGGAGTCCTCCCGCTTGGGTACCACAGAAATCTCAACAATTTCTAACCTCGCTCCAATGGAAGAAGCAAAGTGGTCGGGATTGACGTGGCTGAAGGGCCACAGCCTCACCACCTCACGTTTGAGCTCCAGCGAGGCGTCCCCAGCTATTTTTTCTGGGTCATTAATCGGGCATTCGACGACAGTATCCCCGGGGGCAGCCATAGTGGGTGGTGGGTACGGAATAAAATCTCCTTCGGTTGGGCGTCGGACGGTGGAAGACCCGGGCCCGCTATATACCGGCCGGCAATTGATATCCGACTCTTCATGATGACGGAGCCGTGATCCCTGGATCACCCATTGACTCCAAACCGCGCATCTGGAATCGCAACGCTGAGTTCACCTCGTTCTAAACCCAGCCAACCAAATCATGGGGGCCGGGAAGGACCGCAACCCGCCTGCCTCAGGCCCACCGAACGCTCGCTCAATCTCGACCCCCAAACTTTCGGCTTCATCGAGCTATGCTCCGCAGTGGGGGCTCGCGGGTGTTGAGGAATGAACCTGGACTGGTGGAACCCTTCTACAGCGAATATACATATGTACATGTGTGTGGTTCTATGTAGTCCTACGGATAGTCACCCGATAACGAGTGTGATGCCGTGGTTGTTTAACTCATGTGTACATACAGGATGGTGTCAAAATTGGTCCGCGTGCTCCTCGTGGCCGCCGTTACGTCAAGGGTGCGGCGGGCACCACTGACCGCCCTTGGCGAGAGACCTTAGATAACATCAGCCACTATTCGCGCGCCCCACCGGACACCACAAACAACGCGAAACCGTTCAAGCGTATCCTCGAGCCATAGGAGGTGGGAGAGCCTCTAGCGTGATGTCTTCTACGGTGGATGGCGCGGTGCCCTCGTCATACGCTGGAGCGGAAGGCGTTCTTTGTGAACGTTTCGGCGTGTGCCGCCTTGTGTTTCGAAAGGTTGTTATGCTAGTGACCGACCACCCAACCCTGGGGTTTCCGCAGATTTCTTTAGGGAAAGCATCAGTCTGTTAATCATCAGGGGGAGGTACCTGCGGGTAGAATTGCTTCGGCGAGCATCCCTGAATAGCAACTAAGTGGATATCAGTACGCACACGGGATTCCCGCTGAGCGTGTGTTTATGGCGGGTTTCAAACCGAGCGCTTACATGGAAGGCAAGAGTTGAATAACCGGCTGGAGGAATTTCAGTACCGCTCTTAGTTTTGCCGGTGTGGAGATACTCACCCTCGCAAATACCAGCGTCATCTCGAAAACGAGGTGAGACGTGAAGATAACGAGGAAGTATATGGTTGCGTCTTGAACGATGGTCCGAAGGCCCCTTGGCATCTTGTAGCCCGCGATCCCAGACTTGGCCGCGAGGACGACGATCACTAGAAACACCGAAGAGTCTGTTGGTAGGCCAGTCAGTGAGTTTGGATAAAGAGTGCTTCGGAAAAAGCGAACCATAAAAGAGACAGATTGCTATGCGAGCGATCTGCGCGATCCGATGTTCGGCGACCGCACATAGTTGGAATGCCGTGAGGTGGATGGGAGGGGGTCGGGGCACTGGATTCCCACAGCCAAAGGCCATAAACATCGGTGACCACTGCCCAGAGCACAACGGTCCACAGAGGTGGGTATCATACCTGGAGAATTCATAGCCAATATAATTAGGTATATCCCCACCGCCAACTGAGCGGCGGTTATGCACGCAAAGAAACCCGTAACGGCCCTGCTCTCCAACGTGATGGCGTACATCCTGTAATCCCGTCGCGATACGGGCGTAAAAGATGAAACACAACGCATGTCGGGGGCGGAATCATTTCGCACCTCAGGTTCAAGACGATCTGAGCAATCAGCG
>Ga0307516_10010170_pt1 | contig 10383 bp, 13 predicted proteins | sample 19_EM_MG_FD_203310 | JGI IMG/M metagenome (GOLD analysis project Ga0307516, IMG submission 203310) | Populus trichocarpa ectomycorrhiza microbial communities from riparian zone in the Pacific Northwest, United States - 19_EM | ecosystem: Host-associated > Plants > Roots > Unclassified | place...
TTCGGCAGTCCGTCCAAATCCTATCCCAGGACGGACTAGGGCAGTGGGGACCCTGCCCGGGACGGGACCGTCCTAAAAGACTGCCGGGCCCGGCCGGGCAGGACGGACTATTGCGAGGCCTGAACCCAAGACCTCCTTGCGCCGCGCGATCAAACCCAAAAACCCGAAGCCTACTCCTGGCGCCGCCCAATTCAGAATCTTCCTTGCGCCGCGCAATCCAGAACCCGAAAGCATCCTTGCGCAGTACCATCCAGAAAGATCCAGACTCTAGTCGTTCGGGATTGGTGGTGACGACGGCGGCGTGCCGTTACACCAACAGCGATCTTCCGGTTGCTCCCGACATAACAGGTGCCACAACCAGTCTAAAAATGCGGTCGAAGTTCTGTGATTGTATCGATACCAAAACGCCACTGCCGCTGCTCCCCCCCGAGAAACCTCTAGCACGCGGAATGTCTCGGCACAAGGCTGGTGTCAACCCCGAGGCAACTAGCTGGTTCTTTGCGACTCGTTGCTTCTCACAATACTACCCACCATCCCGATTACTCTCGGCGATTGACACTAGTCGCTGGGTACGGCCACCAGTCGAAAGTGCCATGTGAGTGCGCCGCAGGGAACGGTGAGGACTGACATCCGGCCTGCATCCGAACCGATGGAAAAGTGCAACACGGCAGACTACGGCATTGAGAAGTATGCATCCTGCGTCAGCAGAAGGGGCCCGCACGGTTGATTGTAGCGCTTCCACAATGCGATGGTCAAGGAAGCTTTCGTCCACCAGCAATCCGACTGGAGCGACGGAGAACAGTTTGCGTCTGACTGGTTTGCCGATGGCACACCACCCGCAAATGTGTTGTATTCATTAGCCACAGCAAAGTAGCCAGTGAGGACGCATATCGTCGCTTTCCATGAGCCCGCGGGTGTAAATACGGTAGACTAGGAGCGGACAATGGATAATGGTGCGGCAGTCCTGCCATCGCAGACAAACTCGCTCCGAGGCAATGCGCTAATACCAACTGCACGTGACGGGCGTGGGCCGCAACGGTGACGTCAGTTATCCGACGGAGAAGTCCAACAAGGAAAGGAATGTGTAGTTGCTCGCAGGGCGGTCTTCGAGTGTCCCCCGGTTGGGGTTGGTAGCACGCCACTGGTCTAACTATGAGTCCAACGCGATTCTCTTTTTCGAAAAGGTCGTGAATCTGAATGTCGAGGCTACAAAGGCCCAGAGGGTCACTGCTAAAACCGCCGGTGGTCTCCTTCGTCTCAATATTGGTACGGAACCTGGTGGATATGGCTGGTGATACAAAGACGTTCCGGCGCATAACGACTAGTCTCCTCTTCTGGTGTGCGAGGAATTGTAGGCCGCTCTGGTGGGCTTTCCCACTGATGCCTGGATGTACGCTGGCTTTGTTCGGGGTCCCTTCCTACTCTGGCTCACGAGGCGAGGCCCTTCCCACTCCTCCTCTTCGTCCTTCTCCCTTCCCATTATCTAGCGATATTTCTTAAAATACAGTTGGTCCTTTTCCGTCGCCGGGGTTTCCAAACCCACCGCCTGTTGATGAGTGGGGTGACGTAGGATTTGGCTTTTAGAATTGACTCGTCCCTCTCGAATATGTATGGCGGACTGTCTTGGCCCACTTGTAGCAGGCTTCCTTGTCGGAATAGAAACTCCTCTAACGAAGATGATGTGATTGAATGGGATTGTTGGATTTGTCCGCTACTCCTCGTCGTAGTCTGAAGTCACCTTGACACTTCACATGATTGTGTTGCACCTCCCTCTGAACTTCTTCCGCCGTATGGAACCGATGACACTGCGAGCACTGCTATTGTCGTACATCCGAACTCCGCATGCGGTTCGCGCCCTAGTAGTTTGTGCATCATCTCCGGGTACTGAAGAAAAGGTGCAGGCTCGAATGCAACGGCCGCCAACCGGCGGGGATGCAACATGGCGGCGTACGAATGGCTGATGGCGAGTATGCATGCCAGTTGGCTAGTTCTTATCTCGATTTGGCGGAGGAAGCCACTGGCGGGTGTTTCGTAAAGTGTGCGAGCCGTCGCCTCCTCGCTCCAGGTGGGCGGCGACCGACGACGACCACAGCAGAGCCATGGATGGCCGACGGATGCCCCGGGGTGAAGCACTGATGATGGTTGTGATGACTCATTGACCGCACGCGACCCTGTCGGATCATGGCGGTATTATATGCAGTCCTTTCCCGTTCGCCGTCCGCCGTGACCTCCCACAGTCCGCCGGCGGCCCGCGGCAACTCCCCCTGCCGACCCGAAAAGGGGAAAAGAAACCGAAAAGACCGTAGAATCGAAAACCGAACCAAGGAAAGACTCTTCGCTCACACCCACGCCTTCTCGTCTCCCAATTCCTCTCCATCTCCTCCTCCCACGTCCCCGTTCTCACTTCTGCGCTCCTCGCCCTGGCTCTCACCGTCCGCGCCTCCATCTTCCGTTCGGTCCACGGCCGGTTTCGGAGGTGCTACTCGTGGTCCCACCCTGCTCCCCACCTTCGTGGTGCGCAGGAAGTCCAGGATCGGTTGGGTGCATCGTTAATCTGCGAGTAGGTTTGAAACGGTTCCTCCCTTTTCCCGTGTTCCTTCACACCTCCGCCCAAAGAATTTCTGCTGCAGCTTCCATCGTTGCATTCTTGTGGAGGCGCTCCCGGGCCTGAGGCTTGTACTGGTACCATCCAGACGCCGCCGTGTCCGTGTTCTTCGTCCATTTCAGGTATAGCCCGGTGCGTTCTGAGCTGATGGAACCGCCCTGCCAGTCGCTTTGATCCCCAGGCCACCGCTCCGTTTACGCGCTCAGTCTTGGGCATTCTGTACTTCCTCCCGCGGACTCTTTCCTTCGCTCAGCTCCACGCTTCCTCCCACTTCGTCTCCGAAATTTCGCGCCTGACGTTGGCCAGTGGCCTGGGGAGGGGCATTTGTCGCCACCCATGCCGATCACCATCAACCCCCCGCGCATCTGGCTCCTCTACCGCCTGCCCGGGGAGAAGCACGGAATGGTGGTTGGATAAATCCTCGGCGCCCAATCGACCTAGCAATCTAGTGACGGAAACTCTTCGGACATCGACCCGCGGAATGCCGCGTCGATGCAGCCTCACGGTCTATGCCTGTTGCAAGACAATGAGAGACGTTTCCCTTCGCAGTGCCGATTCCGAGGTTTTCGCAACAGGTGGCTCTCTTCCGTAGTTGAACACCTTCCGCTTGTTGGCTCGCGGCCATATCCTACGGGAAAAGCAATGAGTTCCAACTCTGCTGGCCGTGGAGGTTGCGTACTCGTGGGGGCAGCCGGTGAGGCACATAACGGCCGGTTCCGCTGCCTGTTCATCCTCACGTTAGCCCTACGCCACTTGCTCTCTTCCGTCGCGTTGGCGCTCGCCGCTTTGCGCCGGACTCTTGCTAAATCACTGGAGAGTCGAGACTTGGGTTAGGGTGTCCGGCGGGGTATCCGTCACCAGTAACGTAGGAAGACAAGATGCTTGGAGGGGTCGGGGGATGTACCCTAGCGTCTATGTTGAAGGCGTGGTGGTAGAAGATACCCGATGATAGTGTGTGACTGGCGAGATTGGCCAGGCTGTATAGATGGCGAGGTCGTGGAGCAGAGCGCTGTCGGCGTCATAGAATGCGAACGACATCTGCTTTCACAAAAAACCCGACGTGGCTCAACAGGCAACGTCACAACCCGGAATGGGGGAATTTACTGCAGGCTAGGAGTTCAATTCCTGGTTCGTGCTTTCGATTCTGGGGTTTCCAAGCCACCCCTGTACGGCGGGGTGGTGAAGGTTTTGTTTTCTGCGGATTGCCGCAATCATAGACCATCACGCCTATGGCCGAGCTGCACGTGACATGCATCGGCACTCCGCTAGTGCGTATTTATCTTCATCGCCCTCCTTTTGTCATGCCATGTTCTATGGGCGGAAGGCGCACCTCAAGGCGGCTGCAGTTCGCCGACAGCTGGGGCGGTCGCCCCAACTGCCACACCCAAGCCTTAAGCCGGGATGTACTTGAAGTGGATCGGGAGTCGAGAGGATGATACATGCTGGTGGTGCCGCAGACCTAGTGGCACCCAGACACGTGAACATCTCTTCAAGACATGTACTGCATGGCGACGGCAGCAGAAAGTGCTCTGGAAAGAGGTCCGACTGCAGACTAGACGTGGACGAGATCGTTTTCGGATCGCTGATCTGTTTGCGGACGAGCGCTGCACGGAGGCAATACTTACGTTTCTGGAAACGACCGATGTGGGACGGCGAGCTAGAGAAGAGGATTGGGAGAATGGGAGTGAGAGCTCTCTGGAGGAGGGCGGTGATATTGTGGATATGGGTGATGAGGAGGAGTTGATGGAGGTGGAGGTGGAGGGCGCTGGTGGTGGTGGAGTGTAAGATAGCCTATTGGTGGGCCAGCAGGGCCATAGGGAGAGCCGCACAGCTAGACTCGCGGACGGATATGGGTTGGTGTTGTTGTTGGCGTTCGCCGTAGTCTGCAAAGGCTCATACATAGACGCGAAATAAAATTGATGTCCCCCCCCTCCCCCAAGCCTTAAGCCTCGTGCCACAGTGGGGAGCACGGCCACCTGCCAAGCCTCCAATCCGTCCATTCTGCCCACGCCACCCCCGCCAGCCCCGCCAGCCCCGTTGCTCGCCCATTTCCGTTTCTCCCACTGGCGGACCGCACCTACCGCCTCCAATACGAGCCCCGCGTTTCACCGTGCTGCGCCTCCAACAGGAGAAGCATTTCCACCATCCCGCCGTCTGGATCCGGATCCCGAATCCCGGCAGCGAAACCTGCTTTCACTTCGCTCTCCTTGGCTTCTTTCCTTTCCTTCCCTTTCGCTACCCCCCTTAGCAGCGACGAACCACTAACGACTGCCTCACAGCTCCGCACGATACGACAAGACGAGCACTAGTTGCAGTGCAAGCGCACATCCCTCACCCGCACCTCGACGCGTCTCCCTTTCCGCTCCTACGTACCGCAGATGACGAACGCGGCCTGCTCGGTGCTATCTCACTGCTCTTCGACGTCCGCGGACGTGAACCACCTGCTACCACGACCTCCAGTGGTGCCCCGTCAGAGATGAAGCAGCGCAAGGTTGCCGTCTCCAACTCAGCCCACAACCGGGGGCAATTGCAGCATCCACTGTAAGAAGGCTAAGAGGCCAAGGTCAAGGATGATGACGAACGAGACGAACAGGTAGTCGAAAAGAAAGAAGAACAGAGAGAAAGAAAAGAAGAGGAAGAGGAAGAGTGAGAAAAGGAAGGAAGGAAGAAGAAGAGCCACGCGCAGCCTGCGATGGCTGATTCTCCGAAGGCCGGCGACCGGTCACCATCGCCGGGGCTACGAACCCCATCGTTTGCGCACTGGAAAGGTGGGGCACTGTAGGGCTGCGCCTGGGTAAGGCCGCATTTTGGCGTGTTCCCCCGCCTTCCCCCGTCCCCCAATGACCTCGCGGAGCTGACCGGTTCGGGCAGAGGCGACTGTCTCGGATGGTACTACAGTACAGCACGGAGGCGATCAATGTGACCGGATAGCCGAATGTCTTCACCGAGGCCCCGCGCACGATTGCATCGAAATTGCTATCTCCGTGGCCCCCGTCTGCGAGAAGAAGTGCCGATGCTCCACTCACCGGCCCAAGGACGATGCGGGGGCCACGCCGTGAGATCCCAAACGCTTGTCCGCACCCTTCAGTTGTCGGAGATGGTTTTCTGCAGCCACTCTGTCATGTTCAAACTACAGGTAGTACGCAGTCTCGATCCGCGGTTCGATTTTGAGCGAAGCAGCGCGAGATTTGCAGCTACGATGGTTGCCTCTTTCTTTGGCTATTCGGTCGGAAATACCCCGCCTCGGTAAAATACCTGCCCTCGCTGGCTAACACCACTCAGTGATAGAAACGCTCCGTCCGGGGAATCCGAAGAATGGAACGAAGTCGTTGCGCCATCGACAAGCATGTGCAGTCGAAGTTAGAATACTGGCCGTGGACAACGGTGAATAGTCCATTTCCCCCAGAGCTCGCAGAATCCGTTTATCACTACCGCAGATATTGACTTTGATTCATCCAGGCACCACCATACCATCAACTATCCGTACCACGAATCGCGATGGGTACAACGACACCAGCAGCAGCGAACATTATCTTATTCAATCACGAAGACGCAGGTTGCCGGTTGAGCGCCCCTCAATTGAAACCCAAAGGATGCCGAAGCACAGGTGACGGGACAGCACCGCAGTGGCTTCAGCCAACCGTCTCGCGAAGCGGAACCCCCGGCGGACGCGAATACTCCGTTATCCTCGCACCTTGCTTCCGGCTCGGGCTCGACAGCCTTCTCGTCATGACGAGCCGACGGTACATCTATTACATCGCTCCGTTCTCCTTTATTCTCCGTGTCGGCCGTCCCTCTTTCCCGCTCCGGGTATCCGCGATTCCCACCTCGAGTCCACGCAGCATCTCTCTATGGCTGGCACGACCCCGAATGAACCGGGCAATGTACGGCGCAAGGTAGTAGGTGGATGCCGAGCCTGCAGCGAGGCGCACTATCACTTCCTCGCCACCGGTAGTCGCATACTGAGGGGCAGGGAGAAGGAGATTGAGCCTCGAGGGCCCGGCGGGAGGGGTTAGCTAATATCAACGCATTGCAAGCCTTCCACGACGATGCACGGTACCATGCCACACTTCACAACACACTTCATGATGCATTTCGCTATCTTAGGGTGGCTGAGATGGCAATGACGATACACTACCTTCACACGGCTCTGCGGTAGGTGCTCTGCACCTTGCGACGTGATTCGATCCAATTCAACGGGGATAGGGGCACAGTTCTCGACGCGGTCAAGGACGACTTGTCCTGGGATGCGCTTCTCGATGCGAGACGGCAACCCACTTCTCCACGTGCGGCTGGAGGGGGAAGAGCCGGTTCAATTGCCGACGGAAGGCGCAGCCAGGCGGTACTAGACTTCCTCTCCACTGTGGACGTAGGAAGGCTGGTCCTGGCTGAGGAAGACGTGGGGAGCGAGGGGTCGGAGTGGGAGATCCGGGAGCGCAGGTATCGGGAAGAGGAGAGGAGAGCGGAGGCGGAGGAGTTGAGTGCTGGGGGGTGTGGTTCCTGCCCTCGCCTTCCATCATGGCGTCCGCGGAAGAGGTCTACGGGATAGTCACGCCTTCCTTCGTTCTTTCCTTTGCTCTTCTCCATGGTGCGCATCTTATTTTCCTGGGATAGGACTGGCGGAGGGGGAAAGGGAGCTTGCAATGTGCCGCCATCGCGTGGGCAGCGGACATAATGTACGTTACCATAGTCTCGATAGACTGAATGCGAGTATGATTAAACAAACAAAACCCTTCCCGACGCGACACAGCGGCACACATCTGGACACGAGATGGTGGCGGTGGCGACATGCTTCTCGACACGAGAAGCCGGCGATGACGACTCACTTCTCTGCACAAGACGGGCAATGGCGACGTACTTCTCGATGAGACAGCGACACACTTCTTGACGGCAGATGGTGGACGATGGCGACTTACTTCTCGACGCCACTCGGCGGCGATGGCGCCGCACTTCTCGACGCTTAGCTTTAGACTGATACGAGGCGGTTTCATTGTAAGTCGATCGTTGTGGCCGAAGAACAGTGCGAAGCACGACATGCTGTGGCCACGTTCATTGTCAAACAGCCATCGTCAACTAAAATCTTGTCTTATTGCGCGCATACGTAAATTTGCGCGATTGGCGCACCGAGGATTTGCTCCTCTGCGAATTTGGGCTCTGCATACGATGTGATTGTGGAGTAAGAATGGATTATTTCGGTCGCCCAGCAGCCTTTTCTCACTCGGGATGCGTAGCACTGTTTCGCGGATTGCGGAAATTCATCCAAAAAAAAAAAAAGTATCCCACCAACCATCGGCATCAGCAGGCTAAGCACCAGCACCAGCACCAGCATCATCGTCGTCAGCGAACGCATCTGCCTGGCACAGGCATTAATCAAATCGTCCGTTCCCCACTCTGTGCCGCATCGCAATCGCGCCGCAAATCGCACCAACCAAACCAATCCCAACCCCATCCGGTTCCAAAACCGAAACCCAACAGATCCCCGCACACACGCCTTTCTACCACCTGCTCGCTCTTCATCGCCGCGCGCCATCGATCGCTCGCTTCGAAATCCTCTGTCCACTCGCCTTCGCCGTAGCGGGAACCACCACCCTTTCCCGTTGTCGTCGCACCCGATCCTGGCCCGTATCCCTCTGTGCTGTCATCGGTAAGAAGACTCTCAGATAATACTCTACTAAAACTTGCGCCGCTGTTATCCTATCTAACCCTCGCATAGGTCTAGACTGCTGTTGACGGCATCGATCGCTGAAGATTTGTAAAACATACTTGCTATGCCCGGACGAATCAAATCTGCGCGCATTGATATCACACCGACCTTTTATCTCACACTGCAACGCAGTCCACGAGATAGCCCATTTTGCTCGCTCCCGCTACTGGACGTGGCGCTGGATTAGCCATCTATTCAGTACGGCAGTTTTTATTTTGTGCCTGTCATGGCTGGCGGCGGCGCCGCTGGTGGTGGTCGCCCGCCTGGTCCGGCAACTGGGCCCTTCACTTTACATTTGACCTTGCGCTGGATTTGCCGTCTCACTTGCCTTTCCCTCCTTTCCCCATACCTTGAGGAGTCTGCTCACCCCCGCCCGCTCCCTACCTCCACGCTCATTATCCGCAGTCGCATGGATGGCATGTATTTTATTGTTGCCAAGCCTTTATCCCGCTCGCATGCTGCAGCTGCGACCTGCGGTGAGGGTCGAAGCGGGGCAACCAGACGATTGCCTGCCTGCCTTTCTTCGCACCCGCCCCGTTTACCCACCTGCACCTAGGTTACGTTACTTGGAAGCCTGCCCGCTATATATTCCCATCGTACAACCCGCCAGTCTTCGACTCTCCATCCCATTACAAACCCAGCCAGTCCCGCCGATGAATGTCAACTCCGATCCAAATGATGTTCGTACGCATCAGCAGTAGGTTGTTACCGTATCCTACTGGTTAGTACTGCCACGTACTGACGATCACCGTGGGCACAACAGGAGCAAGAGAGCGAATTCAACTTTGAGAACATGATTGACTTCCCGAGGACATGGAATTTTTTCCGTCGTTCCTGCGAGACCATCCGGGAAGCAGCGGGAGAGCGCGCTGTTATGAACAACAAATTCACCACACAGCACACCCTAAAAATTTCCAGCATTCTGCTGTCGGCAGAATTCAAATCTGCATGGGTGAAAAGCAACAAGGTTTCGGCTTGGAAACCTCTTTCAATTGCGGATCACATCCGTTCTGCAATGATACACCGTAGAGTACGCAAAAGTGGTCGCAGAACAGTGGCCAGCACACAGGGACGAGTAGGTGGAAAAGGCCGACAACATTAACGTGGTGGGAAAGAGCGATGGGGACCTTGGTGGGTGCATTCTCCGCCTTGTTAATGATGTTGGCATTTTCCACATACTCCTCCCTATATGCAGGCCACTGTTCTGCGACCACTTTTGCGTACTGGCGGTGCCCATGCACTATCATTGTGAGCCGCAATTGAAAGAGGTTCCACGCCGACACCTTGTTGCTTTTCAGCTTGATCTGCCGACAGCGGAATGCCGGACATCTTCAGGATTTGCTGTGTTGTGAATTTGTTTGTCATAGCAGCGCGCTCTTCCGCTGCTTCCCGGATGTCTCCACGAAAGACTGGAAAAATTGCATGTCCTCGGGAAGACAATCATGTTCCTCGAAGCGGAATTCGCTCTCTTGCTCCCGTTGTACTTACGGTGATCTAGCAGTGGCGGTACTGACCACTGGGATACGTGGCGTAGGTGCAGGTGGGTAACCAGGGTGGGGGTTTTTTTTTTGTTTGTCCATACTCGCATGCGACCTATATAGATCATGGCGGCGTAAATTTTGTCCAGTTTTCCCCTCCGCAGTCCGCGCGAGGGCGGTTCGCTGCAAGCTCCCCTTGTGCCCTCCGCCCAGGCCTATCCCAAGTGATGAATGCGCACCAAAGAAATAACAAATGAAATGACAGAGGAAAATCGAACCCAACCCCTGCTCTTCCCCCGCCGATGCCGAGAAGGGTGGGGTGGGGAGGAACAGTGGTGGTTCCTCCCCAGCACCCAGCACCTCCGCCTCCTCCCTCCGTTCTTCTTCTCACTCCTGGTATAGCGGGTGCAGTCGTCGATATAGATGATGTAGAACTGGGCACCTCCGATACTGTGCTTTATGGGTCCACAGAGATCTGAGTGTATGAGCTCGAAAGGCGTTGAGGAGCGCGACGACTTTGTTCGGATCACATGCTGTTGTTGTTTCGTTTCGACACAGGTTTGACATAATCCTGGTGTTATCCATGGGGTCCTAGT
>Ga0307516_10010171_pt1 | contig 10382 bp, 15 predicted proteins | sample 19_EM_MG_FD_203310 | JGI IMG/M metagenome (GOLD analysis project Ga0307516, IMG submission 203310) | Populus trichocarpa ectomycorrhiza microbial communities from riparian zone in the Pacific Northwest, United States - 19_EM | ecosystem: Host-associated > Plants > Roots > Unclassified | place...
ATGCCGGGTGCCCACACTCAGCCGGCGCCGGGCCGCCCCAAGGCGGCTGAGCACCCGCTCGGCGGGTGGCATCGGTATGCCGATGCCGGGTGCTCACACTCAGCCGGCGCCGGGCCGCCCCAAGGCGGCTGAGCACCCGCTCGGCGGGTGGCATTGGTACGCCGATGCCGGGTGCCCACATCTCACTCGATGGCTTCGACCATCATCTGCAGCCGCTGCTGGCCCTGGTAGTCGTCCAGCGCCAGGCGGTAGGCCATGCGCACTTGCACGGGCACGGGCTCGGCGTGGCCGAACCAGATGGCGTCGCGCAGCACGCCGGCGTGCTTCACGGCGAGTTTCAAATGTCGCTGGCCCACCAGCCGCTGCGAGACGATTTGTACTTCGTCCACAAAAATCGGCGGCTCGAACGACTGGCCCCAGACCTCGTGTTCCAGCAAGCGCACGGTGGCGATGTCGAACCACTGCGCCGGCAGCGGCCCGTCGGTGCTGACGCGGCGCTGCAGGAGCGCCGGCTCCAGCCATTCGCGAGCCACGGCCTGGAACGCCGCGTCAAAGGTGGGCAGGTCGGCCTCCGCCAAGGTACAGCCGGCGGCCATGGCATGGCCGCCAAAGCGCTTGAGCACGGTGGGGTGGCGCTTGCTGAGCAAGTCCAGCGCATCGCGCAGGTGGAAGCCGGCGATGGAGCGGCCCGAGCCCTTGAGCAGGCCATCCGCGCCGCGCGCGAACACGAAGGTGGGCCGGTGCAGCCGGTCTTTCACGCGGCCGGCCACGATGCCCACCACGCCCTCGTGGAACTGCGGGTCGAACAGCGCCAGGGCCGCGGGCACCTCGCCCTGCGGCATCAGCTCGTCCAGCATCAGCTCGGCCTGCTCGCGCATGCCGGCCTCGACCTCGCGGCGTTCGCGGTTGATGCCGTCCAGCGTGCGCGCCAGTTCGGCGGCGCGCTGCAGGTCGTCGGTCAGCAGGCACTCGATGCCCAAGGTCATGTCGGCCAGGCGCCCGGCGGCATTGATGCGCGGGCCCAGCGCAAAGCCGAAGTCGAAGGTGCTGGCGCGCTGTGGGTCGCGGCCGGCGGCGGTGAACAAGGCCGCCACCCCGGGCTGCATGCGGCCGGCGCGCAGGCGCTTCAGGCCTTGCGCTACCAGGCGCCGGTTGTTGGCATCCAGCTTCACCACGTCGGCCACGGTGCCCAGCGCCACCAGGTCGAGCAAGGCGTCCAGCCGGGGCTGCGTGGCGGCGTCGAAGGCGCCGCGCGTGCGCAGCTCGCCGCGCGTGGCCAGCAGCACGTAGAACATCACGCCCACGCCGGCCAGCGACTTGCTCGCAAAGCCGCAGCCGGGCTGGTTGGGGTTGACGATGACGTGGGCGTCCGGCAGCGACACCGCACCGTCCACCAGGGCGGGCAGGTGGTGGTCGGTCACCAGCACCGCCAGGCCGCGGGCGCGCGCATGCGCCACGCCGGCGTGGCTGGCAATGCCGTTGTCCACGGTGACCAGCACGTGGGGCTGGTGGGCCATGGCCAGGTCCACGATGGCCGGCGTGAGGCCGTAGCCGTGCACGGCGCGGTCGGGCACCACGTAGTGCAGCGTGCCAGGGGCCGCGCCCAGCAGGCCCAAGCCACGCAAGGCCACGGCGCAGGCGGTGGCGCCGTCGCAGTCGTAGTCGGCCACCACCACGATGCGCTGGCGCCGCTGCAGGGCATCGGCCAGCAGCTGTGCGGCGGCCGGCGTGCCCAGCAAGTCGGTGGGCGGCAGCAGTTGCGCCAGGCCGTCGTCCAGCTCTTCCTTGCAGGTGACGCCGCGCCCCGCGAAGAGCCGCGCCAGCAGGGGGTGCACGCCGGCTTGTTCCAGCGCCCAGGCGGCGCGCGGCGGCACGTCGCGCACCAGGATGGCAGGCAGGGGGCTCATAAGGCCTCCAGCGTGGCACGCACCGCGGGCGTTCGCCGCAGCGGGGCCGACAACGTGCGCCACCACGACGGCGGGGCGGCGTCGTAGCGCCGTGCCAGGCGTTCACCGCACAGCGTGAGCGCGGCCGTGGGCTGGCTTTCGGTCTGGCTATTGGCCTGATCCACCAGGGCCCGCATCGGCTGCGCGTCGATCTCGCGCCAGGCGCTGCACCAGGCGGCCCAGTCGCCGGCGAGCGCGGGCGTGCGCAACTGGGCGGCCACCTGCAAGTCGCCCTGGCCGTCCTGGCCGGTGGGGGCCGGGCCGGAGGGCGGTGCGCCGCAGCCGCTGAGCCAGAACGAGTTCACCGCCAGTGCGCCGCGCGCTTCGCGGGCCTCGTTCACCGGGTGCTGGTAAAGCAGCATCTGCACCTCGCTCTGCAGGCGGCGCAGCAGCCGGGCTGCCTGGTCGTGGGGCATCCAGCGGTCCACGTTGCGGCCGATCACGCGGTCCAGCGATGCGGTGCGCAGCCGGGCCAGCGATGGGTGCTGCGCATACCAGCGCGTGGCCGCGCCCCAGTGCAGCGTCCAGCCCTCGGAGGTGAAGAGCGGCTGCACGGCGGCCAGCAGCTCGCGCGACTCGGCCTCGCCCAGTTGCAGCAGGTCCGGGTCCAGCAAGGTGATCTGGTCGGTGCCCACGGCCCAGTGGGTGGGGGTCATGAGGCCGATGCCGGTGCCTGGGTCCACGCCATCCTGCCGGGCCAGCCAGGCCGCCACGGGCAGGTGCCCATCGTCGCCGCTCCAGCCCAGGTGGCGGGCCAGCGCGTGTTCGTGCGGTGGCGTGAAGGAGTCTTCGTCCCCGGCAAGGTCGCCCACCGGCGGGGTGGACAGGCGGGACAGCCAGCGCGCCAGGTTCGGCAGTTCCAGCGTGGCCAAGGCCTGCCTGGCCGGCTCGGAGGACGCGCCCGCGAACGGGATCAGGAGGTGCATCGCGGGGATTATCGGTGTCGCTCAGCCGGCGCCGGGCCGCCCCAAGGCGGCTGAGAACCCGCCCGGCGGGTGGCGCCGGTACGCCGGTGCCGGGTGCCCACACTCCTCCGTCTCGGTTAGCATCCCCCACCCATGAGCCTCCTGAACTGGCCGTATGAATTGCGCGTGGGCTGGCGCTACACGCGCGCCGGCCGGGCCGGCCGCCGCAACGCCTTCATCTCCTTCATCTCCGGCGTGTCGGTGCTGGGCATCGCGCTCGGCGTGGCGGCCCTGATCATCGTGCTGTCGGTGATGAACGGCTTCCAGAAGGAAGTGCGCGACCGCATGCTGGCCGCCATCGCGCACGTGGAAGTGTTCGACGTCAACGGCGCCGCGCTGCCCGACTGGCAGGCCGTGGCCGCCACCATGACTCAGCATCCGCAAGTGCGCGCCGCGGCCCCTTACGTGGTGGCGCAGGCCCTGGTGGCCTACGGCGAAGAGATGCGCGGCGCGGTGGTGCGCGGCATCGTGCCGGCCGAAGAAGCCAAGGTCACGCCGTTGGCCGGGCTCATGAAAGGCACGCTGGACAAGCTCACCCCCGGCAGCTGGAAGGTCGCCATCGGCGCCCAGCTGGCCCGTGCGCTGGGCGTGCGCGAGGGCGATCCCCTCACCTTGGTCACGCCCAGCGGCCAGTTGACGCCGGCCGGCGTGACGCCGCGCTTCAAGCAGGTCGTCGTGGCAGGCGTGTTCGAGGTGGGCCACTACCAGTACGACAGCACCTTCGTGTTCATGAACCTGGACGATGCCGCGCGCCTGTTCCGCACCGAAGGCCCGGTGGGCGTGCAATTGCGCCTGGCCGACCCGAACGAGGCCCGCCACGTGGCCGTCGAATTGCAGCAAAGCCTGCCGCTGAACCTGCGCGTGCGCGACTGGACCCGCAGCAATGCCGAGTGGTTCGACGCCGTGCAGATCGAGAAACGCATGATGTTCATCATCCTCACGCTGATCGTGGCGGTGGCGGCCTTCAACCTGGTGTCCACGCTGGTGATGACGGTGACCGACAAGCAGTCGGACATCGCGATCCTGCGCACCCTGGGCGCGAGCCCCGGCTCGGTGATGGGCATCTTCATGGTCCAGGGCGCGGCGGCCGGGGTCATCGGCACCTTGTCGGGCGTGGGCCTGGGGGCGCTGGTGGCCTACAACATCGGCGTCATCGTGCCCTTCATCGAGGGCCTGCTGCAGACCAGCTTCCTGCCGCCCAGCATCTACCTCATCAGCAAGATGCCCAGCGACCCGCGCATGAGCGACATCCTGCCCATCGGCGCCATCTCACTGGTGCTGGCCTTCGTGGCCACCCTGTACCCCAGCTGGCGCGCCAGCCGGGTGCAGCCGGCCGAGGCCTTGCGTTATGAGTGACGTGCCGAGAGACGTGGCCGCCGCGGGGCCGGTGCTGTTCGCACGGGGTTTGCAGCGCCGCTTCCACGAAGGCGGCCCGGACGGCCTGGACGTGAGCGTGCTGCAAGGCGTGGACCTGACGGTGCGGCGCGGCGAGATCGTCGCCATCATCGGCGCCTCGGGCTCAGGCAAGAGCACCTTGCTGCACCTGCTGGGCGGCCTGGATGCGCCCAGCGCGGGCAGCGTGCAGCTGATGGGCGCGGATTTCGCTGCCATGGGCCCGGCGCAGCAAGGCCAGTGGCGCAACCAGCACCTGGGCTTCGTCTACCAGTTCCACCACCTGCTGCCGGAGTTCTCGGCGCTGGACAACGTGGCCATGCCGCTGCTGATCCGCCGCATGCCGCTGGCCGAGGCGCGCGAGGTGGCGCGGGGCATCCTGGGCGATGTGGGGCTGGCGTCGCGGGTGCGGCACCGGCCGGCCGAGTTGTCCGGCGGCGAGCGTCAACGCGTGGCCATGGCGCGGGCCCTGGTCAGCCGGCCGGCCTGCGTGCTGGCGGATGAACCCACCGGCAACCTGGACCGCAGCACCGCGCACACGGTGTTCGACCTGATGCTGACGCTGGCGCGCGGGCGCCACACCGCCTTCGTGATCGTCACGCACGACACCGTGATGGCGTCGCGCTGCGACCGGGTGCTGCAGTTGCGCGGCGGCACACTGGCGGCCCAGGAGGTCAGTTCGCCGACGTCGTGAGGCTCGTGGTGGCTTGTGCCACCTGGGCGGGGGCGTGCTGGGACGTGATGACCACGCGCTCCAGCGTTGCCACGGCGACGGTCGTGTGGGCAGGGCGGGCCATGTTGAAGGTGCCGGCCGCGATCAGCACCACGCAGAGGCCGCTGACGACCAGGGTCAGGGTGGATTCGATGCTGGAATTCAGAAAGCGGCTTTGCATGATGGGCTCCGGGGTGGCGGGGCGCCGGGGCACTTGCCTCAGCGCATGGATGCCACTGTAGGCAGCGGCCCTCGCGCCATCCACCGCAGAGCGACGGACTGCAGCCGTCGTCGCCTGAACTGCTGCCCACGGCGCTGCGTTGCGCGCCTCCTGCCCGGCCACCTCGTCCGTGGCGGCTGCGGAGGCGGCGGGAGCCGCTTTTGCCGCAGGCTGGGCAAAGGAGATTCGCCATGTTTGCCTGTTCCCACGATGTGCCTCCCGCACCCCGGATCCACGCCGCCGTTCCCGGCGGCATGGACGTTCCGCAGCCTCCGCCAGACGTCATTCCCCTGCCCCCCAGCCCGTACCCGGTGCCGCCAGCGCCGGAGGTGCCTCCGGAGATCATCGATCCTGTGCCACCCGGTGGTCGCGAGCCGGTGCGTGATCCGGGCGATCCGGGCCAGCCCCGTCGATCGATGGCCGCGTCTGTGGCGCGAGGTGCCACCGATGCCGCAAGATTTGCGGGCGGCCTGGCGGGCCACGCATGAAGCCAACAGGCCCGCGCATGAAGACGACCCGGCGCATCACCCCTTCTGTCGGCGGCCTCGCACCCACGGACAAGGAGGCCGCGCCGGCGCCACCCGGAGGTGGGCAGACGAGGCCGCAGGTGGGCGGGGCCTCCTCGCCGCGGCTGCCGCACGAGCACGACGAATCGGCGGACAGCCAGTCGAGCGAACCGCGTGCCGACATGATCCAGGCGCACGCCGATGTCGAGCGAGGCCTGGTGGACACGGACCGCGGGCCCGTGATTGATGAAGTGTATGAACATCAGGTTCGCCCCCCGGGTGAGGCCACGCCGGATCGCGCGGCCCCTGCCGCTCGTGCCGATGAACAGCCGGTCAAGCCCGTGCCCGACCGACGTCCCTCTGCCGTGGGGCCGCGCCGGCGCCCGTGACTGTCAGGGCAGGGTCTGAGGCGCTTCTGCAGGGCCTGACAAGAGCCTGCCATCGCTTCCACCGGGTAGCGCATGCCCGGGCCGCAACGGCACACGGATTGCCCTCATCGCTGCACGGGCGCCACTCCGGCACCCCCCCACACAAGGAGTACCTGTTCATGGTCAACCTCATTGTCTGGCTCGTCATCGGCGGGCTCATCGGCTGGGTCGCCAGCATGCTCATGAGAACCGACGGGCAGCAGGGCATGTTCCTCAACGTCGTCGTGGGCATTGTCGGTGCCGCGCTGGGCGGGTGGTTCATCTCGCCCGTGGTCGGCGTGCCGTCCATCAACCAGGGGACGTTCAGCGTCGGGGCCTTGGTCGTGTCGCTGCTGGGTGCGGTGATCCTGCTGGCGATCGTGAACCTGGTGCGCCGGGGCACGGCACGCTGACACACCACCGACCCGGTCTTCCCTCCCGCCACTCACGGAAAACCATCATGACTCTCACAGCAGAAACCACCCGGCTCCCCACCGCTGAGAATCCCAACCCGGGCGGCAGCCCGTCAGGGCCCCTGCCCACACCCGGCACGGCATCGGCCAACGATGCCGCGCCGCACGCCGGCGGCGAACTGATGGAGCGGGTCGTGCAGGGCGCCCACCAGGCGATCGACCGCCTGGCCGAGCAGGCTGCCCCCCACGTGCAGCGCCTGGAAGAAAAACTCGGCAATGCGGACGACATGCTGCACCAGCGTGCCGACCAATTGCGCGAGATGGGCGACGTGTACGTCGGCAGCCTGCGCGACACCGTGCGCGAGAACCCGCTGCTCGCACTGGGAGCCGCCCTCGCGCTGGGCCTGATCATTGCCCGGGTCACCCGCTGAGAGGCGGAGAGGAAAGCCATCATGTCCGCCCTGCCGAACCCCCTCACCGGCAGCGAGCCGGGCGGTGCCCTCCCGGCGCCATCCGGCTCGCTGTTCGATGTGCTCCGCAGCGTGTGGAGCGAACTGCCCGGCCTGGTGAGCGACCGCGTCCACCTGCTGTCGCTGGAGTTGCGCCGGGCCGGCCAGGCCCTGGCAAAGATCGTCATGCTGATCGTGGCCACGGCCATCCTGGGGGTCACGGCGTGGGTGGCGCTGTGGGGCACGGTGGTGGGCGGTCTGGCTGCGCTCGGGCTGCACTGGACCGTGGGACTGCTGACCGTTCTTCTCGTCAACCTGACGGCGGCGGCCCTGGCCGTGGCACGCATGCGCCAACTGGCCGCATGGCTGCAACTGCCCGCCACGCTGCGGCACCTCACGTTGAGCCCGGTGCCGCCGCCTCCCCCGCAGTCGCCTGCCGATGAACCCACCCCGCCCCGTGAAGCCGCAACTACTCCTTGACATGAACGACCTGGACGATCGCATCCTGGCGGCCGAGCAGCGTTTGATTGCGCGCGAGCAGGTGCTGGGCCGCCACGTGGCGGCCCTCGGCCAGCGCGTGCATCGGGCTTTGCAGCCCCGGCACCTGATCGTGCCGGTCCTGGGGGCCGTGCTGTTGCTGGTGGCCACCGGCTGGCTGATCGGCCGCGGGGGCCGGCGCAGGGCTGCGGGCGGCCGCATCGAGCCGGCGCCTGCCGCCGGCGGCGCGTCCCGCTGGATGGACCTGCTGGCATTGGCGTGGCCCTTGTTGTCGCAGGTGTGGCGCCAGCGCGCCGGCCCGGTTGCCGCCGCGGTGTCGCTGGGCCAGCGGCTGTCTGCACGGCACCGCCGCGCGCCACCGCCCACGGCGGGCCCGGCGCAGGAGCGCCCGCGGGGAGCTCATCCGGACTCGCGCCCCGGCAGGTTCTGAAAGGCCCGCCCCATGTCGGGCACAGAGTTGCTGGCGCTGTTCCGTCTCGGCCTGGATCCGCTGGAACTGGTGGTGCGCGGCACCGCCGTCTACTGGTTCCTGTTCCTGCTGTTCCGCTTCGTCCTGCGCCGCGACACCGGGTCGCTGGGCATTGCCGACATCCTGCTGCTGGTGGTCATTGCCGATGCGTCGCAAAACGCCATGGCTGGCAGCTACACCACGGTGGCGGACGGCTTTGTGCTGGTGGCCACGATCACAGGCTGGAACTGGCTCATGGACTGGGCCAGCTTCCGCTTCCGTGCCGTGCGCCGCTTTGCCACGCCACCGCCGCTGGTGCTGGTGCGGCATGGCAAGATCATCGTGCGCCACCTCCGCCGCGAGTTCATCACCACGCCCGAATTGATGGCACGCCTGCGCGAACAAGGCATCGACAAGCTGGCCGACGTGAAGATCGCGCGCATGGAGGCCGACGGCGATATCAGCGTCATTCGCGCCCCCGGCCGCGGGGCCGAGGGCACCTGACGCGCGGGGGAAGGGCCCCCGGTCGCCCGGGGGCCTTCTGCGCCAGTGCCCGAGGCTCAGGCCCGCACGGCACGCTCCTGGTCCCGCACCGTACGCACCTGCGCATGGTTGTATTTCACGCCTTCGTACTGGCGTTGGATCACCATGCGCACGGACAGCGGCAGGTCCTCCTCCTCCAGGGCGTCGCGGTAGCGCGCCAGGGCGATGTCTTCGCCGCGCTCGGCTTCTTCCAGGATGGCCAGATCGGTGTACCCGGCCAGCTTGCTTTTCACGGCGACCCAGCCGCGATGCATGGCCCCGGTGGCAGTGCCGCTGTCTTCTGCCTTGCCGCCCAGTTCGGTCACCAGGGCCTGCAACTCGTTGGCTGCGCGGCGGCATTCATCGGCCCGCGAGCTGAAGAGCTGCTGCAGGTCGGCCCGGCGCAGGTGTTCGGCGGCGGACGTGAATCCGTATTCGCCGTCCTTCGAGGTTTCGATCAGGCGGTTGAGGGTCGCAATGGTGTCTTTGTAGTCCATGATGGTCCTTTCTGTCCTTGATGCCCAAGACTTGATGCCCAAGAGGGCGGGGAATGGGCCGCCGTGCGGCGACCTACGCGTGCCTCCACTCTGCCGGCAGGCCGCATGCCCGCCCCGTGGGCAACAAGGTCTTGGGCGTCATTCCGGGCGGATTCATCCCGGGGGTCACCCCCACCGCCGGCGGGGTTGAAGGTCCCGCAGCTCAGCGGGTGGCCGTGTTCCAGCGCGGGCTTTTCGCGTGATCGGGTGGCGGCCCCGGTTGCGGCCCAGGGGGTGCACCCACGGCGGCCCCGGATGCTGCCATGGGCCGATCGGTCCGCAGAGACCCGTGCCGCTGCGCGTAGACCCAGGTGATCTCGGCGCCGAACAAGAAGATCTGGGCGGAGTAGTACACCCACAGCAGCAGCACCACCAGCGACGCGGCCGCGCCGAACGCCGAGGCCACGCCGCTGCGGCCGATGTACTGGCCGATCAACAGCTTGCCGAGCGTGAACAGCAGCGCGGTGAGGGCGGCACCCGTCCAGACGTCGCGCCAGGCCAGCTTCACGCGTGGCATCCACTTGTAGATCATCGCGAACATGAGGGTCACAAGCACGAAGCTCAGCGCCATGTCGAGCGCGTGGGCCACGAATTCCAGCCCGCCCAGCCACGGCCCCCACCAACGGCCCAGCGCCGCGAGTGCGGCGCTCGCCAGCAGCGAGACGATGAGCAGGAAGCCGATGCCCAGCACCATGCCCAGCGACAGCAGCCGCTTGCGCACGAAACGCCACACGCTGCTGCTGGCGTCCTGCGCAGGAGTGCGCCAGATGCGGTCCATCGCGCCTTGCAGCTCGGCGAATACCGTCGTGGCGCCGACCAGCAGCACGCCGACGCCCGCCAGGGTGCCGAGGGCGCCCGCGCCGGGCCGGTTCAGGCTCCGCAGCAAGGACTCCACCACGTGGGCGCTGTCGGGGCCCAGCAGCGCGCTGAGCTGGCCCATGATCTCGCCGCGGGCGGCCTGCTCGCCAAACACGAGCCCCGCCACCGAGATCGCGATGAGCAGCAGCGGCGCGATGGAGAACAAGGTGTAGAAGGCCAGCGCGGCGCCCAGGCTCGATGCGCCGTCATCGCTCCACGAGAGCGTGGCATCGCGCAGCAGCGGCCAGGCCGAGGCGGCCGGCGTGCTCAGGCGAGGCGCGAAGCTCATGGAACTTCCTCTCGGGTACCCGGCCGCGGGTGCGGGCGACCTCCGCGCGGCGCCCGGAGGGCGGCCGCCATGTTCGCCTCAATCCTGCGCGCATGCCGGCGAAATTTCTGTGCGGTGCCACACGCATAAGTCCCACATAGGCCCCGCAAGGGGCGGCGGGCACCGGCAAGGATCGCTGGATCGGAAACTTGCCGGGGGTTCCTGGGGGGATGAGCGGGTGC
>Ga0307516_10010172_pt1 | contig 10382 bp, 13 predicted proteins | sample 19_EM_MG_FD_203310 | JGI IMG/M metagenome (GOLD analysis project Ga0307516, IMG submission 203310) | Populus trichocarpa ectomycorrhiza microbial communities from riparian zone in the Pacific Northwest, United States - 19_EM | ecosystem: Host-associated > Plants > Roots > Unclassified | place...
CTTCAATGACTTTTAACCCCTACACGAGCAACGCTTCCAGCCCATTCCACGGTTTAAGCACTCGTTGGGCCGCGCCCGAAATCCTGGAGGGACCAACTGACGAAATCAGGCGCCCTACCAAGATGTCGGATGCTTATGCTTTCGGGATGGTCGTCGTCGAGGTGCTATCCCATCACCCCCTTCGTTGATTTGCCCTCTGAATACCCCTATCAGATTTTCACCGGGAAAGTCCCCTTCCCTGACCTTTCAGATCTGAGCCTCCATCTCGCGCTGGCGAAGGGTAAACGCCCCTCCAAGCCGGTCGATGCCTCGAAGTTAGGCCTTTCGTCGAGAGCGTGGAAACTTGTCGAGGACTGCTGGAACAAGAAGCGGGAGAAGCGACCGGAGATAGAGTATGTCGCGCGCCGCATGCGCGAGCTTTGGTGAGTTCTTACCAATCGGCCACTCTTTCGTATTCCAAAACTGAGCACATTTATCAGATCAAAAGGCCGTCGTGCCTCTCGGATTGGGTGTGGGTCAGATTCTGGCGCGATGTTGATATTATTTGTTGCTGGGAGAGCGAAAACTTATTTACCCCTGTCCCGTATACACGAGGTCAATACATGCCACATAATTAGTGATCTGGGGGTGGTGGTGAGGGCGTAATGGTTCGAGGTTCTTCCAAAGTCTACCTTCTCGCGACCAGGTTGTAGTAAACCAACCGTTTTCTATCCCAGGGCCGCGTCGACCTCTTCCGGTTATTGATTCGGGAAATGGAAAATCATTTCAACATCGGATATATTCCGATGATGGGGTAGGAGCGGGCGGGAGAACAGAATGAAGCAACTGCCCAAGGTATATTTCATCCTGGGATCGTCAAAGACTTTTACCGACACGTCACGCCGTCCGGTATACAGGCTAACCTATTGGTGAAACTGGGCCCAGGAATCTCCCCCGTGCGGCGTCGAACTCCAATTCCGTGAGGTTTTGTCAGCTGAACAAATACATGTGCTCCACACACGAACAAGTGGCCGTCGCGAAAGTCTACCCTCTCAACGGAATACAGCTGACAGCTACCGACCCCGTCGTTTTCTGTCCCAAGCCCATGTGGCGTGGTTCAGCTGGAATAAAACATCCTTCACATCCGGACGCTCGCTCGCGCCGGCGAGCCAGCAACGCTCGAGGATCTTCCACAGTCCCTTGGTAAACCCAAGGCCCTCCGCCCCCTCCGGTTCCGGTGGCCGGTCACCTCTCATGATTGCGAGTATCACCCCACCTGGGTGTGTGATCTCCGCATAAGGGACGTTTCCGCAAAGAACCTGACGGTGTACAAGTCAAAACGCTGAGAAACTAGGTGCAACAACATCCACACGAACTTCATACACAACCATCCCGAGAGCGTAACAGTCAGATTGCTTTGTTGGTCGGGAATCTGGAAGCCCGAACCGGTCTGGATCGAGCAATTCCGGACTCATCCACCGAGTGGTCCCACCGGGAGTGAACGACATGAGGGATGCTTCCGCGGTCGCAGAGATCACGGTGGCACCGGAGATAGTTCGGCGCTCCACACCAACGATAGTTGAGAGACCAAAGTCCGCGAGGCAAGCACGATAACTTTGGTTGATGAGGATATTCGCCTTCGACGGGGATAAGCGATTGGGTATCTGGGAACCGATGAGAACCGTACCCCCTTCAAGTCGCCGTGCACCATGTAAATACTGTGCATGTATTCCAACCCATTTGCAGCATCGGTCAGCTGAATGAATCAATCACGTCTGTCCCCGCGAGATCCAACACGATCACTCACGAGTTGGACACGATTAACCCCTGCATATTTCTTGACAAACTCACAGATGTTACCATTATCCATCCACTCAGATACCATCGCGAACCTGCGTCGTTCCAGATTTACGCCAATAAATGGTAGAATATTCGGGTGTCTTAGGTGTCTCCAGGCGATGACTTCTCTGCGGAATTTCTGAGGACCCGATGGTAAGGGTGGGTCTTCCACAGCATCTGCAAGGCTTTAGCACTCACACTAAAACACTCTTCGAAATTGCTGGTGGTATAGAGATGCAAGACCTTGATGGCGACTGGCTGGCCCTGATATTGTCCTCGAGATACAGTCCCACCGCCTCCTCCATATTCCTCATCCCCCTCGCTGGTAGGGCAGTTCTCAATGTGCATGGAGTCCGGAATTGTCTTTAGCTGGCGGCACATTTTTCCCAGTATGTTGAGAAGCTTGTGTTGGTCCTCAAACGAGACGTCGCCTTCCTCCAACATCTAAACACGAGTCAGCCTAGGTTTCGGTCAGGATGCCGCAAGTGACCGGCCTTGTCCAAGGTATTGACGACATCTTGGCTTGGACGGCTTTCCGCAACGGCAGGTATTTCACCGATTGGGTCTGTGTTGTGGAGCGTGTTGTCCAGGCTAGAATCCCCGGCACCCCAGATCCCCGGCCCGACCTGGATGACACCGGGCACCAGAAGCTGCTGTTGCCGGCAGTACACCCCACCCCTCTCACTGCGTTCTTCCTTATCTGGAGGGTCTTGTTGAACTCCAACAGCGTAAAAACCATTGTCCAGTGCGTCTGAACTCAGGCCCAGGGTGGCGTAACCTGAACTTCCACGTTTCTGCCGGTTGTACTGGAGAGATAAATCAAAGGCTAGAGATTCGAGCAGCCGGGTGATGCCGATGATGGAGGAGATGCTTACGGAATCGGGACCAATGTAACCCATGGCTAGTAAATCATTGGCCGGCGCGTTTCTTCTGGGCTCGTGGGCATGGGACTCATGAGCTTAGCGATATGTTGTCTGGAACCACGTACTGTTCTTCGGTACACCGGGGAATATTGGGCCCTGCCTTCTTTGCTGCAGGCTCCTGGAATGAAATATCAGTCGACGATCATGAGGGCCGCCTGCTGTAGCGTACGCTCTGGAAAAAAGTCATCTCCAAATACACTTCCCCGGTGGACTTGTTCTTGGGGGAGAAGAGCGGAAACCATTCTGTGGGTTTGTCAAGGATGGAAACGCTGGAATCTGGGCGAGCGCACCATCGTTTTCTCCCTCGGTCAGCACTCTGGTGAGATCGACGTTGGTTTCCCCGATCTGAATGGGACCCAGCGTATCATCATCGGCGAAGCAGACAACATTCATGACCTTGCCGCCCGCGATACTAGGTGGATCAATGTCCTCGAACAGAGTGAATCTCAGCTCCTCGTCCCATTCGGGATGTTGGCCGCCTCGTTTAACAGCCTTGGTTCTCCTTTTCTCGTCATTAATAGTGATGAGGCAGTACGGATCTTGCTTTCCGATGTGCCTCATGTTCGGTAGGTTTTTCTGCGAATCGTAGGTCAATTACGGAGAACAACCGTAAGGGGAATAACGGTTGGGATCACATACAGCCTTGAGTACGACAACGATGAGAGTGCCGATTTCGCGGCCCATCGTTTTCGGAGGGATGGTAGGGAGTAGGATAGGGTAGAGGAGGAGCGGGAGAAAGTGCTGGTCACCGTCGCTCGCGACAGTCGCTGGACTGGCGGGAGGTCACCCTGAGGTCACCTGACCCGGTTTGAACTGTGGCTGTGTGGGGACACGATTTTGCGGTCAGATTTGTTGGCTGTCACGATGAAGGACATTTACTCACACGACGACGACACGGAATAGACGGGGCCCACCCAGGGTACTCAAGTGCATGACGGAACCGATCGTCAGTGGGATACGTGGTCTGATTGAGGAGACTAAGAACGAAGAGATCCGCGGCGGTATCCGAGGAGCCGTCCCGTCGTCCCGCCGTCATGTCCACCCCCACCGACGATGAAGAAAGCTACTTAGGTTGCAATTACTCTGTATCTCAACTCTTACATGCGGCTAAAAGGAAGCTACGAGAAACTACACTTTGCGGGAGGTGCGTCCGAGCCGTAATCGTGGTATGCCAGCGTGAACCCACTAACATATCATGCTGCAGGGTTGCGGCGACTACAAACCAGACCCAGGTGAGGGGGAAAGAAATGAAAACTGTCGACGCGTCCGGGGCGGCTTACAGGCGTTGTTTTAGGTGGACAAACTGGAACGGGACGCGTTAGAAGTCCTCAGCCTAGTTCGCTCGGTGAAAAATTCCCTCGCGCCCGTAAACCGAACGCCTCCAGAAGTTCTTTCGGTCATCCCAGACTACTGGGACGAAGATCACCTGGATCGAAACCTAATCACCTTGACCCACGTATGCCGCAGCTGGAGGACGGTGTTCACCTCACATCCCTTGTTGTGGTCCTACTTTCAGTGCAGGGACATCGACAAAACACGCACTTACATCGAACGTTCGAAAGCCACCCCCTTAGAGATCGACCTAGAAGATTCCCCTTCCAGTTCCTTCATCGAGGAGGCGTTCCTTCTCGTGGTCCCGCATATTAGTCGACTCAAGTGCCTGAATATCATGGGGAGCGACCTTCCGGATGTCATCAGCTACTTCTCTTGCCCCACCCCCCTTCTCGAGGAACTGAACATCGATTTCAGTCCCTTTGTTTCTACCTCCGTCCTCAGCGGTCATTTTTTGGATGGAGACCTATCGTCACTACGCAAGCTCAGCCTGGGTGGAGTCCGAATCACTTTCCTACCTTGGAAGAATCTGTCGAACCTCACAACATTCAACCTCCGTTATATCCCTTCAGATCAAATCACCGTGACCCAATTCCTCAACTTTTTCGAGAATTCCCCTCTTCTCCACACGATCGCACTCGAAGATTCGATCCCGGATGCTTCCGACGCTCCTCCTGGACGGGTAGTGTCACTACTCCACCTGAAGAAGCTCACGATTACTGCACAGCTGGCACATTTTACCCTCCTTAACCACCTCTCCATCCCAAGCGACACATTTGTGGTTTTGGAATTCAAATTCAGGGGCGGTACACCCATAATTCCGAACTACCTCCCACGGCCCTCTGAGAACATCAAACCCCTCTTGTGCGTCACTACGATCAGCCTCCTATTCGATAGGGCGGAGAAGTTCCTACGACTGGACGGGCCAGGGGGAGCGATTTATGTCTTTGGCCACTGTGTAACAGGTAGACACGCCAGTCCACATGCCGTGGATTGCCAAATACTCCATTCTCTCGACCAATCGATTCTTTCGGCAACCAAGAGGCTAGCAATTTCGAAGTTAAGACTTCCGGTACTTCGAGCCAATAAATGCCAGATTTTCCAGACCCTTTCCTCCATGAACAACCTCCGCACCCTCACGCTGACCAAATGCCTGACCCTACCCTTCATCCTCGCCTTGAACCCCGGAAAAACTCCCTTAAATCTTGTCTGTCCCAAGTTGGTGGAACTCACCCTTTACGTCAAGGGACGGGAATCATTCCATATCATGGAGATGTTGAGTATGGTGGAGGAGCGAGCCCTAAGGGACGCAAAACTCTCGTCGATTACGATCGTCGGGCTGGGTGACCTCTTGCCAAGGAAGGAAGTGTTCAGACTCAGCCAGTATGTCACGCATGTGGATTACGAGGGCCACGGTGTGCCGCCCGACTGGGACAGGTCCCTGGCGAAGTGATTATGGTGGTTATGAGAAGGAGTAGGTTGAGAGGGAACGGATCATCATCATCCTGAGTCGGGGCGAGTTTTTCGGACGGTCCTTCCATTCACAGGTCTCGCAGGAATACTCCAGAGGTCCATTGCAACGTTGTCAGATCCACCGATTTTGCCGTCTTTTTGTCAAAGGGGCGAAAATGATCGGGGATTCAGTCAGCCGCCTCCGGTAGACTCATCTCAATCACAACCACTCCACGCACTTGTTTGGTCGAAGTCCATTACGGCTCTTGACCGGGATATACGTATGTGTACGTCTAACGCGATGTTGATATTATATGTTACTGGTTGAACTCATTTCTGCGAAATCTTATTTACCCTTGCCACGCACGTCCGCCAGTGGCTCGATTGAACGTATACATGGGCTCGGCGTGTGAGGGCACGGACAATCACGAAAATTTACTCTGGATAGAATACAGTTGGGTTGGCTATCGGGTATACCGTCAAACCAACCGTTTCCGGTCCCAAGACCACGCGGCATGGCTCAGTTCGGATAACACGTCCTTCGCATCCGGCCGCTCACTCGCGTCGGCGAGCCAGCAGCGTTCAACAATTCCCCACAGCCCCTTAGAAAAGCCAAGACCTTCCGCCCCCTCTGGTTGCCGTGGTCGATCGCCCCTCATGATTTTAATCATCACCGCGCCTGGGTTTGTGATGTCCCAGAAAGGAATGTTCCCGCAAAGGACCTGACAGTATGCAAGTTAAACTATCGCGAAGGTGAGAACTGTAGCGTCGGCACGGACCTCGTATATAACCATCCCGAGAGCGTAGCAGTCGGATTGCTTGGTTGGTCGGCAGTCGGTAGCCCCAAACAGTTCTGGATTAACCAACTCTGGGCTCATCCACCGGGTAGTCCCACCGGTATTGAATGACATTAGAGATGCCATTGAAGATTCGGAGATCGAGGAGGTGCTAGTTGCAGCAAGCCGCTCTGTACTGACGATGGTTGAGAGACCAAAGTCTGCGAGGCAAGCACGGGAGCGCTGGTCGACGAGTATGTTTAGCTGGTCGTCACTGTGAGTGCTTAGGTATCCGGTGGTCAATACAATCGTACCCCCTTCAAGTCCCCGTGAACCATATGGATGTTGTGCATGTATTCTAATCCACTCGCGACGTCGACCAGCTGAGTGAATCGGTCACGTTGGTCTCCACTACGTATGATACGACATGGTTACTCACGAGTTGGGCGCGATTTACTCCTTCGTGAGACTCTATGTACTCGTTAATGTTGCCGTGATCCATCCACTCGGATACAATTGCGAGCCTGTGTGGTTCTAGGATCACACCAATGAATGGTAGGATATTTGGGTGTTGTAGGTGCCTCCAGGCGACGACTTCTCTGCGAAATTTCTGGAGGGCATGTAGTGAGCATTGACCTCTCACTACCACCCGAGGTTTCGGCACTCACACGGAAGAGCGCTTCGGGATCGCCGGTGAGATACTGATGCAACGTTTTAATGGCAACTGGCCGACCCCGGTATTCGCCTCTGGATACAGTCGCGCAACCCCCGTGACGTTCCTCAACCGCTGGGCCATCGGGATGGTTTTCGATGCGGATAGAATCTGGGATCGTCTTTAACTCGCTACACATTTTTCCCAGTTTGTTTAGGAACTTGGGTCGGTCCTTCAACGGGACATCGCCGCTCTCTAACATCTGGATACTGGTCAGCCTTGGCCCGGGTTAGAATGCTGCGCGTGACCCCCCTTGTCCAGGTCGTTGATGAGCTCTTGGCTAGGGTGGTCTTCTGACTCTCCCACCATGTCGTACAGTTGTCCGGTGTTTAGGCTCCCGAGGAGAATGGCAAGCGACGCATCGCCAAACGTACAAGTACTGATGGTGCTCACTCGCGGCAGGAAAGGCGGGTGTTCTGGCAAAATAAACGAATGAGCGAACTTAGTCAGTGCGAGGGCAGTACCGGCATACCTTCTGTTGGGGTCGGCGTATTCGACGTAGTGAACATATCGGCTGGAAAAAGGTGAGTGCGCGAGCACACTGGCTCGAGCTGATGTGACATGCCATGTTTGTGTGCCCTGGAGTGAGGGAAACGCTCCCAGCTTGGGGCCTGGGAAGGTCTCGAAGGAGGGAAGATCGATCCTCGCGCGGGTTCTTGACATAGGCGTTGAAGGATCTCATTTATCCGTGGACGTTCGTTGCGTTCCGTATTCCAACATTCGGCAAGGAGCCGCCAGAGTTCGTCGGATATGCCCAAGTCGCTTGCGTTAGTCGGCATTGGAGGGTGTTCACCATGGACCACCTTGTTCAAAATTTCCGTGTCTTGGAGAGTATGAAACGGTTTCAGCCCAGTCAACACCTAGGCGCAACCCTACGCTTCAGTCCACGGTCACATACCACGAAATACGACAGAGACGCACCTGCAGGATCACCATCCCGAACGCGTATACATCCGTTTCCTTTGATGGTTGACATTGAGTCTTTCCGGACGTGGGCGTGGACAGCAATTCTGGAGCCGCGAATGGTATCAATATCCCTTCGCCTAGCGTTGAAGTGCTCCCGGGTCCGCTAGCGTCATCATAGATGATCGTCATGAACCCAAAATCGGTTAAACAAGCACGGACGGGGTTATCGGGTGTAATAAGAATATTTGCCTATGGATCAACGCGTGATGAGTGGATTGAGCAATGGGATCTTTCAAGTGATTTGCCGTACGCCCTTGAGGTCCCCGTGAACGAGATCCACGCCGTGAAGGTGGTCCATCCCTTTCGCACAGTCGACGAGCTACGAGATTTATCAGTTCTTGCATGTCGTCGCGACGTACTCTCCCGTACCAACTCCACACGCCGAGAGTCATTGTATTTGATGTATTCGAGGATGTTTCCGTTTGGCATCCATTCGGAGATCGTAGCGAGTCTCGTATCAGGGGTATTGTCCCAGCGACAAATGCCGATAATTCTCAAGATGTTCGGGTGGTTTAACGACATCCACAACGCTACCTCTTGACAAAGTCTCCTCTAAGGCGGTGAGGGTATGTCACTGTGGTGTATGATCGGAGGGAGATGGTATATCTTACATCTCGTTTCAAACGTGCTGCACTGTTGGTCGGGGTATTCCCCCTGGTGGACTTGAATGCCACTTCTATCCCGTTGTGGGTCCCCTTCCGAACAACCGCGAGCAGACCCCCGGCGGAGATGCGTGCGCGTGTATATGTACATGTACTTGAGTTCGCAAGATCTTCGAGATGCTGGAGGACGGTGTGTGCCTCTGGTCGCTTCTTTGGGTCATCATGCCAACACATTTCAGCAATTTCCCAAACTTCTGGAGTCAATCCCGGGGCTTCAAAGTGTTGGGGTTTCTCTGGCCGTTTCCCGCCAGAAACCTGGATCATAGCGCTGAAGTTCGTGAGTTTAGGAAACGGAGCGCTCCTTGTCACTAGCTGGGAATGAAGATATGAACCTCCAAATGAATATACTGTGCCTCAGAGCGCGGACGTACCGCCGCGATGATCATAGACAGCGAATACACGTCAGACTTCACTGTCATCTTTTCCTTCTTAGTGCTCGGTTTGCAATGCTCCGGGGCCAAGTAGCGGGATATCTGACCACGGACGCCGCAAATGTGGAGGCGGGGACTTCCCGTTCCATCGATGAGAACATTTGTCTGTGAAGTGGATACTTCGGTTGGGGGGAGAGCAGATGGTAGAATAAATACTACTTACACATCTCAGGTTTTTGTGGACAATGCCGCTCTTGTGTAGATAATCGAGGCCGCGGGTGATTCCGAACAACTGACCTTCAGTGAATAAAAAATCAGGTATTGAAGTTCAAGCTTCAAGACGTACCAACTCCAAGCGATTTACTTCCGCACACTTCGTAATATACTGAAACACGTCCCCATTTACCATCCACTCGGATACTGCGCAGAATTGGGATAACTGTGGTGCCACGCCTTCAATTGGCAAGATGTTGGGGTGTTTTGCGTGTTTGCCAAGTACCACTTCCGTGCAGAACCTCTAGACGAAGGATTAGCTCATGGGGAGGCCCGGAGTTCGCGACTACGTGCCTTGTGCAACTCTTCCATAGGAACGCACTGAGATATACAGAGTGATTTGGCCGCAAATACCTGGCCGGTTTTGTTGGTGAGCTTCCAAACGTTAGAAAATTCACCCGAGGCAGATGGTTGTGGGCCCGGTTCGCTGGTCCCTGACACGAATCGGTGGGAAGTGGGGAGCGACCGATATAAAACGCATGCCTTCTTTAACGCCTGAATGGAATGCTTCCAGAGCTCCAGATTGGGTGGCAGGGTGCGGATAATCTGTCATCAAACCGTTGTAAGCCAAATGCCTTGCGCCGGGATAGAGCACAAACCGACCCGGTCTAAACTGTTGATGTACAATTGCGGATCGATATTTTGTCCCTCGAGATCCCGAACGCAATCACGGTAATCCCGCGCTTCAAGTGCCAAATTCAGTACCTGACCCATCTCTGGGATGGAGCTGCCATCCCAGTGGGCGATCCGGTGTAGGAGTGCTGACGTAGAGACTTTGTGAATTGGTGTGACCGAGATGGTTTGCTGGTTTGCTTCACGGGCTATCCTAGTAACCCTAGTAACGGGGGAGGTTTTCTCATGCGTGGGATGGCCCGGGGGGTCGCTGGTCGACCGTTCATGACGGACATCAACCTGTGCAGCCAAGGATGTGGGGGGCAGAACTTCAGGGAGGGCTCCTGCAATGGTCTCCAAGCAACAGTCCTGACGCGTTTCGTAATACGACTCCGGAGTGACTGCCGGCAATTTCGCGCAACAACTCCGGAGTTCGTACATCCACTGGGGGTGGTCCCAGACCTCCCAGATTCGTGTATTGCTCG
>Ga0307516_10010173_pt1 | contig 10382 bp, 9 predicted proteins | sample 19_EM_MG_FD_203310 | JGI IMG/M metagenome (GOLD analysis project Ga0307516, IMG submission 203310) | Populus trichocarpa ectomycorrhiza microbial communities from riparian zone in the Pacific Northwest, United States - 19_EM | ecosystem: Host-associated > Plants > Roots > Unclassified | place...
AATTAGATGCAGCCGCTCCAGCGAAGTGCCAAGTTGCACTATGACCGTATTCAAATCTGTAAGGTAGGGCGATCCTCCAGGAACAGTTGGATTACTGGCGAATGGAGGAATAACCCCAGAGTGATTGAAGCCAGGAAACAAGTGGGTCCTTAGGGGCAAGTCGTAACGAAATGTACACCTAATTGCCATTTTGGCTATCCTCCAATCGAAGGAGGCGCTAATACATTTTTAGCGCTCGCTAAAAATCGAGTACTGCGATCATCTCCGCGACTATCTTTACAGATTCCCCTGATTCGGGTTCAAAAATCAGCGGTCGGAACTTCGGATCCGTACTGTCCGGTGACAGCTTCACTACAGAGTGAGACCAAGCTCCATCAGCAGAGGCCGTTTTCTCGCTGGAATACATCTTGACCGTGTACGAACCGCCTGACTCAGGATCCTCAATAGATCGGTGCTCCGCAACAACCACTTTCCCCGCCCGCGTGCCTTGCGGATTCGCCCTGAACAAACACCAGCTGCCATTAGGAATCCGACGGTTCATGGATTCACCGACCACCTGCGCGATAAACATGCCTGGTTGAGGGCGGTAGATGTCGGGCAACTCAACCCATTCGACAGCATCGTTGTCGAAGACTTGCATCTCGCTGAACATACCCGCAGCCAACTTGAGTGGCACCACCGGCACAGCATTCTTGAATGGCTTGACGCGTTTGCGATCAAGCGGCTTGAAGGGCAAAACATTTGTCTGACTGACGCCCGGTGTCGCCGATGGGCTTGCAACCACATCCACAAATGACTCAGCAGCCTGCGCACCGATTCGTGTGCGAAAGTAGGCCGCAGTTTCCTTGTCGGTACAGTAGATGTAGCAACCCTTCATGCCGCGGGTCATCAATGTGCGATAGGTATTCTTGATGATCAGATCAAGCCGCTGCTTGCCCTCTAGCGGCTCCTCGCGCAGAAGCTTCTTCCAACCAAAAATTGACTTGTCTGAGGAAGCCCGGTTCGCAGGCTGGCATACCACCTCACCATTTCGAACCACCAAGTCATCGCCAACAATTACGCCGATGAAGTCGACCTCCAAGCCTTGGCAAGTATGAATGCAACCAATTTCTTCGACTGAGTTCGGTTTGACAATCCACAAGCTACTGTCTTGCGTCAGATTCCAGCGCTTTCGAAATCCAAATTCTGGAATCACGACGTCAAAAGCGTCTGGCTGGTGTCTGCTAGGCCACTTCCAGCAATAGCCGGCCACAACGCGCGACTTATTGTTGGCCTTGTTCTTCTCCACGATGCGTTGATGGAGTTCAGTGGGCGAGTCAAATACCTGAAAGTCGAAAGTTGCACCCTCCAGCAACGGATTCCCAGTGGGTCGCACACCGAGGGTGTTATCCAACCAGGCCAGATAGCCGTCTGATCCGTTGCAGCGGAACTGGGAGGCCAGTTCCATCACTGATACTTTGGCCCCCGCCTTCTCTGCCCATGCCGCAATAGCTGCCGTGCCGCCAATGTCCTTGAGCGTTACGCGCTGGTCTTCATCAATAAAGAAGATGATGCAATTTGCAGCGTGGATGAGCTCCTTGATCTGGTTTTCACCGAGGTTGCCATAGAGGCCACCCTTCTCGTTAAGTCGGTGAGCCTCATCCACTATCAGTGTGTCGAAAGTACCTGCTTCTTTATCGACGAAGGCGCCCGACCCCGAGAAAAAATTGGATATGACGGTTTGCCTGAAATGTCCTACCAACTTGCTTTCATAAACATCGCGCGGAGCAGCGTTTTTCGAGACATATCTGCAGTTCTGTCCCGTCTTGCTCAGGGCGGCCAGCAAATTGATGGCTACCACTGATTTTCCAGTTCCAGGCCCACCCTCCACGATCAATACTTGCTTCCTCTGCAGCTCCGCGTGCTTCGCCGCTGCAAGTGCACTTTCATAAACCACTTTCTGATCGTCAATGAGAACAAACTCCGCCTGTCCTTTGAGCATCCCTAGCAGGCTATCAGCCAGCATCTTGGAGGGTCGAATCCGCCCGTTCTCGATCTTGTAGAGCAGATCAATGTTGTCACCGTATTTAACATGCTGCTTGATGAAGGCTCTTAACTTGTCGCGCTCATCATCCCCCTTCAAAAAAACCGGCGCCCTTTCGATGTATGCAGAGTAGAAGTCATGAGCGATTACACCGTCAGGTAGGTAGTTGTGCAGGTAAGCGCAAGGCTGTAGTGTCACTCCACCGTCATAGATAGCCTCGTTAAAACCATTCAACAAGGCTGCATATGACCATGCCTGGTATGAAGGGTGACTAACCTCTCGATGGGCACCACCGGTAAAAGTGGAAACAATGCCATCCATTTGTGTCAGCTTGGATGTTTCCCATTGCTTCAGCTCAACAATGATGACCTGAGGCGATCTGTCTTCACCAAGGCCCGTCAGGATGAAGTCAACGCGCTTTCCGCTTTGGGGAATGTTGTACTCAATCGCTACGCCGGCATCGCCAGGAATTGCTTCGTCGTGCAAAACACGAGCCATGCAAACGAGAGAAGACTTCCAGGAATTGATCTCTGACGGCCCGACCTTATGCCCGAGCTTCTGAAGAAATGCATCGCCGACAACAACTTCGATGGCGGTGCTATGAACTTGCTCAAGAAATTTGGACTTAGTAGCTTGGTAGACGATCACTGAGTTGCACCTTTATTATTTTTACAAGCTCAGCTGGATCGTCCAGCCCGCAACTTATATCTCCGTATATTTCTTGCTGGTGCCGATTGCGCGCTCGACTGGATATTTTTCAGCGTTGACAGCCAGTTTGCTTCGTGCAGCTTCCAATAAGTCGATCTGAAGCTTGTCGCAAATCTGCAGCAGGTACAGAAATACGTCGGCGGTTTCGGCAGCCACCTCGGTCTTCTTCTGCGCCGTGAGGCTGCGGCTTTGTTCTTCCGTCAGCCACTGGAAGTGTTCAAGAAGTTCCGCGGCTTCTACCGTCAGTGCCGAAGCTAGATTCTTGGGCGAATGAAACTGCTCCCACTCGCGCTCTTTGGCGAAGTCACGAAGGGCTTGAGTAAGGGACTGGAGATCGCTGTTCATGGGCAGACTGTATAGCAGTGCGGCGCCCGGTGAGCCTGTTAAGCCGACCGCTTCAACCCCACCCCAAACCCCCGCCCTACTGCCGGGCGCTCCATCATCCCCCGATACCACCGCAACACGTTCGGAAAATCCGCCAAGTCAATTTTGTGCCGCTCATGCCGCCAGACCCAGCCGACGATGGCGAAGTCGGCTATTGAGATTTCTTCGCCTGCGAAGAAGGCGTGGTCGGCCAGGCGGCGGTCCATCACGCCGTAAAGGCGTGTTGTCTCGGCCATGAAGCGCTCCAGGCCGTAACGACGTTCGGTTTCGTCTTTCAGCGCGGCGAAGTGGTGCACCTGGCCGGGCATGGGGCCGAAGCCGCCCATCTGGAACATCAGCCACTCCATCACCGCCACGCGGGCGCGTGGGTCTTTGGGCAGGAAGGTGCCGGTCTTTTCGGCCAGGTAGATCAGGATGGCGCCGGACTCGAAGACGCTGATGGGCTGGCCGCCCGGGCCGTCGGGGTCGATGATGGCGGGGATCTTGTTGTTGGGGCTGATTTTCAGGAAGTCGGGCGCGGTCTGCTCGCCCTTGGTGATGTCCACCACATGCACGTCATAGGGCAGGCCCATTTCTTCGAGGGCGACGCTGATCTTGCGGCCGTTGGGGGTGTCGAAGGCGTAGAGCTGGATGGGCATGGTGTTTTGTCGGGGGTATTTGGGTGGAATGCAGTCTGCCACAGGATGTTGGCATGCGCAGCCGGCGCGGCGATACTGGCAACATGATGCGCCGCCTCCCTGCCCTTGCCGCCTGCTGCCTCGCCTTCTTGCTGGCCGCCGCCGGCAGCCTGGCCCTCGCCGCGCCGTCCCCCAACGACACCTTGCGCATAGGCTCCAAACGCTTCACCGAGTCTTACATCCTCGCGCAGGTACTGGCGCAGACCGCGGCGCCGCACACGCCCACGCCGCCGTCGGTGCTGCAGGGCCTGGGCAATACCGCCATTGTTTATGAGGCGCTGCGCTCGGGCAGCATCGACCTTTACCCGGAGTACGTGGGCACCATCAGTCAGGAGATCCTCAAGGGCGAGGCGTCCATGAGCACGCAGGCCATGAACACCGCGCTGGCGCCGCTGGGCCTGGGGGTGGCGGTGCCGCTGGGATTCAACGACGGTTATGCGCTGGCCATGCGCGAGGACATGGCGCAGCGGCTGGGCATAGCCTCTCTGAGCGATCTGGTGAAGCACCCTGAACTGAAGCTGGGCCTGTCGAACGAGTTCATCGGCCGGGCCGACGGCTGGAAAGGCCTGGCGCAGCGTTACGGCGCGCCGCAGACCCCGGTGGCGCTGGACCACGGGCTGGCTTATGACGCGATTGCGCAAAAGCAGGTGGACGTGATCGACATCTACACCACCGACGCCAAGATTGGCCACCTGGGTCTGCGTGTGCTGAAGGACGACAAGGCTTATTTCCCGCGTTACGACGCGGTGCTGCTGTACCGGCTGGATGTGCCGACACGTTTCCCGCAGGCCTGGGCGGCGCTGCAGAAGCTGGGCGGCAGCATCGACGAAAACGCGATGATTGCGATGAACGCGCGGGCGGAGCTGCAGGGCGGGGCCTTCGACGTGATTGCGCGGGATCACCTAGCGGCCAAGGCCGGGGGAACCAATGTCGGCAAGGATTCCGGCCAGCGCGGCTTCTGGGCCAAGCTGTTCGGCCCCGACCTGGCGCGGCTGGCGCGGCAGCACCTGGCGCTGACCCTGATCTCTGTCGGGCTGGCGGCGCTGATCGGCATTCCGCTGGCGGTGTGGGTGTTTCCGCACCCGCGCCTGCGCGCGCTGGTGCTGGGCGCGACCAGCCTGCTGCAGACCGTGCCCTCGCTGGCGCTGCTGGCCATGCTGATCTCGCTGCTGGGCGTGATCGGCACGCTGCCGGCGTTGATCGCGCTTATGCTGTACGCGTTGCTGCCCATCATGCGCAACACGGTGGCGGGCCTGGCCGAGGTGTCGGGCGGGCTGCGGCTGGCCGGGCAGGCGCTGGGCATGAGGCCTCGCCAGCGCATGCGCCTGATCGAGCTGCCGCTGGCGCTGCCAACCATCATTGCCGGCGTGCGCACCGCGACGGCCATTGCCATCGGCACGGCGACGATTGCCGCCTTCATAGGCGCGGGCGGCTTTGGCGAACGCATCGTCACCGGGCTGGCACTGAACGACCGCGAACTGCTGCTGGCCGGCGCCCTGCCCGCCACGGTGCTGGCGCTGCTGAGCGAGGCGCTGTTCGAGGGTGTGGACTGGCTGCTGCGCCGGGGCCGGGGCGTTTGAGGCGCGGTTTGACCTGCAGGCGCTTTTTTTAAGCCAAATCGGCCTCCAGCCCCCGTCCGGCGGGGGAGAGTAGCTATTAAATCAGGAGCAATTAAGTGGCAAGAGGCCCGTCGCGCTCGCCCGGCAGGCAAGGCGCCACCCGGTGATCACAAGCCATTGGATCGTGATGGCGCATCGGCGTGGAACATGCCTGCGGACCGCACGAAGTTGCCGCCACCGAGATGGTGAATGGTCTGCAGCCCGGCGTTGTCGTCGGTAAAGCGCCAGTGCCCTTCACTGAACACGCGTTCATCGGCAGCGGCGGCAACCACCTCGGCAAAGCAGGTGTCGTAGGCGTCCTGGGTATGCGGCTCGGGGATCAGCCGGCACTCCAGCCACGCGGCGCAGCCCTGCTCCAGCAGCGGCACGCCAGACACCGGCCCGCTGCGGGGCGTCAGGCCGTGCTGCGCGAACTTGTCAACGGTCCGGCCCGACACACTGCCCACGGCGTAAGTCAGGGCGGCCAGCGCCTGGCTGGGCAGGCAGATGCCGAAGCTGCCGCTCGCGGCAACCAGCTCACGCGTGAATGTCTTCTTGTCGATCACGATGGCAATGCGCGGCGGCGTGAACTCCACCGGCATGGACCATGCCGCCGCCATGATGTTGCGCGCGCCGGCATGCGCACTGGTCACCAGGACGGTGGGACCGTGATTGATCAGGCGGCTGGCGTGCGAAAGAGCGACTTCCCGGAAATGTGTCATGTGCTTTCCTGTCCTTGGACTGGTTTATTTCTTCACGTAGTCTTCCAGCGGCTTGTCGCTCAGCTCCACCCAGGCAGCCCGGGTCAATGCCGATGCAGGCAAGCCAACCAGCACATTATTGGGCGGAATCGGCTGGACGAACCACTTGTCGTAGAGCTTGGCCACCTCGCCGCTTTTCGCCATCCTGACGATGCTGTCGTCCACCAGGCGCTTGAAGGGCGCATCGCCCTTGGGCAGCATGATGGCGATGGGCTCGACGCTCAAAATCTCCTTGAGCACCACATAGGCGGCCGACTGCCTGGACTGGGAAATCATGGTGGCCAGGATCTGGCCGTCGGCCACAAAGGCATCGGCCCGGTCATTTTCCAGAAGCAGGAAACCTTCGCTGTTGTCCTTGCCGAACAACTCCTTGAAATCAACCCCGGCTGCGCGCTCATGTTTGCGGATGAGCTGAACTGCGGTCGCGCCGGATGTCGCGGAGACGGTGCGGTTGGCGAGCTGGGACAGACTGGTGATGCCGGACTTGCCCTTCGTCGCCACGCGCACCTCTTCAACATACAGCGTCGGGGCAAAGGCCACGTCTTTCTGGCGGGCCGCATTGTTGGTGGTGGTGCCGCACTCCAGATCGACGGTGCCGTTTTGCACCAGGGGGATGCGGTTTTGCGCGGTCACCGGCTGGAAGCGCACATTGAGCTTCTTCAAGGCGAGTTGTTTTTCGATGTCGGCGATGACCTTTTTACAGACCTCGACATGAAAGCCGGTGTACTCGCCACCACCCAGTGAATACGACATGGCGCCGGAGGCTTCACGCACCCCCATGGTGATGGTCGAGGTTTCCCTGATCTTCTTGAGGGTGTCGGCCTGCTGCGCGCAGGCCCAGGGGCTGGCTGCGACAAAGGCCGTTGCCAACGCCACGACGGAGATGGTTTTAATCATGACGTAGCTCCTTACTTTGCAAACAGGTTGTCGAGCGTGGCGAAGGCCTTGAACTCGATGGCATTGCCGGAGGGATCGAGAAAAAACATGGTGGCCTGCTCGCCGGGCTCGCCCTTGAAACGTATGTAGGGCTCGATGACGAAACGGGTGCCGCCGGCCTGCAGGCGCGCGGCGAGGGCCTCCCACTCGGGCAGCGAAAGAATGGCGCCGAAGTGGCGCACCGGAACGTTGTGGCCGTCCACCGCGCTGGTCTGGCGATGACCGCATTCATCCGGCGCCAGATGGGCGACGATCTGGTGGCCGTAGAAGTTGAAGTCCATCCACTCACTGGAGCTGCGGCCTTCGGGGCAGCCCAGAAGCTCGCCGTAAAACTGGCGGGCGACAGCCAGGTCATGCACGGGAAACGCGAGGTGAAACGGTGGGCGTGTGTTGACGGAGGGGGTGGCGGTTGTCGCACCGGCTGTGGAATTCATCGTGGTCCTTGAAGTGGGGTTGAAAGTCTTGGAGAGACGTTGAAGCCCGAACTTTAGGAGTTCTCACGCACTTTGAAAAACGATATATATTTCAGCTGAGTATCAATAAAATCAATCAGTCAGCATGATCCCCGAACTGAAGACCTTGATTGCCGTCGTGCGTTATGGCAGCTTTGCCGCGGCCGGTGACCACATCGGCCTCACGCAGTCTGCAGTGAGCAGCCAGATCCAGCGGCTGGAAGAGTCGCTGGGACTGGCGCTGTTTGACCGGACGCGCCGCTCTGCCGTGCTCAACGAGTCCGGCGCGAGGGTGCTGACACGCGCGGAAGAGATTGTCTTGCTGATGTCCAGGCTGGGGGATCCGGCGACTGACGATGAACTGGTCGGCACGCTGCGGATTGGCGCCATTGCCTCGGTTCAATCTGTGCTGCTCCCCCGGGCACTGGCAGCGCTGCGAAAGGACCACCCGCGGCTGCTGGTGAATATCGCGCCTGGCGTGTCCATGAAACTCATGGACCAGCTCGACAGCGCCGAGATCGATGCCGCCATCATGATCCGGCCCCCCTTCGGCATCCTGCCCGACATGAGCTGGCAGCCGCTGCTGTACGAGCCCTTCAAACTGCTGGTGCACAGTGAGGTCAAGGGGCGCGACTGGCGGGCCTTGCTCCAGTCACAACCCTTTTTGCGCTACGACCGCACGTCCTTCGGTGGGCGGCTGGTCACACGCTTCCTGCGCGACAACCGGCTGGAGGTGCAGGCATCCATCGAGCTGGACGAAATTGCGGGCCTGATGCAACTGGTGGCCCAGGGGCTGGGCGCTGCGCTGGTGCCCATGGTGGAGGCTTACCTGCTCCTGCCGCCGGAGGTGCGCGCGGTCTCCCTCGGGGAAAAAACCTTTTACCGGGAGATTGGCATCTTGCGCAGGGGCAAAGGCTCGCGCAGCCTCATCGTGCAGGCGCTGGAAAAATGCCTGGGTGATGCCATCACGCCAGTCAAAACCACTGTGGCCAAAGCCGGCTAGCTTGCAGGCAGCGCCCGACCTGCGCAGGCGCGATAAAAAAAGGCCCCAAACGGGGCCTTTTTGGCTTTTGCAGCAGCTCAGGCGATTTATAGAGCCAAATCGGCCTCCAGCCCCCGTCCAGCGGGGGCCAGCAGCTATCAAAACGATAGTGCCAGGCCCCGCACCGGATCAGTCCAGCTTGATGTTGGCTGCCGCGACGACGGCGGTCCAGCGCTTGCGCTCGTTGTTGAAGAAGGCGTCCTGCTCGGCCGGTGTCATGGTCGCCACTTCGGCGCCCTGCCCGCTCAGCCGGGCGCGGATGTCCGGGCTGCGGATGATCTTGATCAGCTCGGTGTTCAGGCGGTTGACGATGGGCTGCGGCGTGCCGGCGGCGACCAGCACGCCCTGCCAGGTGCCGGACTCGAAACCGGTGATGCCCTGCTCCTGCAAGGTCGGCACATTGCCGATCAGCGGCATGCGCGTGGCCTTGGAGACGCCGAGGATCTTGAGCTGACCGCTCTGCACAAAAGGCAGCGTGGCCAGCATGCCGTTCATCAACACCTGGGTCTGGCCGGCGACGGTGTCGTTCACCGCCTGCGAGCCGCCCTTGTAGGGGATGTACTGCCACTTGGCGTTGCTGGCGCGCTCGACGGCGACGCCGGCGAGGTGCGGCGCGCTGCCCATGGCCGTGACGGCGAAGTTGAGCTGCTTGGTTTGCGACAGCGCCACCAGCTCCTTGAGGTTGTTGGCGGGCACCGAGGGGTGCACCACCAGCAGGTGCGGCGAATAGGCCAGCATGGTCACGCCACGCAGGTGTTTGCTCGGGTCGAACTGCAGCTTGGTGTAGACGGACGGGCTGATGGCCAGCGCGCCGGTGTCGCACAGCAGCAGCGTGTAGCCGTCCGGATTGGACTTGGCGACCAGGTCGGCGCCCAGGTTGCCGTTGGCGCCGGCGCGGTTTTCAACCACGACGGGCTGCTTGAGCGCGTCCGACAGCGCCTGGCTGATGGAGCGGGCAATGATGTCCGACGAGCCGCCCGGTGGGTAAGGCACGATCAGGCGGATGGGTTTGGACGGCCAGGCGGCGGGTTGGGCCTGGACGCCGGACGCAGCGGCCAGGCCCAGGGCCACGGAAGAAGCGAGAACCTTGCGGCGATTGAGTGTCATGTTTGATCTCCTGAATAAACGGTTTAAAAAAATGCCGGTTGTTGTTCTGGATTTAGGCTTTGGCGACTTCGTGACCGGCCATCAGCTCCAGTGCGCGCACCAGGGCCGAATGGTCCAGGTCCTGCATGCCGTTGGCACTGCAGACCTGCATGAGTTGGGCCGCGCTGGCGGTTTGCGGCAGGGCCACACCGAGGCTGCGGGCGCCGCTGAGCGCCAGGCCCAGATCCTTCTGGTGCAGGCCGATGCGGAAACCCGGGTTGAAGGTGCGCTTGATCATGCGTTCGCCGTGCACTTCCAGGATGCGCGAGGCGGCAAAGCCGCCCATCAGCGCCTGGCGCACCTTGGCGGGGTCGGCGCCGGCCTTGCTGGCAAACAGCAGGGCTTCGCCGACGGCGGCGATGTTGAGCGCGACGATGATCTGGTTGGCGACCTTGCAGGTCTGACCGTCGCCGTTGCCGCCCACCAGCGTGATGTTTTTGCCCATCAGCTCGAAAAGCGGCTTGACGCGCTCGAAGGCGGCATCGGGGCCGCCAATCATGATGGTCAGGCTGGCGGCCTTGGCGCCGACTTCACCGCCGGAGACCGGTGCGTCAAGGTAGTCGGCGCCGAGCTCGTTGATCTTCTTCGCGAAGTCTTTTGTGTCCATGGGCGAGATCGAGCTCATGTCGACCACGGTCTTGCCCTTGGCATTGCT
>Ga0307516_10010174_pt1 | contig 10380 bp, 11 predicted proteins | sample 19_EM_MG_FD_203310 | JGI IMG/M metagenome (GOLD analysis project Ga0307516, IMG submission 203310) | Populus trichocarpa ectomycorrhiza microbial communities from riparian zone in the Pacific Northwest, United States - 19_EM | ecosystem: Host-associated > Plants > Roots > Unclassified | place...
GGTAGCACCGTTGGCGCTAATCGCGCCGATGCCCGCCCTGGGTGGGTTTCCACTCGGGAAACCCTCCTCCTCCTTGCCGGGTAATTCCCTGGGTCCAGGGATGCGTCGCAACCGTGGGAAGGCTTATTTCGCCTCATGACTGGTTTGGGTTCCCCCAGCCGCATCAATCCGCCCCCTGCATGCTGCAGCCGGATTCCCCACTGTCGTTGTCCCTCCCTTGGGCCGCGCGGCCTATCCGCCGGGGGTTTCCTTCCCTCGGTTGGATTCAATCCAGCGCCTGCACTGCTCTTTTTACCGCTGATCGAACAATCTGGACATAAGGTAAGTCGTGATTATTCCAGCTTGAATTATCCCTCCCCCTGCAACGGTTACTCCGTGCCTAAAAGCCATGCGTGGTATGCTTCAATCGGCTTGTCGGATGTTCGGTCATCCTGAATTGGTCACACCTCCCTCTCTTTTTGGAATTCATGCTCCCGAACGACTGACCAACACCCAACCCCTCTCCCCTCGGTAATTTGTGCCACAGATCGTGTGCCCTAACGGGGATATGGCGCCAATGCCCCCTTGCACCACGCGTTCGGCGGCTCTCACTCCCGTCCAACTCGTTGTAGTCCCCCTCTTCCGGAAATTACACTTCTGATTGGTCCACGAACGCGCTCGTTCCCAACACACACGGTAATTCCCTCCCCCCCTTTTCCAGTCGGTTTCTCATTGTGCGTCCCGATGAGGAGCCCTCCCGCATCCAGCTGCCACACTTTTGATTGGTCGCTGGACGTGCGATTGTCCCAATCCGCGCTTCCTCTACAAGCGCTCAATTGAGACTCATCATACTCCCGGGTAAGTATCTTCTTTGCCACATCGCTTCACCCGCTCGGTCGACCTCGTGCCCCAGCTGCTCGATATGTGTCGGCACGCCCCCCACCCACCCCTTGTTACAGCGTCCCGTTTCCCCACTCAATTGGGCCTTAAAGCACGTTGGCCCCAACCGGCCAACGAGTGCCCAACCCCCCTTCACCGGCTATCCTCCCCAGCAATTTGCCTCTCTCTCACCACCGAACTGCTCGCCTAAGACGGGTTCACGACATTGATTACCCCCACCCCTCTCTATCTACCCCGGCCGTTGACTCCAGGATGTCTCCACCAAGCTCCCCCGCCCCTCTCGAGCTCCAGTTAATCCCCCCTGACCAACCGTCCTCTGCTACCCCCACTCCAACATTTGTTCATGGTGGGGAAGCAATATGCGACCCCGCCCCCACCCACGAGCAACAACCCGGCCCCAACAACGGTGCCATTCAGGAGAAAGTCTCAACTCCCATGGAAGCCGATGTAGCCAGAGAGGGTTCGGACGGATCGGACAACGGGACCGGTGAGCATTGTCAACCACGTCAATGCAAAGCACAACTGATGCGAGATACTTACTCTAGGTGTCCCTGCCACAGCCCCGAAGAAGCGTAAGCGCAACTTACGAGGGGTTCGTTCCAACAGGAACAGGTTAGTCCCTGTTCGCGACACAGGGACTTCGTCAAGCCTCCCACCAAACGATCATCCGTTCGCAGGGGTTGCCGCGACAATTTCAAACCTTATTAGCAGGCATGGCGCCCTTCAGGAACAGTTCCGAGAGGTGTTCGCTTTGTGTGAGCACTGTCAAAGGATTGTTTGTCAAGAATTGCCCGGGCCTGAGGGTCACGTTTGTATTATTGAGGTAGAAGAGTAGCGTCGAGGGTTTATCTAGAATCTTGTCAATATCTTGTCTTTCCCCGTCACGCAGTGCCGCTGTCCAAATGTCATACCCATCTTGTTATAACGAGGCCTGCGCCGAAGACCGATGGAACACCCACTTCCCATAGTATTCTCCGACGGCGCGTTCAAGTCAGTCCGGGGGGGTTGATGTTACAACAGGCTAATATTACCACCAGCAGTGCTTGACTCACGACGAAGAAATCTCAAGACTCAAGGCGATCATTTATTGACAAGCAACTACGGACCTGGAATACAAGCGGCACAAATAGATCTACGTAAAGACAGATGGTGGGAGATGTAGCGACAACAAAAGAGGGGCAAAGCCAAGGAAAGAGCGCAAGAAGGCAAGTCACCCAAGTGATGACGGCAGGAGCAAGACAGTTAAGAGGCAATCAGGACGACTTGGACTTGGACTTCTTTCGCGGCGATAAACCCTCGCCCTGCTCAGCCCTCCGCTTATTTCGTACAGGTGCAACCGCCGTGGTGTGAGTACCATCTCCCGGAACTGGCCAGCGCTGCGCAAGCTCCATGACGAAGATTAGGTCATTGAGGATGTTAAACCACTTGCAGTCGTGCTCGGGTAAGTCGTCGAAGTTCAGCGTCGTAATGTCGTTCCCAGCAGCCCTCGCAGCTTCATGGCGTCTAACCTTCTCCTTCTCCCTGAGCCGTCCAAACTCTCGATCCCACCATGCCAGACACAGAATCAAGAGGAAAACACCTTTCTTGCCCCCCGCGAGGATATAGGAGTAATCTTTGAGGGGGTCGGGAGGGTATTCGTCCTTGTAGCGCCACCCGGGTTGGATGCTTCCCCACCAAACCGACACCTCGTCTCCAAATTCGGGCAACGTGACCGAATCTCCCTTGGAAGGGCTGTGGTACCATTTGAAGTAGTCCTTCAAGATACCGGGCTTTTGCTTTAGTGGTAAATTCGCCCCCTACAATGAATCGTCAGAATCGGCCATAAAATACAAAGCGACCTCTAGCTTACGAGTTTTTCATTCAATCCAAAGCCTACTCTTCTCTCTTGCCTGAGCCAGGTAGTGATCAGTTTCTTCCAGATATCCCCTGCCTCGACAGAGAGAACAAAGTCAAGCCTCCCGCGCTCAAGGAGCCATGAAGGGAAATCCGATCGGTCAATGTGATAGTCGGGGATGACACGGGGGGCGAAGCGGAAACAGTTGGGCACGGTATCGGCTTCGAGACCCACAGTGATGGCCGAATGTTCTTCGATGGACGGAGGGGCGTTGGGGTCGTCTATAAATGGCGTGGTTGGTATGCTCATCAGGGTCTCCATGGGGGTCGCCATGTACTCCTCAAGGGACTGTTGGGGCAAAGGTATAACAAGTTCATCGGGAGATGGTGTGGTGGAGGGCGTGGAGGGCACGGTGAGGATACTCTCCGCAGGTGAAACGAGGGGATCATCTTGAGGCGAGAATTGATACCCAGATGGACTGAGAAATAGCGCGATGTCCGGTACTCCCTCAATCGAGTCACGTCGAGTTTGGATGGGAGGGGCAGCGGTGGGCGTGTGCCAGAGTTTGTAAGCACTTGTTGGCACCGCCGTCAGCCCCAAGCTGTCGTTGGTGATGTCTTCCATGAGATTGGGAGAAGGGTACACAACGGCAGCTTGCGGCCCCTGGATAACTTGGGGGAGAGGGCCGGTTATTTCGTGCTGGAGGGCAAACTCTTGAGAAGGATTGGTTTGTTGGGGTGAGATGGTCTTGGGGGGTTCGATGATGGCAAGAGGCTGAGTAACCGTTGGAATGGTGGCGGCTTGATGGGTGACTGCTTGAGATGATCCAAGAGGGGAGGGAGCGAGGAGAGAGTGAGGCTCGGGAACTTGACGTGGGGTAACAGCTCGAGACGGTTCGAGAATTGGCGAAGGAGCAACGAAAGAAGATTCGTGGGTAGTGGGAAGATCTTCAAGAACAAGACGAGTGGCAAGAGGAGATTCATGATGCGCGGGAGCAAAGACAACGGCTGAGTCTTCGATAGAATTAGCGAACTGGGGAGGTGAAAATATTTCATGGGGCGCGGCGAATTGGGGAGGGTCAAACGTCTGTTGAGACACGGGAATCCCGGGATTGACATCGGTTGGTTGGTCGACGAGAGGGGGTGGGGTTAACGTTTGGGCCTGAACTGTTCTGGAGTCCAGAGATCCAACGATTCCGTCCTCACTGACTAAAATAGTATCATTCCTGGGTGGAAGATCGTTGAACTCCTCGATGGTTGCGGTGCCGGGGGTGTGGGGGTTTGGAGTTGACGAAGACGTTGCTTGCTGACTGCTGGGGGATAGTGTGAACAGAGCGCGTCGGCTGGTCTCTTTGTCTGAAAAGCATAGTTAGCACAGGTCAACTCGCTGCCCCCGTAGCAAACATACCACCAAAGACCCTCAAGGCCCACTCTCTGAAGCGCCCCTCGATGCCTTTGTCGAAGTCGTTCCCACTGAACTGCCGAAAGTCCAAACCCAACTCGGTTCTCCCCTGACAGAAACTACGTTCAAAAGGGTGTAAGTAGGACAATCCAAGAAGTGGTATCAAGGGCTTACGTTTGACATGACGAATCTCCTGTTTCGGGATTGATGTGTGCGACGAAGAGTTGGGCGACGCAGCCTGCTTGATCCTCAAGGTTCTTGAGAATCGTTGACAATGCCTTTGTAACCGAGGGCTGGTTTCTAGAATTTAGGGGATTAGATCGAGGATTTGGGATGGTGAGTGGAAATCGCCTACCGCTGATGGATAAGGAGTTTTGCCTCCCTCTCTTTGGGATCCTTGAGCTCCGGTATCATCTTGTACAACTTCTTCGACTCGCTCTCGCGACGAATATTGACTTCTTTCTTCTCCTCCGGACCCAGTTTGTTGTAAATTTCCTTAGCGATCTTGATTTTGAAGCTGATGGGGATGTGAGAACCGGGAGTAGTCGCCGAACTTGGGGCCGGGTCGTCCTCGTCCGCCAACATATGCGAATGCTTTTCTTGTTCCCACCGGGAGACGACGACCTCGCGAAGACCAGAGTCCCAAGCATAAGCGCAGTAAGCTTGGGCGGAGGCGAGCTTCCGCTTCTCGCTTTGGTTGAGTCTTAACTTCGGCTTGGGAGTGGTGGAGGTGGTGGGGAGCTTTGCACCTGCACGAGCGGCGTTGTGAAACCACGTCCGAATTCTCTGATGGGCAACGAGTCAGTGGTTATGGGTAGGGCGGTATTGGTTAGCAATACGCACCTGTTGCACCTTCGTACGGCTGACGAGGATGGCGTTATCACGCCCACCATGCTTCTTGACGTCCTTGGCAGGCGGGTCAATCGGCCACGTCTTTTGCCAATGGTCGTACACGGGAGGCCAGAATCGACTCAACGTGCCGTCGTTCTGGTGAGTGAGGTAGAGGGACCACTTGCTCAGCATGAACTCGAGTTGGGCACCAGTTTTCCAGGCAGATGGGGGAGTTTTGGGGTTGCCAGCAGTAGACGTGGGAGGAGAGTCGTCAGAGGTGTTGGTGGTCGATCGGGAAGGTTCGGGAGGGACCTCGGTAGTTGTCCCATCAGACGCCAGTGCAGTAGACGATTTCTTCGATCGTTTGGATACCATCGGAGGGAGACGGTCAAGCGAGCGACGACAGAAGAAGGGGTGGATAATCTAGTACGAGCCGATAAGACAGGTTATATACGTCCTCCTCCAGTGCACCGACAACCTCCTCCCTCGGTGTGCCGACGAATACCGACAAATATTTATTCACCATAACGACGAAAACTGGATGCATGCCAATTTTCTGCGTCGCGCGTGTTGGTGGACATGTTTTCTTTCGGAAAAGCAACGTCTAGATGGATGCATTTTTCTCATGGAATTTCTGACATCGCGGTGAAGTCTGGGAACGACCCACCTGAGTAGCGCAGCCCGGAGAACACAACCATTGAAATTGGGGAATGCGAGGTTGGGTAAGCGCCCATCGCATCCGTCGGGACATGGGTTTTGGGAAGGTGAGTGCCACCCCGTGCGCAGAAAACTGCACGAGGCAGCTCGGACAAACCGGTTGTCGTGCATGTCACTCCCCATTTGAGTCAAAACCATCTTATCAGACTTCGGTCCGTCGAGAGATGAGCCAACATACCTTTCAGATACTTCGGCGTGTGAAGGAAGGCGCCGTCGGGAGATGGGGGTCTGGCCACCGCGTCAGTTCAGGTCCTATTCTGAGTCGGAATCACCTTATCAAACTTCGATCCATTTGTTGCGGAGTCGACACACCATTTTCACCCGGGTGCGGAAAGTGGAGTACTTTGAAGCCCCCGGGAGACGTGGCCTCAAGGGTCTGACGTCTGGCCATTGGGCCAGCCGAAGTCCCATTCTGAGGAAAATTCTTTTGTCAGATTTTGATCCATTGAACGGCGGGTCAGGAAGACGAAACAAAAGTACGCTCGCTCATGGCGAACCTCGGTTGACGCCGTCCCCACAACTCCCACACCTGCCCACCCATATCTTCCTTGTCTATCACTACGAAAATAGCCAGGAGAGGAACGAGGAAAGAGGTGAGGGTCAGGGGGGTCAGGGCGTGGGAGACTTGGTGGGCGTGGAAGATTGACAGCGCAGCCACGATTGATCAATTGGTTGATCGTCGCCTTCTACTTCAACACTGGTGCTGGTGGATGGCGTCCTCACCCTTCCTTTCTCGGCACCTCCGGTCGGGATCCCTTTCCCACCTAGTCCCTCCAGGGGCATCCAAACACCAAAAGTACCACCTCCCAAACGTACAAATATCACCAATTTCAGACGCCTTTTCCCCCGGCCCTCCCCAACTCGTCTCTCTCCAATTCGTCTCTCTCCAGCTCGTTTCTCTCCGGCTCATCTCTCTCTACCTCTCCATCGCATCTGTTACCGCCATGGTGGCCACAAACTCAACAACACGCCGCCCACCGACCGACAGGGACATGATCCAACTCCCCATCGCCACCGCTTTCAATATTTGTGATGGCCTCTTCAAGATGGCGAATCGCTTGGTCGTTGAACTTCCTGAGACCCAGTTAAGGGATGTCCGCTATGCCCTTGAGACGTTGGTGTCAAAGGTTGACCGACTGTTGGAGTCTGGCGAATACGACCTTTCTTTGAACTTCGACGGTCTCGCGGTCGACCCTGGTGAGTCTTCTGAGTCCCATCCTGATATTAACTCACTCGTCTAACTCATCTCACTCTTCTCAGACATCCCAGGGGCCGAGGACTTTGGCACTCCCTCAACTCCAACCTCCACCTCCAGCAACTCTAGGATCACTTCAACCCCCACCACCTCCGGTACCAACTCTAGTGGGTTAGCATCCCTCTCCCCCTCGCCTCGACGTCTCCGTCAGAATACCATCGGAGTTCCGCCTTCCATGATCTTGGCCCCGACTCCATCTCCGACTCCGGTTGCGGCCCCAACCCCTCCCTCGGTCCCATACCATGGCCGATACCCCTTTGTCATTTCCTCCCGAGAGAACGTTGGCATACCCAACTACGCTTACCACCCCCTATTTGTTAAACCGGGTTGGTTGTGTACCTCGCTTAGGCATGCAAACTCTGACCCTTTATCCTAGGCATCCCGGGTGCTTATCAGGACCCTCCGACAACTTCGGGCCTGGCTGGTCGAGGCTCATATCACGTCGTCTGCAAGGGGTTATATGTGGGTATATTCAAAGATTGGTAAGCTTTTGTTTATTATCCCCTGCTTCCATTTCGTTGACGATGTTCAGGGATGAAATATCGCCATGGGTCCTAGGTGTCGCCGGAAGTATTTACCGCAAGGTTAAGTCATGGGAGGAGGCAAAAGAACTCTACAATGCGCGTCTTGACTCCGATGTTATTCAGATCTTGCGTTGAGGTCATTCCCCCCTCCGTCGTGTCTTTTATTAGCTCGTGCGTCGACTCTCATCTACTCGTAGATCAGCTCTTGTCCGCTCGTAGATCAGCTCTTGTCCGCTCGTAGATCAGCTCTTGTCCGCTCGTAAATCAGTTCTTGTACGCCCGTCATCAGTTTGCCGTTTTAGCCCTCCTGTTATTCTTCGGCGTTGTCTTGACTCATATCCCAATGTGCCCTCGTGATCTCCCTACTACTTGTACTCTTTTCCTTGAATCCCAACCATCGCATGCACTCAGAACACAACCCAAAAGATTTCAACCCCGTATACATGCCTGGTTTGCAGAAGATGCGGATGGTGTTTGTTATGGCTAGACGGGACAAGATAGGATCGAAAAGGGCCGGACATCAACCAAAATCAATCCCGCCAGACGCGGCGCGAAACGGACGCGAATCAGGCTGGCAGCTCTAGCCCACCACGCGCGCCTGATTGGGTTCCCCTTTGGGAACACACATCCTCCCGCCCTGGCTCATCCCTTCTCTTTGCGATTGGGGTCCACACAACTAACCAGGGGCTTAGCCCTTATAGTTATGCACTGAACTGACATACATCTACGGTATGAGATCATTTTCGGGTCACCTGGTGCGATCCCGGGTACCCTCTCCTCGGGGCGGGTGAGGGTGGATAATAATCCCCTTGCCACACGTGCTACAGGTGAGAAATGGTTACATCTCTGATACACCTATTCTACTGATATAAGCAAAGCCTGCCGAGGCCATCCTGGGCCCATTTGCGCTATTTCTGTCCCCTCAACCTAGGGGGGTCAAAACTCACAAAAATCGCAATTGCACCTGATCCTGGCACGCAGCTACTTCGCCCTTCCGGGATCGTGTTCCAGTTAGCACCTGTGAGGTAATTATACCCTTCTTATGCTGCCGCATCAATTCTTCTCGTCTCGGAAGATCTCAACGCGTCTGCAGCTCTCTTTTCTTCCTACACTTGGTACGTTTGTTCTCATTACTTGGGATGATGTTCGCACACTCTCTATGCTATCTAGAGCTGGGGGAACCTCTCTATACGCTGGTATTACGCCGGGGGGGACCTCCCCACATTCCCCTGTTTGCGAGAGGCAGATCCGCTTCCAGATCAATCACATTTCTTCCCCTTCATTCCAGGACGTTTGTCATACCTCAGCATTTACCACACCTGTGGATTCCACGTATTTTTGCGCGTTTAAAGTAAGTAAGCATCCCTCCATTGATAATTCTTCAAAAACATCTCCCGCCAATTCCCACCCCTCCTCCTGACTATCTCAACCCATCCAGACCGATTCCTGGCTTGAGTGTATGTATAATTTGCGCCCCCAAAGCCGCTTGTTAAGTGGACAAGCATTTGGCAAGTTATATCGCTTCTTTCGTGTCATTCCCCCCCTGAGGACACCATAGAGAAATCCGCATTTTGTGTCACATTAGGGGCCATACTTTGCTCAGAAAAGGCTTGTTACCTGTACAGTAGATGCATTATATGTAATCTAGTACCGCAGGTATGTCTATAAACTGATTTTCGTAACGGTACACAACGGGGGAAATGTGTGCAAAATCTGACGAATTTCGGACACCAGGAATTTCAGGCATCATATTATACCATAAAAGCATGTAAGATTACATCACATATGACATACATATTGAGCCAAACAAAACCCGCAGGCAGTCCTATGTGCCATTCTCAATATACGCTCTTGACAACTCGGGGTCCAGACGGAGGGATGGTCTGCGAGGCTGTCATAAACACTTGTTCATTTGTTCTGAAATTTTGCACACGTACCATTTTCACACACACTAGCCTAATAGTACATTTACAGACCAACCGGGCATGTATTACAGGCCCAGTGGAAAGTGCGTCCAGGATCGTTGACCCTGGAAAGCAGTTCCCACGATCACCGCCGCATGGGAATATGAGCGCTAGCGTGCTCGCCTGGACTTGACTTTCACCGGGGCACGCAGTAGATACCCAGTTGGTCCGTAGACCAAGGAATCGATTGCTGTATGCATAGATAACACGCATACAAGTTTTCAGAACGAATAAATCAGTGTTTGTGCTGATATCACAAACCACCCGGTCATCCAGACCCTGAGTTGTCGAGAGTGTATATCGAGAATGGGGGATGCGACTGCCTGTAGATTTTGTGTGGCTCGATAGGTACATTACATCTAATAAAATTGTACATGACATTATGGTCCAATAGAACATCTATGGTTCCTGGGGTCCAGAACTCTACCGATTTTCTGCGCATCTCTCCCGCTTGCACATCGTCGCGAAAATTGCATTACAGATGTATCTGTAGCACTAACTTGCATTCATAGCATCTAATATATCGGTTACAATCCTCCTCCACCCGGAGGGACGATCTAAATAACGCGAAAGAAATGTAAATTTCGATAGCGTTTTTTGAGGGTGGATCAAACATAGAAATCAAAATACTCCACCGATTACTCAACCGCCACAAAAACGGTTATAGGAGCATATACTAGGCTTACAGACGACCCAGGAATAAGTGAAAACAAAACTAGAAATGAAGAACGAAAGGTGTTAGCGAGGGAGAGAGATTTAGTGAATAATGGGTATGGAAGGTGGAGTACTTACATTGAGCATGCCAAAATGCGCAGAATCTGTAAGCACCATGTATTCCCAGGGAATACGAGCCCTTCCGTACAAGGGCAAAGCGATTAGGATGGTCCAGAAACAAATCCGGCCAACCCCCCAAACGCGGATACCCGGACTATGCCCAGCGATGTTCGTAACATCGTAGGAGGTTCAATCGACTTG
>Ga0307516_10010175_pt1 | contig 10377 bp, 7 predicted proteins | sample 19_EM_MG_FD_203310 | JGI IMG/M metagenome (GOLD analysis project Ga0307516, IMG submission 203310) | Populus trichocarpa ectomycorrhiza microbial communities from riparian zone in the Pacific Northwest, United States - 19_EM | ecosystem: Host-associated > Plants > Roots > Unclassified | place...
TATCGCACCCATGAGAACCAGTATGGTCGCTGGGAAGGATCGCCGCAGCAGAGTGAGCACCACGGCGGCCACCGCCGCGGCGATCATCAGCGGCACGCCCTTGTCGGTGAAACTCACCATCCCGAACAGGCCCAGCACGAGGGCCAGCACCGTCTCGCCGACGATCTGCCGCCGGGACCACAGGTCTGCTGCACCCAACCGCTTCCGGACCTCGCGCGCCTTCGTCTTCACGTTCACGCGCCAACGGTAGACATCACCGGCCGCGCGCACAGCCTCCGTTCGTCGCTACCACCAGCGACCAAAGTCGTACGACGGTCCGAGAGGCCGGCGGGCTCGGGCACGTGTCGTTGTCCACGAGCCCGTCAGCCGTTGCCGCCGAAGGACTTCACCTGGCACTCGACCCTGTACTTGTCGAAGTCGGGCAGGTTCATGCTGTCACCGCTGACCAGTCCCCAATTCCCCTCGGAGACCACGCTCTTGATCCCGTGACCGTTCATGCACTTCACCATGGCCCGCACGCCGTCGCCGTACCGGGGATTTCTCGCCGAATCCAGTTCCACCGGCTGGAGCGGGTATTTCAACTCGCAGGCTTTGAGCGCCGGGCTGTTGGCGACGGGTTTGCTGGCGGCCGGCACCCCGTGGTCGTGGAGGCAGTCCGTCCAGGCGTCCCAGAGCCTGTTGATGTCCTGCTGGTCGTCGTCGAGACGGATCCGCACGTGTCCGGCGTCCGGGTCCGCCGTCTTTCCGACGGTGGTGGAAGGGGTGGCGATGGAGGCGACACCCTCGTCGCGGGTGCCCTTCCCGCCGTCGCCGCAGGAGGAGAGCAGGACGAGGGCCGTGCCGGCCGCGACGACCGTCAGGACGGGACCGGTGATGCCGCGGTGCCCGGGATCGGTGGAGGAGGACATGGCACCAACATCCCGGCCAGGTATGAAGATTTTGTCAGCGACCGGTCAGCATTCTGTCTGCGGGAGCGGTGGCACGGAGGCCGATTCCGGACCGCTACCGTCCGCCTCGTCAACAGCAGTCCGACAACTCTGCTGCGGCACAAGCTGTCCGGGGCCCGCCGCCGAGGAGGCCGATCTGCCGCGGCATGACCTCGACGCCTGACGCAGGGTCCGTGCGGCGGACGGCGCGACTCGTACGACGACGCCAATGACGGGAAGGCACCGGCCAGTTGGCCGAGTTCCGGCCCCGCCCGACCGTGCGCGGGGTGCGGTCGATGCCACCCCTGACCGGAGTCTCCGCATGATCCGATCGACGCCCGACGCGTCGAACAACTTCTGTCCCAACGCTGTACGGGAATCCGGTGTTCGGGATAGCGTCACCACGCAGCTGCCGAGTGAAACGATTCAATCCACTGCCGCACAAGGGGACAGCATGGCGTCGAACAGCACACCGGACAAGGGCATTTCCCGTCGCGCAGCTCTGGCCGCAGCCGGCACCGTCGGACTCACCGCGGTGTCCCTCTCGAGCGGACTTCCCACGGCGGAGGCGCTCCCCGCCGCCGAAGCCTCCGCTTCGCTCACCGGCAGCGTGCCGCGCCGCGCCGGCGGCTGGCACCGCTACGTCCAGGGGCCGTCCTCGCACACGGTTCGACCGGTGCGGATCGTCGCGTCGACCGGAGACGTGAAGAACCCCAACGCGCTGCTCAAGCCCGGCGGTTCCAGATCCGTACTGCGGCGCCCGCAGCCCGCGGCGGCCCCCGCCTGGCCCGCCGGCACCACGGCCGAGGCCTCGTCGGCACACGCGGGCAACAACGGCAACGACGGACAGCCGCGCACCTACGACGCCTCCAACGCGATCGACGGAAACCCGGACACCTTCTGGAACGACGACACCCTCGGGGTGTTCCCCGACGTCCTCACCATCATCGCGCCGCAGGTCGCGACCCTGCAGGGCATCACGGTGATCTCCAACAGCGACGGCGTGCCGACCGACTACACAGTCGACGTGTGGCGCGACGGCGACTGGCACACCGCCGCCACGGTGGCGGGGAACGACGCGGTGCAGAGGGCCGTTCCGTTCACGGAGTCGGTCAGCACCGATCGCGTGCGCATCACGGTGGCCCACGCGCAGGACACCTCGCACGGCAACTTCACCCGGATCAACGAGGTCTGGCCCGCGCCGGTCGAGCCGATCCCCGTACCCAGCGTCACGGTGGACTTCGGCAAGGTCGTGGTCGGATATCCGCAGATCAGGTTCACCTCCGCCTCCGCCAACTCCCCAGGTGTACGCGTCGCGTTCTCCGAGACCCGGCAATTCCTCACCGACCGCTCGGACTTCACCCGCTCCGACCAGGCGGGCGGTGCCGGACAGGGCACGGACCAGTTCGCCGTACCCGCGAAGGGTGCCAACTGGACCGATCACAAAGGCTTCCAGGCCGGCGACAAGGTCTTTGCGGACGGACTGCACGGATTCCGCTACCTCAAGATCAGCCTCGACGCACTCGTCACGGACAGCCCCGCCGCACAGCCCTGGGGGACGGTCGAAATCGACTCCGTGGCCCTCCAGTTCACCGCCTACGTGGGCACACCGAGCACCTACCGCGGCTGGTTCCTGTGCTCCGACGACGAGTTGAATCGTTACTGGTACGGCGCCGCATACACCAACGAACTGGTCACCGACACCTTCCGCCAGGACGACGTCGACCCGCGCAATGCCTGGAGTGCCACGCTGGAGGGCAAGTTGGTCCTCCAGGACGGTGCCAAGCGTGACCGCGACCCGTACGTCGGCGACCTCGCCGTCTCCGCCCGCACCCTCTACCTCACCCACGACGACGCGGCAGCCGCGGCCCGCAACGTCCTGGCCGACCTCGCCGACCACCAGCGCGCCGACGGCTGGATACCGCCCGCCTCCATCGGCAACTACACCCTGCCGCTCTTCGACTATCCGCTGTACTGGGTCACTTGCAGCTGGGACTACGTCCTCTACACCGGGGATCGCCAGTACGCGACGCGCTACTACCCCACGCTCCTGAAGGTCCTGGACACCTGGTACCCCAGCGTCACGGACGACGCGGGCCTGCTCAGCAAGGGCCTCAACGGCACCGGCGGTTACGGCGACTACGCCTTCCTCGGCCGCACCGGCCGCGTCACCTACTACAACGCGCTCTACGTCCAAGCTCTCCAGAACGCCGCCCAGTTGGCGCGGCTGCTGGGGCAGCAGGCCGACGCCACGCGCTGGAGCGAGCGCGCGGACAAGGTCGCGCAGGCCGTCAACTCGCTGCTGTGGGACGCGGACACGGGCGCCTACCTGGACTCCTCGACAGGCGCGGTGCGCCACGCACAGGACGGCAACTCCCTCGCTGTCGTCACCGGCATCGCCGACGCGGACCGCGCCACCTCGGCGCTCGCCCATCTCGACGCGACGACGAAACGGCCTTACGGCAACGCCTTCATGGACAACGACACCATCTTCGACCAGGCCTCCCAGCGGGTCTACGCCTTCACCTCCTACCCGGAGATCGAGGCCCGCTTCCTGACCGGTCAGGTCGACTCCGCGCTCGACCAGATCCGCCGTATGTACGGCTGGATGGACAAGAACGACCCCGGCATCACCAACTGGGAGGGCATCGGCCCGAACGGGTCTCTCTACGAGGACGCGTACACCAGCATGGCGCACGGCTGGTCCACCGGAGTCCTGCCCGCGCTCACCAACAACCTGCTCGGCGCCCGGCCGACCTCGCCCGGCTACGCCACCTGGGAAGTGCGCCCGCAGCCCGGCGGCGTCGCCTGGGCGACGGGACAACTCCCCACCCCGCACGGACCGTTGGGCGTCGATTGGGAGAACAGCAGCCGAGTCTTCCGCCTCACCGTCCGCGTACCCAAGCACACCCTGGGCTCGGTCACTCTTCCCGGCGACGCGCGCGGGCTACGGGTGTCCGTCGGGCGACGGACGCTCTGGGACGGTAAGCGCGCGGCGACCCGCGATGTGAGCGTGGCCGACGGCACGGTCACGGTGTCGGGCCTCGGCCCGGGCGAGCACAGTTTCGTGAGCGAACAGCCCGGCAACTGACACTGTTCCGCGCCTCGTTGGCGCGGCACCCGAACGAGCCGCTCCGGGTCAGGCCAACTACCGTCCGACTCGGGGCGGTTCGCTGTGAAATGGGCGAACCGGACGTTCCCTTTGGCTAATTGTGGCGGGTGCTTTGCCGGTCCTCGCGTTGCCCGCCCCACCGCCCCGACCTAGCCTGACCCGCGGACCAAGGGAGGGCTGGCATGCTGCGGACCGTCCGGGAACAGGCAGCGGGTCTCACCAAGGATCAGCGCAACGCCTTCGTCGCCGCCTACCTGGGCTGGGCGATGGACGCCTTCGACTACTTCCTCGTCGTACTCGTCTACAGCGAGATCGCCGACGACTTCCATGTCTCCCTCACCGACATGGCCTTCCTCACCACGGCCACCCTGGTGATGCGGCCGTTCGGCGCGCTGCTCTTCGGCCTGTGGGCTGACCGCAAGGGCCGCCGCACCCCGCTCATGGTCGACGTGGCCTTCTACTCGGTCGTCGGATTCGCCTGCGCCTTCGCGCCCAACTACACCGTGCTGCTGGTGCTTCGCCTGCTGTACGGCATCGGAATGGGCGGCGAATGGGGTCTGGGCGCCGCGCTCGCCATGGAGAAGATCCCCGCCGACCGGCGAGGCTTCTGGTCGGGCCTGCTGCAGAGCGGCTACTCGCTGGGCTATCTGCTCGCCGCGGTCGCGTTCTTCGGTATCGAACCCGCCTTCGGCTGGCGCGGGTTGTTCGCCTTCAGCCTCGTCCCCGCCCTGGTCGCGCTGTGGGTGCGCACCCGGGTGGAGGAGAGCGAGGTGTGGGAGAAGAGTGTCCAACTCAACCGCACGCCCGCTTACCAAGTGTTCAAGAACCCGGCGGTACTGCGGCGCTTCGTCTACCTGGTCGCGCTGATGACCGCCTTCAACTGGATGTCGCACGGCACCCAGGACATCTACCCCACCTTCGTCAAGAAGGGGCTGGGCCTGTCCCCGGACACCGCGATCGCCATCGCCGTGGTCTACAACATCGGCGCCATCATCGGCGGCACGGTGCTCGGCGCCTACTCCGAGCGGCTGGGACGCCGTCGCACGATCATGATCGCGGCGGCCGTCGGCCTGGTCGTCGTACCCTTCTTCGTCCTGTCCACCGCCGTGGGCTGGCTGATGCTCTCCTCCTTCCTGATGCAACTGTGCGTACAGGGCGCCTGGGGCGTCATCCCCGCCCACCTGACCGAGATGAGCCCGGACACGATCCGCGGCTTCTACCCCGGCGTCACCTACCAGCTCGGCAACCTCATCGCCGCCCTCAACCTGCCGATCCAGGAAGCTCTTGCCGAGCGGCACGGTTATCCGGCGGCGATGGCGTGGACAGTGACGCCCGCCCTTGCCCTGGTGATCGTGCTGAGCGCCGTGGGCCGGGAGGCCAAGGGCATACGGTTCGGCGGCACGGGGGCTCAGGTGCCGAGTACCGCGGTGGCCGACACCTAAGGGTCCCTCAAAGCGCGGGTGAGCGTCCTGAGACGACGACCGGTTCCAGCCGCCGTACGCGGAACCGGTCGCGGCGCAGCAGGGGCCGTTCGACAAGGACGTACGAGGCGAGGGCCGCGGCGAGCGTCGCCGCGAGGCCGGCCGGGAGCAACGGGTCGCCGCGCACACCGAGGTCGTGCAGCAGCCGGATCACGGGGTAGTGCCACAGGTACATCCCGTAGCTCAGGTTGCGCCCGATCCACACCGGCACGGACAGCGACAGCAGACGGGTGGGCCAGGACTCGGGGCACAGGTCGAGTGCGGCCACCACACAGGCCGTCAGCACGGCGGCGGCCAGGAATCCCACCGTGTACCAGACCGGATTCCACCCGCTGACCTCGGTGATCGGGATCTGCCAGGCGATGAGCCCCAGCAGCACGAGCGCGGGGCGGCAGAGCCGTCCCGCCCAGCGGCGCAACAGCGCCAGCCGGGGGTCGTCGGCACGCAGCCGGGCCAGTACGAGGGCCAGCAGGGCGCCGACGAGGAGCTGGTCGGCGCGGGTGTCGGGGCCGTTGTAGATGCGGTGTGCCGCCGAGGGATCCCAGAGCACGGTCCGCCAGAGCACCGGCAGCACGCACAGCACCGCGACCCAGCCCAGCACGGCACGTGCCCTCGCGTGCCGGAGCAGCACCAGCAGGAGGAGGGGCCAGGCCAGATAGAACTGCTCCTCAACTCCCAGGGACCAGGTGTGGCTGAGCGGCGCGGTGAGGTCCGAGTACGTCCCGGCGTTCCCGGCCCGTACGAGATTGACGACCGAACCCGCGGCCAGCACCGCCGCCACCCATGCCCCTTGGAACAGCGGCAGCGCGAACGTCACGGACAGGACGGCGGTCACCGCGCACATCAGCAGCAGGGCCGGCATCAGTCGCAACCAGCGCCGGCGGTAGAACGACCACAGCCCGATACGACCGGTACGCGCGTACTCGGTGACCAGCAGCCGGGTGATGACGAACCCGCTGATCGTGAAGAACACGTCCACGCCCACCGAGCCACCGGGCACCAGGTCCGGTTGCACGTGGTAGACGATCACCAGCACCACGGCGACCGTCCGCAGTCCGTCCAGCCCCGCCACCCGCCCACCACCGCGCAGCGCGGACGCAAAGCCCTGTCCTACGTCTCTTGCATCAGGGCTCTGTCCGGTGGCCTCGTCTACCGCGCTTCGATGGAGGGTGCTCATAACGGCGGCGTCTGCCCAGCCGGACGGGGATCACACAAATTCTCATGTTCCTCATGGAACGGCGGCCCGATTCGGCCGCTGCCGCTGCCGCTGCCGCCGTCGACTTCAGCGACGCGGCCGATCCCCGGGAAAGCGCGGACGCGTGGATCGAGGAGGACCGGGTCAAGGTGTCAACCAACGCACAACTGAGATGTATCAGGCGCTGCTTGACGGCGAGTCCCCTGAAGTACGATCACTCGGTGAATTGCAGGAACTGGTCGACGAGGAGTCGGCCTACCGCGATTCCAGCGACTACGACGAAGACCGCAGCTACTGGACGGAACGAGTGGCGGGAGCGGGCACACCGCCGTCCCTCTAGCTCGGGCCACGGCAGGGCGAGGGCCACCAGGTCGCGTACTCGGGCCGTATCTCCTCCGACCGACGAGACGCGTTGCGGACGGCGACCCGTGCCGCACTTCCCGTAGTGGTGGCCGCGGCTGTGGCCGTCCATTTAACCGGGTGACCGGCGAATCGGACATCGTGTCGGGCGTTCCCCTTGCCGCACGGATGACGCCGGCAGCCAGGAGATGCGGAACGGCCGACGTCATCAACGCTAAAGGCTTCAGGATCTGCGACGACCTCACACTTCTCACGTCCTCGAACTCGTAACGAAGAATCCCGAGATGGCCGTCGCCGATATCGGCATCCTGGATCCCGCAGAGCGGGAAAAAGTTCTCGTCGATTGGAACAACACGGCGGCACCCGTCCCGGACACGACCCTCGCCGGAATGAGCTGTGCTGTCGTACCCCGCAGTGCCGCTTGGCGGTATGTCCGCGAGGCCGTCGACCTGCTCGCCGCGACCGCCTACGACCTGGCCGCCATGGTCAGGATCAGGGCGTCCGCGGCACTGCCCGGATCCACCCATGACCTGACCGCGGCCCGCACCCACGGCGTCATCGACGCGTTGACCAGCGCGAACCTGATGACCTTCGCTGACAAGGCGTACCTGAGAGCCCGCGGCGGCGTCCGGACCCCGTTCAAACGCCACCGCCACCCTCAAGACCTGGAAAGTCCTGACCAAGCCGCGCTGCTGCCCCCGGTGAGCGACCGCGATCGTGCAGGCCATCCTCGTCCTACACCACGTCGAGAACCCGATGGTTAAAGGTCAAGTCAGTCCTCGGAGTTCCGGCCGCGTGCTCCTGCTGTCGAGTTGTCGTTCCGTGGGTTGTTGGCGTTCCAGCTGGCGAGGAGGCGGATCGCGTCGGCTTCGGGGGTGCCGGGTTGGGGAGTGTAGACGTTGATGATCTGGCTGGAGACGGCGTCGACTCGGAGGTTCTCGTAGGGCAGCGCGATCTCTCCGATGAGCGGGTGGCGGAAGGTCTTCGTGCCGGTTCGGTGGATTCGTACGTCGTTGGTCGCCCAGCGAGTCCGGAATTCCGTGCTTCGGGTGGCGAGTTCTCCGATCAGTTCGGTCAGGTCGGGATCGTCGGGGTGGCGGCCGGCCTCGATGCGCAGCATCGCCACGGTGTCGGCCGTGATCCGGTCCCACTCGGGAAACAGGCGCCGGGCTCCGGGCTCGTCGAGGAACAGGAAGCGAGCGCTGTTCGTCCGTCCGGGCAGGTCGTACACGGGGGCGAGGAGTGCGCGCCCCAGTGCGTTGGCCGCGAGGATGTCGAACCGGCCGTTGAAGACCACTGCGGGTAGATGGTCCATGGAGTCCAGCAGCACCCGGACTCCGGGGGTGACCAGGCCTTTCGCCGCGCTGCGGCTTCGCTTGCGGGCCGCGGGCGTCAGGGCCGCGAGCAGCCGGCCGAAGTGAGCGCGTTCGTCGTCGTCCAGACCCAGGACGCCGGCTACGGCGTCGACGACTCCGGCGGAGGGCCCGGTTGCCTGGCCGCGTTCGAGCCGCACGTAGTACTCCGGGCTGACCCCGGCGAGCAGCGCGACCTCCTCCCTGCGCAGCCCTTTCACCCGACGGCGGGTGCCCTGCGGAGGAAGGCCCGCGTCGGTCGGGGTGACCCGGGCGCGGCGGGTGGTGAGGAACTCACGGACCGCCGCCCGTGCGGCCTCCTTCTCGTCCATGAGATCCAGGGTAGGCCCGGCCCGCTCCCCGAAGGGGTCCCTGTGAGTACCCCTTTCAGCAGTGCCTGTCGGGAGGTGGTGAACCGATGTTGGCTGGATCTCGGCGAGATCGACATCGGCGCCCGATGCGGTGGACGCCGGTCCTCGCCGTTTCCTTCTGACGCACCGTCCTTCGACACTCTCGACGAGAAACGAGTTCTCTGATGCAGCACGCCATGCTGGGGAGCCTGCGGGTTTCCCGGATCGGTCTGGGTGCCATGTCCATGGCCGGCACCCTCCTCTCCGGGGGCGCCCTGGACGACGCTGAATCCATTCGGGCCATCCATCGCGCGCTCGACCTCGGCGTCACCCACATCGACACCGCTGAAAGCTACGGCCCGTACCACAGCGAGGAGATCGTCGGTCAGGCGCTGGAGGGTTGGCGCGACCAGGTCGTCCTCGCCACCAAGTTCGGCGTCCTGTCGCACTCCGGGGACGGAGCCGAACTGTTCGACAGCAGTCCGGCCAACATCCGCACCGCCGTCGAGGGCTCGCTGAAGCGTCTTCGTACCGACCGGATCGACCTCTACTACCAGCACCGGGTCGACAAGAAGACCCCGATCGAGGAGACCATCGGCACCGTGGCCGAGCTGGTAGCGGAAGGCAAGGTCCTGCACATCGGCCTGTCCGAGGCCTCTCCGGACACGATCCGCCGCGCCCACGCCGTGCACCCGATCTCCTCGTTGCAGACCGAATACTCCCTGTGGACCCGCGACGTCGAGACCGAACTGCTGCCCCTGCTGCGCGAGTTGGGCATCGGCCTCGTCCCCTACGCGCCACTCGGGCACGGGTTCCTGACCGGCCAGATCCGCACCCCGGAGGAGATTCCCGAGGGCGACTGGCGCAAGACCAATCCGCGCTTCACCGGCGACGCCTTCTACCAGAACCTGCGGCTCGTGGAGGAAGTGCGGAACGTCGCGGTCGAGGCCAGTGCCAGCCCCGCGCAGATCGCGCTGGCCTGGCTGGTGGCCCAGGGCGGGGACATCGCCCCGATCCCCGGTAGCCGGCGAGTCGCTCGCGTCGAGGAGAACGCCGCTGCCGACGGTGTCGTCCTGACCGCCGACCAGTTGCGGCGGCTCGACACCCTCACACCGGCCACCGGCGCCCGACACGACGACTTCAACGAGTCCACGATCGACCGCTGAACCCGGCGTCGACGCGTGTGCCGCAACCAGCCCGAACACCAGACCCCAACGGGGTTCTCGACGCTCGAGAGCCCTCGCCCCGGAGGAGAAACGCCATGTCCGCAGCCGCATCACTGACCGAGCAGAACCGCGCGATCGTCGAAGGCATGTTCGCAGCGGCGAACCGCGGCGATGTCGAGGGAGTCTTTTCCTTTCTGTCCGAGGACGTCGCGGTCATCGAGCCGGTGTTCCTGCCCTTCGGGAAGGCCTACCACGGCAAGGACGAATTCCTCGGCCTCGCCCAGGTCTTGCCGAACTACATCGAGGTCTCCTCGATCACGGTGCACTACACCATCGCCGACGGCGATCGCGTCGCGGCGTGCGTCGGCATCAAGGACGTCACGACCGGAGAGCTGACCCACTTCATCGAACAATTCACCCTGAAGGACGGCAAGA
>Ga0307516_10010179_pt1 | contig 10376 bp, 8 predicted proteins | sample 19_EM_MG_FD_203310 | JGI IMG/M metagenome (GOLD analysis project Ga0307516, IMG submission 203310) | Populus trichocarpa ectomycorrhiza microbial communities from riparian zone in the Pacific Northwest, United States - 19_EM | ecosystem: Host-associated > Plants > Roots > Unclassified | place...
TGTGGAATCCACTGTCATGGATCATGGAAGCTGATGCATTGATGGCCGTAGTCTTGGCAAGTGATGATGGAAGACCTCTAGATTGGCTGGACTCTGTGACTTTACCTGGTCCTTGCATGTTTGTTTGAAGATCCATCAATCTACAATCTGAAAAGTTAATTCTTCGGCACAATGAAAATCACATGTTGATAAAAGTTCAAAATTAAATAGCAATATATATTGCAGTAATGGCAATTTTATAATTTTAACATAAAAAATAAGAAAAGAGTATGTGTAGCATTTTCGTTCTTTTAACACAAAATAATTATTTGATCATTAAATAAAAAATAATGGTAATCATGTATATAATTTTAAAAAGTTATTATTTTTTTATTAGCAAGGATGTTAAGTGTTAATGCCTGTAAAAAGTTTATATATAAACTATAATTGTTTAAAATATAGTTGGCAAGTGTAAAATTAATTAAACTACAATATGTTCAGGATAATTTTTTTTTAATAGAAGTAATAGAAAAATCATTTACTATGAAAGTTTGTTAGGAATTGCTAATGAATCCATGAGAATGATAGTTGTGATTATTATTTAATATCAGAGAAGTTTGCGATTCTTCACTGTGACTGCAATCGCGATTAAATCTACTATTTAAAAATAAAATTGATTTGACATCATAGACTCTTTCTTGTTTTACTCTGGATTCACATAGTAAAATTATCATTTTTCTCATGATAAAACAAAATTTATAACTCAGAGAGGTAAAATGATCTTTTTTATAGGATTAAATTGTCAATTCCAAGTTCATAGAGGTATATAGTACTTTTACATTCTAGTTGCACAAGAAAATTACTAAACTGCCCTTAAAAGATAATTAATTAAACTTAAGGGTGAGGTGCTTTTCAGGCATTTTAATTTTTTTTTTGCATGGTAAGAAACCCAGATTACTCTTAAAATTAGATTTTCTTAAAGTTAAGTTTAAGGGTGTTTTCATCATTTTCATATAATTTTTTTTGTAATTGGAAAGTTGACTTGGAGGCATTTAAGTCTCTTAATTAAAATATAATATTATTTAAATAAGAAGTTGATCGCGCGTGCATTCAAATGAGAGTCGTGTGCGATGTTTCCCAGCAGCAGAACACCATAGTAGTGAGGTGTATGTCGCTTCATGATTTATTTATTTATTTCCTTTTATGGTTTAATCTAACCTTATGATCCATGTCATGAGTTTAAGATATTAAACCAGGTTGAATTTAGTCTTTTTTAAAATTTATTTTTTAAAATTTTATACTTCAACATTGTGTTGGTTGAAGATTTGCATTCGTTATTTTTTCACTTTCCTTTCTATAGATTATCTCAAACTCATATCTCGGTTCATGTATTCGGCCTATATACTAGGGTTTGCTCGGGTCTTTTTTTTATGTTGCTTTTTTTAAGTTTTAATTTTAGTCCTTATTCTTTTGATTGTATCAAATTTGATTATATTTTGTTTTTTATTTGATCCTTTATCATTTGATTTTTATATGAAATTTGGTCCTTAATTTTTATTTTTTTTCCTTTACTTTTCTTGATTGATTTTTTTCCAATTCTATCCCTAAACATTTGACTTTATTTTCTTGTTATGTCAATTTAGTCCACATTCTTTTCAATTCTATTTTTTTTTAATCATTTTTTGTTGATTGTTTTTCAATTTTGTCTTTTATTATTTGATTAATTGAAAATTTAGCTTCATAATTTTTTTGGGTTTGATTTTGATGGTTCAATGAAACCCCATGACCCATGTTATGGATTTAAGAGATTAGACTAGGTTGGATTCGATCTTTTTTTTTAAAAAAAAAATTTAATTTCATCTTTCAACATTATGTTGGTTGGGGATTTGTATTCATTATTTTTTTTCATTTTTTATTGTATGGATTTATCCCAATCTTATGTCCCGAATCAAGGATTTAGAAGGTTTTTTTAGGGTTGCTTAATGTCTTATTTTACGTTGCTTTTTTAAAAAAATTATTTTTTTTTCTATTTCATGCCTTCAACGCTTGATTAATTTGAGAATTAATCTTCATGATTTTTTTATTTGCTTTCTATGAAGTTATTTCAATCTCACGACTAGATTGCAGATTTGGCTTGCTAGCTTGGGTAGACTAGATTCGTTTTTTTTTTAATTTTATCGTTCGACATTTTATTTACTAAGAATTGAGATTTATATTTTTTTCTCATTTTGCTTTTCATATAGTCATTCCGTTCTCATTTAATTTTTGTTTTGTTAACAAATAAGATTATAGAGACCTGTTAAGAATATTGAAAAGATAGATTTTCATGGCATTAGCAAACATTTTTTTTTCATTAAATTATTGTTAATTTTTTTTTTGCTTTATTTATTGTCGATGTCTTTTTTTATATATATATAATCATATTATTAGATTAACTAAGTTTATCAAATTCAATTGACTCAATTACATGAATCTCACATTTTTCTTGATTTTTTTAAAGCTCAAGCATCATCTTAATATTTTTTTTATGTTAAAAAAAATTGATTTGGCCCGACGAATAGCGCAGGCCACCTAGTTTAAAACTATGATCTAAAATATTGAATTAATTGTACCTGACATAAAAAGTCTGTAAAACTTTACGAAAAACCAAACAACATATGAATGACATGGTTTTTATAATTTTTTTTAATTGAAGACTCTTTTCTTTGGTTTTGTAACAATTTTATTTTGGAAAGAAGTAAATAGAGAAGGAAGAAGAGTTAGATGTTAACCTTGTGCTGGAAGGCCTTTTATTTTTTTCATAGGAGTGGAAGTCTCATTCCCAAATTGAGGTTAAATGGAGAATAATGGAGCTGGTTTATATATGACATCAACTTTCATTTAACCAGTTATTTTACGCTTCATTCTCTCTTCCAACTAAAATGGTAATAATTATATTCATTTCCTTCCCATTTCCTGTCCAAATTCCAAACAAAGAATCCTTCCCTTTCCACCCATAAAAATAGAATGTGATGCCTAAGATGTGTAAAATTAAATTGGCTCGCATGTTCTAAAGTATTTTCCTTCCCTTTTTCAGAAAAATGAACCACCCAGGTTCGGAATGAGAATTATTAGTCAGGTAGCCAAGGCAAGATGCCCTGTTACCCAAGCCAGAAATAAGGTTCATAACTTATTGGGCCACCAAACCAGATCGAAATGGATCAATAATGGGCAGGTTTTATACCAAATTGTATTTTGCAAACTGCTAATCAAGGAATGCGAAAGAGAAAAAAACGTGTAAATAAAAGCAAGATCACAATCCACAGCCACTCCTCTTCAAGATCCTATTGAATGGCTGGTAATGTCCTGGCAAAAATCTTCAGCTCCTAATGTCACCATAGAAGTTTTGCTTGAACAAATAATTCAAAATGAATAGCACTCATGCATGCTGGCTAGAAAGCTTCCGGTGAAGAAAATCAAACGATACAGCCTCATTCGCGGGCACAGATAGTAAAATATTTCTATCAACTTACGCCCATTAACTTTCCAGTAATAAACAAATTGTGGCAGTCATAATATTTCACAATGGAATCAAACAACAACCGCAGTTAACAACAATCCTAGAACCAAACAAAGGTGCCAGAGCTTGCTGTTTACATCGATCTCACCTGCAAAATAGCTGAAGGAGAAGAAATGTTATAGGCACTTCAGCTTTAAAACCTTGAGATCTCCGGTAAGTAACTGGTTTTCAACAGTGGTATTCTCCTCAGAATAGCTTGCTCCACCTCTGCAAACTCTGGTATGTGAAATAGATTAATAGAACTGAATAGAGTACTTGCTATTGCATATGATAAGGTCTGTAAGGGGGCATTGCATGAGTATGTGGTGGGCCACCATGGCTAGGCATCTGCATCATTCCATGGCCCATTTGAGGTGGCATAGTTCCAGGTGGCAAGTAAGGATTATTATTCATCTGGCCAGGCATGGAATTGGGTACTGGTGGAAAGCCAGTGGCCCATCCAGAAGAAGGCTGAGGAATCATTGAATGCTCTGTAGTTGGAGCAAACTGAGCTCCAGTGTATAGATGAGAAGGAGGACCATGTGTTGCAACTGGCTGCTGCCCTAGAATTGAAGGCTGGGGGTTCACCATTACATTGTTGGGAATCGTGTAGTCTCTGCTCCTATCATTATTGACCTGTAATCAATGTACCAAGTTTTGAATAATACAGCCTGTGCTGTTTAAACTAAAGACTTAAAGAAACATCTCCGTGTATGTCTAGAATCAGATTTTCTCCCAGTTTTTTCAAAAGGATTAAAACAATTAGACAGAAGGGCACTGTGAGTTTATAAGAATGTGCTCCCTTTATTGCGAGCACAAAAATTATATTATATTCCCAAGGCATGGCTGGTTACCTTAATACTAAGATCATTATGGCGTGAGTATGAAAGGTGAAGCTTGCAAAATCCTCCATCATAGATGCAGTGTCCTTCCAATGCTTCCTTGGCAACAACAGCTGTCTGGACATCTGCAACCCATGGCAACATGGGAACAGCAATTTCATATCTTCAGAATTACATGTAGAGTAACAATAAATCTGCAAGTCAACTTCGTTAAGGCAGCATTTAAGATTATTAACTTATTACTCATACTGGATTCCAAAATCTGGAAAAAAATCAAGAAGAAAAGGAAGAAAAATACTAAGACAGTTTCCCCCAACTCCAGCAAAAAAGCAAAGGGATAGTCCAATGCCAATTCTTCCCTATAATCTTCATCCATATTTAGTAAAAACATCTAATGGGAAAAAATTATGGCAAACACCTGAGTTTCGTCCATGGAAACTCATCAAGTCTTACCTCTACTATTTACTATGTCCTTGCAAAAAAAAAAATGTTTTGAAATTGGGTTTTCAAAAATAGTGGTACAAACTTATGCCATGTTACGGATAGGTGATCAAACCACCTTAAAAATTGCAGTTTGTGACTTCAAACCTACTTTATGACTACACAGCCACAACCTCAAATACTCTCAAAGTTAGCTGTTGGAAACATTCCCTGAACAAATTCTGAAATGCAACTGTTAAATCCCAGGCATGTATAAACAAGTGTTTCAAGAGCAATAAGATTTGGGACATCCTGATAATTACACTTTTGACGTCTTGATAATTACTCTATCTGTTAACAAAAGTATTTAGATATTTGAACAATACCAGGGTATTGAATTAAAGCCTGAAGTCCACTGTTTTTATCAAACATGGCAATCTTCTGGACAGGACCAAAAGAAGAAAAGACCTAGCACAGCATTGAAGGAAAAACATATCAGCACTGAGGAAGGCTTGGTGAACTAGGAATTTCCACAACTGTTATAAGGAGTGTTTATACCATGTGTAAAACATCCAATGTGACAGCATACTGCATGTTCTCGATTGATGCAAGAAGAACATTGCTCTCAGGTTCTAGTTTTTTCCCATCAAGGCCCATGCTGAACTGCAGTGAAAAAAAAAATCAAACTGAAGTTTTCAACTTTGATAACAATGCCTGCATGTGCTAACAGAAGTACATGGAATTGAAAAAACATATTTATATCTGAAAACCATGGCATGGTTAAATTGTCACTATATGCTTCTGTGCATAGAGAAAAACTTGCACACAAGCATCTTACGATGAAAATAGGGCCATATGATGTTTATAATTGTATATTTCATCCTTGGACTCATTGACATTTTCTTGAAGTGATCCGTACATTTTTTTTATCAGCTTCATCCTTGTACTCAAGGTAGCGTTTGGTTACTGTATCGAAACATAAGAGACGGAGACAGTGGGGGTAGATAAGACATGTCTCCTTATACTTCTTGTTTTGAAAATACAGGAATTCACTCTAAAATTATCACAAAGACAGATTTATTTTGTCTCTGCCTCTTCAACCAAAAAAGTTTTTGTCTCCATCTTTTCTGTCTCGAGACAATAACCAAACGCCACCCGAGGGATGTTAGAAATGTAGTCCCTCAGTCGACCCTGGTTATTAACAGTGTTACCTTTCCGTTAGTTTTAAGGCATCAAAAGATAAGCAATAACAAAAAAATATATACATATTTAGTAGAGGAAAATAAAGAAACAAGAAGTTATACATTTAGAAAAGAAAACATACCCAAATAAAAGAAATTAAATCAGATAAATTTAGAAAGTTGATAAGACAGAAACTAAAACATGTATTCAGTAAATAGAAATACATGAAGATCCTCAACTACCGGTGTACCACCTCAGCCCAACCTAAATAACCACCATCGCAGCCCAAAATAAACCGCCTGCTGTCGTACACACCACAGCCATCCCTACCAGTAGTTCCCACAGAATCTAGGTTAGCATTTTGGCTACTATAAAACACCACAAAAACACAGTTCAACTACCATATCTCCACCAAGAAACTATTCACCAAAAATTTCTACTATAAAAGATACACGTACCCATTCTGTCTCCTCTAATTCAAAGATCCAAAAAAGATCTCAGGTTAGCATTTTGGCACATTATTCATGGCAAAAAAGAAGCCATGTAGGAAGTCCTACATAGTGTGGAGAATATTGTTGTTGCAAGCTCAAACCCAAATGTTGTCCTCATCAGTATTTACCAAAAAACAAAACAAGAGAAAAATCAAACTAGAAATAAAGAAAATTGAGAGAGGGTTATGTAATGGCGATTGGAGGCAGGTTTGTCAGAAGGAAAAGATACCCAGGTCAAAGAGACTTGGCCAAGAAAACTTTGAACACAAAAATCATTTTCACCACAAGTACCCAATCCAGGCACTGATATGACGCCATAGAATTTTGATTTTACAGGCTGCAAACAAAACAGGGCATCCAATACCTCCTACTGGCCTTTATGAGCCACAAATCTTGCTCTCCCCAGTTTGCCTTGATCCTCACTTCTCTCTTTTGACAAGCTAGTGAAGAAGAAAAGTTGCCCAATCAAAGAGAAGTCGACCTAACCATAGATGCCAATTACACAGCAAGACTGCATCAGCGATGTGAGCGAATTAAGGTGGTAACAACAATTCGAGGAAGAGTGACAACAACGATGAGGGAATTGGAGTCTCTTTTTTTTTCATGCAGTCATTTCTTTTATCAGATCTTTTTATAGCATTCTTAATTTGTTCTCCATCCTTATTAAATACATAAAAAAAATTTAATCATGGTTGTATATTTTATTTTAGGTGCTTCCCTTTCTCAAACTAACAGAAAAGTAACACTATTACTGATAGGGGTAGATATAGACTAAATTCTTAGTTTTCTAGAGTACGAGGATGAATTTAATTAAAAAAATATGGTAGAGGGTTATGTTAAGAAATGTCAAGAGAGCAGCACAATATATGATTAACCCATAAATGAAAAAAACAACTGTATGCAAATGGGAGGCTGGGGCAAAATAAGGAAATGGAGCCACTATAACCCTTGTGAATACGCCAAATGCATAATCACAGGTACTTTTAAAGAGAAAAATTCATAAGGCTTGTCATTATATGGAATTAGCAACCTGCCACTTCTTGAAGTGTGAAGTGTGTTTACAGCATCTTACCATTCCATTTGCATCTATAGCTGATTGTGCAACAGGAAGGTTTGGATTAGTGTAGTCCCTGAATCAACAAAAGTTCAAATACAGAAAATCAAGAAAACAGGATGACAACAAGGAGTTCAAGCTACAAACAACATAAATAGATTTTTGTATCTAGCTTGGTCCTTCTACTTTTGATTGCTTTTTTTTTTTTGTATTTATACTTTTTTTTATTATTATTTTTTTCAATCTCATCCCTTACCATTTTATTGTATTTATTTTTTAATCTAATTTTGATTCTCATTCTTTTTATTGCTATTTTCTTATCATTTTCTTGATTTATATATATTTTTATCCCTCAATATTTTATTTCATTTAGTTTTTTTAATCTAATTTTGATCATCATTCTTTTAATACTTTTTTATCCTTTTTTAATTTATTTTGTTTTTCAATTTAGCCCTTAATTATTTTCTTTCATTTTGTTTTTATATCATATTTGGTCCACATTATTTGGGTTTTAAATTGTTTTACGGTTGGAAATTCTACTTTGGCTTCACCACAAACAGCATGGTAACAACCAACAAGACATGATTTCCAAAGCAAAAATACATTGCACATAGAATACCTGCAATTGTCAAGATACCAAAAAGAAAGGGCTAGGGAGTACCTACTCCGATGGCTCTGAAATTTTACACTCAAATCTGTATGACCAGAATATGCGATCCTAAGAGTACAGGGCCCAAGATGTTCAGGAAGCAGATAACTGAAACATAGGACAAGAGAAGTCACTAGATCATCAAACACAGACAGTTAAAACTAATACAAATACTGTGCAATTATAAAGCACATCAAAAGGACAGGTGTATTTATGAAGCATTTCATGTTCGTTCACTTATGGCCCGAGTTGACATCTTTTTGAGTGGAAACATTGTTTTCAGGCAAATAATTCTGTGGTTTTTTAAAGCTGTGTTGAACAAGGTTAAATAGGTTGTCACAAAGGTGACAGTCTGTCAAAAGTATAGCGAATTAGTGTTTATTTTTAATTCATCTACACCCATAACAGTTAGACTAAATAACATGTCAAACAATTAAACAACTGTCACCTAGGGATGTTTCTTCCATCCAGGGCATTTTTCGCAGAAGAGGCAGTTTCCACATCGGAGAATTGCACCAAAGCCTACAAAGACCACACACAAAATGAACTTGTGTGGAAGCCAAAACAAAGCCAAGATAATTTGTGGATAAGTTTTAACATATAGACCTGGAATCTATCCATCTTCTCAAAGGTAGTAATCTTATGAACAAACCCAAAGGCAGAAAATACCTGCATCAATGAAAATTTTCTTTTAAGAACTAGACTGGCACAAAAACAATCTTTGAGCTAAGAAGGCTACTAAGATCCAAAATCTGTAAAGCAATAATAACAACAACAACAGCAATAATAATAATAAAAAAAATTACTACTGTACAAACAGGTAAAACCAGCAGTTTTGTCATCTACATATACTTTACATAACATTTAAATCATAATTAAAAATACAATTAAGTGGAAAACTGGGATTATTCAAAATATAGATGCCATAGACTAAAGATCTCTGAAGAATTTTTAAACTCCCAAGACGAAGCTAGGAAATCCTATAGGTGGTGCTACTGTGAGCTCAGAAATATCCCTCCCAAAAAAGCCCAACCATAACCAATAGTATATAACACGAACAGTAAAAGATCAAACATATGTAGAAAACCATAAATGCTACACATCAGAAAGGCTGGCTTGCATGGTTGTTGGCCACTTCACTTTATGCCAAGGTTTCACAGAATGAATTACTTTCTCGACTTCAGATTATAGAACTAATATGCAATTCAAGGGATCAAATTAATACCATTTCCATAAATACCAGCATGACATTACTCTGAACACCAACAAAAAACTGCTTGCATCTAATCTATGAATCTTTATCCAAGGACATTAAAAGTTGTTTCTATCCTCCACCATAAACAAAAACTTAACATCCTATGTATCTTTGTCCAAGAAAATGAAGTCATGGTTTTATCCAACCATTCAACATAAATAAAAAATTAGGATCTAAAATAACTAATCAACATCATGAAGCTGGTGTAAAATTGGACGCAAAATCCTAATTTTTCAAGGAAGATTTTTAAAAAACATGAATACATCATATAGACTTACCCTGTGTATACACAAAACAACAGAATAATATGCATCATGAACAAGAAAAAACCTCTAAACTAGCACAGATCATGCAGAAATTAAGGGTAGAGGGTAGCAGAGGAGAAAAGAAATGAAGCATCCTAAACTATTTCTATGGTAGCAATAGGAAGTTGAGGAGGAAGAGTAGGGAGGAAAGAGGCAGTGTTAAGGAAAGGAGAAAGGAGACAAACACACATGCGCTCTTTCTCCCAAAGCACTAAGCTGCCATCGAAGATATTCCCTTGACATGGGCCTGCTGATCCATTCAATTCATGTCAAACAAAAGCTATCCAAAGCATGACAAACTACAACCTAAGAACAGAATCGACAACATCCTCAGGAGAATACGTTTTTACCTCTTCTAACTACAATTTTCTTACCAGGTGCAAGACATCAATGCTGACCAGGCGTGCATCTGCCCCTTCAATGGTAATCAACAACACATTTCCACCAGCATCAGCTGTCGTTTTGTTGTTCACTATTTCTTGCCTATTAGAATACTGCAAGTAAACTGTCTTCCCTCGAACTTGAGCAGGCTCCGAGGATGATGCATAATACGATATCATCGCAATAGCTTGATTCAGATCCGCCTAAAAGAACACCACCAAACAATATTAAGAATAACAAAAAAATTCTCAAGAACCAACAAGAAACGAAAACCAATTAC
>Ga0307516_10010180_pt1 | contig 10375 bp, 17 predicted proteins | sample 19_EM_MG_FD_203310 | JGI IMG/M metagenome (GOLD analysis project Ga0307516, IMG submission 203310) | Populus trichocarpa ectomycorrhiza microbial communities from riparian zone in the Pacific Northwest, United States - 19_EM | ecosystem: Host-associated > Plants > Roots > Unclassified | place...
CGGTGCGGTGCGGGGGTAGGAACGAGTGTGGTGTAGCCCGACTGGTGGGGCAGTGTCGATGACCCGGCGGAATGCGTGCCGGGTAGTTGGTGTATTTCATTAAGCTGCGGTAAAGAGTATCTTGGTGTGATCGGATGTCCCCCTCCTCGATCGAGTACTCCTACTCCTTGCGGCCGCCAGGGAGACGCTTCCCTGGGGCTCGAGGAGTCGGAGAAACTCCCGTTGGAGGGAGAAGCGGTCCCAGGAGGAAAGAACCCTGATGTGGCAGAAGACGGACCAGGTCCAGCCAGAGCAGGCGAAGGCTCGCCGATCCCACCTGTGTGGCGATATGCGTCCGGAATGGCTGGAGACAGTGTAGGACTGGGGCCGACAGGAGTCCGTGGTTTAGCCGGGCGGATTGCTCGAGGACGTCGCGAAGTCCGAATCACCAAACTCGATGATTGTCGCTCTGGCTTCGAAGCCACCTCCGTGCGTGCGACTGCAGGTTGGGATACAGTTCGCGGGGTCACCCGGTATTGTGGAAGTCGAAGAGAGTCGCTATCGTGGTGTTCTTGACTGTAGAACGTCGTGGGACGGGGTGAGCGTTATGGCCGGAATTTCGTGTGCGAAGGATTTTGTCACACGCACATATCTACAATGGAGCCGCCCCCGTTGACGTCGATCCTTGGCGGGTAGCGAAAGTTGCTCGCGTCCAAAAGGTCAGCTGGGATTCCCAGGGCCATAATGTCCTGGCGTCGGATTGGCCGTTGGAGTCGTTTAGAACGGAAGTCATCGTCGGTGTAGTAGGAGATCAGGTGGTATTGGGTTCCGTCCGCGCAGACGGTGATTGTCTGTTACAAAAAAGGTCGGACCCACGCCTTTCCACAGAGGGCGATTGAACTTGCCTTCTTCACCAATCCGTCTGGCTTGAGCATAACTTGCGAATCGGACTCCTTCGGGACGACCTTTCGGCGAGAGAAGGCGCTATCCGATTGCAACGCCTTGCCGGTGTAGCTTGTCCGGCCACTGTTACGACTCGCCAACTCTCGGTAAAGCTGGGAGACCAGTGGTTACCACCCGTAGTTCTCCGATATTAGCAGAGGGGAATGTACTCACAAGGAAATTCCCTGCAATGCGTGATGCCGACCAGGAAAGACCCTCAGTCCAACGCCTGATCCCGCTCTCCTCGACGCTGAACACGAAAACAGCACCACTCCGAACGATGGTCGCCCGTTCCTCCTCATTCAATCTGCGGGTGATGCGGGGGATGACACCTTGACGGGCAGCTTGAATCAACCGCAGGGCATCTGCGGTCGTCTCCACGAACCCATGGAACGGGATGTCCGGAGAGCTCGTGCTAGGATGCGACGTGCTGGTTGACATACGGAAGGTGGGGAGCGGCGGAACGCTCTGGGAGCGGTGCTGGTGCTCGGTTATATATCAGTGACTACGAACACGGAAGCCAAGCATGGTCTTCAGAGCATCGATCAAACCTCAACCCCGGGTTCCCTTTCACCTACACAAGGAACGGCTCTCGGCTGCGATAAATCGATTTTGAGTGTTGAGGATAAAAAAATCTGATTGGCAACCGTAAATTGTCTGTTTACTTCCGGTCCAGCGGAAAGACCCTCCCATCCGGAGGTCCAGTTCATTAGGGACTGTTGGTTGTGCACTTGCGGTATGTGACCAATAGATACCGAGACAATTCAACACGGGTTTATGACGACAGCCCGTTCTCGTGATCTGGCCGTCAAGAAGTCATGTCGGCAGGGCAATCGCTGTCCTAGCAATCCTTGTGATGCTGGTCACCCCGGAGGACAGGGGAACTAGCCCATAAACGAGGGTATATGAAAAGAAAGAAAAGAAAAATGCCTGGAAGAAAGGGGAAAGAAAGCGTTCAACATGTGTACATGAGCAGTTGGTTGGAAAAAGGCAAAATACATGGGGAGATGATCGTTGTGCCGAAGCTGACTAGCACTCCTCGTTGGAATCGCAGGGCAGCCTCATTTGTTGGGTGTGCTGACCCCCCCTGATTGTGCTAACGGCCGGAAGAGAGGGTGTATCAGCAATGGACTGACCTATTTGGAATCGCATCCGGGGGACAAACCGCAGTGTGCCGGGTGGGAACGTGTGCTGTGCATGTTTTGCTTGTCAGGCCAGCTCGACCAGCATGTAACCGTATCCAGCCAGTCTCAGCGACAACCATTCACCCTGTCGTCAAGTGGGAGTGACGTCAACGCTCGCCCAAGTCAGTCAGCCTCATCGCAGCAATCAGTCCTCGGCTATACCCTCCAATCCCCCCTATGGAAGGTCCGCGCTTGGACCAACCACGATATTGCGGCAAACCATCCCCATCCGTCTCTCCGCATTTCCCCTCAGAAATCCAACTCTCGGTAGCTTCCGGAACAATTCAAACTCCGACTCCGCGAACATCGCTTGCGCCGCCCAACGGCGACCTCCTACCAAGAACGGTATATGCGGCTCAAACCCCAGGATCTGACCCACACCGTCGTCAAGAGATGCCCTAGGCGCGGTCTATCCACCATCTCTCCTAGGGGCGTCGGCGCTTCCTTTCCACGCTGGAGAACAGCCCTGGCTCCCCGGACGCTAGGAGCCACCACCCGCGCTCCCACAAGGTCCAGCCTAGTCCTACATTGGTTCGACATCGAGTGCAATCTGCTGGATATGAAAACCGGCCCCTGTTTAGCGCTTGTCACACACTTGGCACCCGGTTTTCTATTGATCACAGAGATCGACGCCGGATGTTCATTCTTCGTACATGTCCTTCCTGGTCTCCGCAACCGATAACTGGCGGGCGTGCATTTAAATACGGCATGAAACGTTCAGCAGGCGGACCCCTCATCACGCCTCGCGGTGATGCAATCCGTTCGAGCTTCGGATCCCTGGGCACCGTATACCATTAGTGAACCCCGTCAAACTCGAGGTTTTCGCGCGAACGAAGAACCTCGCTGGATCAGGCGTACCAAGATCCCTGCGAGTAAGCTGTACGTACTGATCCTGTAATTATCTCCTAGCGGAACGGGGTTCAGTATTCAATACTCAATAGTACGCGTTTCTCAGGTTGAGGGTCTATCGGCTCGGCTGCTTTCCCCACAAACTTGCCGCAGGGTACGTCTCTGATTCGCGGCCTCGGACCTCCAACGTCACGTCCGCCCGCGGGGCCTCTGAAGTTTATATTTTGCGCCAGAGGGTGGAGGACCTTGGAGTTCGGTTCCACCGATATCCAGTCTGGTCCGCTCGCGAAGGAAGGGGCTGGAAATAGAAGTTTCATTGTTGATGCCGTAAGTATGATCTCTCGCGGCCAAATGCACTGTCCCACTTACCGTTTTCGTCGTCATCAAACCCACAGCATGCTATTTCGTTATCGAACAGACGCTATTTTTCGAGCTTTCTGTCGGCGCACTCGGAAGGGAAATGCATTATATTATTCGCCTTGCGGTTCCCAGACAGGTGGAATCCCCTATCCCGGCAGCCTCACTGCGGGGGTGCGGCTAGGGACGAGCCTCCGTTGTTCAGTGGCTATATAACACCAATGGGTTGGTGGAAAAAATGAAACGCACCCCCTCCTGATTCCCTCTCCGATCCTCCATGCCGCCCCAATCACGGCACGCGGTTTCCCACAGCCTGTCGCTACTCGAGCGCTGCCCCTCAGAAATTTTGGAAAGAATCACGCTTCTCGCCGTCGAGGAGCGACTCCTAGGACCTCCGTCGGATTTGTTGGCCCTTCTCACGACCTCGAAGACCATCCATTTCGCTTTATCACCCGAGAACAACAACAACCTCTACGCCGGGATCTTTGCGCTCAAGTTTGACACTGCTGCTGCCTCAAGACGCCTCACCCGACAATGGCTCACCAACAAGTCCCTCGCCACCGAGCTCCGCCTCCGATTTGAGGCCCTTGGAAGGATTCGCGATGGCGACATTGGCGGTTATATGCTCCAATACGACCTATGGACCGTGTTTTTTATCCTCCTCGACCACGACCACAAGAATGCGCTACAACTAACGGAATGGGCCAGAGCACATACCTTCGCGCACGCGGTCGCGGACCATTGGTTGAATAACGGCTACGGGCCCGAGTTCGGTGAGAATTCAGGTGGCCTGGTGTGCACGATTATCTGGGAGCTGGACCGTGAAGGTTGGTCGTGGAACACTTGTGTGTCACCCGACGGTGATTCTGACACGCAGCTGATGCTAGCCGACCTTACGGAGGAGTGGCGACGGATGCTGCAAGACATGTTGTACACTCATGTCCTCTGTGGATATCGGGTGGGCCCTCCGTCATGGCTTCGATAATCTCGCTGACTGGCGCGGTAGCTTTCTTCATTCTATGCCTGCGAAGAGTACTTCGCCGTTACAAGGCAACTCAACGAATCAGAGAAGGGCATACGAGGCAACCCACCTACGTCTACGCAAGCCCAGTATTACGGACATACCATTACGACCACTGCTCCACCATTGGCTTCGGCCTGTCTGTCCGTTTACTTGCTTGCCACCCAGCCAAATTCATCCCGGTATACTCCTGGGTACATGGAGCAGTATATTCCTGGTCGAACGTTCAGCGAACGCATGGATGCCGAATGGTACAGACTCATAACGTGCCACGGTACAACCACTGCCCCGAACCCGCTTAGTAGAAACCGCTTCGCCCCTTCAGCCCTAGTCGGTTCATGGAGGGGTACTGTTATCGTGCGCCTTTCCATTCTTCACCTTCAATTCAAACCAGTTCGCACTGACTCCGAACCAAACCGCATACAGGTCCCAAAAATCGTCGAGTTCACCGGGTTTTTGCATTCAGACCAACCTCAAGACCCACGCAAAGTCCCTCTGAATTACCTTGATGCACAGATGGAACTTCATGAATACCACTATTTGGGTGATGGGATGCCCCTCACGGCGGGCCGACGTGTGGGCGAAGTTGGCGACGATCCTCTCAGCGCGTGGATTCCTCAAGGTACGAAATTTGTTGAGCGTCACGTAAGTTTGCTGTGCTCCCTTCTTCACATTTCTTTTTGTCTGAGAACCGCTTCTCCGCTTTCTCGCGGGAGGTGGCGTGACGGCGCTTTGCGGAACTGAACACGGAACGCTGACGACTTCTCGGTTTTGTTCGTGAATTTGAATAGGACACGCTTGAAGTGCACGACCCGATTCAAGATCGCACGATGGTGTACGAGACTTATCGGGCCGATGCCGAGAACCCTTACGCTTCTGGATACGTTCGAGAAACGCGTTCGGCCTCTAGCGACAGGGCTGACCCAGAAGAAGAAGAGTTGGAGCGGCTTGGGTCTGAGATCATCAACCACGAACCCGACATCCCGGATGAGACTCAGGGATTGGTAAACAATCCACTGTATATTGACAACGACGAGCATTGGGCGGAAGCGGTGAAACCACCTGATTCCAACATCAAGGACATCCTGATCATTGGAAAGGTGCGTCTCCCATTTGGTTTATCGTCCCTTTTGATCCGGGCTTGTGTGCCTGATAGCACTGGGTGATGGAACCCGATACTTGGGTTTCCACCCCTTGCCACGTCCATTTCTCGGTTTCTCAGACCATTTCTCTCGGGATCATACAAAGAGTGAATACTGATTATCATCACGGCGATTGCCCTGCTGGATCCTTTGGGTGCGGTGTACAGATGAAGACCGGCGATCACGTCCATCCGGTTGTGGGACGCATTCGGGCTTGGGACGCTTTGATCATCCTGTCCCGTGGACGGGTGAGTTCGCGGTTGTTCATTTTCCACCTATCCTTTTCTCCCACTTCAATTATTTTTCTCTCTCGCCGATTGAATGCGTGGACTCCTTGACTCGTCCTCTCAACCCTCATTTCACGACACCTGACTGACTCTTTTGAATTCTGTGCATTTTTCTCGCCGCCCCCTCGTTGTCCCTGATTGTTCCCCGTTCAACCTATCCCGCTGCATCTAACTTCGCTTCACTTCACCTCGTGCCGCCACACTCTACGGCGGTCTGCATTCGGTAGAGTTCGCAGGACGATCCTCCAGAGGTTAATTGGGTTTTCAGGGGTTACGTGCACGGAGAGAGGCATATCATCGGACGGTGGAAACAAAGTGCCACGCCAGTCGGGGCGGTTGGGTGGGAGGGTGGCTTCATGTTTAGGAAGGAGTTGTGATCGCAGTGTTAGAGGTTTATTGGATGGTCACCTCTAAAAAGCTTAACGTTATGTACTTCCTCCCTGATATGCTTCACCATTTCATCACAACCCAAACCCGGAATCAAACCGGCAGTTTGGTGGGTTTAACCTCTTGTCTGCCTTGGTTATCCCGTGCAGAATATTCTACATTTGTGTGCAACTCGACGATTCTGTGTTTTGCAGATGAACCCTTGTCAAGGCATGCGTTGGTTTACCCTCCGATATTTCCCCGAGTGCAAATGGAATACAATCGAACCCGTTGATGGTGATAATCTCACCTGAGAGAAAAGCACTGGGTGGAAGTGGTTATTTTGCTTCCGTTGTCGAGGAGCTAGAAGGTAGCGTGATAGAGTTCAGACTTCACTTGTGCTGTTACGGCATGTTCGCCTTGAGGGCCTTTTCAGGAATATGTGAACAGGTGCCTTGCACATGTATTCTATTCTTATCTGGCACCACACAGACACGCAGAACGGAAGGTGATATGGCCGTGAGGGAACGGAATACGTGGGATGACATTGTAGATTCGGCAGGTGACCTTGCGTGAGTATGGACAATACATGCCAAGACACGTGGGTACAATGAGGATTGGAGGTATCTGGAAGGGGCGGTGGGCCGCCCCCTTGGATAGCAAGCCCCGTTCACACGAGCCGGTGACCCGGACCTGCATCCTTGGATTGTGTCCATCATCTTTACCAAAAGCACCTTTGCGCAGATCGTTACTCGTGTAATTGGCAAAGGTGCGTTCCAGCACCGGTGGATTCTCGCGATTTCGTCGGGACGAGCCGCCAGCCACATGGGTGATGGGACGGTGGACATGGTGGACGTCCTGAATGGATCTGCAGGACTCTCAAACGTTCATGCACTCATAGTGTGCGCAGGTGTGGCGTACTTGGGTTCGTACGATGCATTTCACTGGACGCCGACCACAACCGAGCAAAGCTACTTTTAGAGTTAGCCCTTTTTTGAAGCAAATATGGATACATAACTCATAATCTATTGGTTTGTGGCAAAGGGCACAACTGAAACGACAGGGGGGCTTGGTGTGGTCCTGCCAGCGCCAGGGCTGAACGGGCAAGACAGCGCTCCAAGGCAGGGTCGGAGGACGCTCAGCGGCCAATTTGCGGGCGCTCGACACGTCCAGCGAGATGAAAAGTGTGGCCAGCAGTGACAGTGGGCTCGAAAAAACCGGATTCTTTACTGATTGCAAAAGCACCCTCGAAAACGCGGGTGAGGGGGGCCACAAGTGTCACTGCGACCCCCTCGCTCGGTGCGATGAGGTGCAGGTCGACTCGCAAGTCCCTCCCGTTATCCTCGGATGCTGTGGAGTCCGTCGGTCGGAGTCAGTGGAAACATCATTGAGGTCACCGGGCAAGGAGCGCACTGGCGGCAAACCGAAGGAGGAGAGGAAACCGATCGCTCGCTTCTCCGGCTTCCGGCTTGATTATGCACTCATCTCCCCGGGCGTTGTTCCCGAGCACTCTCCATCCTCCTCCTCCTCCTCCATCCTCCTCTTCCTAGCCATGGTCGCTGCCAGATCCTCGAACGAACGACCGCGCACTGCCATCACGACTAACACGCAACCCCAGAGAAACTCGATGTACTGGTCACCCTACCAGAACGCGACAGATGATGAACCTCCAGTTGTTCCGCCCAAAGATCCCGACCCCAACCCGATGTTTCTCAGCCCAGTATCGACCTCGTTTCCACCGGCCGCCCACCCACGGCCGCGGTATACCAGCTTCAGTGTCTATGAACCACAATACGCAAGCATGACTTTCCCAGAGCCGCATCCACACCGGTCAGCTTCACACCGCTCGGTTCTTGGCACCATACCTCCAATCCGCCACAAAGCGTCAAGAAGTGATGTAGGGTTTGGTGCTAGCAGTGAATCCTTGTGGAGACCAAACTCTAACCGAGGGTCCTATGCTGCGACGGTATGTTATTCCTCCTGTTTCCTTTGGACACCCGATGACCCCCTCCGACCAGCCGGAACCGCCTCCCTTGGATGAGACCCGCGACGCCATGTATGCCGAAAAGCGTTTAGATCACGAGTTTTGACAGAATGAGACCGTTTGTTGCAGGTTGACAACTGAGGAGGGTCTCAATTTGTTCCAAAACAACCAACTCCCTGATGCGGATCAGGAGTGGCACCGCCTGGTACCGAAGGAGGCACGAGAGGTGCTAGGCAAGGACGAGGTCAAACGACAGTCCGTCCTTTTCGAGGTCTTCAAGTCTGAGAAAGACTACGTAGCTGATCTGGAACTCGTGCAGGAGGTACGTGCGGGCGAACGTTTCTCAAAGATCGGTGTTCCTAACTTCTGAACCCCTCCAGGTGTTTGTCGATAGTCTACTAAACAGCGATCCACCAGTCGTTGACCCGGTCCATCTACGGCCGTTTATCTCCGAGGTGTTTGGCAATATCCACGCCATATTGAACCACCACCACCGAATGCTCGCTGCCCTTTTTTCGCGTCAACGGGAACAACACCCGTTGGTACAGAGCGCAACGGACATAATTCTAGACAGTCAGTCCAATGTGCCTATTTTCTTGTTGTCCGAGGCTAAGCCTCGTCAACCAGCCTCTCTTCTCTTCCGTTCGGATTACGAAACTTACATCAAGAGTTACCCCCTCGCCGAAGCCCGCCATCGGTCCGAGCTCAAGAAGAACCCAAAGTACCGCGAATGGTTGCAACAATGTTCCCAGGACCCTCGGGTACGGAAGCGGGACCTTGTTACTTTCATTTCGCGACCCGTTACACGTCTCCCACGACTATGCATGTTACTCGAGGCAATCCTCAAACTCACAGACTCGGACCATCCCGACAAGGAATCGTTGCCGTTGCTCATTAGCATATTGAACAATCTTGTGAAATCGACACAACCCGGCATTGCTGTTGCGGAAGGGAAGGTCAAATTTTGGAATTTGTGTGAGAGTTTAGTGTATGTCAGGGGTGAGATCGTGGTATGTCGTATTTATGCCGTGCCAGTATTAAGGGTACTGATCCACCCAGGATATGGATCTCTATAGCGAGAGTAGGACCCTTGTCTACTCTGGCACATTAGCACGACGCATGAGGTCAGACGTGGGACATGCCTGGGTGGACCTGCATGTGGCCCTCTTGGATAATTATCGTCAGTTCAGCCCACGGACTTTACGAAAAAGGCCACTCACAAGTTCGTAGTCCTGTTAACGAGGCAAGAACAACGTAATGGCGTGGTCAAACACCACCTCACATCTAGAGTGAGGATCATTACGCGCTGAACGGAGCGCACCTGACGCTTCTCCAGCCTATTCCCCTGGAATACCTCCGACTCGGCTCCTTCGATGACCCGCCCGACAGTAGGAGGGAGAAATCGGAAGATGCAGGTATATTGGACAGGGTACGGCCGACGTACAAGCCGATCTATCCGTTTACAATTTATCATGCGTCATCGAAAGCTACACGAAGGTATACGTTGTACGCGCCGAGTGACAGTATGCGAAAGAAGTGGAAATATGCACTTGCGGACGCTCTCACGGTCAGGAAGGTCCACCAAGAGTCGAACATGGTGCGCGTTTCAAACTTTTCGGTCGAAGATCGGCCCTTGCTCACCTATTTTCGTCTCAGTGGCTCGCCCCGCATGATGTACGGACTGGATTCTATCGGTACTTGAAGCCTGGCCAACCTCCGGACGATAAGCTTCACGTTCTGGGGAGGATTACCGCAACTGCACCGATGTGTAAGCGCGGCTCGCGCCCTGGCCTGTGTGAATCCCATGGACTAATTCGCCGGGTGACAATAGATCATCATGGGAGGAATTTTGTGATTATTGGATCGGCGACGGGCATCTACACTGCTCGGCGAGGGAAATCCGGTGAGTCGTGTTCACCGCCCAACACCCGCGGCCTTTGTAATCTTTTTATTTTCAGATCTCACAGAGATCCTGAGCCTAACGAGCCCGACATCGATATACACCCTCCAAGGCTTCAATAAGGTCATCATCCATCACAACAATGAGATCATCTCGTACTCTCTGGACATGATTGCTCGGTTCAGTCTCGGGAATTCGTCCAAGTCGAGCCTGGAGTCGACATGCGAGAAAGTATCCAAAAACGAAGGGAACGTCCTTTTTTGCAAACCAGGAGTGGTCGGGAAGAGGACTATGTGTAAGCTGCCGGATACACCCTCTCGATTCTAATGCCTATACTGAACCCTTCCGCAGTAATCTACGCGGC
>Ga0307516_10010181_pt1 | contig 10375 bp, 15 predicted proteins | sample 19_EM_MG_FD_203310 | JGI IMG/M metagenome (GOLD analysis project Ga0307516, IMG submission 203310) | Populus trichocarpa ectomycorrhiza microbial communities from riparian zone in the Pacific Northwest, United States - 19_EM | ecosystem: Host-associated > Plants > Roots > Unclassified | place...
GCGCGTGTTTGAAGATCGAGGACTGGGAAGAGGCCAGGCAGGCGTTCTTCAGGTGTGTGACGATAGATGACGAGGACGCGGAGAGTTGGAATAATTTGGCGAGTGTATATCTGAGGATGGCTGAGGTGGACCGGGATCAGCCCGGGGGCGAGGTATGCATCTCTGCCTCCCCTTCATGTAACACGTTACTGAATGCTGATTATGTGGTCGTGTTCCAGGGTGATCACGAAGGGCAGGCGGTGCCATTCGCACACCGAATGTTCGCCTGGCGCGCCCTCAAACAAGGGGTCAAACATGGTTACGACAACTGGCGGATGTGGATCAATTACATGATCGCTTCAATGGACGTCGGGGAACTCACCGAGGCGTGTCGGGCCCTCGCCCGGGTCGTGGAACGCCGCGTGGATAAAGATGGATCCTCCTCTGTGGACGAGGACGTTCTGGACAAGCTCGTCGACGCCGCCACTCGGTCAGTCGCCCAGGCCGAGACGGAATCACCCGAAGGCCAACAGGAGAGATCGTGGAGCCCCAAGGAACTTTTGAAGAGGGTCACGGATCTGCTGGACAACACCATTCTCCCGAGAGTCGCGACGGCGAGGGTCTACCGCGCGAGGGCACGACTGTACACCTTCCACACCGATTACGAGTCGGCGATTCGGTTGTACATGGACGCGTACCGACTCAGCGTTGCGGGCGCTATGGAGAAAGGAGAGACGGATATGGATAATTGGAGGGTGGCCGTGACCGAGGTCGAGGAGATAGTTGATGTTCTGCGGAACTTTGGGCCTAAGGTCGAAGGGTACAAGTGGGGGCTGCAGGCGCGGAGTATCGTCAGGAGTTTCATGGGCAAGACGAGGGAGGACTTTGAGGACGAGCCGGAGTGGCAGAGGCTGGCGGATCTTACGGAGGGTTTGAGATCATGACCGGCATTCAGCCGTCCTTTGTGAAAGGCATCCTGCTACGGCTTCTGATGGTAGTTTGGTCTTCATCGCCATTGTCACCTCCTGTCGCCTGAGTTGCTGGGAACGAACGTGTGAACGTGGTGCGCCACTGAAACTTTCTTCCGCGTATATTCCATTGGTGGGGGAGCCCACGTGGAGATGTAATTTAAATTTATGATACAACCGGGAGCGAGGAGATGGAGGTAGGGCGTGAGGGGCGTAAAGGGGGTGAATGAAGAAGAAAGGCGAATGTCGAAGAACGAAGATAGAATGTTGGCTACAGTTTCGGGAATGCTCAGGGAGCACGGCTCTCCCGAACAACATGAGGAACGTACGGAAAGCCATGGGTCTAGATTCCAAGCATTACGAGCTGAAAGGGACGTCTGGCCACCCGAAGGCCAACGCCATCCGATTCAGCAAGAGGGCAGTAACGATTTCCGTACAGATCGGAAGTCCGGGGTGTTTGATGGTCAACCTGGCGGTTGCCTTTTTGTCGGGAGACGTAACAGGTTCGTAAGTCGCGATGAGAGTGCGGCCGTTATAACACTGCGCGATGCGGGAGAAAGTTGACGTTAACATACGCGGTCGACCGTTAACCCTCCGAAAGGCAGAAGGAAGGACGAAAGAGGAAAACAACACAAACCTCCATGCGACCGTCAGTGATCTTCCACTTGAGTTCCTTGCCATTCTGAGCGGTGAAATACCTGATACTATAGGGAGCACAAAGGGGTGGGTGTAGTTAGACAATGGGGCACAGGTTGATATGATGAGAGGGAGGCGCGTACTTTGCCGCCCCTTTCTTCTGCCGAACCGAGCTGTTCATGGGCTGATTCGGACCGTTCCCATAGATCAGGTATCCAGATGACTTTCCAGGCCCAAAGTACATGAAAGAGGTGTTCGGGCCCATGATCTCGGGGTGCTGCTGAGACCATTGAGGTTCTCGGATGAGGCGCACGAGCAGGTTTGGTTTCTGCTCCATGTCGTTTCTGTAGGACCGAGGTCGGCTTCTGCAGGTCTCGAACTAGGCGTTGTGTGTACTCACATCGAGAAGGCGAGTCTCCCGTCGAGGTCTTGAAAGGTCGTGAAGTACGGCTGGTGACCGGTTTCCAACAGAGTGTAAGCTTCAGCCATTTCTCTCTCAGTCCTGAGCAGTGAGGAAGAGGAAGAAGAAGGGGGGGTGTATGGAAAGAGAGAGCGAAACCATACCATTGTGTTTTATATGCACCCTGTGGGTTTCTGTTCAAGCGGGTCCCGCCTTTGAGCCCGATATGGCGCCCCTCGCTGGGTTCGGGTTGTCAATTCGAGATCAAAGGCGGACGCCAAATGAGCGCCCGATAGAAGAACAACAAAACCGATTTCTCACGGATACAACAAAGTCTATTCCGAGACGTAAGCCACGGAACTTGGTGGCTGACCTTCAGTCGGTTTAACCTCCATCTCGTTCAAAGGCTCGCACAACTCCGGGGTTCTCTCTCCTTGGTACCGAAGCCTGGGGTCGTCCTAGTCCAGCGTTCAGTGTTCCAAGACCAATAAACCATGACAGTCACCGGACTGATACACGATGCCTCGTGGGGCCACGGCCACACGTAGCGGTCGGAGACCGTATCTACCCGCCGAAGGTGCCGGTATCTGGCCTACTCCTTCGCGTAAACTGTGGCCAGAGCCGCGTTCGCAGCTGGTACGCCACGCTCGCTTACCTACGATCCGCGCGGGAACCTCCCATTCTCGGGGTCGTTCGATGGGGGACAACCACGGTGCATTCTATACGTCGTGATCACCTTCGGAGGTCCGCTGTTCCGAGGTGGACAATTGTAACCATCGTAACATCTCAACATACCCGGTTTCGTGAAGCTAAATCCAAAACCAGCAGATCCCAAACAACACCCACGCTTGTCGCCGCCACCTTTCCCATCATCACTTTCGTCTCTTGAAAACGACGGAGGCGGACAATGGCCTAGCGATGGAAACCGCATCAGAAATCTGGTGGCGAGGTGAAGAAGTTTCACAGCCGCTCACGTTAACGTCAGCCCTCCCTTAGCTTGAGAATACCTCTCCTTCAGCTGCTCGAACGATTCACCAGCGAACCTGGGGTGGATTTCTACCCCGTAACGCTGGGTGAGAGTCGTGAGGATGGCCAGGCTCGGGTTTCGAACTGGATGGAGGGTGGATTACCCGCGCCCGATGCACCCCATCACACCACCAGAGAACGGAACGAACGTGTTCTTGCCCCATTTGCTCATGAACCATTCTGGTTTGGAAGCGTGTGGGTCGTCCCAGAACCGCGTTGCGCAGCTCTCCGTAAACTACCTGGATAGGCTCGCAGGACAAGGTGAGTCTTACGGTTATAATGAACCCCAACGACGCTAACGGTGACCCTGCTCCCAGCGGGGATCGCGAGTACGGTTGTCTCACCGACTTCATTCCCGGTGACGAGGGGGGTGTCCTCGGCGCTGTACTTCGGAATAGCAATCACCTGGGCATAACCGATCAACAACGATCAATAAGTAATACCGACTCGACACCAAAACACCCATGACCAGGACTTACCGACGGGAACACCCTCAAGGTCTTTAATGCACTGTGCCGATAGGAATTCGGTCATTGGGATGGGTACTCGATATCACCTCAAGATGCGTACGCTGTGACCCGGTTAAGTTTCAGGATCTCCTCGTCGACGACGTCTACGTCTTTAGATTCTCCGCGCTCTCGTTTTACGGTCTCAAGGTGTACCTCAAGGCCAGGGGAGTCTAAAATCAGTACAAGTGAGTAGCCTCTTACTTCTCCTGTAGAATTGGTCCGGGGTTGATCTCAACGGTGTGATAGACGTCTGGACATACCCTTTGTTTCGCCCTGAACATGCTTGCGGTGCACCAAGAGCACCAAGAGGCGTCGTACCAATACATCCAGGATGTTCTTCCGGGCGGCCGCCCACCAGTAAGTGTACAAAACTGTCGATGCTTGAGCCGACCGCATCCGCAGGCTTGGATCTCTGATGTGCAGGTCCCTCATAGGAGAACCGACTCTCACCGCGGTTTTGTTGCCTATTATATTCAGCGTCGGAGTGAACTTTTTGTACCATTGATTGTTTCCTAGAATATCTCTGCTTAGTGTCACCCCGGGCCGTTTCTAGTGACAATGTCGGATAAGGCGGCCTCCGCTCACGGATTTCGGGTTTTCAAGACAGCACCTACCACGGGTTCCTGCTTGTTTATATAACGGCAACCGTTCGACGCGTTGTGTATGCATATTGATGTGGAACTGGAGTCACACGGACAATAGGTTTTCAATCACAATGCCCATACGTGTGCTGGTTGCTTCTCTTATGTTGTGTCTGCTCATGTGGACGGGAAGGTGATACGGGCTGAGCGGACGAATGCAACTACGGCGGTTGCATCCGTGGAGCCCCTGCCTGGGTTCACTCAGGAGCCGGCTGAGTTGGTCGCTTGGGGACGACCAGGTTGTCAAGTACCGCAAATCCTGAGGTCGATCGGCCTCAGTGAATTTAAGCCTTGATCGCATCACGCTGTGACGTGGAGACCCCAGGAGGGGTGTTATCCAAACGAGTGGATTTTTCTCGTCCTTGCCATGAACCCTGATGGGGCCAAATACTGGGCGTCTGAGCGAATCGACATCCTTTCCCATCCGCCTCTCAAACCTGCGGTAATCACATCGCCAATGCCTGATGTTATTGCCGAGATTTTGGCACATTGGGTAGGGTTTTCCTCCGTTGTTGGCTTTATTTTGGAAACAATCTTGCTGACTTACGGTCACGGTACTAGATGGAGCGTAGTTTCGAGGACATTGGGAGTGATGACGATTGGTTCGACATCACGAGGCGGTGAAGAGGGTAGTTGACCACTTAATGTCCTCTTCGGCTTGCAGTGCCAAGCTGTTGTGCGCCTTCCCCATGTCCGGAACCCTAACAAATCTACATCCATTCCTTGCGGGATAAACAGTTGCAACAAAATAATTATCAACGCCTACTCATGCGCTTGGCGCGCGCATAGCCAGACCTTCCTGTCTTCTACACAAGACTAAACCGGCTGCGCTCCCGCTCCGCTTCTCCGGATCGGCTTTGCTCCCGTTGGGTTTGTAACCCTAAGGGAGCGAGGGTTGTAAATACTGGTAAACGATCCAGTCAAGGACCTTCGGCCAAATCAGGATGGCAAACTCAGGCTGGCCGTGCGGCAGCCCTCTTCTTCACATTACACCTTGAAATCACGAGAGAAGTGGTGTCAGTTGCCAAATTCTTTGGCCCTTCCAGCTTCCGAATGCTTGAATTGGCTTCGATGTGATGGTGCACCCTGTCCACCGACTCCCAATGGCCATTCTCAGCAGCATGAGATCCGAGGAACAGCCCCAGACATTCGTAATGAGGAGAGAAGGTCTTGCCAATTCGCGTTCTTCAACCCGCTCGACCTGACCTGTGAACCCAGTACCCAAGCAGATTGGCGAGGACAGTGTCGACCTCGCTCCACAGACTAGCCTACGATCAGCCTGAGCGTGCTCTCGCCCGCTCGCATCGAACCCACAGTCGTTTAAATCGAATCTTACGGGCATAAGGCAAGAGGGGTAGATGGATCGGAGCGTGGCGGTGAGGAACTGCCTGACTTCGTGCTCTCCAGGTTGTGAGGGACGAGCACCGATTCTTGGGAGCTCGAGAACCTCAGATTCCGGAATATGCGGGAGTGATCGGCCATCCACTGGGTGGTTACCTGTAACACCAGGTACTATCATTTCCGTTGTAGAAGGGTGTCGTTGGCAGAGATCTACCCCAAAATATCTGGGAACTTCCGCCTCAGGTACACCAACGAAACCGAGAAACCAAGTGCCGAGGGACGAGGTTGTAAACGGAAGCCGCCCAAAAAGGCCTCAGAAAATGCCATGAGCGAGGTTAGTGCCATTGGCTATCAGCGACGAACGTCGAAATTGGGAGGCTCACCGAGAAACAGCGGCCTTTTTTTCCTGCTGACGAACAGCCACCCAACAACCCATCCAAAGAGTGAGGAGTCAGAGCGACCCCCGTGGTAAAGGTAAAGGTGGAGAAACCCGGTGATGGTGGTTCCGATGAAGATGAGGGTGGGGGTCGTGGGACTGGTCACTGCAACGACACCGTGAGGGTGGCAAATTGTATTTATAAGAAGGCGTACAAAAGACTCAAACTCAAACTCTACTTTGAGAATCTATTCCAAACTGACGACGAGAAGGACAGTAGAACAGTCGTTGCCCGTCTTCCTGGTGCTCAAAAGCCCGCGCTTCGACCAATTGCAGTTTTCTCACGACCGCTCGTCCACCACAACCCTCAGGGATGGCAACACCTATGGACAGAAAGACGGTGTGGCTCCTGGCTGCGCAGTATACGGGCCTTTATCAACATCGTCGGGTCTCATCTTCTGTCGCGATTCAAGTGAGGCACGGCTGTTGACCGACTTCCAATAAAGTACAAGATTCAGACATTCCTCTCTCGGTTCTGGGCGGTGAAGGAGTGGAGAAAAAAGAAGCGCCTAGAGAGAGTGTAGAGCCATGATATTTTATAGGTGTCTGTTCAGGCGGCCCGCGTTTGAGCCACACTTGTCGCCGCCCTTCCCATCATCACTTTCGTCTCTTGAAAACGAGGGAGGCGGACAATGGTCTGGCGATGGAAACCACATCAGAAATCTGGCGGCGAGATGAGGGAGTTACACAGCCGCTCACGTTAACGTCAGCCCCCCCTTGGCTTGAGAATACCTCTCCTTGAGCTTCTCGAACGATTCCCCAGCAAACCTGGGGTGGACTTCTACCCTGTAGCGTTGAATGAGAGCTGTGAGGATGGCCAACCCCGTCGTTTCGAAAAACCTAAATTCGGGACGGTAAGACGCCTCGAGTTTCGGGTTGGATAAAGGGTGGAGGTTACCCGCGCCCGATACACCCCCTCGCGCCACCAGAGAACGGGACGAAAGTGTCCTTGTCCCATTTGCTCATGAACCTTTCTGGTTTGAAAGTGTGTGGGTCGTCCCAGTACCGCGCTGCGCAGCTCCCCGTAAACTATTTTGGTAGACTCGCAGGACAAGGTGAGTCTTACGGTTATAATGAAGTCCAACAACGTTAACAGTGACCCTGCTCCCAGCGGGGATCGCGAGTGCGGTTGTCTCACCGGCTTCATTCCCGATGACGAGAGAGGTGTCCTCGGCGCTGTATTTTGGAATAGCAATCACCTGGGCATAACCGATCAACAACGGTCATCAATACTGACACCAAAACGCCCATGACCAGGGCTTACCGACGGGAACATCCTCAAGGTCTCGTATAATGTACTGTGCCGGTGGGAAATCAGTCATCGGGATGGGCACTCGATATCACTTCAAGATGCGTACGCTGTGACTCGGTTAAGTTTCGGGATGTCCTCGTAAACCTGCGGATGCGGTCTGGTCTGGTATCTCAAGCGTTGACAGCCCTGTACACTTACTGGTGGGCGGCCGTCCGGAAGGACGTCCTGGATGTGTTGGTACAACGCCTCTTGGTGCTCTTGGTGCACTGCGAGCATGTTCAGGGCGAAACAAAGGGTATGTCCAGACGTCTGTCACACCGTTGAGATCAACAGATAATCCCGTTGGTTGGAGTATCCTCACCTCGTGCCCGGCGATGTAGAACATGAAAATGTTTCCTGAACGGCGATTGTGTAGGCAAGTGTACGGGTAGACCGAGCGCTGACCACGTACCGATAAGTTCCACCTCTCCAAGCATCTGTTCTCCGTCGTCCAAGAGCTGCTCGTTCGCGTTGATCAAATTCGAAAGGAGATCCCTCTTCTCGTCCTTCTCATCGGAGTACTTCCGCCCATTTATCATCTCCACCAAATACGACTGCGCGTGTCGGATTAGTTCTCGGCCAATGGGTACCGGGACCTGGTCGAGTTCTTGGTGAACATACCCGGAATTCCGCGAAGCCATCTCGAGCTTCCCTAATCTTCTTGGTGGGTCCCCACTCGAAAAGCCACTTCGGAGAGATAACCCTAATAAAAAGTCCACTGCTTACGACTTCAACAGAACGTTTGAAACTCAGGTTGTGCCCGGGGGGCGCTTCGGCATCTTCCCAGTCTATTCGACGCCCAAAGCCGGCCGCGGAGATCGTCATGAGAGCCGCCTAAGAAAGTCCATCAAAGCCCCCTCCCAGTTGGGCAGTGCCGGGCTTACCGCCATCGTGAGCTCCAAGGCGTCTTCGACGACAACCTCTTGCTTTCCGCGCCACGCTCCTTCATACAACGAGGTAATAGCTCTCACCGACTCCTCGAAAGCGAGTTTGTTGTTTTTCTGCGAGCCATCATTTGACACATAGGATGACGTCCCACTCATCGGAAACCGCGTACCTCGCTGAAGGCAGGGGCCGAGATCTTTCGGTACCGCTTCCACTCCTCAAACTCTGTCGTTACGATGTTATTCCCGAAAAAGTTGAGGATGGTGTAACTCTGCACAGGCTTCGGGAATCTCTGGCGCGAGCTGAATATCATCTGTAAGGCGTTCGCCCCATCCCAGTTGCGTGGTCACCGGTCAGTCGTGATTGGGTCATGAAGTCACTGTGGCAGACACTAACCTTTATTGCATGGGCATCGGCGATCGAGAAACCGCCTTTGGGGGTTGGCCACACGCAAAGCTGAGCACGGGTTGGCCGAAGGTTCTAGACCTGGGCAAATCGGGAACGACTTACACCGCTTATGGCGTCCCAGCCGTACATCTTGTACTCTATGCCCGAGATCACCGTTAGTATTTCCCGTGCCGGGAAACAGGACTGGGGGACGACACCTGAATGTTTTGACCTCCAAAGTTTGTCTGCACCAGGCGTAATGTATTTTATCTCCCTGGTGAGGTTCCCAAGGGTCGACAATCCGTCGATGAGCGTACGTCGTCCGGGAACAGAACTAGATGAGGGCGAAGCGAGCTCAACCGAACCAATTCTGCAGGAGAGGTAGGAAACTACTCACTTGTACCGCTTCCAGACTTCCCGGGTCTCGAGGTACACCTTGAGAACGTAAAACGAGAGCACGGAGAATCCGACGACGTAGAGGTCGATATGGTCGATCATGGCTGACGGTGTGCGGAGGGGAAGGAAAGGGACAGACACAATATCCCAGAGCGTAAGTAGAGCACGGATCAACACCACCGGCCCCCTTCGCCTGGTAGTCAAGGCAGAAACCTCGGATTAAAATAATTTCCCATCCGGCTTTCAAATTCCAACCTCGACTCGGCTAGTGCATCAATCGCTCGGTTCAATGGGGCTGTTTTTTTCCAGCAACTGGGGTTTATTCAACGTCAATAACTGAACAAGAACCTTCCACGCAGCGTCTGCCCCCGAATCTTTAAGCTTTAAGAACAGACCAGCACCGGGTGAGTCTTCGAGCGGAAAGGCCGCGGGCGGGATTCCCGATGCGTCATCCAGCGACAGATACCCGAGCCTGACACTCGGCGCCGTCCCCCTGAAACGGCCGGGCTGCGCGGTGTGTGGGAGTGGACCCCCCTGTGGATGACGTGTACTCTGGTCACCCACTGTTCGTAAGCTTGCAACCACCTGAGGCTATCACTCTGTCGGGTCACAGTCCTCCGCAACCATCGATCCGCGGTGTTCAGATGTCGACCCGTACAGAGATCGCATGTTAGAGTGAAAACGGTGCGCCAGATCTAACAGATGGAGTTTGTGTGCGGCCCTGGGGTGGTGGTAGCCTTCAGCCCTTCATGGCTGCCGCGGCAAGGCGGAAGGACGGGACCTGTGGGTTTGTGGTCCGGGACACGCGAGGTTGACCCCCCCATGTGGGAGCTTCCGTTATAGACGAATGTCACCTAATAGGCTCGTCGGAGGCCGAGGAGGAGTCTTCATTGAGAGTGGAGCAGAGGGTGCAGAAAGCCCGCAGACCCTGCTCTTCACCACGTTTTGCGGTACCACAGTTGTTGCTCGTCGCAGGGGATCCGGACGCGTCACGAAACTTGTAAATCAGCTCTTGATGAAATTTGACAGTCTTCGATGACCTTTGGTGGCTTTTGAAATTTCAAAGTCATGAAATTGAAAGCCAATCAAGTCGGGGAGAGAGCGGAAATCCCGCGAAAGCCAACCCCTCGCGTTGAATAAGTGCCCACCAAAGGTCTTCCGCATAGTTGTCCGCCTACCAGGTAGTGAAGATATATATTGTACTCGAGTAGCGGCACGACTACGAGTTTCTCAACTCAAACCCCCTGCCTAGGCTCGTTCTAGTCGAAACGGGGGTCAATGTTCATGACAATGTCATAATCGACCTCAGGCCACGAAGGTCTTCCGGAAACCAAATCGGCAAGCCCGCGCAATCAGTCCGTGAGCAGTGCCTGGAGCTGACGGCCGAAAGCCATCAAAGTCATTACAGGCGTCGATCAAGGCGGCGCTCACAATCTTCTCACGACCACTCGTTCGCTACAACCCTAGGCGCCGATGGTGA
>Ga0307516_10010182_pt1 | contig 10375 bp, 8 predicted proteins | sample 19_EM_MG_FD_203310 | JGI IMG/M metagenome (GOLD analysis project Ga0307516, IMG submission 203310) | Populus trichocarpa ectomycorrhiza microbial communities from riparian zone in the Pacific Northwest, United States - 19_EM | ecosystem: Host-associated > Plants > Roots > Unclassified | place...
AACGGGATAACAACTTCGAGCGCATCTGTGACCGCCCTCCGCCCGCCTTCAGTAAATACTATCCCCTTGGTCATGAGCTGCAGCGTGACCTCCACAAATGGTTTCAGACGCTCCTTGGTAAGATCCTTCGCGGAACGCCCTGAGACCCTTGCCCACTCATTCGCCACAAGTGTTTCTAAAAATTCGTCAAATTGATGGTTGGGTCCGTTATACTCGGCTGGCTGTAGTCGGCCAATGCGGGTGATGATCCGGAGGACCTCGGCTTGTCCCTCACGACGGAAAGGCAGCCAAATATCCATGGTTTCCCTAAGGTAAAGGTGCCAATCTCCGTCGTCCGACAGGATTTCTATCATCATAAGAAACGATTGCTGGTATTCGGAGCGGCCGATTTCGTTTACGATGGCGTGCAACTTCCTGGGGAAGTCGAAACTTCCGAAGGTTTTGTGTGACCCTGGTGTCCCGAGCCATCCCTTCCGGGCGACCGCTATGATGTCGTAAGCCGCCTTTCTGACACGGAAGGGGTTGCCTCTCTCCATTGCTTCGAATAACCTCCCAAGAAAGTCATTGTCAGGAGGGAAAGATCCTAGTCGAGGAATATCCCTGATCGCAATGAGGCCACCGTACACAGCGGTGTCCTTCCAACCCCAACCCTGCGTGATACGAGCCCGAACATTCTGCAAGATCTTGATGAACAGGGCGTATTCTGGGTCTGTTGGGTTGTTGGCGTAATCTGGGCCGGGTGGTATTTCCACATCCACCATAACACCCTCTTCATTCCTTTCCGCGTTAAGCCTGAGGAATAGGGTAAATATATCGTCACTAATATTTTTCCTGGTGGCCTCGTCTAGGAGTTTTCTTATCCACGTGGCATCGACGAGCGGAAGCGTCGCCTTCATCACGAGGACGATAAGGATTTCCAGGGCCTTTTTAGCGTGGTGCCGGCGACCGCGAACCACGGCGAGGCCGTGAATGTGTTCAACTACTGTTTTGAAGGTCTGCACCAAGTAATCACTATCCCCGATCAGACCCGATATCGACAGGTGGGGAATGGGACACACCTCTTGTCGATCCTGATCAAATCGTCCGGATGCAAAGGGAAGTCCACCGCCACTCCGACGGAAAGAATGCAATCCGTCAGAGTTATGGGATTCAACATCTGGGATTCCTCCAGAACCTCGATGAGTGTGGACAAAGTCTCTAAACGTTTCGGCCGAAACTTCATAGCACCATCTGAATCTCCGCACACCCAGTAGGGGGCAATGTGAGCCAAGAACTGCCCCGACATGAAAGGCTCGGAACGGTCTTTAATGTGGAGAAGGTGTTCGAATACACCGCCTCGACCCCTGCGTAGGTGGAGAAGGTGTTCGAATACATCGTCTCCGTCCCACTCGTCATAGTGTAGGTGGAGGAGATCAGGGGGGAGACGAGGGGGAAGTTTCCCGACTCCACCCTCGAGGCGAATCGAGGCGTCCCAGATGAACTGGGTGTGATAGAGCACATAGTAAGCAGCAGCGTACTGTAGAGCTTTGAGGTAGGTATACGGAGACTGCTTGAAGTCGGGCGCTTGAACGCACTCGACGTACACATTGAGGAGCCGAACCAACGCGGTGATGCCCAAGGGGTGGCAAGATGGCCATTGGAGTTTAAAGAATACCGCGGTAACGGCGGAGGCAGCCGAAGAACTGGCGGAGTTCTCCAACAACCAAAACCCTGCGGAGGCGGCGACATCCTCCCGCACGGGGTAAGCGAAAAGTGGATCGCTCCTCCAAAGCGTGGGGTCCGAAAGGGTCACGGGGTCGTAGTCGTTGGGTGTACCTTCGCCAGCGTCGTTTGCGGTGTTCATCCCACCGGTAAGTTTCGTGAACATGCGTTCGACGGGGTTCTTCAGGAAGTTATGCTCTGTCATGCGTTCGACCTTGGGTCGGAGCAGGGCGGCCTCCTTCTTTAACCGAGGGCGCGCGAGTGCGGGGAGTCCCCCCACCCACAACGCGAGGTTTTGGAGCCGAGCTGAGAGGGGCGTTTGGAATGGGCAATCGCTGTAAATTATCGCGAGTATGATGATACAGGCGTAGAACGCGGTGCCGAAGAGAGTGACCCCCAACACCACTCCCGGGACAGTAGCGTTCAGATCCCAGAGATAGACGACGAGGGCAGCGGCAAAAAGGAGGAGAGCCAACTGTAACACGACAGGCAGAAACTCCATGACTAACTCCAACTTCCACTTCTGGAGCCCCATGAGTTTGGTCTGGCGTTCCTCCCCTGGGTTGGCAGTGTTCCCCCACGTCGTGGCCCGGGTATAATACAGGATCCACTGTTTCCCCAACACCGCGACGAAGGCGACGAACAGTGTGAGGGACAAACTGCCAAGGAGGATGGACTGTGCTTGGACGGCACTGGTGGAGATATTTGAGATGGGTTTCAGCGGGTCGGCTCCGTTGAATGTCGCGTTCTGCTGGAGTATTCGGACCAGCAGGGAATTTGTCAAATCGATGGGGTTCGGCTGGAGTCCTGGGATGATTTGGATGATGAATGCGGTAGAAATGGCCGAAAATAATGTCGCCTAAAACGGAAGAACCTGGTTGAGACGGAAACAAGACTCCCAGGAGACGGAAACACGCTTACAAAAAGCAGGGAGTTGTCCAGGTCTTTAACATATATATCGGCCTTCTTGTTGTCGTACTCATCAGCAACCCCCTTGTAGACGGTCCAAAAGTTTGTAGTTGGGTCGGGTTCGACCCTCTCAGGTTTCGAGCTTGCGATTGCTTTTTCCAGCCTGATGTGGGGCAGAGCTCATTTAGTCCAAATTACACTGAACTTGGAAGAAGGCTAACCGAGCGATCCGTGCCTCCTCGCCTTCACGAAGCGCAGCGGTGAGCCTGTGGCGGCGCGATATAAATATCCGTCACTCCAAGAGAGCTTAGCGCGGACGTACGCAGATATCCTAGTCTCCTCGTCTTTCCGGAGCTCCAAAAAACCATCCTTGAGTGCATCTTTGACGCTCCTGCTACACTCAGATGCGAGCAAATGGTTGACACGCGCAGTACGAACCTTGCCAACAGTGTTATGTCGTCCTCTCGTCCTCGGCGCCCACCCTCGGTCGCGTCCGTGGCACTGGTGGACATTTGGATGGCGGTCCGAGTGGGAGAGACAGACCAGTAGGGCACTATCAGCACGCTGTTTAATGGGTACTAAGCTGCGTCTCCCCCTGACATTTCCTGGAAACTGCCTGCCTGTTTCCGCATGCCGGAATGTATGGTAAGCCAGATAAGAACGCATCCACCAATTGGGAAAATCGATAATTGGGTTCCAAGCGTGCTCATCTCCTGGTCGGGTGGTACTTACTTATGTAACCGGGATGCCTTCTATTCGTCCTCAAGCGCAGCATCTGTCAAGAGGTCGGCTTCCCAGCAATTTCTTTCCTGTCACATGTCACACCCCACAACAGGACCCCTGATATCGGGCATGGAGGCCGGATCCCTGAACCGGACGGTCGTGTCCGGACTCACTCCTCCCTGAAGTGGGGGTTTGTCCGGATTGAGAGCCGGCCTGAGCCAGCCCTTGGCTGGCGCCAAACGGTAACCACACCCATGTCCATGTGGATTCCCGGATTTGGCACTGATAACTGGCCAGGTTCCCCACCCATGTCCGGACTCGGCGCCGGCCAAGATTTTTTTGGGCCTAGATGTCCGGATTATCCGGCCAAACAGATCCAGCATCGGTGTCAAAAATTGGCCGATTTGTCCGGATGATGGGTCCGGGGTCTCCTACAGCTTTCCAGGGTCCTCCCACAACAGAGCAATGAGGACAACACGTTGCTGAATTGACGCGGGTGGACGCTTTGAAGAGGAACGGTGCAGCGGCCCGGGGGAGGAGGGGGGAATGTGTTACGGCAGCCCGGCCCGATCGTGACCGCTCATAATTTGTTGTCTGGAGAGGCGGGCGAGGTTTCGCACGGCCTTTGGAACCTGCCCACGATGTCTGCCTCTGAAACCTTACAAGGCCTCTACTCGCTTGAGGTTCCTTCTCCTCAGATCCCGCGCCTTCTCGATACTTTGATCAAACGTGATGAAGAGGACCAATATTTGTCCAGTCTTCGGGACCCAGAGTTGACCCGGTTGATAGAGTTCCTAGATCAAGTGCGTGCTCTCCTTTCGGCCTTTCATCCGGTTATGAGACAGACTCTGCAGGCTCTCGACGCCATTCCCACTCACGACGACATTTTCCAAAAATGTTTGTCCAAACTACAGGCCATTTGTGGTGACAGCATGACCCTACCATCCTCATACACCGTATCTGGTGATATCGCCAGGGTTGGCGGTCACCCGATCACTTTTGGTAGCCTTGCCGATGTGTGGGAAGGGGTTTATGGTGGCAGGAAAGTCTGCGTCAAGGTGTTGAAGATTTCCGTGGACGACGACCAGACTCTTATGAAGGTCCGCATTTGGCGTCGGCACATCTCTTCGTGTCCATTGAAGAACGCCTGTCGGCACCACAGCTGTTCTTCAAAGAGGCCGTCATGTGGAAAAGGTTGAAACACCCAAATCTAGTTCCTTTCGTTGGGGTTGTGGGAGAACATCCGCAAATCGTGTCGGAGTGGATTCCGAATGGGACTCTGACGAAGTACATCGAGAAGAATCCCAGTGTGGATCGGATCAGCCTCGTGAGTTTCTCTTGCATCAATCACACCTAATCGACAACACGACGTTCCCAAGTTATTGGATGTTGCAGAAGGTCTCAACTACCTTCATACAAACCATACAGTACACGGAGACTTGAAAGGGGTGAGTGCTTCTCTTGGTCATCTCGAGCCGCACTAACGACCCTCGACCAGCCGAACGTTCTCATCAACCGCGATGGGCGCGCCCTTTTGGCTGATTTTGGGCTCGCCTCAATCGTTCACAGAATGAACTCCACTCTTGCAACCAAGTCGCGCGGATACGCTGTGAGGTGGGCCGCCCCAGAGATTCTCATGCAGGCCGGCAAAATCACACAGGAAGGGGACATTTTTGCGTTTGGCATGGTTGTGATTGAGGTTTGTCCTTATGCCTAGTACAGAGGGTGGAGGGATGGATAGCTCACCCGGCGCCTGAATATCGCTTTAGGCGTTTACTGGAAGGTATCCATTCAGCAACTTCAATACCCCCTCCATAGTTTTAAAGATTGTGGGCGGAGGGCGGCCGCTTCGTCCGGAGGAGGCGCGAAAACTGGGCCTAACGGACCCGGTGTGGAACATGACGTCCAGCTGTTGGAAGAAAGAGCCCGGTCGTCGGTCAACGGCGAAGGAAGTAGTCAAACTTCTACGGGAATGGTCAGTACTCTCTCTCTCCGTTGAGCCAACAACACGACACGCTGGTTGTAGTCATAGATCACGCCCTATGGACCCTTCGTCCGGTCCACTTCAACCCCAACCGGTGGGGGGCGTAGGTGGTACAACAAACAACGCATCCGCCATACCGGCGCCCACAGACGGGGGTACCAGACAAAATTCCCGCCAATCGGACATTCATACCAACAAGATATCGGTGGAACCAAGTCCGGCGCTTAACTCGCCCCGCGGGCTGTCGCCTGACGAACCCATCTTTGACTCTGGTAATACCGACGACAACAATCTACTTCCTATCACTTACAACACGTGCAGCCCATGCCGCCCCAACTCCGAACGTCCATCCAGAAAAGTTAGATCCCGAAGCGGTTCAGAGGCGTATCGATGAGATTGCCGAGGTAATGCTGCTCGTTATCCCTCATTTCAGTTCCGACCGAACTTCCGCCTCAGGAGCTTGCGCATGGGAATCCAGAGTCGAGGGAGAGCCTCCTTGAACTTCGGAGCTTGTGTGGTTCCCATCAAACGGTTCCAAGATCATACAAACTAGAGGGCGTCACGAAAGACAGAGGCCACCCCCACCGGACCTCCAAGGCGGTCGAAATTTGGAAGGGTAGGCATAACGATAGGGTGGTCGCGCTCAAGGTTCTCAGAGTGCCTCGGGATGGTCCTCACGCACAGAACACCAAAAGTGTGAGTACGTTCTGCGCTCCCAGGGAAGGCAGCTTGCCGATGTTCTGTCGGATGAAATAGCGATTTTTTGAGGAAGTCGTGTCAATGAAACAGCTTGAACACATCAATATCCTCCCTTTTTACGGGATATCGGCGGCTGTCGCTGACTTTTGCCTGGTGTACCCCTGGTACGAAAACGGGACCATTACGGAGTATCTGAAGAAGAAGCCAAATGCCAGTAGGCTCGATTTGGTCAGTGCGTTTGAGCAGTCCTATATCCCTGACACTTACCTGCGCCCACGAATAGTTAGCCGGTGCAACAAACGGATTGCGCTTCCTCCACGAAAGGGGGGTGGTTCACGGCGCCTTGAGACCAGTATGTGAAGCTGCGCTCTCATTGGTGAGAATTGACACCACTAACAGAGCCACGTATTAATCGACCACAACGGTTTCGCTCGATTGGCCACTCCAGGTCGCAGTTCTATCGTAGCTGCAGCGGGCACCTCGATTCTAGGTCGCGTGCAATCTGGGGAAGACAAGTACCGGTATTTGGCGCCAGAGATCCAGTGGCGTGATGACGGTGAAACGGATAAAATTCTTCCAACCAAAGAAAGCGATGTCTATGGAATGGGGATGGTCGCCTATGAGGCGAGCCACTGTCTTGTATCACCTGGCCAAGGCCGAAATCTCATGTTTGTCCTTAGGTCTTCACGGGGTACGCGCCATACTCCGGGTGCAGCGATACCGTTACGTTGTTAAAGATACAGGCCGGAGAGAAACCTCAACGACCCTCCGACGGGATTCCCAATCCTGTTTGGGAGTTCCTTGAGAAATGCTGGAGTAGCGATCCTGCGGAACGCCCATCGACTGCTCAAATTCACCAGAACTTTTCGAAACGACGTACCCCCTTCCAAATCCCATACATCCCTGACGGACGACTGGCGGTGGAAGAACTGCCGGGGAAATTAAAGCTGCAGGCTCAAAGCATCAAAATTTCACTGAATAAACCAAAGAGACAGCGGTTTTCTGTCAGATTTAGATATGGTAATGAGGGCCACACGACATCACCAACCACAAACGCCTTGGCTGGTGACGAACACACATGGTATGCGTTTCGTCCACCTCCGGATCCACTGCTGTCACTCATCCGTTGACAGGAACGATCCAGAAACCTGGTCGATAGAAACCAAGGATCAGCACCACGGGCAATTGGTTTCCTTGGAGGTGCTCCGTCAGAGGAAGGCTGTATTCAAGAGAGCGAAGGTTTGTGCAACAGGGAGTTTCTCCGTGAGTTCGCAACCACTCCACAATCACAAACGTACCTGACCACCCACGTGCAGCTTCTAAATAACGTTAATAGACAGGTCATCGTGAAGCTCGAGGGGCTGCGCAGCACTGAACCGGCAGTGCTTCGGATATTCTTGGTGGAAGCACTCTAATCTCTAACAAGCTCCCGCAGGGTTCTATCGTTTCGCAGGGCCACTCGAACCTATTCGGAGCCAGCGTGCGAGCCTCACAGTGGCCTGGAGCCATCCATAGACCCCTCCTATATCGGTCCGTCGATCATGCCCACCCCCTTCGTCGTATGAATTCCTAGTATGGCTTACGGCGGTATATACGAACTCGCAAACATATCGCCCGAATTCACGACCAACCCCACTGCTCAACGCTGAGAATCAGGCAGCGGTATGCGACCGAAACCCACTGCCACGCTCGAATAGATGTCCCGGCCGCCGAAACACCCCCCGGGCGGTTCGAGAAGTGGGTCCGATCTCACTGCTGCACCGAGCCCAGGCTTATGGGTGCTTGTGTGCATTTGAGAAGGCGAAACGGATCGGGGGTTTATTCTCCTTTGCACAAGCCTGCTGGGATCGAACACATCGCCCAACACATGTGGTTTTCGCGGTCAGAGGTTCTTGTGGGCGGTTCCATCACGAACCTTGAGGTTCTCTCTCGGACGATGAAATGGTAGCGAGACACCGAGTGCAGGCCTTTCTGGGTGACTGGAACGGTTTGCGGTGGTTCGGAGGTCACGTCGTGGGTGCGGAGCGTCACTCTGCAGGTGCAGAGGGGAACCGGACTCTAACGGTACGTGGGTGGGACGTCATACATCTACAACCGAACGAATCGTTCGTCGAGACACCAATCGAGGAAGACCGAATGCTGTGGGGACGTTCCCCAAAGCCGTGGCTGGCACAGCGTCAAAATGGTGGATTCGATTCGTAAACGGATCGAGAATCTTATCGTGACGTAGATGTAGGTTATGAATCGAGGGTCAAGGCGAGCGGTCCCGATGCGGGACAAGCGAAGACTGAATATTGAATGGGGGCTGTTGCGGTGGACGCTGACCGTCCGTTAACTGTGGGCATGACGTCGAGACCGCGTCCAGAGAGGAGATGCTCGAGGCTGCAACTGCTGTAGCCAGGTCCGAGCTCGTTGGGACCGTTGTTGAAGGTTTGAACGTTGAGCCCGAGGTCAGGGGGTTCCAAGTTGGAGACTGAGATTGATTCATTGAAGAGGAAGGTAGGTCTGGTGGCGGCCAAGTTCTCACATTCGGCGTTTCTTCTTCCCTTTCACTTCCACGTTCTCTCCTCCTGTTCCCATCCCCGCCACCACCAGTTCACACAAACGTGTCGTATCCTAACAACATCTTTCGGACGGCTATCCGGGACGGAACGACGAACAATGCGCAACTCAACGACTAATTCGTGAACGTCCACTAGCAGATCCGGTCCTGATGCTATGTTTCGCCATGACCCCCGCGTCTCTGATGACTTTCTGAAACCCCTGCTACGCGTACGTGCATACTTTCCAGCGACCGGTTTTCATCGGTTCTGGTGAGGGATGGGTGTCTGCGAGGTAGAGGTTGTTCGATCTTGCCCAAAGTTTCACTTCGGTGCGTGCAATCTTCTCGTCTGTATCCCGGAATCCTCTCGCTCGGACGTTCCATGTTTCACCTGTTCGCTGAGACCCAGACGACACACAGCTCTCCCGTCCCAATTCCGTCCTTCAGGACGTCCCGGATTCGAGATGAGTATAAATCTGGCTGAAATCGCAGGTACGTTCTCTCTATCTTCCACACCACCTGTTAACTTACACCCCCCACTACACACACGATGTCTGGCCTGAACCGTAAAGACGAGCCTCCAACTTGCACCTCAAGAGATCATCCTACGATGATACGATAGCCATTTCCTGGGACCCTTTTGATACTTTCGGACTTTTCCTTGGTCTTCATATCCGGACTGCCTCTCCCAGAATACCCTTGCCATTTTTTCTATCAATTCCCTTTTCATTTCGTTCAGTGTTTTGTCCGATGGCACGGGGAATGTCAAACCGCTCGCTCTGCCCCACCCGGAACCCGCCCAACTTACATTCGCTGTGCCATCGAACAAAACGCCGAACGCAATCCCCTCTCCTTCAGCGGCTTCACCTCATTCCCGTCTAGTCTCGCGTGCTTTCCGGTATCCGAGTCGTTGGTACTACGTCTTTAGCTGTTCCGATAGATTTCTTGTGCCTACCCTGTGTTCTAGCCAATTACATTATGCGAGGGCCGAGTACCGAGTGGGCGATCTCGGTGGAATGGAAGGAGCGTCACAGGCGGTAAAAATGTTGTAACCGACCGGCGACGGGTCGCGAGAAGCCCCCGACTCCTTTCCTGCTGGACACACCTACCGCGCCGGCGCAGCCGGCGACAACACAATCTACGCTCACACCGGCACAACGGACGGATGGCCATCACCTATCCGGCCTGCCCAACACATCGGGTTCTTATGCTGGCAGGAGTTGGACTGATTGAAGGTTCAGACAGGGGGCGGTTATCGACCGAAATTTATCGAAAATAAAGGTGGTAGATACCCACGAGGGAGATAGTTGGTTGCAGGTGTTATGCAACCGTCGTGGCGGGTTGCTCAGTGATGCAGTGGAAGCTACGGATCCGCGACGATACGCAGGGAGGATACCCTCATCACCGCAAACGGGAGCGTTCTCGAGGAAATGGATACATTCACGTGGAGCAAGCAACGGAACAAATGACCAGGAGCATACAAAATATTCCCCCCTCCAATGATGACAACAGGAAGCATGAGATGCGCAACAGAAGGACACCGAGAGTCGACGGGGAAGTCGGACCGATCAAGCTTGAACGGGCCCAACGGGTGTCCCATTGGTACCCGGCAGTAATATCCCTTGAAGACCTCTGACAAAATCAAGAGTATCTTGTCCCAGACCCGGTACGTTCCCCAACAACGGGATAACAACTTCGAGCGCATCTGTGACCGCCCTCCGCCCGCCCTCAGTAAATACTATCCCCTTGGTCATGAGCTGCAGCGTGACCTCCACAAATGGTTTCAGACGCTCCTTGGTAAGATCCTCCGCGGAACG
>Ga0307516_10010183_pt1 | contig 10375 bp, 6 predicted proteins | sample 19_EM_MG_FD_203310 | JGI IMG/M metagenome (GOLD analysis project Ga0307516, IMG submission 203310) | Populus trichocarpa ectomycorrhiza microbial communities from riparian zone in the Pacific Northwest, United States - 19_EM | ecosystem: Host-associated > Plants > Roots > Unclassified | place...
TGCCCTTGGAGACGCCGGCGGCGCGGGCGATCTCACCCATGCTGGCGCCGTCAAAGCCCAGATCCATGAATACCCTGCGCGCGCCGTCCAGAATCTGGCGGCGCTTCGAACTGTCGTCATCGCTCAGGACGCGGAGCGAAGCACGATCCGGTGCAACCATTGGTTCATCTTCTCTGGAGAATCCCACAACCGGTAAATGTCGCGCAAGAACTGGCCGTCTACCCTCATCGCAGCCTCGTGACCAAATCTATCTTGACCGAACGGTTCGGTCAATGCTAATCGTTGTTGTGCGGAGCAGCATGATCCCGTGACGGTTTCTCGGGTGCTTCGCGTTGTTGCTTTGAGGAGGCCTTGATGGCCGCACCAAGAGATCAGGCTGCGCGTGTACTTCGTTCCGAGCCGGCCAAGCCAGAAGGCGAGCCGATCGAGGAGACGTCTGCGGCTCTCGCGGAGGCGCTTCGCGCCCATCTGGCCGACGAAGCCAAGCGCCATCAGGCGGAGCCGGTGAGCCCACCCGTACCCGAAGCACCGGCTGCACCGGCGGCCAAGGCTGCGCCGAAGTCCGGCCGGCGCCGGCTGGTCCTGTTCGGGATCATCACGCTACTTGCGCTCGCCGCCGCCGGCTACGGCGCCAATTATTTCCTGGTCGGGCGCTTCCTGATCTCAACCGACGATGCCTATGTCCGCGCCAACAATACCATGCTGGGGTCGAGGGTCAGCGGCCACGTCGCCGCGATCCTGCCCCGCGACAATGCGCTGGTTCGCAGCGGCGATGTCGTCCTCAGGATCGATGATGGCGATTATCGCATCGCGGTCGATGCGGCCAGCACCAAGATCGCCACCCAGCAGGCGACCATCGAACGTCTCGGCCGGCAGGTGACCGCGCTCGAGAGCGCGGTCGAGCAAGCGCAGGCCAACCTCGTCTCCGCAGAAGCCGCGCAGAAACGAGCCGATCTCGATTACGACCGCCAGCAGGCGTTGAGCACCAAGGGATTTGCCTCCCGCGCGACCTTCGAGCAATCCGAAGCCGGGCGCGATCAGGGCGTCGCCGCCGTCAGGGCCGCGAAGGCGGCCTATGACGCGGCCCGCGACAACGTGGAAGTCGCCAAGGCGCAGCAGGCGGAGGCCCGCGCCCAGCTCGCGGAATTGCAGACCACGCTCGCCAAGGCCGAGCGCGATTTCGAATTCGCCTCCGTGCGCGCGCCGGTCGATGGCATCTTCGCCAACCGTCTGGTCAATGTCGGAGATTTCATCACCGTCGGCCAGCGGCTCGGCAATGTGGTGCCGCTGGACGAGGTCTTCATCGACGCCAATTTCAAGGAGACGCAGCTGAAGCGGATCCGTCCGGGCCAGCCGGTGACGATCGCGGTCGATGCCTATGGGCATCGCAAGTTTGCAGGCACCGTCGACAGCATCGCGCCGGCCGCGGGCTCGGTGTTCACGCTGCTGCCGCCGGACAACGCCACCGGCAACTTCACCAAGATCGTGCAGCGCCTGCCGGTGCGCGTGCGGGTGCCGAAGGATGTGGCGGGGCAGAATCTGTTGCGCGCGGGCATGTCGGTCTACGTCACCGTCGATACCACCGAGGCCGCAGAGAACGTCGAAAGTAACGCCGATCTCGACTCGCCGATGATGATCCACCCGCAATAGGCCATCATGCGATTGAGCCGGCCTGTAGCCACAACGGAAGTATGCTCCCTCTCCCATTGGGAGAGGGCTGGGGTGAGGGGTTGCGGTTTCTCATTGGGGCAACACCCCCTCACCCGATTTGCTGCGCAAATCGACCTCTCCCCAAGGGGGAGAGGTGAACTCCCGAGCTGAAGAGCCCCCCATGGCCAACGCCACCACCGCACCGCCCGTGATGATGAGCGCCCCGGCGGCGCCGTCCGAGCGCGTGGCGCCGCGGCGGCTGTTCGCCTTCCTGATCATGGTGTTCGGGATGTTCATGTCGATCCTGGACATCCAGATCGTCTCGGCATCGCTCAGCGATATCCAGGCCGGCCTGTCGGCGAGTTCCAGCGAAGTCTCCTGGGTTCAGACCGCGTATCTGATAGCCGAAGTGATCGCGATTCCGCTATCGGGCTTCCTGTCGCGCGCGCTCGGCACCCGGCTGCTGTTTGCGATCTCCGCCTTCGGCTTCACCGTGGCGAGCTTCCTGTGCGGGTTTGCCTCCTCGATCGAGCAGATGATCCTGTGGCGCGCCATCCAGGGCTTTCTCGGCGCGGGCATGATCCCGACCGTGTTCGCCTCCGCCTACACGGTGTTTCCGCGCTCGAAATTCAACATCGTCGGCCCGATCATCGGGCTGGTCGCGACCCTGGCGCCGACGGTCGGGCCGACGGTCGGCGGTTACATCACCGACGCGATGTCATGGCACTGGCTGTTCTTCATCAACGTCGTCCCCGGCCTCGCCATCACGGTCGGCGTGCTGGCGCTGGTCGATTTCGATCAGCCGAATTTCGCGCTGCTCGATCGCTTCGACTGGTGGGGCCTGATCTACATGGCCGGCTTCCTCGGTGCGCTCGAATACGTGCTCGAGGAAGGCCCGCAATATGAATGGCTGCAGGACACGTCGATTGCGGTTTGCGCCGTGGTCTGCGCCGTTTCGGCGATCGCCTTCTTCTATCGGGTGCTGACGACGGATGAGCCGATCGTCGACATCCGGGCGTTTGGCAACCGGAATTTCGGCATCGGCTGCGTGCTGCAGTTCTGCGTCGGCATCGGGCTGTACGGCCTGACCTATATCTATCCGCGCTACCTGGCGGAGGTCCGCGGCTACAGCGCGCTGATGATCGGGGAGACGGTGTCCGTCTCCGGCATCACCATGTTCCTGATGGCGCCGGTGGTCGGGCGCCTGATGGTCAAGGTCGACATGCGCTACATCATCGCGTTCGGTCTGATCGTGTTCGCGATCGGCACCTACCAGATGACGTGGATCACCCGCGATTACGATTTCTACGAATTGCTGCTGCCGCAGATCCTGCGCGGCGTCGGCATGATGTGCGCGATGATACCGACCAACAACATCGCGCTCGGAACCCTGCCGCCGGATCGGGTCAAGAACGCCTCCGGCCTGTTCAACCTGACGCGCAATCTCGGCGGCGCGCTCGGCCTTGCCCTGATCAATACCGTGCTCAACGATCGCACCGACCTGCACATCGCGCGTTTGCAGGAGCGGGTGACCTGGGGCAACGCCACCGCGACCGAAACGCTGAACATGTTCACCCAGCGCATGCAGGGCATGGGCGACGCGGCGCTGATGGCGATGAAGCAGCTCTCGCAGATCGTGCATCGCCAGGCCGTGGTGATGGGCTATGGCGACGCCTTCTTCATCCTGACCCTGTTCTATCTCGGTCTCAGCCTGCTGGTCATGCTGTTGAAGAAGCCGGCCGCGATGACCGCCGAGCCGGCGCATTAGCAACACACGCGAACAATCATCCGCCGTGAGGTTGCAAAACCGCCGCGATGCATTTATAGAGTTCAGATTGTCGCTCGAACCGGGGAGAGATTTGCATGATTTCATCGCATTCGCAGATCGCGTCCTCGCTTCGAAAGCTCATGCCGGACGCCCGTCTCGCCCATTGAGGGCCACCTCCGTCTGCATCGATCGGGCCTGACGTCCCGGTCGCAAACTTCCCGCTAACCACTGAGTTTCATCAACGATGCTTGCGTTCGGCCTTGCCGTCGCGCGTCGACAACGAAGCCGGGGCGCGCAAGCGTGACCGGAAGAGGCGGATATGAAAGACCTCACCCAAGGCTCGATCGTGGGCCACATCTCGGTCATGGCGCCGCAGATTTTCGCCGGCATGATCATGATCATGCTGTGCCAGCTGATTGATTTGTATTTCGTTTCCTATCTGGGCGAGGCCGCGATCGCGGGCGTCGGCGCTGCGGGTAATGTCGGTTTTCTCGTCAACGCGCTGACGCAGGTGCTGGGCGTGGGCACGGTCGCGCTGATCGCGCATGCGGTGGGACGCAAAGACCGGGCCGATGCCAATCTGGTGTTCAACCAGGCGTTCGGGCTGGCGGCGACGGGTGGGACCGTCACGCTCATTGCGGGATGGACGCTGGCGCGTAGCTACCTGTCCTCGGTCGCTGCCGACCATGCCGTCATCGAGGCCGGCACCGCCTATCTGCTCTGGTTCATGCCGGCGCTGGCGCTGCAATTTGCCCTGTTCGCGATGGCTTCCGCCTTGCGCGGCACCGGCATCGTGCGGCCCACCATGATCGTGCAGACCGTCACGGTCGTCATCAATATCGTTCTGGCTCCGGTTCTGATCTCCGGCTGGGTCACGGGCCGGCCGCTGGGCGTTGCCGGTGCCGGCCTTGCAAGCTCGATCGCGGTCGCGATCGGCGTGGTGATGATGTCGATCTATTTTCACAGGTCGGAACACTACGTCGCGATCAATCGCGAACTCTGGAGTCCGCGAGTCCTGCAATGGAAACGCATATTGCGGATCGGACTGCCGGCCGGCGGCGAACTCGCCATCGTGTTTGTCTCCATGGCCGTCATCTATTATGCGCTCAGGGATTTTGGCGCGGCGGCGCAGGCCGGGTTTGGCATCGGGGCGCGCCTGCTCGGCGTCATTCATATGCCGGTGCTGTCCATTGCATTCGCGGCCGGCGCCATCGCCGGGCAGAATTTTGGCGCCGGAAACAACGAGCGGGTCAAGGAAACGTTCTGGAGCGTCCTGGTATTGGGCACCGCCGTGATGGCAGCCTTCACGATATTTGCGCAATGGCGGCCGGAGTTGTGGCTCGGCGGCTTTACCCAGGACCCGCAGACGATCTCGATCGGCGCGCTGTTCCTGCGCATGATCTCCTTGAACCTTGTCGCGCAGGGATTGATCTTTGTCTGTTCAAGCATGTTTCAGGGCTTGGGCAACACCAAGCCGGCGCTGCTGAGCTCCGGCGCGCGCCTGATGACCTATTCGCTGCCGCTGATCTGGCTGTCCGCAATGCCCGGTTTTCGCATCGAGCACGTCTGGTATCTATCGATCGCCGCGACCACGCTGCAGGCCGCCTTGAGTTTGTGGCTGTTGCGTCTGGAGTTCAGGAAACGGCTGGTGCCGTTGCTGCAATGAAACCGGCGCCGGCCGTTGCTACGAAGACATCGGTGCTCGTATATTGCCAAACGCCCGTGATGCATTTATAAGCAGCGGATCGTCGCTCGAACCGGGGAGGGATTTGCATGATGTCATGTTATTCGCAGATCGCGTCCTCGCGTCCGAAGCCCAAGCTGGACGCCGTATCCGGTCTTTGAAGACCGCTTTCGCCAGCATTTGATCGGGACCTGCGACCCGATCCCAAGCCTCCCGCTAGACCATTGAGTTTTATCGACGACGCCTGCGTTCGGCCTGTTGCCGTCGTGTGTCGTTCCAGATGGAGCCGGCTTGCCCCGCGCAGCCGGATGGTGCCATGACCGTTTCTGTCGACAAGCGACCCGCCGCGATCCGTGTGGTGATCCCGTTCGTGTTCCGGCATTGGCTGCAGCAGCCGGCGCTGGCCCTGAGCGTTTCCGGCGGCATGCTCGGTGCAACCACGGCTGATCTGTTCATGCCGCTGTTTTCGGGGCGTCTGGTCGATGCGCTGACCCTGGGCGCCGCCGATCCGGCAGCGCGACGGACCGCCGTGTTCGCCTTTGGCGCCATTGTCGCGCTCGGTCTGTCGTCGATGATTCTGCGCCTGATCGGTTTGCAGGCGATCGTGCCGTTCACGTTGAAGATCATGGCGGATGTGGCGCGCGAGGCCTTCGTCCGCGTGCAGCGCTTCTCGACCGATTGGCACGCCAACAGCTTTGCCGGCTCGACCGTGCGCAAGATCACGCGCGGGATGTGGGCGCTCGACCTGCTCAACGACACCATCCTGCTGGCGCTGTTGCCGTCGTTCGCCGTGCTGGTGGGTTCGATGATCCTGCTCGGCCTGCACTGGACGTCGCTCGGGCTCGTCATCGCGTTCGGCGCGCTGATCTATGTGTCGATGACGGTGTTGTTCTCGACACGGTTCATCGCGCCGGCGGCGCGCGTCTCCAACGCCTGGGACACCAGGGTCGGCGGCACGCTGGCCGACGCCTTGACCTGCAATGCCGTGGTGAAGTCGTTCGGCGCGGAACTGCGCGAGGACGCGCTGCTGACCCGGGTGATCGACCGCTGGCGCAAGCGCGTGCGGCGGACCTGGCTGCGCTACAATTACACCTCGACCGCGCAGCTTGCGGTGCTGTTGGGCCTGCGCGCCTCCGTGATCGGTGGCTCGCTGCTGCTGTGGACCGCCGGCCGCGCCTCGCCGGGCGACGTCACCTATGTGCTGACCAGCTACTATATCATCCATGCCTATTTGCGCGACGTCGGCATGCACATCAACAATCTGCAGCGCTCGGTGAACGACATGGAAGAGCTGGTCGCGATCCACGACGAGGCGATCGGCATTGCCGATGCTGTCGAGGCGCGGCCGATCGACATTCAGGGCGGGCACATTGTATTCGATGATGTGACATTCCTGTATGGCGGCCACCGTACGCCGCTCTATGACGGCCTCTCGGTGGACATCCGGGCCGGCGAGCGCGTCGGTCTGGTTGGCCGTTCCGGCTCGGGCAAGACCACGTTCATCAAGCTGCTGCAGCGGCTCTATGATGTCAGCGGCGGGCGGATCCTGATCGACGGGCAGGACATCGCGCAGGCGACGCAGCAATCGCTGCGCAGCCAGATCGCGATCGTGCAGCAGGAGCCGATCCTGTTTCATCGGACGCTCGCCGAGAACATTGCCTATGCAAGGCCGGGCGCGAGCTTGGCTGCGATCGAGCAGGCGGCGCGATTGGCCAACGCGCATGAGTTCATCCTGCGCCTGCCCAAAGGTTACGGCACCCTGGTGGGCGAACGCGGCGTCAAGCTGTCGGGTGGCGAGCGGCAGCGGGTGGCGCTGGCGCGCGCTTTCCTCGCCGACGCGCCGGTCCTGATCCTGGACGAGGCGACCTCGAGTCTCGACTCGGAATCGGAGGCGTTGATCCAGCAGGCGATGGAGCGGCTAATGACGGGACGCACCTCGATCGTGATCGCGCACCGGCTGTCGACGGTGCGCAGCCTCGATCGCATCCTGGTGTTCGACCACGGCAAGATCGTCGAGCAGGGCACGCATGCGGTGCTGGCCGCCCGGCCGGGCGGGCTCTATCGCGGGCTGTTCGAGCGCCAGGCGACCGAGTTCGGTCGCGTCTCGGCGGCGGAGTGAGAGGGATGTCGCGCTCTCTTGCTCCGCAGGTTGCGAATGGGGGCGAGCATGGACGCCATGCTTGGTCCCGATCGGCGTTGGCGAAAAGGATCCGGTGTGCGTTTCCCGCCAAGCCTCCGTCGCTCCCGTCCAAGCCGCGAATCGCAGTCGCATCTAGGGTCTGCGCGTGTCGAACCTGCCCGCGCCGGTCATCCTTCGATCGGCGACATCCGCATCGGCGCGGGCAGCGGTGAGAACGGCGCCGCCGGTTACGGCAGCGCTTGGTCGTGATCTTGTATTTTGTCAGCCGAACGGGCGATGCGCTCGCGCGGGATTTCCGGCAGGAGGGCGCGCCTTGAGCAGTTTCTCCACAGCATGGTGTCGCGCGCACTCCGTTCGGCGCCGGCCGCATTTCTCGATGGGATCCGGCATGTCTCGCTTCTATTTTGATGTCCTGATCGATTGCCGGGTCCTGTCGGACCTCGGTGGCATGTCGTTTCGATACGCCGAAAGCGCCAAGTCCGTTGCCGACAAACTGGCGGGTCACCTGGCTTTACGCAGATCGGATCTATGCAGTCGCGGGAACTGTGTCCGGGTCAGAGACCAGCGGGGGGAAATCCATCGTTCGCCAATCGCCGGCCCGGCCGTCTACACGCATTGATAGTGCCGCCGTCACGGGAGGATAGATCTTCTCAACGCCACATCGGACGCTTGGCTTGCCGCAAGTCCGAGCGCAACTCGGCTCTGAAAATTCGTCGTCGAGAGAAGCTGACTCCAAGAGCGTGGATGCCCGTTTCATCCTCGCAAGTTCACCGCGATAATTGCATCCGTGCGCTGGTGCACCGGGCTGTTGCCTCCGACATTTGTATCGGGCTTGGCAGTGTGACTGAAGCCGGCCGCATCGCCAGCCCGCGCATCCACGATCACGGCGCTTCGCAAACAACGATGCGCGATTTTATTCCATTCAAGAATGAGCTTATATTTTCAAGAACTCACAAAATATCGGTGCGGCTAGTGATTGATCCCACAAATAATCCCGTTAGCCGCCGGTATGATCAGGCCGACATTGTCGGTATCCGGTATTTGAACTGTCCCCTCGCTGCTGGCGAGGAGTGCAGCCTTGACTGCGACGTCATCGTCGATCGGACCGTTTCCCGAAGATTCCTGCCAGGCCCGACCTGGAGTGCCGGTGACGCTTTGGAGGACATTTGGACATGAAACCTGAAATGCGTCGGCAATTGGCGGCGCAGCCGTCCATGCCAGAGCCCGACAGTCAGACGGTCAGCGACTTGATCGGTGATGTCTACGATGCAGCTCTCGATCAGTCGCTTTGGCCAGGAGTCATCGAGCGGGCTGCGCATTTCGTCGGCGGTGTCGGGGCCGCGCTGTTTTCAAAGGATGCCGCGGGACAATTCGGAGACGTCAAGTATGACGTCGGAATCGACCCTCACTACAAGCAGCTCTATTTCGAAAAATATATTGGGCTCGATCCTGCCACGACGGGGTATTTCTTTGCGGAGATAGGGGAGCCGTTCTCGACGTTCGACATGATCCCTTACGCCGAGTTCAGCAAGACCCGGTTTTTTCAGGAGTGGGTGCGGCCGCAGGGCCTGGTTGATTTCGCGGCGGCCGTTCTCGACAAGTCAGTCACGAGCGTGGCGATGTTCGGGGTTTTTCGCCATGAACGCGATGGTGTCGTCGATGACGACGCGCGCCATCGCATGCGCCTGATCGTCCCGCACATCCGTCGCGCGGCTCTGATCGGCAGAATGTTCGATCTCAAGGCCGCGGAACGCGCGACGTTGACTGATGCCCTCGACGGGCTCAGCGCGGGCATGTGCCTCGTCGATGCGGGAGGGCACGTCGTGCATGCCAACGCCGCAGCCCACGCCATGATCGACGAAGGTGACGCTTTGCGTGTTGTTGGCGGACGGCTGGTCGCCTCTGACGCAGGGGCTGATCGCGATTTGCGCGATGTCTTTGCGGCCGCCGGCCAGGGTGATGTGGCGCTCGGCATCAAGGGCATCTCGGTGCCGCTGACCGGCAGGAATGGCGAGCGTTACGTGGCCCATGCATTGCCCCTCACGTCGGGCGCGCGACGCACCGCCGGCATCGCCTATACCGCCGTGGCCGCTCTGTTCATTCGCAAGGTGGCGATGTTCGTGCCGATGCCTCCCGAAGTGATCGGCAAGTCCTTCAAGCTGACGCCGACCGAGCTTCGCGTGTTGCTAGCGATTGTCGAAGTGGGCGGCGTTGCCAAGGTCGCCGAGGCCCTCGGCGTCGCGGATTCGACGGTCAAGACCCATCTCGGCCGCGTGTTTGAGAAGACCGGCACCACGCGGCAGGCCGACCTCGTCAAGCTGGTTGCGGCCTATGCGTCACCGCTGAAGCAGGTTCCATAAGATTTCGATCGTTGTTGTTATCGACCGCTCCGACATCATCCGCGGTACGCGAGCGCTTTTTCCCCACTGCCTCAGCCGGACGGCTGACGCGTGCGCCTTTGACTTCATCCAAAGTCAAATCGGGTTGTTTGAGTCGCGTCTCGATATTTGTCGTCAACACATCGGTCCGTACCGGCGCCGGCGAAACACTGGCGCTCCCTCGACAACGAGGTGGCCGAGCCAGACGGAATTGGAACCGCATTTTGAAAATGTTATTCGCGATGTTGATCGCTGGCCTCACCATTGGCTTCGCCTGGGTTCTCGGCCGGGACCGGCATGACCATGTTGTTGGAGCGTCGGTTGAAGCAACCGAGCTCTGGCGCAATCCATGGCCGGCGCCCGGCGCGCGCGATTGATCAATCAATCCGGTCGGCGGGCTTCTCAATGAAAGTGCTGATGGATTGATGTTGCGGCGGGCGTGGTCAGGCTTCGGCGGCCACCGCTCGCCGTGCCCGCATACGGGTGGACGTTCGCGCGTGGAAGGAGAAGACATGGAAGCCTTGCAATCGTCAGCGCAAGCTGCTCCAGACCAGTCCGACGCCGGACAGAAACAAGAGCCCGAGCACGAGGTCGCGAAAATTGGTGTCGCTCAGGCTGCGATAGACCCGTGTGCCGGCCCATGCGCCCAGCAGCGTCATCGGAAAGGCAAGAACAGCAAGCCAGATCACCCGCTGTTCGACCTGGCCGGTCGCCGCCTGCAGACAGAGCGCCGCCGCCAGCACCGTCCAGTTGTA